>Ga0207789_1000127_pt1 | contig 61853 bp, 63 predicted proteins | sample HigsolmetaGSP12D_FD_184840 | JGI IMG/M metagenome (GOLD analysis project Ga0207789, IMG submission 184840) | High solid enriched microbial communities from the Joint BioEnergy Institute, USA - SP1-2-D (SPAdes) | ecosystem: Engineered > Bioreactor > SSF (Solid state fermentation) > Aerobic >...
CCCACTCCTGGATCAACCGTTTTCGCCGCCTGCTCGTTCGTTGGGAGAAGAAAGTGGAGAACTACGAAGCGATGCTCCACTTTGCTTGCGCCTGGATTTGTTTCCGCCGTGCAGAGGTTTTCGGATAAGCTCTAAGCCAATCGCGATCATGCGGTCGGGTTGTTTGCTTTTCCCCACTTCGCCGCCCATTGGTTCATCGCATCAATCACCGAATGGAATTCCCGGCCTTTCTCGGTCAACGAATACTCCACGGTCACAGGGACAGTGGGAAAAACCTCGCGCCGCACGAGCCCGTTTTGTTCCAGCAGGCGCAGCGTATCCGTCAGGGATTGCTTTTTGATAGCGCCGATCGCGCGCTGCAGCCGATTAAACCGTTTCGTCTCCTTATACAGTTCGGCAATCACCGCGAATCCCCATCTGGCTCCAATGATTTGAACCACTTCACAGATCGTTTTATTTTCTTCCGTAGTAAGGGAGTTCATCTTACATCACCTTCCTACAAAAAAGTTAGTAAGTCAAATCAATGTACTATGAACGAATATTTTGCCTCCTTACATTATGTAAGCAATTTGATTACAATGTCAATCAAGCGGATTCGCGTGAGGCATGGCCATGCTGCAAATCAGATTGTTTGACTGGAAAGGAATGAACGGAATGATTCGCCTGAATGTGTATCTGATCGCACTTGGAGCCTTTCTCACGGGAACGGCCGAGTTGGCGGTCGCTGGCATCCTCCCCGTGTTGGCCGACGATTTACGCATCTCCATCGCCCTTGCAGGACAGCTCGTCACCGCTTATTCGATCGCGTTTGCCATTGGTACGCCCATTCTGGTGACGCTGACTTCCCGGATGGGACGCAAAAACGTGTTGATCGGATCGCTCGCGTTATTTATCGTCGGATGTGCGCTATCCTTTGTAAGCGCCGGTTATGTTCCGCTGCTGGTTTCCCGCGTATTGCTGGGGCTCGGCGCGGGGGTCTACAGCGTGGTCGCCATCAGTTCGGCGGCCACGCTTGTTCCCCCTGACAAGATGGGCGGGGCGATCAGCGCGATCGGCTTTGCGTTCGGCAGCGCGTTGACGCTGGGGGTTCCCATCGGCATCGCCGCGACCGAGGCTTGGGGGTGGCGCGCGACTTTCCTGCTGCTTGGCCTGGTCAGCCTGCTCATTCTGCTGGCGTTGACCTGGATGCTGCCGCCGATCGCGGGGGACGATCCGAAGCCGCTTCGTGCGCAGTTGCGCGTATTGCAAGATCCGGTGATCGTCAGCGGCTTTGTTTTTTCCTTTTTGCTGTGCGCAGGCAACTCGCTGTTGTTGACCTATTTGACATCCTATTTGAAAAATATTTTGTCGCTGAACACGTCCTTCATTGGCGCTGCAATGTTCGTATTGGGAGTGTTCAGCATGATCGGTTCCCGCGCGGGCGGGTATGGCGTAGACCGATGGGGCGCTGTCCGTACGATCGCGATCTCGGTGGCGCTGTCCGCAGGTGCCCTTGCAATCCTGCCAGCGGTCGCGGCGGTATGGATCGCTGGCCTCGCCATGCTTGCTGTATGGATGTTTTCGCTGTTTGCGACGGCTCCCGCTCTGCAGACGTATTTTATTCAGCAGGCGCAAGGGACTGCCGATTTCGCGCTCGGGCTCAACACTTCGGTCATTCACCTCGGGACGGCCGCGGGAGCGGTGGCGGGCGGCACGCTGGTACATGCCGCATCCACCGTATCATACCATCCTTGGATGACTAGCTTGACTTATGTGCTTGGTTTGGCGGCGGCCGCGCTCTCGTTCGCGCTTCGCCAAAAGAATGCAAGGCGTTTCCCGAACGATCCATAATTCGGGAACCGGCCCGGATCCTCATGAGGGAGCGATCAAGCGATTATGGGACAATCCCCAATCAACATCGATTCCGCCAAACGCTCAGCCTGCTCCATCGCCCGCTTTAGTTTTGTTTTCCGCTCATCCGGTGCGATATCCATGCCTTCCATCAGGATGGTTTCGATCCGCTCCACTCCGATAAATGAAAGTACCGAGTACAAGTAACGACTGCCATGCTCGAAGGACTGGAGCGGTCCATGACTATAGATGTCGCCGCTGGACTGAATCAGAATCGCCATTTTTCCCGAAAGCAGTCCAACCGGCCCTTGCGGCGTGTAGCGGAACGTTTTGCGCGGCACCTTGATCGTGTCGATGTAGGCCTTCAACAGACGATCAAGACGTCATCCGTAAGGGGAGGAATGACAGGCGGCGCGTCTGGCATCTTTCCGTATTCGAGAAGAAAACCTATCTGCATGTGCCGTCCATTCGGATGTATTGTACGCGCTGCGAAGCCGGTTTTGTATGGGCGCACGTGTCGGACCCAAGCAGCGCTACAGCAAGCTTTTCCGCTCCCATGCCGTCGAACAAGCCCTCGGTTCGACAGCCGTCCAGCCCGTATGCAGCAGGCGCCGGCCAGCACCATACAGCGTATCCATCACGAAGCGGTTCCGGCTGAATGTGAACGGATCTATGAACAAGTATGCAAAGAAGCGAAAGAAACTTCTGATCTGGTTTTGGGTGTCGACGATTTTGCGAGCAAGAAAGGTCATACCGACAACACCGGCATTCACAACCTGAAAGGCGAAACGATGCTGGACTTGCTCCCCGGGCGCAAACTGGACGATTTGCGGGCGTACGCCCGGCAGCACCCGGATTTCTTAATAATTATTTCAGCGGTATTGATTATCCCCATGTCTCTTTATCTTGCCGGATAATATTTCCTCTTTTCTATGTTGGTTCTGCGAGATATATTAAAAAGGGTAAACGATTGTTGGCTTTCGGGATGGTTAGGATATGTTGCAATGAATCAATAAAGAATCGGGCCGTCATTGCCGTCCCTTGGCCCGCTCATCTTCCATGTACGTGACTTTGACGAATCGGAGGCCAATGAATGAATTCGATTTCCTTTCAAGAAATAAGAGAAGAGCATTTAAGTGAAGTTCAAGAGATTTATAATTACTACGTCGCGAATACAACCGTTACGTTTACTACAGAACTTGTTACAATAGACGAGATCAGAGAGATGGTGATGAGTGGAAATTCTCGATACAAATCCTTTTTAATTATGAGTTTTAACACGGTTGCAGGATACGTGTTGATTGCCCAATACAACAAAAGACAAGCCTATGATAAGACAGCAGAGGTAACGATTTATTTGAAGCCGGATTACATGGGGAAGGGAATCGGGCAAAGAGCATTAGAATTTATTGAGGAAATAGCGAAGAACCAAGGATTTCATTCGTTAATTGCTACGATATGCGCAGAGAATGTAAGAAGCGAGAGATTATTTTCAAGAAATGGGTACAATAAGAATGCACACTTTAAAGAAATCGGCTATAAGTTTGATCGATTTTTAGATATCGTGTGTTATCAGAAGATTATTTGAGGGACTTATCGGGAATCGAAAAGGCTTTTCACGCATCGGGCCGGCGTTCTGAAATGCGGTTGCATTCTATAAATTTTAGTCTTGACGATGAAAAAAAGACGATTTATAGTTAATTCATACTAATCCTGTAGGATAATAAACATTTAAATCCGGCAAGATTAATTTTTTAACGAAAGTGGTGGTCAGGATGGCAAGAAAGCCTTTACTGGTTTTGTTGATTGTTGCATTCACGGTAATCACGGCAGCTTGCGGCAAATCGAACGAAAAATCCGGAGAAAGTTCCCCGCCTGCCAGCAGTCCGGCGGCTACCGGCACTGCAAGCGGAAGCGCGAATTCAAGCCCAAGCGCCGCCGAACCGGCCAAACTCAAAATCGGCGTAATGGCCGGCGCAGAAGAAGAGATCTGGAAGGTGGCCAAAGAGGTTGCCGCGAAAGATAATCTTGAACTGGAACTGGTTGTATTTAACGACTATGTACAGCCGAACAAGGCGTTGGAAGACGGCCAGCTCGACGCCAATGCATTCCAGCATGTCCCTTATCTCGACGAATTCAACAAGACAAATGGCACCCACATCGTAAAGCTGGCGGATACGATCAATTATCCGATCGGCGTATACTCTAAGAAGATCAAAGATCTGTCGGAGTTGAAGGACGGCGACACGCTCGGCTTGCCGAATGATCCGACGAACGGCGCCCGCGCGCTGATCCTCTTCCAGAGCGCCGGCCTGATCAAGTTGAAAGACGGAGTCGGCATTGCGGCAACGGTCCGCGATATTACCGAGAACCCGAAAAACTTGAAGTTCAAGGAACTGGACGCGGCCTTCATCCCGAAAGCGCTCGGAGATCTCGCGGCTGCCGTGATCAATACCAACTACGCGATCGACAATGGTCTTTCCCCAAGCAAGGATGCCATCTACCGCGAACCGAAAGATTCCCCGTGGGTGAACATCATCGCGGTTCGCGAAGGCGAACAAGACAAGCCGGTCTTCCAACGCTTGGTTAAAGCTTTCCAATCCGACGAAGTGAAGAAGTTCGTAACGGAAAAATATGGCGACTCCATGGTTCCGGCGTGGTAATCAACCGGTGTTGCCCATGTGCAGGTCGCTCCTCCGGGAGCAGACCTGCCATTTCTATTTGCATTGAAAAGTGGAAGGATGAATGGCATGATCCAACTTGAGAACGTGACCAAAGTGTTTGTTCAGGACAAACATAAAATAGAAGCTGTCAAAAACGTCTCGCTGCATGTGCAGCAAGGGGAGATTTTCGGCGTGATCGGCTTCAGCGGCGCGGGCAAAAGTACCCTGATTCGATGCATCAATTTTTTGGAACGGCCAACCGAGGGAACGGTCCGCATCAACGGGGTGGATCTCGGCGGTTTGAATGAGGGGCAGCTTCGGGAGACCCGACGCAAAATCGGCATGATCTTTCAGAATTTCAACCTGCTCTCTTCCGGTACGGTGTTTGACAATGTGGCCGCCCCCTTGCGCCTGGTCAATACGCCCAAGAATGAGATAAAGAGAAGAGTCGGAGAATTATTGGAGATCGTAGGCTTGAAGGAAAAGGAAGCCGTATACCCGTCCCAACTCTCCGGCGGCCAGAAGCAACGCGTTGCCATCGCCAGAGCTCTGGCCAGCGAGCCGGAAATCTTGCTTTGCGACGAAGCGACTTCGGCACTGGATCCGCAAACGACCGAGTCCATCCTCGAACTGCTTTTGGAAATCAACCGCAAGTATCGTATTACGATCGTATTGATCACCCATGAAATGCATGTGATCATGAAAATTTGCGACCGCGTTGCGGTCATGGAAAACGGAGAAGTGGTCGAACAGGGCAAAGTGCTCGATGTTTTCTCGAAACCAAGGATGACCATCACCAAAAACTTTATTAAGACGATTTTTGACGTAAAATTACCCGACTCTGTGCTGAACAAAATTAACGAGCAGGAAAACCCGGGGAAATTATTGCGAATATCGTTTGTCGGCGAACATACTGCCGAACCGATCTGGGCGGATCTGGCCACCAAATACGCGCTGCGTCCCAATATTCTGTACGGCAACATCACGCAAATCAAGGACACAACGTTCGGCATCCTCATCATTCGGGTAACGGGAGAGCCGTCGGCCATTGAGGCCGGCATCGATTATTTGAGGAAACAAGAGCTGCAAATCGAGGTGATGGATCATGTTGGCTGATTTTTTCAGCAGCTTCTCGGAATTCGGGGACTTGTATGTGCAATCGTTGAAAGAGACCGGCAGCATGGTCGGCTACTCCCTGCTTATCTCGGCAATCATCGGCTTGTTTCTCGGCATTGTCCTTGTCGTTACCCGGCCCGGACACATTTATCAAAACTCGGTTCTCTACCAAATCTTGAATGTGCTGATCAACATCTTGCGTTCTTTGCCGTTTATCATCTTGATGGTGGCCATCATCCCTTTTACAAAAGCCATCGTAGGCACCACGATCGGAGTGAAGGGCGCGATCGTCCCGTTAGTCATATATACCGCGCCATATCTTGCACGGTTAATGGAGTCGGCTCTCCTTGAAGTGGACCGCGGCGTCATCGAAGCGTTTCAAGCGATGGGCGCGACCCGGGGGCAGATCATTACACGCGTTCTCTTGCGGGAGGCGAGACCCGGTTTGGTGCTCGGTTTAACCATCGGGACGATCAGTTTGATCGGCGCGACTGCAATGGCAGGTGTCGTTGGAGCGGGCGGTCTCGGCGACGTCGCGATCCGGTACGGATATCAGCGTTGGGAGCCGAATGTGATGATTACCTGCGTGATCCTGCTGATCCTTTCTGTACAACTCGTGCAGTCGATTGGCAACTGGATCGCCAAAAAAATGCGCAAACGCTAATGGATCGAGCCAGCGGGCTGATTTTTTGAAGAGATCGAGGTGATTCCGGTTGAAGAATCCGCAGCTTGAATTTAAAACCATATCCAAACATCGAATGGTGAATCATTACTATCCCAAGTTGAAGACGAGCCTGGAAACGATCGGGAATGACATCATCTGGCATAAAGATTCAGAAGGTTTAAATAGTATCGGGGGGATTGTTTTACACATTATTGAGCACGTCAAAAGGAATACAGCGCGTTTAATCGATCCGGATGTAAAGTTTCATGAGGGGATTGAGAATTTTTTTCCCAACCTGAATATGGATAAACACATAATACTGGAAGAGCTGAAGCGGGCATTTTCAGATTTTGAAGTTGCTCTGGATCATTTGAATGCAGAACAAATAGACATGTATAACATTTACCATTTAGTGGAACATACAGGGTATCATGTAGGGCAGATTATTGATCGCATACAGAGAACAACAGGAATCAGGTTTCGGTTTGTACAGAACGGATTAAATGAAAAGGAGTTAAAGAAGATCGTTGATGAAGAATTAAAACATCAGCCTGAAAAATTTGGGTGACGGATGCTGCAAAAAACTTCAACACTCGGCGTGAATGGATGCCGTTGTTTTCCGGCAAAAATTTCTTTGATTAAGTAAAGATAGGTCGTTATAATGAAAGGAAAGGTCAGGTTTTAAAGGGAAGATTTTATAAGTCATTGCTTAAAATGCTTGTAGAATGAATTGCCGGCCCAGTGACAGCTTAGAGTACATACCTAATAATCAGGTATGTTTTATTTTAGGGACTTTGCGAGCTGAATCGAACGAGGGAAACTTCCGATTGGCGTTCGCTCCTCGGTCCGCCGCGGCTTCAATTCGGGGAAGCATCGTCAGGCAGACACATGGATCTCTAGAGGTAAAAGCGATAAATCAAGGGAGGTTAGTCAGTGAAGATAGGATTTGTTCTCTTTAACGGGCTTACATTCCTGGATTTTATCGGATTTTATGATGTTATACATCGTTTGAACTTGTTTGAAGAAACAAACAAGAGGAACTACATAGGATATCTGCGGACTTTCGGAAGAAGTATCAGATGAGCAAGGCTTAACGATTAAAGTAAAAAAGATCAAACCGGATTTATCGGAATACGATCTTATATTTGTCCCTGGAGGAATGAGGACACGAAAACTCAGAGAGGATGAAGAATTCATTTCATGGTTGCGTCAAGCTGAAAAAGTCAAATATTTGGTCTCTGTCTGCACCGGCTCATTACTGCTAGGCGCTGCCGGATTTTAAAAAACAAAAAAGCAACGACTCATCCAAATACATATGAATTGCTCCAACCATATTGTAAAGAAGTCATTAAAACGAGGAGGGTTATACATAAAAGTATATCATTTTAGTGAGGAACCTGATATCGAGGAATTTGAACCGAGGGTCATTAACCAGGCTGATGAATCGGCTAAGGTTTGGGCGATTGATGATTTTCATGCGCCTCATTATTATTTTCCGAGAGAATGTCCCCGAGTTTGTGTATGGCCGAAAGAAGATACAACCCTTCAAGATAGGATGGCTTTCTTCGGAATGTCCACAGTAAATCGGATGATCGCGATCGAGACCGGTTGGTACGAACGAGTAAGGAACGGTCACATATACCGGTATACTTTTGATGGTGACGACTTTGTATTATACGAACCGAATGCGGGATATTACATTTCAACTCAGACAGTTAAACCCATAAAAGTAGAAAAGATAGAGGATTTGATTATGGCGATCCTCAAAGAAGGAATTGAACTTAGAGTGACTCCCTCTCTGATGTTATTGAAAGATCGGATCTTGAAGTCGACAGTGAACTTTTCCATGATCCGAATGCGAAATGCCGTACAGGTGGCTTTCGTCCCTCGGTGGTCAGATGTATAATCATGGAAGAAGCTCAGACAACATACGACCCGGCCTAAGATAAGAGCGATCGAAGGCCGGGTCGATTCGTGAAAGGAGCCGTTTTGTTTGAATGTTCAAAATCCGACCATTTAACAGCGATGATGTTGAGCCTCTGGCCGAGTTAATGAGCGATCTCGGTTATCCCACCACAGCAGATCAGATGAAGCAGAGAATGAAATATATTGAGGCGGAACCCAATTACTATACGTTTGTAGCCACGATGAACGGAATTGTAGTAGGTATGATTGGCATCCGCCAAGTATTTTATTATGAAGAGGACGGGTGTGCGACCCAAATATCTGCTTTAGTAACGAAAAAGGAATTTGAAGGGCAAGGGGTCGGAACAGCGCTTATCAGATATTCGGAAAAATGGGCAGTGGACCATCATTCTAACGGCCTATATTTGACGAGCGGAATGAAACCTGAACGGATCAGAGCGCACGAGTTTTATAAGAAACAGGGTTTTGAAATCACGGGATACAGATTTGTTAAGAGATTAGAGACATCCCTTTGTTAACACGCCGCGACGCCCCGTGGGGGCATAATAAAAAATATTGAGGTGATTATGTGAAATTACTTGGTGGGTATCACTATATTCCTGTAAGTAATTTGTATCAATCTTCAGAGTGGTATTCAAAACATTTAGGATTTCAAGTCGTTTTTGAAGATCCTTTATACCTTGAATTAAAGTCTGAATCAGGAATAAGAATAATGCTAATCACTGATGAAGGCAAAGTTAGATCACATATGACATACTCAACCGGGCCACAGGCTGCACATGGGTTTATAGTCTCAAATATTGAAAGTATTTATCAGGATTTTATAGATAAAGGGATTAAAGTTAACAAAATGTCAAATTATCAGGGGCTGTCCTTTGGGTTTTCTGATCCTGACGGAAATATCATCGAATTATGGAGTGACAATCCGATAAGTTAATCGGGGAGTTAATCGGAGGGGGCAAATCATGAATCAGTCTCCAACATTGATCACCGATCGGCTGGTGTTGAGAAAACCGGCGGAGAAAGATATTCAGGACCGCTTTAGATGTGGGCGGAGCAGGGAAATTGTTCGAATGTACGGCGGCGACACGAGCAACTTAAAACCATACACAATGGCCGACGCGGAAAATTGGTATCATGAAATGATGAAAAATCCATTAGAATGGGCAATCGAATACAAGGGGAACTGCATTGGTCAAGCCAGACTATCCGTAAATCATCAAGACAGGCGGGCTCGCTATGCGGTAGGAATCTTTGATGAACAGCTTCTGAACAAGGGGATTGGAACGGAAGTTACAAAGGCAATCTTGAAGTATGCTTTTGAGACCCTAAAGCTGCATCGAGTGGACTTAAGGGTGCTGGAATATAATAAACGGGCGATATCTTGTTATCAGAAGTGCGGTTTTATTAAGGAAGGCGTAGAACGGGAAGGGGCATTCATTGAAGGCAAATGGGAAAGCGACTGGATGATGAGTATTTTGGAACAGGAATATTACGAATGGTATGGGGCTCGATGAAAGGGCAATGAAAAAAGCGAAATACTCGAAAAAATCCCGTTGATCGCTTCGCGCGGGGGAGTTAAGCTTAGACTGCCTGTTCCAAATGGCAGTTTTTTGATTCCTACGCAAACCTAGAACAGGCGAGAGAGGGGATGGCCGAGTGAACAGCAAAATATTGGCGAAGCCGACGGAGGCGCAGGCGGCGTGGCAGGATCTTGAGCTGGGGATGTTTTGCCATTTCGGCCTGAATACGTTCCTGGATCGGGAATGGGGCGATGGCCGGGATTCGCCATCATCGTTCAACCCCGTATCGCTCGATGCTCGGCAGTGGGTGAGAACGGCCAGGCGGGCGGGCATGAAATATTTAATATCGACCGCCAAGCATCATGACGGCTTCTGTTTGTGGCCGACAGCAACGACGGATTACTCCGTGAAATCCAGCCCGTGGAAGTGCGGCCAAGGGGACGTCGTGCGTGAATGCGCGGACGCTTGCCGCGAGGAAGGAATTCTGTTCGGTATTTATCTCTCTCCATGGGATCGGCATGACCCGCGATACCCGGATCCGAAGGCATACGACGACGTCTACTGCGCGCAATTGACGGAGTTGTTGACCGGGTACGGTCCGCTTGTGGAAGTCTGGTTCGATGGGGCGGGATCGGAAGGCAGGCAGTACGACTGGCCAAGAATTATGGCATTGGTTAGGAAATACCAGCCGGATGCCATGGTTTTCAATATGGGCGCCCCCACCATTCGGTGGGTTGGCAACGAGGAAGGCTACGCGCCTTACCCTTGCTGGAATACGGCGGAAGCCGCCCGCAAGAGCATGTTCACGAACGAAATGACCAGCTGGCTGCCGGAGACGCCCGCCTGGGTGCCGGCGGAGTGTCCGGTGCCGATTCGAGGCAACCACTGGTTTTGGCATCCGGATGACAGGACGCCGCTTCGCAGCCTGGAGGAACTCATCAGCCTGTATGAACGTTCCGTCGGCCATGGGGCTACGCTGCTCTTGAATCTGGCGCCGGATCGGCGCGGCCTCTTGTCCGATGAAGAGGTTCAAAGGGTAATCGAATTCGGCGAAGAAATCCGCAGACGGTACGGCAGCCCGGTTGCGGAAACTCGTGGCGTCGGCCCGGTCCTGACGCTTTCGCTGCCCGAGGGCGCAGGGGAAGTCAGCAGCGTCATTCTGATGGAAAACATCCGGGAAGGCGAACGCGTGCGGTCATACGTCCTGGAAGCGGAAAGGGACGGCTCCTGGATTCCCGTCGTGTCAGGCAGCGCCATCGGACACAAAAAAATCGACCGTTTTCCTCCGGTACGGACTTCACGTTTTCGACTGCGCGTCACACAGAGCGAAGGAGGGGAAGCGCTCATCCGATCGTTTGCCGCATTTGCAAACGGATAAAGCTATTTTAGGAGACGAGGCGAAGCTTCGTCTTTTGTTCTGTAGAAAATCGGGAAATCGTAGAATGATGAGAATTGCCTCGCTTGCCGTTGTGTTTGTAATGTAAAAACAGGCGAGGAGGCATCGAACATGTGGGAGATCGGAAATGAAGTGGATCATGGCGTCCACAATTACAGTAGTGAATCCGAATGGGTAAAACCGGAAAACCCGGTTCTTCTGGAGAGGCTGGAGTGGTTCAAGGATCAGAAACTGGCATTGATGATACACTGGGGTCCGTATTCCCAGATCGGGCTGGTGGAGTCCTGGACGCTAAGCGACGAAGACGGGGACTGGGCCCGCCGCGGTGTAGACTGGACCCAGGATTACGAGGAAGTGAAGCGGGAATATTTTGCGCTCAGCAAGACGTTCAATCCGATCCGTTTTCAGCCGGATCTGTGGGCGGACGTCGCTGCGGAAGGCGGCTTCAAGTACCTCATTTTCACGACCAAGCATCACGACGGCTTCTGCATGTGGGACACCCATACGACAGATTACAAAATCACCGGCAGAGATACCCCTTTCCATACCCACCGATACGCCGATATCTGCAAAAACGTGTTTGATGCATTCCGTGCCAAAGGTATGGCGATCGCCGCATACTTTTCCAAAGCGGACTGGCATTCGCCGTATTACTGGGCGCCGGGAATGGAGCGAGGCCGCCATATGTGGCGGGGGCCATCCTACAATCCCCAAGAATACCCTTGGCTATGGGAGAAATTCGTCCGGTTCACGCATGAGCAAATTATGGAGTTGATGACCCGCTACGGCAGAATCGATATTCTGTGGCTGGATGCCGGTTGGGTGCGGGACGGTGGTCGGGTTAAGCAGGACATCCGGCTGGGCGAAGTCATCGGGCGAGCGCGCAAGGTTCAGCCGTGGCTGCTCACTGCCGACCGCACGGTCGGCGGCCCGTACGAGAACTACGTGACACCGGAGCAGACGATTCCCGACCGGCCGCTGAACGTGCCGTGGGAGAGCTGCATTACAATCGGCACCTCGTTCTCGTTCGCTTTCGAAGACCAATACAAGTCCGCCCGGCAGCTGGTTCGGATTCTGATGGAAGTCGTGGCGAAGGGAGGCAATCTGGCGCTGAACGTAGGCCCGCAGCCCGACGGCCGGCTGCCAAAGGGCGCCGTTCAAAGCATCAAGGATTTGGGTGCATGGATGAAGACGTACGGGGAAGCCGTTTACGGTACGCGCATATGCGCGCCCTATTATACCGGCAACTGCGCTTTCACGCGCAAAGGAAACACGGTATACTGCACGTATTTGTACCCCAATGAAGATGTGCCGGTGTCCGAGCAGGTGATGATTCCGTATTCGGAGTCCGTTGCGGGCATCGAGTTGGTTGGGACGGAAGTCCGACTGGATTTTACGCGCACGGAGCAAGGACTGTCCGTCCGTTTGCCAGCCGGTGAACTGGGCGGGAAAACCCCGATTGCCCACATATTCCGGATTCATACCCGATCATAGTACATAGGCAACTCAAGGTATGATGATATGACACGCATTTTGAAAGAAGCTGACGAAAGTCAGCTTTCTTGATATAAACAAGGAAAGGAGGGATTCGAAATGAACAGCAGCTGGTTTCGAAGACTTTTGCTCTCGTATCTCCCCGCGTTTTTTATGGTCATTACGATTCTGTTTTTCCTTTTCTTTCAGGCGCTGAATGAACAGAACCGCAAAGAGGCGATCAAGGCCAACGACTTTCTTTCGCAGCAGGTCATTCAGTTTACCGACACCTCCTTAAAATCAATTGATTATCGCGTTTTGCGAGATATTCTGACTTCACAGGTACTCGGAGATTTTTTCAACGCGAACATGGACGATGTTTATAAGAATATTCAGGCCAACAAGATAATCGATGATTGGAAGTTCAATTATCCGATCATCGATTCGGTTTATTTCATACGCATGAAAGACGGCTTCGTGCTGGGTGACGGGTCCGGAACGGCATCGGAATTGGCGGACGGACCATTCATCCGGTCTTACATAGAGCGGAAAGCTTCGCCGGGCAAATGGACGGGAAAACGCAGTTACAGGCCGTATAAATCGGAAAAGGCATCGGACGTTATTACTATGGTTCGGAGCTATCCCAACTTCACCACCGCTAAAAGCGGTTACATCGTGGTGAACGTCAGTTTGTCCAAGCTGCAGGCGTCCCTGCTCCCCATGTACAATCCTGATCTGACTTACGTTCGCATAAGCGACGGAAAAGGAGACGTGCTGCTGGGCAACGACGGCGGAAACCGCAAAATCAATGTGTTCTCCCGCTATATCTCTCCATACACCGGATGGGAAATCGAGAGCGGTCCCGTCAACAGAGGGTTCACGGGGCTTGTGCTTAAGTCCTACAATGTGTGGATGATTATGGCCGTGGCGGCCGTCATTCTGGGCGCCTTATGGGTCGTTCATGTTACGCGCCGCCACTATAAGCCGGTTAGCCAACTGGTGTCCCTGATTCGCACCAGCTCCCTGATTGGCCAAGACGAACATCCGGGAGGCAACGAGTTCGGTTTCATTCGAGGTGCGCTCGAACGTCTGATGGATGAGACGCAAAAGACGCGCCAGCAGCATAACGAAAGCTTTATTTTGCAAAAAAGACATTGTTTTCAAGAGGCGCTCGATGGGACGATTCCGATTCGGGAAGAGAAATGGCAGGCAGATTTGATCAAATATAAAATCAATCCAACGGGCGCGATGGCTTTCGTGCAAGTTCTGGAAATTGACCGGTATCACGAGTTTGTCAAAGTCTACAACCCGCAGGATCAATCGATTCTCAAATTTGTGCTTTCCAGCGTCGTTCAGGAAATGGCACAGGTCAGCGGGGCGACGGCATGGGCGGAATGGACGGCCGACCGCCGGCTGACAGCCATCATATGGGTACCGGATGAACGGCAGGAAGACGGATTGGATGTAGCCATCAGCGGGCAAATCGTCGAATGGGTGCGCAGCAATCTGAGCTTTACGGTGACCATCGGTGTTGACGGCATGGCCTCCAGTCTGGAGGAAATCCGGAGATTGGGAGAGAATGCCGCAAATTTGTTGCAATACAAGGCCGTTCTCGGATCGGGAAGGACGCTCCACCCGGCGGAGACGGAGAGCTCCGGATTCCGGGCTCACGAATATTTCGGTACGATCCACCTGCTGGCCCAGTCGCTGCGATTGCCGGAGAATAACTGGGACAAGCATCTGAACGAATTGTTCGCCCAGATCCGGGACTCCGTGTCCACGCGCAAAGAGATCGAAAGCCTGGTGCAGTTCCTCCACCAACATTTGAACCGGATGTTCTCGGAGCTGTCCAAGGAATATCGGCACATCTGGAGAGAAACGGAAATGGAGCTCGCGGAGTTGGAGCAGTACTGGGAGACCGCGAACGAGCTTCATGCCGCATACAGCCGTATTTTCAAACAGGTCTCTCACAAAATGCAAACTTTACGGGAATCCCAGCGAACGCGCGTCGTCATCGGAGAAATCCGCGCTTACATCGAGGAGAACTTCGCCAATCCGGAACTTTCACTGGAACACTTGAGCGACAAATTTCAGATGCATGCCAAAAATATTAGCAAGCTATTTAAGGAAGAGTTCGGCGAGAATTTCGTGGATTTCCTCATCGGCCTCCGGATCGGGCATGCCAAAAGGCTGCTCTTGACCACGGAAAAGCCGTTAACGGTAATCAGCGCGGAGGTGGGGTACTACAACTACAATTCGTTCAACCGGGCATTCAAGAACGTCGAAGGCATTTCGCCCAGCGATTACCGCAAACAGTCCGACAAGTCCGTTGATGCGGTCTTGCCCGGAATTTTACTTTCCCGCGAAAAAATTTGAGGGGTAGAAAAAAGGTGAAGCGGGCGGAGGCGAGTTGGCGAATGATATCCGCGAAAATGGTGAAGCTGCCGAATCTTTCGAATTGATAATAGCTTCCAAAACGGACTAGAATAGCTCTGCCGAATCCGGAAGATCTGCACGACGGCGCGGCGGCCGGAAGCCGGAAAGAATACTTAGCCCAAGGGGAGATGCCGATGGCTCAGACGTGGACGAAGGTGAAACGAAGCTGGGAGTTATACGTGATCGTGCTTCTCCCGGTGCTCTACCTGCTTATTTTCAAATACATTCCCATGTTCGGCGTGTCGATCGCGTTCAAGGATTACAGCGTCGTGAAAGGAATTTGGGCAAGTCCTTGGGTGGGGTTCAAGCATTTCGAAAGCCTGTTCCATTCGCCCAACTTTCCGCTCCTGATCAGAAATACGCTGGGCATCAGCTTCTATTCCCTGATCGCGGGCTTTCCCGTTCCAATCTTATTGGCGCTCGCACTCAACGAAGTGCGGACGGGCTTCTTCAAACGATCGGTTCAAATGATCACGTATGCACCACACTTCATTTCAACCGTCGTCATGGTGTCGATTATCATTCTAATGCTGTCTCCTCATGTCGGGATCGTTGAGCGGCTGTTCACTTTTGTAGGCCTGCCTACGACCAACTTCATGGGCGAGCCGAAGCTGTTCAAGTCGATCTATGTCTGGTCCGGCGTCTGGCAGGAGATGGGGTATGCGTCCATCATTTATATCGCGGCTTTGTCAAGCGTCGACCCGGCGCTCTATGAAGCGGCCAGAATGGACGGCGCTTCCCGGTTTAAGAAAATCATTCATATCGATCTTCCGTCGCTCATCCCGATTACAGTCATCCTGCTGATTCTCAGTTTAGGCAGCATCATGGGTGTCGGGTTCGAGAAAATCTACTTGATGCAAAACCCGCTCAACGTCAGCACGTCGGAGGTCATCGCCACTTACGTGTACAAGGTCGGGTTGCTCGGGGCCAACTTCAGCTTCTCGTCGGCGGTCGGTTTGTTCAATTCCGTCATCAACCTGATCTTGCTACTGGTTGTCAACTTCATCGCCCGTCGAATTTCGGACAACAGCTTATGGTAGGAAGGCGGTCGACCATGCCGCGTACGCAAAAAATCAAAGAGCCGATCGGCGACCGCTTGCTGCTTGCGCTCATCTATATTCTGCTGGCTGTTGTGACGTTGTCGGTGCTTTATCCGCTTTTGTACATTTTGAGCTCGTCGCTCAGCTCGCCGAAAGCGGTCGTGTCCGGCCAAGTCTGGTTGTTTCCGGTTGAAGTCTCGCTTCGAGCCTACAAGTCGATTTTTCACAGTTCCCAGTTGATGCTGGGCTACTACAACAGTCTGATCTATACGGTTGTCGGGACGCTGATCAATGTCGCGTTCACAGTCGCGATGGCGTTCCCGCTGTCGCAAAAAGGGATGCCCGGTCGCAAATGGATCATGATTCTGATGATGATTACCATGTTCTTCGACGGCGGCCTCATTCCGACTTACTTGCTGGTGAAGCAGCTGCACATGCTCGATACGCGTTGGGCGCTGTGGCTTCCAGGAGCGTTCTCCGTTTTTCAGGTCATTGTGGCCCGTACGTTCTTCCAAAGCTCCATTCCGACAGAGCTGCAGGAAGCGGCTCAAATCGACGGCTGCCGGGACAGCCGCTACCTGATCAGCATCGTGCTTCCGCTATCCAAGCCGATTATCGCCGTCATGACGCTGATGTATGCGGTTGGGCACTGGAACGCCTACTTCGACGCCCTGATCTACTTGCGGTCGGAAAAACTGTTCCCGCTGCAGTACGTGCTCCGAAATTTGCTGATTTTGAACGCCGCTGATCCGGAAATGCTCGCCAATACAGCCCAGCAGTTGCGGGACCAAGGCTTCGAGCAAGTGCTCAAATACGCGATGATCGTCGTGGCCTGCATTCCCGTGCTCATCATGTATCCGTTTGTCCAGAAGCATTTCGTCAAAGGGGTCATGATCGGCTCTCTGAAGGGCTGAATGCTTCCTTAGGGATTTCCGCAATTGACGGGAGGTGGTGGCCAAAAGAGCCGCAAAGCGCTGCAATCCGTTTTTCCAAATATAAATTGTAGATTAAGGGGAGGAATCCGTTTGAAAAAGACACTATTTTTGTCCATGACGGTTTTGCTGATCGGCAGCTTCATCCTTTCCGCTTGCGGAAAAAATGACAGCTCTTCGTCCGCCTCATCCGCTTCGTCCTCCGGTTCCGCGCAGAAGGGACCGGTAGAAATGACGTTCTTTGCCCCTCAGGGAAAAGCGCCGATGGAAGACAACGATTTCACGAAGTTGGTGGAGCAAAAATTCAACGTCAAAATCAAGTGGGACTTGGCGCCGGCGGACGCCTTGACGGACCGCCGTCAGCTGCTGCTCGCCAGCGGCGACTATCCGGAAGTGTTTCTGGAAGGCAAATTCACGAATACGGACCTGCAAACCTACGGCAAACAAGGCGTGCTGATTCCTCTGAACGACCTGATCGACAAATATGCGCCGAACCTCAAGGCGCTCATGGAGAAGAAGCCGTATTTGAAAGAAGCGATGACGGCTCCGGACGGCAACATCTACGGCATTCCGCGCTTCAATGAATGCTATCACTGTACGTACTCGCAGAAATTCTGGATCAACAAAGCGTGGTTGGACAAGCTCGGTCTTTCGGTTCCGACGACGACAGACGAGCTGTACACGGTGCTGAAAGCGTTTAAAACGCGAGACCCGAACGGCAATGGCAAAGCGGATGAAATTCCGATGACGGGCGCTCCGAACAAATATGTCTGGAACGGCAACATTGACGCCTACCTGATGAACGCCTTCATTTACAATGATAACGATAAGTACCTTACTGTAAATAACGGCAAAGTGGACTTTGCAGCGAACAAGCCGGAATGGAAAGAAGGCCTCGCGTACATGCACAAGCTCTACAGCGAAGGCTTAATTGACAAGGCCGCTTTCACGCAAAACGATCAGGCTGTCGGTCAGCTTGGCAACAAGGAAGGCGACGAGGTTGTCGGATCCATCACGACGGCGCTGCTCAGCTACCTCGTCAACGTATGGGATGACAACATTACCCGCCATCGGCACTGGGTCATTGTACCGCCGCTGAAAGGGCCGAATGGCGTGCAGCTCGCCGGCGTCTCCCAAGGACTTGGCGAATTTGCGTTCGCCATCACGAACAAAGCCAGCGAAGAGCAGCAAATCGCCGCGATGAAAATCGTCAACTATACATTTTCGGAAGAAGGTGCGCTTTACAGCGAGTATGGCCCGACCGAAGGCGTCGGCTGGAACAAGGCCCAGCCGGGCGAGAAGAATATCTGGGGCGAACAAGCCAAGTACAGCTTCGAGAATCTGAAGCCGCAAGACCCGAACGTCGTTCGGAACGATTCCTGGTCGCTGCTCGGACCGAAAGACATGTCCAAGGAATTCCGAGATCTGTTCGCGTCGGCGCAAGATCCGCTCAGCTCCAAAGGCTACGAAACGCGTCTCGCACAGGCGACGAAAGAATATGAGCCGTACGCGCCCAAAGAGTTTTACCCGTCCAGCGCCTGGATTCGTCCGGAAGACACGGATGCGGCGGCGCAATTGACTACGTCGATCAAGGACTACGTCCAATCGAACATGGCGCAATTCATCATCGGCACGAAGGATCTCGACAAAGATTGGGACGCTTATATCAAAGGATTTGACGGGTTAAACCTCAAGCAGTACATCGAGATTTATCAAAACGCACTTGCGAAATAAGATATGACCGGACAGCGGACGGGGAGGCATCTTGCGGAGGGATGCTTCCTTCCGCTTTTTCTTTGCAATCGGAAGGAGAGTATTTCCCGCGGCGGCCGCTGAGGGCTTACGCCCCTTGGTCGTCTGATGTATAATCATGGAAGAAGCTCAAAATTTTTATTTTGAGCAAAGGTGGCGGGATTCGGTGGAGTTGATTTTTATCAGACACGGTCATGGGGAACATCTTCTGGATTATCCGAACCGATTGGATGTCCCCCATCCCGGTCTGACCGGGTACGGTGTTCAGCAAATCATTCAACTTCGGGATCAATTTCCATTGTTTATTGATGATATAATCATTGTAAGCCCTACCAAAAGAACCTTTCAAACCGCACAACTTTTGACACGGAATCACAAGTTTTATGTATCTTCTTATGTAGGCCCTCGCATGTTTCCGCAAAGTCCGCAAAGTCCAACGTCTAACTTTTACAAATGCGATCGGATATACACAAAGGAAGAAATGGAGGAGCATTATAGGGAGCTGTCGATTCTTGATTTTGGTTTAAATGAATGGGGAGAAGGCATCAACCGAATCGATCAGAATCTTTTCGAAGCATACGGCATGGAATTATTGGAATGGTGTCATGCAAAGGGAAAACGAACGATTATCGTATCACATGATGGAACAATAACGAACTATCGTAAATTGCTGGGGGAAAAGGGACTGACAAGGCAAGATTTTCTTGGGGAAGCGGGTGTGTATAAAACCGAATTTGCAAGTCGTTCTGAGATGAAATGAGCTTGGTCCGCCGCGGCGGTGATTTCATTCAAAAGGGGAGCTGTCGAATGAACAACCATGTTGAGATTGTTCAATTGGAAGAGAAGAAATATATAGGCATTCCGGTAACGTCCAGTTTTCAAAACCATGATCCGAAGCGAATTGAAGAGGCCAAGGAAATATTTATGAACCGCAGACACGAAATCAAAAACGCAGTGAATTTGGAACAGTATGTTTGTCCGCATTTTTCATCCGAAGTTCTGTTTACATACTTTTTTGGCATGGAAGTCCATCATCTTGACGCTGTTCCGGAAGGCATGATCGGATTTGCTGTTCCTGTTCATAAATATGCGAAAATAAGATCAGGACAGGATCCGTATGAGGTGATCTATAGGTATCTAAGTCATCATGGGATTCAGAATGATCCAAGGGCTATTTCTTTGGAAGTATATCCATTCGATCGTCCCGTGTGGCCTGCGGAAGTCGATGTTTATGTCCCCATCAAGGAGTAGCTGATCCAATGGACCGGATATTAGTCTTGGGTTCGGCTGGCTCGGGGAAATCAACCCTTTCCCGGAAACTCGGGTCGATTTTCGATCTCCCGGTTATTCATTTGGACAGATATTACTGGAATCCCAATTGGGTGCCGACATCGGATGAAGAGTGGGACCAACGCGTTGAAGCTTTGTCCCGCCAAGAACGATGGATCATAGACGGAAATTACTCGAGAACGCTGGATATTCGAATAGGAAGGGCGGACACGATTATTTTTCTGGATATGCCAACGCTTCTTTGCATTTATCGAGTCATTAAACGGAGGGTCATGTACCATCGTAAAACCAGACCCGACTTGAATGAAAGATGTCCGGAGAAGCTGGACTGGGCGTTTTTGAAGTGGGTTTGGAACTTCAGGAGAAGAAGCCGACCAAGGGTCGTTCAGAAACTGCAAGAAGCAAGCAGTGAAAAGCAAATTATCATTTTGAAGAACAGAAAACAGGTGGATGATTTCATCCGCAGATTTGAGAAGGGGGGGAATTTTGGGTCTTAAGCTTCTGTATTCATGGACACCAAAACGATATGAGAAATGGGCGAAAATATGGCTCCCACTTTGGCGCGTTCTCGAACAGGAGAAGCCGAACGATTATCACGACGGCATTCAATGGATCACGTTTTTACAGCATACCCCTGAACAAGAGAGAGCAAGCGCCTATTGGCCCATGGTCGAAGTATGGCTGAGCCGTCCCGGAATGATTGAGCGGGATCCGGAGGCCGAAGGTTATGTGCACAAAGTGCTGGAATGGGCGCCGACAAAAGGCAGCTACGCGAACAAGGTGATTTCGGAGGCTGAATGGCGCGGCTGGGTGACGGTGAACCGGTTGAAGACGCTAAAGTCGTATGGGATTCTTTAATCCATCGCTTGCAGCCGCACAAACGTTTGATCGCCGGATCAGACGCTTTTTCTATAATGACTCCAATCGTTCAGCATGATATAATTGCTAAAATATACCCATACAAATAGAATCTTCAAGTCGGTGGTCTCGTGCTCGCCGTTTCCATTCTTCTCGTATTCACTTCCGGATTCATTCATTCGATATGGAACCTCTACACGAAGAAAAGTATCCATAAACAAGCGTTTCTGTGGTTTTGTCAACTCGTGGCTACCGTAGTCTATTTTCCACTTGCCGTGTTTGAATTTTCGCAATTGGATGCGGTTCCGGTATCAGGCTGGATTTATGTTTGGGTCAGTATGGCTTTACACGGACTGTATATTTTGTTGCTCGCGATGACGTACACCGTAGGCGAACTATCGCAAGTCTATCCCATCATGCGAGGAATAAGCCCTTTATTGGTTCCTTTAGTTGGGTCGTTCGTTTTGAATGAGCATTTGAAGTTCGTTGCCTGGATCGGGGTATTCGGAATTGTCATCGGTATCCTGATAGCCGGGGATGTGCGTCCTGGTAAAATTTCTTTCCAAAACAAAAAGGCCGTTATATTGGCGTTTGGCGTTGGAATCATGATTACATGCTATACGGTTGTCGATAAAGTAACGCTGAAACATGTTGCCCCGATATTGCTCAATGAAGCTACGAACTTCGGGAATCTCCTGGCTTTGACCTGGGCGGCATTCCGATCCAAGAAAATGAAACAAGAGTGGGCCATAAACTGGAAGACCATTCTATTGGGCGGTGTTCTCGCACCCGGAGGATACATTTTATTCTTATTCGCACTTCATAACATGCAGGTGTCCCAATTGGCGCCGATGCGAGAGATCGGCACTGTTTTCGGCACGTTATTGGGAATCTTTCTGTTGAAAGAAAAGCAAGGAACGAGCAGGTTCATCGCCTCGGTCCTCATTACGATCGGAATTATATTATTGGCGCAATAGGAATTGAGGATCGCTTGGGAAACAACTAATTGAAACGAGCGATGATTTTCTCGGCACGTATCGGCGGCATCGCTGGCTTTCGGTCCGCCGCGGCGGACATCGATTAGGATGCAGCCGGTTCTGCCCCTTTACAAGATGTTCTTATTTCATTACGATAAATGACAACAGCCGGCTTTCAGCGGGAAGCGCGGGGGATGGACTGATCGGGCGAACCTTCCGGCTTTACGCTTCGCATTGTGCATTCGCCGCGCAAGGGGTGATGAACATCAGGATGCGCTGGAAATCCCTTTTTCGGCTTTTCCCGATTGTACACGCTTACATCACTAAATCGCTTTACCGAAAAATGCTGTTTGCCTTTTTCATGACGATCACGATTACGGTGACAACGCTCGGTCTGTATTACTACGTCCAAACGTCGTCGGAGATCAAGCTTCGGGAAATCGACAACATGGAGAAACTGAGCGAACAATCGGCAGCGAAGCTGGAAACGCAGATGGCGAATATCAAAAGCGTGGCATGGGATTATTTTGCCGATTCGCGGTTCCAACAATTTGTCATGAACATGGGCTCGGATCCCGATGCATACAGCGATTACTCCGGGAAATTCAGCCAGTTCGTCACCGACAATCCGGCGGTCGAATTCATCATGGCCGGACGGCTCGACGACTATCGGCTGATCAAAGGCAATATCGACATTACGGATGTGGTCGATTTCGACGACATTCAGGCGGCGGCGATCGCGAACGACGGCAAGGGTGCCTGGGTTCAATCGATCACGTTCGACCGGCAAACCGGCCAGAAAGTGAGCACGCTGACTTTCGTGCAAGCCATCAAGAAAGTCAATATCATTTCCGATTCGCCAATCGTCGGCGTGCTGATGATCCAACTGTCGTACGAATATTTCAGCGAGTGGCTGAAAGGAATCGGGGCCCGGGAGCAGGCGCAGTACATGCTGGTCGATTCGGTCAGCGGCACGGTGGAGATCGCCGCCGATCCGGCGCTGGTCGGCACGAAGCTGAGCGACTTGGGCGACCTCATGTCCCTCAGCCGCAGCCATCCGTCCCGGCACCGATTCGGCATGGAGCACGGTAAGGCCACGCTGTTCGTCTCCCACCGGCTGGAGAACACGTCGTGGGTGCTGATCGGCAAAATCCCACTTCGCGTGCTGCTCGCGCAAGTGAACGCCATCGCCCGGGACACGATCATGATCGGGATCATCTGCCTGCTCGGTGCGATGGTCATTGCCGGCGTGCTTTCCTCCCGGATCACGGTGCCGCTGAAGGAGCTAAAAAAAGGCATTCGCTCCATCGAGAAGGGCGATTACGATATCGCCCTGCAGGCTAGGTCCAAGGATGAGACGGGGTACATCGTTCACCGTTTCAACCAGATGGCGGCAGAAATCAAGGCGTTGATCGTCCGGGTGTACGAAGCGGATCTGGTCAAGAAGGATGCGGAAATCAGATCGCTGCAATCCCAGATCAATCCTCATTTTTTATACAACACGCTGGGCATTATCGACAGCCTGGCCACCTTGCAGGAGGATGAGCGGATCAGCCTGATCAGCCGTTCGTTGGCGAAAATGTTCCGTTACAGCATCAGCGCCGGGCGCCTGTTTACGCTGCAGGCGGAGATGCGTCAGATCGAACTGTACCTGTACATTCAGCAGCAGCGGTTTTCCGATAGGCTTCACTACTCAATCGAGATCGACGACGACATTTACGATATCCGCGTGCCTAAGCTGCTGTTTCAGCCGATCGTGGAAAACATATTCATTCATGCCTTCGACGGGATGACCACGCAGGGGGAAATCCGGATACGGGCTTGGCGCGTATCCGACGCCGACATCCGTATTTCCGTATGGAACAACGGTCCCAACATCGATCCGGCCAAGCTGGAGGAGCTAAGGGCGATGCTGGAGCACAACGACGTGCCGGGCGGGGCGGACAAGTCATCCTCTTCCATCGGGCTGATCAACGTGCAGCGCCGCATCAGGCTCGTTTACGGAAGCGAATACGGTCTGACGATACAAAGCGAGCCCGATCGGGGGACGGAGGTTCTCGTTCGCATACGGAAACTTGGGGAGGAAGAGCACCGCAATGAAGCTCATGATCATTGACGACGAACCGTTGCTGTGTCAAGGCATCATCAAAAAAATCGGACGGATGGGCCTGCCCCTCGAACTTGTCGGGGAGGCGGGAGACGGTCGGGAAGGGTTGCGCCGGATCGCCGAAGCGAAACCGGACATCGTGCTGACCGATATTCGCATGCCCGGTATGGACGGGCTGACCCTCATCCAGGAAGCGAAAGACCTCGATCCGAAGCTGCAATTCATCATCATAAGCGGCTATGATGAATTCGCGTACGCCAAGAAGGGGCTCCAGTTCGGCGTGTTCGACTATTTGCTCAAGCCGGTGGATGACGAGGAGCTGCGCAGCAGCCTGATGCGGATCATAGCGAAGGTCGAGCAGGAGCGCAGGCAATCGTCGCTCGGTGAAGAGCTGCGCCACCTTCGGAAGCAAAGCGACGAGACGCTGCGGCAGCAGTTGTTGACCAAATTGATTCAACAAGGGGACAAAGGCGCCGCCGTCGAGCAGGACGAGAAGCTGTCGGCCATGAAGGAGCATTGCCGCGAGTTCGTCGTCGTGCTGTTCGAGGTGGATATGCCGACGCTGCCGTACCGCTCGTTTCTTCCGGGCGACGAAGCGCTGCTCCGCTTCGCCGTAGCCAACACGATCTCGATGGCGATGGCGTCCTCCGGCCGCGAAGGGGTGCTGTTTCATCACGGGATTTACGATCAGGAGCTGGTGTATGTGCTGGGCGACCGCACAGCCGTCGATATGGATGCGGTCCGACGCGAGCTCGCGGAGGTGTTGACGGGGATCCGCCGGCATCTGAAGCTGGAGGCGACCATCGGGTGCGGCACGACGGTCGGGCAGATGAGCGGCATCCGGCAATCTTACCAGCAGGCGAGGCTGGCGCTGCGCGACAAAATCATCCACGGGCGCAACCGCATTTATTTCGCCGCTCCTCCGTCCGGCGGCAAGGCGCACCGCAGCTCGATCCTCGCCGAAGATGACGAGCTCATCCTGTTCCGCTTTTTGAACGAATGCAACGGCCCGTCCATCAACCGTTGGCTCACGCAGCGCATCGAAACGATCGCCAGCGAGGAAGGGGCCAGCTTCAGACGCTTGGAAAGCTTCTGCGTCGATCTTTATTTGCTCTATCGCAAATATTTGCTCCTTCAGACGAACATGCCCGAATGGATCATCGGAGAGATGGAGGACGTGCTGTCATGGCTCGACGGTCTCGAAGACTGGCGCCAGATCGCGGCCGGGCTGAAACGATTGACCGACAACATCATCGGACGTTTGAACACGCTGCGCCACGCTTCGGAATACAATATCATGGACGAGGTCAAGCGCTACATCGATGCGAATCTGCACGAACAACTGACCCTGCAAACGATCGCGGAAACGTTTTATATTCATCCCAACTACTTCTCCCGTCGCTTCAAGGAACGGTTTCATGAAAGCTTCGTGAACTATTTGACGGCCGAACGCATTCGCAAAGCGGAACGGCTGCTGCGGGACACGCAGTTGAAAATTCAGCATGTGGCGGAGTTGGTCGGTTTTGCCGATGCCGCTTATTTCAGCAGCGTGTTCCGCAAGGCTACGGGGATGACACCGAATCAATATCGTTCGCGTGCGGCTGAAGCCGCACAATAGCTTCGCGAAGTCGCCGGACAACCGCCTCTGTCCGGCGACTTTTCGTTGTCCAGCGGGAGAAATTTTCATATGCACAAAGTTCATATTTTCCTTTCGTCTCGTTCGATTCCCGTATACAATGAACCGTAAAATACAGCTTGCTCAAGGAGGGACTTGTTTGTGACCCAGTGGGCTGATTACGTCAATCCGAATATCGGAACGGTCGGTCACCTGCTCACCTCGACATCGCCGACCGTTTCCTTGCCGCACGGCATGATGAAGGCGGCTCCCATCACGACTCCGGGCATTGCAACTCATGGATTTATACGTTTCACGTTCAGCACGACATCGAAGGCCTGATCGGGCTCATGGGAGGAAGAGCGAATTTCGAGCAAAGGCTCGATGCGCTGTTTACGGAACAGTACGACGGCTCCAAATACGCTTTCCTCGGTCAGTTCCCGGACGCCACCGGGCTGATCGGCCAATATTGCCAGGGCAACGAGCCGGCCTTTCACATTCCGTATTTGTACAATTACGCCGGCGCGCCGTGGAAGACGCAGCGCAAGGTGCGCGAGATCATGAAGCTGTGGTTCGCGCCTACGCCGCTCGGCATTTGCGGGGACGAAGACAACGGAGCGATGTCGTCTTGGTACGTGTTCAGCGCGATCGGACTGTATCCGGTTTGCCCGGGAAAACCGGTTTACGACATGGGAAGCCCGTTGTTCGAGGAGACGAGGCTCCGTCTGGCCGACGGCCGAACGTTCACGATTCGCGCGAACCGGGTGTCGGAGCGGAACAAGTACATTCAGTCCGCCCGGTTGAACGGACGGGAATGGAACGTCCCGCGCATCCCCCATGCGGAGGTGGCGGCGGGCGGTCAGCTCGTCCTGGAGATGGGGGACCGGCCGAACAAGGCGTGGGGACAGGCGGCAAGCCGATGATGCCGGAGAAGCGGGAGTTAAGATTTTCGTATCCATGAGGTTCATATTTTCCATATCTTCGCGCGCGAATTCCAATAAAATGAAAGCGTAAATCAAACACAGCCTATGGGAGGAACGCCAATGAAACCAAGCGGGGGATGGAGACAAACGCCGGCATTGCTTCTGAGCGCCGTATTGCTCGTCGGCTTGCTCGCGGCATGCGGCTCCGGAAACGCCGGCAACGGTGCCGACGCTTCCGGCAACGCTTCGGCTTCGTCGGGAAACGACGGCTCGTCCGGCGGCAGTTCGGGCGGCGAACCGGCGATCGTGGAAATCACGGCGTGGGACAAACCGGCTCCCGATTCGCCGAACAAATCGGTGCTGGAGTCCCTGTTCGCCAAATTCGAAGAAACGCATCCGAACATCAAAGTCACGCATGTCGACGCCACGCAGACGAACTCGCGCGAGAAATTCATGACGGCCGTGGCCGGCGGGGAGCAGCCGGACGTTTCGAGCCCGGCATTCCCGGATATGCAGGTGTACGTGCCGAAGGGGATCGCCGCCGACATTACGGATCTGATCAACGCTTCGCCCGACAAGGACCGCTTCATCGACGGTGCCTTCGATCTGGCCACCAAGGACGGCAGAATCTACGGCATTCCGAGTAACATGTACGTCACCGGATTGTTCTACAACAAAAAGCTGTTCAAAAATGCGGGGATCGAGAGTCCGCCGAAGACGTGGGACGAGTTCGCCCAAACCGCGCAAAAGGTGATGGCGGCGAATCCGGGAACGGTCGGTTTCGACATTCTCGGCATGGACTGGGCGGACTGGCATTTCGAATATTACGTATGGCAGGCCGGCGGGGATTTGACCGAAGTACAGCCGGACGGAACGGTTAAGCTGCTGTTCACCTCCGATGCTGCCGTGAAAGCGCTCCAATACTACAAGGATCTGAAGTGGAAGTACAAAGTGACGCAGAACAACGTCCTGCAGGATTATCCGGAAAATCAGAAGGATTTTTACACCGGCCATTCCGCGATGATTCTCGGCGCCTCGGACAACTACTTCACTTTCGTCGGCAAGGGAATGAATCCGGACGACCTGGGATTCGCGCCGTTCCCGGTCGGGCCCGCGGGGGTCGCCCCGTCGCAGGTGGGAGGAGCGTTCTGGATGTTCAACCCGAAATCGACGCCAGAGGAACTGAAGGCTTCGTTCGACTATGCGATGTTTTTCATGTCCAAAGAATCGCAGGAAACGGTGTTGCAGTTCAACAAGGACAACGGCTTGGGCATCAACCCGCTGCAAGTGGTCAAGGATGTCGATGTGACGGACTACGTCGAGGACATGCCCGCCGATTTCATCCAGGCGATCGGGGAAGCCGCGAAAAATCAGCATTTGGAATATTACCTGAAGTCGAGCCTGAGCCCTTACCTCGTGAAGCCGATTCAGAAAATATTGCTCGATCCGAACGCCGATCCGCTGACTGAGCTGAAGGCGGCGCAGGAACTGGCGCAGAAGGAAGTCGTCGACAAATACAATGCGGATATTTTAAACGGCACAGCCAACTGAGGGCTCGCGACGAACGGTTTCCCGCTTTTGGCGGCAAAGCTTCAACCGGCTGCCTGCGTTTTCCGCTCAATACTTCAGGCCGCTTCGGTCAGGCATCGGGATTTCCGCCAGCGGGAATCCCGTTATTCATCACAAGGCGGTGGGTTCATGAAAACCGGGACGGGACCGCGGCTTGCGGAATCGGGGAACATCCGGCCGCGGATCAAGATCCGTTGGACGCCGATACTGTTTCTGCTTCCTTCCGTGATCGTGTTCGCGGTCTTTAAATATTATTTGATCGTTCAGGCGTTCTACATCAGTCTGTTTAACTACGATATCGTCTATCCTCCGGGCAAGTTCGTGGGGATGGGCAATTATTTGGAATTTCTGCGGTCGTCGACGTTCTGGGTGGCGATGAAAAATACGCTTGTCTTTTTCCTGCTGTCGGTCGTCGTGACGTTCTGGGTGCCGATCGTACAGGCGCTCTTTCTGAGCCATATCCGGCGGGCGAATGCGTTGTACCGGTTTTTGTACCAGATCCCGGCGGTGCTGCCGCTCGTGGCCGGGACGCTGCTGTGGAAATGGATGTACAACCCGGACCACGGCCTGTTAAACTACTTGCTCGGCAAAATCGGCCTCGGTCCGTACAATTGGTTGAACGATATGGCCATGACCAAGTTCGCCATCGTGCTGCCGGGCTTTTTCGCCAGCGGCGGCGTGGGGGTGCTGCTCTACTTCGCCGCGATCCGGTCGATTCCGGCGGAAATTTTCGAGGCCGCCAAAATCGACGGGTGCGGCCCGTGGCGCCGCATCGGACTCATCATCCTGCCGAACATCCGGTTCGTTATCATGATCCAGTTTATCGGCTTCATGTCGGGCGTGCTGCTCGCCTTCGACAACATCTACATCATGACGCAAGGGGGCCCTGCCGACGCTTCGCTCGTCGTGGCGCTGCTGATCCAGCGGTCCGCCTTCGTGCAGTCCCGGTTCGGCATCTCGTCGGCTTTGTCCTTCTTCATGTTCGCGGTCATCGCGGTGCTGACCGTGATCCAGTTCAGGCTGCAGAGAGAGGAGTACCGGTAGATGAGACAAAGCCGCATCGTGGAGAAGGGGGGAACGTCGCTGACGGCGGTTTCCTATGTCGTGACGATCTTCTTCATCGTGTTTTGCACGCTGCCGCTGGTTTGGCTGTTCCTTACTTCCATCATGGACAACGAGTCGATCGAGTCGGTTACGCCGAAATTTGTTCCCGAGGTGCCGCACTCACTTACGGTGACGCTGGATTATACCGGGGTGGAGAACAAAGATGCGGCCTTTTATGAGCAGGATGCGATGGAGGCCATCTGGTTTCCGTGGATGGCTTACATGCGGTCGAACATCGGCGAAATCATCGTTTACGGCACCAAGGACGGGGATTTGCTGTACAAGGCCAAGACCACTTCGGCCCAGTTTTACGTCGGACAGCCTTCGATCGTGCCTACGCAAGTCGTGAACGGCAAAATGATGGCATTGAAGCTGCCGACGATCCGCGAACGGCATCTTTCCGATTTCACCTGGTACGGTCCGGGCCGCAAGCGGGCGGAAGCGGCCGGGGTGCCCGGGACCGTCGATTCCGGGCAAGAGCTGGCCCGCCAGTACCGCGAATTTTTCGCCTCCAAAGACGTGCTGGACGGGAAAATCGTGGCAGTCGCGCAGTCCCGCAACGCCCTTCGCCTGTTCGACAGCTATTTAAGCCTGAACTACCTGGCCACCGAAATCGCCGGCAAATTCGGCTTTTATCGGTACTTTATGAACAGCGCGGCCATCGTTTTGACGGTCATCGCCTGGCAGCTCATCGTGGCCGGAATGGGAAGCTACGCGCTGTCGCAACTGATCCGCAGCAGACGGCTTCGCCTTTGGCTGCTCATGTTTTTTCTGGCGACGATCATGATTCCCGGGATTTCGGTCCTCATTCCGCAATACTTGCTCATGCAGAAGCTGCACCTGGTCGATACGCTGTGGGCGATCATTTTGCCGCATTTCGCTTGGGGCTTCGTCATTTTTCTGTTCAAAGGCTTTTTCGACGAGCTGCCGCGCGAGCTTCTGGAAGCGGCCCGCATCGACGGGGCGTCGGAATTCGGAACGTACATGCGCATCGTCATTCCGATGTCCGTTCCCGTATTCGCGATCGTTGCGGTGCTGACGTTCATTCCGGTATGGAACGAGTTCATGTGGCCGTACGTGGTGACCAAATCGCCGCAAAACTGGACCTTCACCGTGGCGATGAACGACATGCAGTACGGCACGCCGCGCCCGAACTGGATCAGTGCAAGCGGCTTCATCTCGATGATCCCGCTGCTCGTCGTGTTCATGGGAACCCAGCGGTATGTCGAGAAAGGCATCAATTTTACCGGCATCAAAGGCTGATGGAAACGGCAGGTCACGAGTTCCGATCAGGAGGCGTGTTCAATGAAAAGCAAAGGCATCCTGTCTCTTTTGCTCGCCATGACCGTGACGATGATGCAGCTTCCGCTTCACGCTTCGGCCGAGACGGGCGCGGAGGCAGTCAGCGTGACCTTGGGAGACGACTACGCGGAGAACGGCATGTCGGCATGGAGCGGCGACAGCGGCAGCGTGACCAAGGTGAGCTATGACGGCCAATCCGCCTGGCAGACGAACCCGGACGACGGGCCAAGGTACATTTACTTCAATGTCGGCGACTCTTATATAAATGGCGGAACCAACCCGGTGAACGTCACGATCGAGTATTACGACGGCCCGGCCGCCGGCAACAGCTTCGTTTTTTCCTACGACTCCGCCTGGAACGCCTGGGACTATGATGTGCCCAAGACGGTTCTGACCGGCAGCAACACGTGGAAGACGGTGACCTTCGCGCTGAGCGACGCTCAGTTTGCAAACCGGGAGAACGGCGCCGACATCCGCATCGACACGACGGGGCCCGTCGCTTTCCGCAGCCTCACCGTCGAGAAATCCGCCGAAGCCTCCGTGCCGACATCGATCCGCGTCGATCCGTCGGACATTACGATGAATACGGTGGGCGTGCGGACGGCAACGGCCACGGTGCTGGACCAGAACGGCTACGTGTTGAACAAATTGAACGTCAACTGGTCGAGTCAAGACCCGAACGTCGCGACGGTGGACGGCAACGGCACCATCCGCGCGGTCAACAAAGGCACGACCACGGTAAGCGCAACCTGCGGCAGCTTGTCCGCCCAAATCCATGTCACGGTCGAGGACGGACCGGTGAGCGTCGTTTTCGGTCCCACTCCGCTGAACAACGGCATCTCGACATGGACGGGGGACGGGTCCGGGGTCACGGTGGAAACGTATGACGGCGTTGCCGGATGGCAAACGAAGCCGGGGTACGGCACGATATACGGCAACGTCGACGACCGGTACATCTTTGACGGAAAACATAAGGTAACGGTAACGATCGAGTACTTCGACGCCGAGGCGAGCGCGAAACAAAGCTTCATTCTGTCTTACGACTCGGTGCAGTACAACTGGTCGAACGGTCCGAATACGACGACGACGTTGACGGGTACGAATACGTGGAAGACCGTTACCTATACGCTCGACGACGCCAAGTTCGCCGGAAGAGAAAACAACAGCGCCGATTTTCGGATCAACACGAGCGTTCCGATCTGCTTTCACAGCATTACGATCGAGAAGTTTCCGATTCTGACGATCGAAGGCGGCAGCGCGAAAACGGGCAACATCTTTACCGAAAACGAAACGCCGACGATGAATCTCTCCTTCGGAAATCAGTTCGATACGCAGCAGGACTTGACCGTCGATTATTCAGTGCTGAACTACGCCAACAGCATCGTGCAGGACGGCCGGTTCAACGTCAGCCTGAATCCGAACGAGCCGGGATTCGTCAAAACGCTTTCTTTCGGAAGCCTGCCCAAAGGAACGTATACGTTGGCGGTAAAAGCAACGAATGCGGACGGATCGGCCAACCTGAGCGAAAATGATCATTTCAGCGTGATCACGGACTTGACCGGAAAGCCGGTGGCGCCGTTTCTCGGCATGAATTCGCACTACGGCGTAAGCTGGAATAACATCGATCTGGGCCTTCCGCTGATCGTGCAGTCGGGCGCCACCAACATCCGGGACGGCAAGCCCGACGTGGCCGACAAGGCGGCGGCTTACGGCATCCACATGCTGACGGGCGTCGGGCTTTCCGGCTTTTCCCAAGCCCCCGCCGGCACGGATCAGTATTATGCGGACTTCAGCAATTACGTGAAGGAATATGCCGCCGCGATGAAGAACAAGGCGGAATATATGGAAGTCGGCAACGAATACAATTCCGGCGGTTCGGCCGAAACGTATTTCGAGTTTCTCAAACTGGCTTACGCGGCCGTCAAAAGCGTGGCCCCGGAGATGAAGGTCGTCGGCGGCGTCGCCTTCCAGTACGACGCGAACTGGTTGAAACGGCTGATCGACCTCGGCGCTTGCGACTATCTGGACGCCATCTCCTTCCACGTCTACAGCAACAACAACCCCGAGAACGAAGGACTGGTGAACGATTTTCAGGATCTGCAAAATTACATCCGCAGCAAAGGCATCGCGAAGAACATCGACCTGCTGTTGACTGAAACGGGCTACGCTACGCAAGAGCCGGGCTGGGGCGGTCTTCCGGAAATCACCTCGGCGGCTTATGCCGCGCAACTCTACGTGACGGCGTTCGCCCACAACGATCTGATCAAAAAGGTGTACTGGTACGATTTTATGAACGACGGAACCGACCCGACGTACTACGAAACGAACGGCGGCATCGTAAGAGCCGACTTGTCGGCGAAGCCGTCCTATGTTGCCTTCAACGCCGCATCGGCCATTTTGGCCGGAGCGACCTTCGTCGAATCCTACAATAACCTGGACAGCAACATCCGAATATACAAGTTCCATCGAGGGTCCGACGATCAAGACATCCTGGTGTTGTGGGCCAACAACGAAAGCCAGTCGATCAATCTGAATCTCGGAAGCAGTCGGCTGAGCGTCGCCGACTTGTTCGGCAACGCGCAAAACTACGATACGATCAACGGTTCGGTTGCATTGACGGCGTCCGCGCAGCCGGTCTATATCGTGGGGAACTTTGCGCAAGCCCCCTCGCTTGGCGCAACGCCGGCGTTCGCCACGGACCGTTCCGCGGTTCAGGCCGCACCCGGCGACGATGTTGCGATCCAAGTCATCCGGGCCGCCGGCGCGGAAAATTTGTCCGGTACGTATGCGGTCGAGCTGCCGGTCGGATGGCAGTTGAAGTCGGGCGGAACGTTCGGCGCGGGACAAACGGCCGATACGCTCGTTTTCACCGCGCCGGAAACAACCGACAACCGGACGGGCGAAATCCGCATCTATCCGACGAGCGCGTCGGGGAACCCGTACGGCGTCCTTCGCGTTCAAACGCAAATGCTCGACCCGTCCGTCGTGGAGATGGCCCCGCAGGTCAATGCGGCGGGCAACGGATACGAGCTTTCCGTTAAAATAACGAACCGCAGCAACAAGGTTTCGTTGAGCGGCGGAACCGTAACCGTGCTGGAGCCGGCGAGCATGGCGGGAAGCGCCGCCTTCGACGCGGTCGCGCCGAATTCGGTCGCCGAAGTCAAATTCGATGCGCCGTCCCTGGACATTTACGAACCTGCGAGCATCAAGGTGCGCATCGACCGCAACGACGGCAGCTCGCAGGTGCTGGAACGGAACATCACTTCGCTCACGGCGGTCAAGGCCAATGCGCCGATCGACATCGACGGGGTGATCGACCCTGACGAATGGCGGGGGGCCGTATCCTTTGCGCTCGATCGGCCATCGCAGGTCAAGTTGATACCGGATTGGGGCGGAACGGACGATTTGAGCGCGACGGTCTACACCAAGTGGGATGCCGATTATTTGTACCTGGCGGCGAGCGTGACGGACAACACCCACTATAACCCGTATTCGCCGAGCCTGAGCTGGCAGGGCGACGGCATCCAGTTTGCCGTCGATCCCGGGCGGGCGCAAGGACCCGGAACGATCAAAGGCACCGAAAACAGCATCGCGCTGAACTCGGACTCGGGCGCCGTCATGAAGACCGGAGGCTACGGAGCCGGCAATCTGCAGGACTCGCGGGTCGAGATCAAGCGGGACGGCAACCATACGAATTATGAAATGGCGATCAAGTGGTCGGATATCCTGCCGGCGGGGATGACGCCCGCTTCGGGAACGAACGTCGGGTTTTCCTTCCTCGTCAACGACAACGACGGTTCGGTCCGCCGAGGGTGGATGGAGTATATGAGCGGGATCGGTCTGTCGAAGGATCCGAACCTTTACGGCGACTTGATCTTGACCGATTTCACGTCGCTGCCGGCGGACTCAAGCGCTCCGCCGGTTACGACGGCCGTCCTTTCGCCCGAGCAGCCGGACGGGCGGAACGGCTGGTACGTGCATCCGGTCACGCTGGCTTTGTCGGCGAGCGACAACGATTCGCCCGGGGGGACGCAAACCGTTTACAGCACCGACGCCGGGACGACATGGCAGCCCTACACCGTTCCGGTGCGCTTCGACCGCGACGGGCAATACGACGTCAGCTATCGCTCCACGGACGAAGCGGGGAATGTGGAGGCGGCGAAAACGCTGCATTTCGATCTGGACACGACGGCTCCGGCGATCACGGTGTCCGAACCGACCGAGGGCGAGTATGCCGATTCCGGTGATTTGAATCCGTCGTTCACGGTGGCGGACAACTTGTCCGGCACGTTCGACCCGCAGACTACGGTCACGCTGGACGGCCGCAACGTGCAGCCGGGCACGGCGATTCCGCTGTATACGCTGCCGCTCGGCGACCATGCGTTTACAGTATCGGCCGTCGATCTGGCGGGGAACGAGCAAAGTGTAACGATCCCGTTCCGGACGCATGCCGACCTCGATTCGTTGAAGGCGCTCGTCGCTCGCTTTGAAGACACGGGTCTGATCGACAACGGGGGCATCGCCAACAGCCTGACCCGGAAGCTGGAGAATGGAAATTTGTCTGCATTTGCGGATGAGGTGCGCGCGCAGCGCGGCAAACACATCGCAGCCGATGCGGCAGACTGTTTGCTGCGGGATGCGCAGGCGATCCCGAACCATTGAATCCTAAAATGATATAGCCGCAACGACAACAGGTGGAGCCCAACAACTCCACCTGTTTTATTAGAAGATAAGCATGAAAGGAGGTGGTGACCGACACGGATTTCCGGTTTCCTGGGGCAAGACGATTTTCGGAAGGTGGATCGAAAAAAGAGCGTGCCATGCGTTTCGACGGCAGGATCAAAAAATCAAGGAGGTACGAACGATGAGTATGACCGGCCAAAAAAGCGGCGTGCTGCCGCTGGCGCTCGTTCTGGTTCTGGCGACGATGATGTCGATGATCTTGATCGCTCCTGCGAGCGTAAGTGCGGACCCGGTGTCCGGCACGGTCTACAAGCTGCTCAATCTGAACAGCGGCAAAGTGCTGGACGTGAGCAGCGCAGGCACCGCCGACGGCACGAACGTGCAAATATGGACGGATAACGGCAGCGGAGCTCAAAAATGGCAGTTTATTCCCGTTTCCTCGTCATCGGGCGTAACGGCGGTTAGAGCCATCGATTTTCTCAATTCGATCGGCATCAACTCGCACATGGGCCACGGCGAGGACAACGTGTCGCAGAGCGCGACCGCTTTGGCCTATGCCGGCATCCGCGTCGACCGGGAAGCGGACAATGCGAGCGCCAGCTTCATCAACGACCTGATTTCGGTCCACAACCAAACCGGCGTGAAATTTGTCATCACCCGCAGCGGACCGGATGACGCATGGATGACGAACGTCATCAACGCATCGAAAACGTTGGCGAACGCCGGGGCCCTGCTGGCCATGGAGGGGCCGAACGAGCCCAACAACTGGGCCGTTACGTACCAGGGCAACACGTCGACCAGCACCGATTTCTTCCCGGTGGCGAGATGGCAAAAGGACTTCTACAGCGCGGTCAAAAGCGATCCCGTCCTGAGCAGCTATCCGGTTTTCGCCTCCAGCGAGGCGGGCGGCAGCGAGCCGAACAACGTCGGCCTGCAGTTCCTCGCCATCCCGAGCGGAGCCGGCACGCTGATGCCGGACGGCACCGTTTACGGCGACTACGCGAACGTTCACAATTACATCAGCCGGAAGCCGAGCATTATCGACAATATGGCCTGGATCAACGCCTCCCCCGACTATGTCGACTGGATCGACGGAATCTACGGCGAATACGGCGTCACCTGGCGGCAGCATTTCAACGGGTATACGTCGGCCGCCGACCGCGCCGCGCTGCCGAAGGTCACGACGGAAACCGGATGGCAAACCGACGTTGCCGGCGGGATTACGAAAGAGCAGCAGGGACGTCTGTACCTGAACCTTTATTTGTCCCAGTTCAAGCGAGGGTTCAAGCATACATTCATCTACATGCTGCGGGACAATCCGCCCTATGAAGGAGGGTACGGCATATTCGACAGCAGCTTCAATCCGAAGCCGGCCGCAACGTATCTGCACAACTTGACAACGATTCTTGCCGACAGCGGTTCCATCTCCACGCCGGGCAGCCTGAACTATTCAATCCCGAGCCAGCCGGCCACGGTTCACGATCTGCTCCTGCAGAAAAGCAACGGCAAGTTCGAGCTGGTCGTATGGAACGAGCGGGCCAGCGGTTCGGACAACGTAACGGTCAATCTGGGATCGTCCTATGGGACCGTGAAGGTGTATGACCCGACGGTCGGCCCATCGCCGGTTCAGACGTTGAGCAACGTCAGCTCGGTGAACCTGACGCTGAGTGATCATCCGCAAATCATCGAGCTTCCCTGAAGCGAGAAACAAGGGATACCGCGAGGTATCCCTTGGACAAATCGTGACACGTATGTCGGCGTGTACCCGTTTCACATCGACGCCGCAGGCAAGTGGGATTTTTACCGCGTCAACGACGCTTTTTTCGACAAGGCGGAGCAAATGGTGGCGATGGCGCGGCAATACGGGATGACGAGCGCGCTCGTCGTGCTCTGGGCCAACTATGTCCCGGACACGCTGTTTTCCAAAGGCAAGGCCAGCCACGTTATGCCGTTCGACGCCGTGCGGCCGTATTGAAGCCGAATGGAACCAGAATGTGATCATATTTTACGGCATCCAATCGATCTTTGAAAGGACGGCGCTCTTCCAATCATATGTATAAACGACTCCATTGCCGAAGTACTTGTATGTCCGGCTTTGGGGGGAAGTCGCGATGTTTGCGGTCCGAAGAACCTCCAGCTTGTCATTCAGAAGAGTAAGTCGGGTACCGTCCTTCACCAGCACACTGAGATCCTGGCCGATCTGAAAATCGGGTTTCTCCGCAAACGCTTTTTTGGACACGAGACCTTTGGCGTTGAACCGATAGAGCGTGTTGCCGATTTCGATCAGCAATCCTTCCTTGCGCGGATTATTCGGGTAATAGTTGTCACGTCCCAACTCACCGGGTATCGTTTTCGACCAGAGCAGGGTCCCCTTCGTGTTCCGCGCGATGACGGTCGTTGTTTTTTTCAACTTATCGTATCCGGTGTAATACACCGTACCATCCGAAGAGATCCCGCGGAAATCGTCCTTGCCGAAAGTAATGTCTCTCTTGAATTTTAAAGATAGGTTGGCATCATAAAAGGAGATTCGAGCTTTCGTTTTTCCGAGACTGGAATAAGTGATCAAGTACCCGTTTTGGTAATCGTGAATAAATTCGTTGAACTGCTTTTTCAGCAGTTGTTTGCCTGAGGAATCGAATTTATACACGTCATACTTGTATGTACTAAGTCGGATGTACACGAGGAAAGTGTCGTTGTTTAGCATGAAAATGCCAGTAATCCCCGAGTGCTCGTCGACTTTCTCGTTGAAGGTTTTGCTCCACAGGATTTCTCCTTTGCTGTTGGTTGCCCTTAGCCTGTAAGCTCCCTTCTCGGTGTATAAGGAATAGATTTCCCCCTTGCTGCCGGTTTCGGTCATATATCCCCAATCCGTATATTCTTGATCGTTCGTTCGGAACGTTGTTTTCGCTTTGCCGTCCTTATCGTTCAGAATGACGACTGTCGCGTCGCCGATACCGGAGTTTTTCAAATAGAGTTGATCGCCAACCTTGCGAATGGCCAGGTTGATGTTCATTTCCTCGTCCACGGTGTAACTCCAGAGGGGAGGCGGCAGCTGATCGGACGATTCTCCAGACGATAGGCCGGATGTCAAAAGGAAACACGCGATCGCCAAGAAGGGTACGAGTATTTTTTTCAAAAAGGCTCCTCCTCTTTTCATAAATGGCTACACTTGATCATATCGGTGAATTCCGTTCTCAAATTTAGATGTGACGCGCACCGGCGAAATCGGCGGATCAACGCGTAATGATAACCATGGCGCTAAAGGGTGAAGTTGACCATTTGTTTAGTTATTATAAATAAAAAATTTAGTTTAATAACTTTAAGATATAAACAGTGGATTGTTCTTTATAAGGTTTTGGAAACATGTTGGACCTTTATAAAAATAAAAAATAGCAAATCAAATCGTATTTTTTTATTTTTCTTTCCTTAATCAAAATGTTGGTCAATTCATTTTTTGTTTTTATAAACAAACTAAATTTATTTATAAAAAATTGATTGACCGTTGGGAGTTTAACGATTAATATATAGATGAGTTTAGTAGAATTAGTTCATTGAGAAAATGGTCGGTTACGGAATGGGGGCTGAAGATTTCTTGACAAACTGGACGTGAAAGTCGGTATTTCAAAATGATGATAAGGGGTGTACAAAGCAAATGAAAAGCATGTCCAAATGGATGTCGAACAGTATGATGGTGATCGTGTCGGTTGTTTTGGTGCTGGCTGGGTGTACAAAAAATACAGGGAGTAACAGCGCAAGCTCGAATTCGCCTTCGTCAACCGCTTCTGCAAGCGCTTCCGAGAATGTTTCCGTAAACGCTTCAACTTCTGCAAGCCAATCGAAGTCCAATCTTATCGTCATCATTACGCCTTCGCATGACAATCCGTTCTTCAAAGCGGAAGCGGAGGGCGCGGAGGCGAAGGCCAAAGAGCTGGGCTACGAAACGCTGGTTCTGGTGCATGACGACGACCCGAACAAGCAGAACGAATTGTTCGATACGGCAATTTCCCGCAAGGCTGCCGCCATCATTCTCGACAATGCCGGTGCGGACGCCACGATCGCCGCCGTCAAAAAAGCGAAGGACGCAGGCATTCCTTCTTTCCTGATTGACCGTGAAATCAATGAAACGGGAATTGCGGTTTCGCAAATCGTGTCAAACAACTACCAGGGCGCTCAGCTCGGCGCCGAAGAGTTTGTCAAGCTGATGGGTGAGAAAGGGAACTACGTCGAGCTGTTGGGCAAAGAATCCGATACGAATGCCGGCATTCGCTCCAAAGGATTTCATGACGTTATCGACCAATATCCGGACATGAAGATGGTCGCGCAACAAAGCGCCAACTGGAGCCAAACGGAAGCGTTCTCCAAGATGGAGTCGATCATCCAAGCGAACAAAGATATTAAAGGCGTCATCGCAGGCAACGATACGATGGCCATGGGCGCCATGGCAGCGCTGAAAGCAGCAGGACTGAAAGACGTCATCGTAGTCGGATTCGACGGCAGCAACGATGTCCGTGATTCCATCAAAGCTGGCGAAATCAAAGCGACTGTGCTGCAGCCCGCATACAGCATCGCCCAAATGGCTGTCGAACAGGCGGACCAATATTTGAAGACCGGTTCCACCGGCAAGGAAGAAAAACAATTGATAGACTGCGTGCTGATCAATGCGGACAATGCCGATAAACTGGAGACCTTCGCGTTGAAATAAAATGTTTGGAGTCATCGTACCCTTGAGTTCAAACCCTGAGATTCGGAGTCGATCGGCATGAGATTCACTGCGGTCAACAAAGTAAAGCGAATATCGGGCTGCTGGCTCCTTGTGTTCATCATGGCTGTCTTGCCGGCGTGCACGGTCGTCAAAATCGGAGAACAAGCGGCGGACAGCAAAGGTGTAGATACATCCAGCCATGACACGTTCGATGCCGACGCATTCGTCGCGGGTGAATGGTCCAAGGTTGTGCCTTATATGGAAAAGCATGCGGCAGATGCTTCTCAAGTGCTGGCGGCCTTATCGGCAAATACCGATCAAGCGGGCGAGAAATACGGCATCCGGAACGAAGCTTCGGGTAGCCCTTGGAACTTCATCGTCAAAGCGCAAGGGAAAGTGCTGGCCGTTCATACGGAATCGAGGGCCGGAACTTTGGAGCTCGACTTGCCTCCTTATGACAACAAAGCGGACATTTTGGTGCAGATTGGTCCTGTCTATAAAGGGAGTGCGATACGGGATTCATTGGATTTTATTCGATTCGACGATTTCCGGAATCAAATTCAATATGCCCAGCTGGCCAATGCATTTAACAAGAAAATTAACGAAGAAGTCATTGGCAAGTTGGATCTTGCCTCTTTGAAGGATCGGAAAATTGAACTTCTTGGCGCTTTCGCCGCGGGAAGTTCGCCGGTTCTGCTGACCCCGGTGCGGATTCAAGCCGTGGAAGGAGGCCGATGAATGAGCGGAACGCAGTCCCGCGACGTAGAAGAAATCTGCATGGAGGCCAGGAAAGTATCAAAAATCTATCCCGGCACCGTCGCCCTGAACAACGTCGATTTCAAGGTCTACCGGGGGAAGGTGAACGTGCTGATCGGGGAGAACGGAGCCGGGAAGTCCACCCTGATGAAAATCATGGCGGGAATTGAACAGCCGTCCTCAGGCGAGATCATGCTGGGCGGCGAGCCAGTTCACTTGAAAAATACACGGGATGCCGCTTCCAAAGGCATAGGGATCATCCACCAAGAGTTGAATCTGTTTCCGAACTTGACCGTTGCCCAGAATATTTTCATGGCCAGGGAAGAAACGAAATGGGGCGGCATCGCGCTGAATCAAGGCAAGCATATCGAGAAGACGAGAAGCATTCTGGAAAAGCTCGAACATCCCATGGATCCCCGGACGATTGTCAGCAATCTAAAGGTTGGACAGCAGCAAATCGTGGAAATCGCCAAAACGATGGCTCGGCAGGATCTTCGCGTACTCATCATGGACGAACCAACTTCCTCTCTCAGCAGCGCGGAAGTGGAGGTGCTGTTCCGGCTTATTCAGGATCTGAAAAGCAGAGGAATTTCGATCATCTATATCTCCCATCGTCTGGAAGAAATTATGCGGATTGGGGATTATATCACGATTCTTCGGGACGGACATCTCGTTGCGGAAGACGCTGTCGCGAACATTGACATTCCCTGGATTGTCCGCCATATGGTCGGTCGAGATCAGACGAAAACCGTGGTCAAAAGGGAGAAGGAATTTTCCGAGGAAGTGCTTCGGGTTGAGTCGTTAACGTTGCCGAGACCCGGAGGCGGATATTATGTAGATGATGTTTCGTTCAGTTTGCATAAAGGCGAGGTCCTCGGCATTTACGGATTGTTAGGCGCTGGCCGGACCGAATTGCTCGAGACGCTGATGGGTCTTCATCCGGAAGCCAAGGGAAACATTTACCTGGAAGGGAAAAAAATAAAAGCCGAATCGGTCTGGAAACAGATCGAACGGGGATTCGCGCATATTCCCGAAGACCGTCAACGGGAAGGCTTGATCCAGACGTTGTCCATCGCCAAAAACATGACCCTTGCGAGTTTGAAGAACTATACGAAATTTTTTTATCTTTCTGAAACCTTGGAAAACAAAAGCATTGTCCGGATGATCAGGGATTTATTTATCAAAGCCCCCGATCCTAAGCTGCCCATTTTGTCCTTAAGCGGAGGGAACCAGCAAAAGGTGGTTATCGGAAAAGGCATGCTTACCTCCCCGAAAATCATGCTGATGGATGAGCCGTCCCGCGGCATCGACGTCGGCGCCAAGGCGGATGTCTACAAAATCGTGGATCAGCTCGCTTCCCAGGGATTGGGAATCATTCTGGTGGCTTCGGAGCTGAAAGAAATAATCGCCATTTCGGACCGTGTGCTGGTGATGTCGGGCGGGAAATTGACCGGCGAATTCGTCGGGCCGGACATTTCGGAGGAGAATCTGGTCCGGGCATCCTCCGGTGGCGCGAAGCACGCCGATCTCATCAAAAGGAGTCCATGAACCATGGTGGAGCTAGCCAAAACGAAATCCGAGAGCCTGACGAAACGTCATGCAAGCACAGGCATGCTGCTTCTCAAGGCGAGAACTTTCATCGCCCTCGTCCTCTTGATTTTGGTTTTCAGTTTCTTGGCCCCGAACTTTCTGTCCTTACAAAGCCTGATGCTCATCGCCAAACACGTAGCTCTGTATGCCATTTTGGGCATCGGCATGACTTTCGTGGTGGTCAGCGGGGGGATCGACTTGTCCGTTGGTTCCATCGTCGGACTTTCGGGCATGGTTGCCGGTGGCCTGATCTATGAAGGACTTGTGCTTGAGCCGTTCGGCATCATCGTCTATTTCAGTGTGCCGATCGTGATTCTGATCACTTTGATCGCAGGCATTGTGATGGGAGCCGTTAACGGTCTGCTCGTCACCCGGTTCAACGTCGCGCCCTTCATCGCAACGCTCGGTATGCTGTATGTTGCCAGGGGCTTCGCGATGCTGCGCTCTAACGGGGAAACGTACCCGAACCTGGTGGGCAAACCGGAGCTCGGCAATACCGGATTTCCGGTATTGGGCGCCGGCTCATTTCTGGGCGTTCCTTACTCGATCTGGATCATGATCCTCTTGGGGGCCGTCGCGGTTTATGTGTTCAAAAAAACGCCGCTGGGCTGGCACATATTTGCGGTGGGAGGCAATGAACGCGCGGCAGAGCTCTCGGGCGTGCGGGTAAAAAGAACCAAAATGATCGTGTATATGATATCGGGCTTCTGTGCGGCCATGGTGGGATTGATCGTGTCCTCCCAGTTGGTCGCGTCGCATCCCGCGACAGGGGAAACGTGGGAGCTCAACGCCATTGCTGCGGCTGTTCTTGGCGGCACTTCGCTCGCCGGGGGAAGAGGCTCCATCGGCGGCACTATTCTAGGGGCGTTCGTCATCGGGGTCCTGAGCGACGGAATGGTCATGATGGGCGTGTCCGAATTTTGGCAGATGGTCATTAAAGGCCTGGTCATCGTACTTGCAGTTATCGTCGACCAGTTCCAACGGAATCTTCAGCATAAACTGGCTTTGGAAAGCAGGATCAAGTAAAGGTGAAACCGGCTTTTGATCATCGGAGGAACGCTGCCAGTCTTCCCGGCATCAGGAGGGAAGACGGCAGCGTTTTTGGAACGGTGGCAATGTTACGTAATCGCGGTTGAGGCGCGGGCAGGGGGAGCGGAAGACAATCTGTCGATAAACCGGGTGTCCACCATGATTTTGTTTTTGGCGACGGGTTCCGATTCAATCGATTGGATGAGCAAGTCTACGGCCAAATGGGCCATCCGTTCTTTCTCCACGTGCACGGTCGTCAGCTCGGGAGATACGATTACGGATTCGGAGATGTTGTCGAACCCGACGACCGACACGTCTTCCGGAATGCGGTAGCCGAGTTCGCCCAGCGTCTTGATCGCGCTGATAGCGATATAATCGCACTCGCAGAAGAAAGCGGTGGGCAGCGGCCGGCCGGATTCCAAATAAGCGGTTAGCTGGTTCTTCAGTCCTTCCTGGGAAGAGAGGATCGTCGGGGCGACGGAGAATACGTTTGCCTCCGGGATTTCAAGGCTATGTTCCCGAAGAGCAGTATAAAATCCTTGCCTGCGATCGTCAAAATTCCGCATCCGGATGTTGGATGCGATGTAGGCGATGTTCCGGTGGCCCAAGCCGCACAGGTAAGTTCCCGCCTGATAAGCGCCCATGATGTTGTTGATCTGGACGAAGTGGACGGGAAGCGTCTCGAAGCAAGTATCCAGCACTACGAGAGGAGAAGTAAGTCGGGCCGCGATTTCCTCGATTTGGCGTTTATCGAGATTGGTCCCGAGGAGGATGACGCCGTCGCCGCGTTTCTCTTCCGCCAAAGTCCGGATGTCTTCTTCAAAGGAGCGCATGTCCACCGTAGCATATACAAGCGAGTAACCGTTTGCGCGGCTGCGTTCTTCAATGTACTGGATCAATTCGCGGAAAAAGGGCTGCTGGTAATACTGCTCCAGCACGATACCGGAGTTGGTGAATACCAAAAACGTGATCGATCTGGATGACGTGTCCCGCATGAGCGCCCTGTTTTTGGGCAAATACCCGTTTTCTTTGGCGATTTTCAGAATCCGTTCCCGGGTTTCGGCGCCGATGCCCGGTTTCCCGTTGAGCGCAATGGAAACGGCCGATTTAGACACGCCAGCCAGCTTTGCGATATCTTCCATTTTCACGACGTGCGATCTCCATTTCATGTAATCTTGTTTAGTAAGTTTAGTCTACACATAAAACCATCGAAAAGCAACAATCAGTAGATGTTTAGTTATAAGTTCAAATAAATTTATTAAAATAAACTAAACTTATTGATCTTTTGAAGCTATGATGATAAATTTAAGGTGTTATTGCATGTGGGATCAATAAAACGTTTAACAAGAGTTTAGTCGATTTAGCGTCCTAATATAGGTCTCTGTTTAGTAAACCATGAAGGAGTTGGCATTCATGAAAAAATTCAAGCTGGGATATGCTCCGACGCGTCGTTTTGTGTTCAGTGCGGAAGATGCTTTCCGGTATAAGGTCATGATCCGAGAGAAAATCGAGAGCTTCGGCCTGGACATCGACATTGTCGACTTGGAAGGTTTGAACAGCGAAGGCCTTCTGTATGACGACCACATTAACGCAGACCTTATTATCGAACGGTTCCGTCTGGAGGATGTGGATGCCGTCTTCTTCCCGCATTGCAATTTCGGAACGGAGGATTCGGTAGCCCGCGTCGGCAAAGCGCTCGGCAAGCCGGTTTTGCTTTGGGGACCGCGCGATGAAGCTCCGCTCGGGGATGGAACGCGCCTTCGTGATACGCAATGCGGATTGTTCGCTACCGGCAAAGTGCTGCGCCGGTTCAACGTCCCGTTCACGTACATTACGAACAGTCGGGTCGACGATCCGGTATTCGAGCGGGGCTTTACGAATTTTGTGGCGGCGGCCAACGTCGTGAAACATTTCCGAAACCTTCGCATTTTGCAGATCGGGCCGCGTCCGGCTTCTTTCTGGACGATGATATGCAACGAAGGCGAACTGCTGGAGCGCTTCGGCATCGAGATTCATCCGATCACGCTTGTCGAAATACAGCGGGCGTCCCAACGCATCGAGAAGGGGAACAGCGCCGAACTGGCGGAAGCAATCGATTATATCAAAGGGAAGCTGGATTGGTCTGAAGTGACGGAGGCCGATGTAAGGCGCATTGCCGCCTTGAAAGTTGCCATGAAACAATACGCGCTTCAGACGGGCAGCACAGCGATCGCCATTCAATGCTGGTCTTCCCTTCAGGATGCGATGGGCATCATGCCTTGCCTGGCCAATGCAATCCTGACCGACGAACAAGTTCCGGTGACCTGCGAGACGGACATCCACGGCGCCATCACTTCCGTTATGGTGCAGGCCGCCACGATGAACCAGCACCCGACCTTTTTCGCCGACTTGACCGTCCGGCACCCCGAAAATCCGAATGGCGAGCTGCTTTTCCATTGCGGCAACTTTCCTGTATCTCTTTCAGTGGAAGAGAAGCCGAAGCTGCGGAAACACTTTCTGTTTGACGACCATTCCCCGGGTACGCACGAAGGGGAGATCCAAGGCGGCAGCATAACTTTGGCCCGTTTCGACGGGGATCACGGAGACTATCAGCTGTTCCTTGGCAAAGCCCGCGGCATTCAAGGCCCATATACGCGCGGCTCCTACGTCTGGGTGGAAGTGAACGATTGGCCGCTGTGGGAAGAAAAGCTGGTCAAAGGCCCATACGTGCACCACTCGGTCGGCATCCACGCGAACGTCATTCCCGCTTTATATGAAGCGTGCCATTATATCCCCGGTCTTAAGCCGGACCCGGTCGATCCGACCGAAGAAGAAATTCGGGCATGGCTGCGCGGCTCGGACTTGTAATCAAGGAGGACGACAGCTATGGAGATAACCGCATTGAAAGCGAAAGCCGCGCAGATCCGGATCGATCTCCTTCGCATGATCCACGGCGCCAAAACCGGACATACGGGCGGTTCGCTCAGCAATACCGATATTTTGACGGCCTTATATTATCGCGTCATGAAAATCGATCCCAAACGGCCCCAATGGGAGGATCGCGATCGGTTCATTGCCAGCAAAGGACATTCCGTAGAATCGCTGTGGTGCATCCTGGCGGATCTCGGTTTCTTTCCCAAAGAAGAATTGAAGACGTATAGCCAGTTCGGCACCCGGCTGATCGGCCATCCCAACAACAAGGTGCCGGGGGTCGAAATGAACACGGGCGCGCTTGGCCACGGGCTCTCGATTTCCGTCGGCATGGCGTTGGCGGCCAAACGGGACGGCAAAGCCTATCGGGTATTCTGCCTGATGGGCGACGGCGAGCAGGCCGAGGGTTCGATATGGGAGGCCGCAATGGCCGGATCCCATTACAAGCTGGATAACCTCATCGGCATCATTGACCGCAATCGGCTGCAAATCAGCGGGTCCACGGAGGATGTGATGAGCCTGGAACCGTTGGCGGAGAAATGGGCCGCTTTCGGATGGCACGTGGTCTCCATCGACGGCAACGATATCGAGGCGTTGGTGAAGGCATTCGAGGCTGTGCCCGAAGTCCCGGGCCAACCGACCCTTGTGATGGCGAACACCGTTAAGGGCAAAGGCGTTTCGTTCGCCGAGAACGTGGCGCATTGGCACCATCACGTTCCGAATGACGAGCAGTTGGCGCAAGCGCTGGCGGAACTGTCCGCCGCAATCGAGAAAGGCAAGCTGGAAGGTCAGGTGCGTTAAATATGGCTGCTAAAATACCGAATCGGCAAGTCATTTGCGAGACACTTCTGGAATTGGCGAAGAAAGACCGCGACATCATGGTGCTTGCCAGCGATTCGCGGGGGTCGGCGGCCATGGCGCCGTTCGCCCAGGCTTTGCCCGAACAGTTCGTTGAAGTCGGAATCGCGGAGCAGAACATCGTCGGCATCGCGGCGGGACTGGCGCATAGCGGGAAAAAGCCGTTCGTCGCTTCGCCGGCCTGTTTTCTCAGCATGCGCAGCATCGAACAGATCAAGGTGGATGTCGCGTACTCCGCCACCAACGTCAAATTGATCGGCATCAGCGGTGGCGTGAGCTACGGCGCATTGGGGATGACCCATCACTCGCTGCAGGATATTGCGGTGGCGCGGGCGATTCCGGGACTCGCCGTCATCCTGCCTGCGGACCAGCATGAGACGAAACGAATGACGGAAGCGCTGGTGAAGCATGAAGGTGGCGTGTATGTCCGGATCGGCCGCAATCCGGTGGAAGATGTGTACGAATCCGACGATTGCGAATTCGTAATCGGCAAGGCGGTCACGATGCGGGAAGGCACGGACATCACAATCATCGCCGCGGGCGAAACCGTTCGCGTGGCGCTTGATGCCGAAGCCGAGCTGCAGGAAGCGGGCGTTTCGTGCCGGGTGATCAACATGCATACGATCAAGCCGCTCGACGTGGATGCGATCATCCGGGCCGCCAAAGAAACAGGCCATATCATTACCGTGGAAGAACACAGCATTCACGGCGGTCTCGGCGCTGCGGTCGCGGAAGTGGTTGTCCAACATCATCCTGTGCCGATGAGGATTATCGGCATTCCCGACGAACCGGCCATCGCCGGGAAGACGTCGGAAGTGTTCGAATACTACGGAATCAGCGCCGGAAACATCAGGAAGATCGCTCTGGATATTCTGGGCGATAAGGACGGAAGCCGATGAAAAATTTCATTCTGGCAATCGATCAGAGCACTTCCGGCACCAAGGCGCTTATCGTCGACCGGACCGGCTGTATTATGGCGAGAAGCGTGGCCGTCCACAAGCAGCATTATCCGGCCGAAGGCTGGGTGGAGCATGATCCGCTGGAAATCTACGAGAAAGTGAAACAAACCGCAACAGAAGCGCTGCGGATGGCCGGCATCGAGCCCGGCCGGCTCGCGGCGGTGGCCATCACGAATCAGCGGGAAACCGCGCTTATTTGGGACAAAACAACCGGGATGCCCATATACAACGCCATCGTCTGGCAGTGCCAGCGGACAGCTGACGTATGCGCGACTCTAAAAGCGGCGGGACATGAGCCGACGGTTCACGCCAAAACGGGTCTCCTGCTCGACTCCTATTTTTCTGCTGCGAAATGGGGCTGGATACTCAAAAGGGTACCCGAAGCAAAACAGAAGTTGAAGGAAGGCAAACTGCTCGCAGGCACAGTCGACAGTTGGCTGATTTGGAAGCTGACAGGCGGGAGAACGCACGCCACCGACTATACGAACGCGAGCCGCACCTCCCTGTTCGATATTTGCTCCCTTCGGTGGGATGCAGAACTGTGCCGCATATTCGGTGTACCGATGGAATTGTTGCCGGAAGTGAAATCGTCGGACGACATATTCGGCTATACGGAAGATCCCGATTTGTTCGATGCGCGTATTCCGATTTCGGGCATCATCGGCGATTCGCAAGCCGCCTTGTTCGGCCAGTTATGCCTCGAGCCCGGTATGGCGAAAGCCACTTACGGCACGGGTACTTCGGTGCTGATGAATGTCGGTGACCGGCCGGTCGCATCCGGCAATGGACTCGTGACAGCCGTTGCCTGGGGAATCGGGGGCAAGGTGACCTACGCCCTCGAGGCCATCATCCGAAGCTCCGGCGACAGTATCCAATGGGTAAGGGACAATTTGGGCTTGTTCGATTCGTTCGAGGAGATGGACCGACTGCTGGGGCAAGTCCCGGACAGTGGCGGCGTATACCTCGTACCGGCGTTCGTCGGACTTGGAGCTCCCTATTGGGATCCCTACGCAAGGGCGGCGATCACCGGCATCAATCGGGGAACGGGCAAGGCGCATATTGTCCGCGCCGCAATGGAAAGCATCGCATACCAAGTGTGCGATGCCGCGGAATTGATGCAATCCGAGACGGGCATCCGCCTAAAGGAGCTGCGTGCGGACGGAGGCGCTTCCGATAATGCGACCTTGATGCAGTTTCAGGCGGACATGCTGGAAACTCCCGTCGCCCAATCGGAGGTTGCCGAGCTTTCCGCTCTAGGGTCGGTTTACCTGGCTGGTCTTGGCGTCGGATTCTGGACTTCGATAGAAGATATTTTGCGGCAGCCGAGAACTTACCTCAGGTACAACCCCGCTATGGAACCTGGGCGGCGGGAGCGTCAATACGCCGGATGGAAGCGCGCTGTCGCTTCCGTGCGTAGCGGAACCGACGAAAAGAGACGCGATAAAAAGAGGAAATCAGATGACATTCGCGCAAACTTCTAAAAACAAATATTTAGATTTATTGATCAAATCTGGATAAACCTGATCATACTGAAGCTCCGAGCTCGATCAACGGCTGGCTGCCCGCCGCCGCGCTCGGCCCTGCGGTCGTTGACGCCACGGGAGACATCCGCGCGCATCCGACGGGGAAAATGGGATCGCTCGGGCTCGCATCCCGCATCAATTATGAGACGATCCAGGCGGTTGCCGGCGGCAAGCCGGAGATCGGCACCTATATCGAACTCGTGACGAAAGGAACGCCGGCATGCTCGGCATTGCCCTGCATCATGTATCCAGAAGCGCCTGCTACCGAACGATCAAGCTGGGAACTCCGGCTTTTACCGGATTATCCCGGTTTCTGACGGCAGACGAGAACCGTTCGATCGGCTACTGTACCGCCCAGAAAACGATCACCTCGCTCGATGCGGAGATTCGGCAGATGATCAACCCGGTATCGACCGATTACTACTCGCTTGCCGGCGATATCGAGGACCATGCCGCGAACACGCCCCTCGTCGTTGCCAAAACCCGGGCGATTGCCGATCGCTTAAGCTATATCATCGGCATCGAAGCGCTTCATGCGGCACAGGCGGTCGACCTGCGCGGCGGAATCAAGCTTGGTCGCGGAACGGAGGCTGTCTATCGGGCGATTCGGAGCATCGTTCCGTTCCTCGATCAAGACAGAAGGATATCCGACGATATTGAAAAAGCCGGCAGACTGGTCCGAAGCGGCGAGTTGCTCTCGCGGGCCAAGGCTGCCTTGGCGACTTCGTAACGGGTTCGGTGAATCGCCTACTCGAGCCGTCCGCCTATCGCCGGGCGCTCTTAGAACTTGCGGGCGTCGCTTTGCTATGGGGTTTCAGTTACGTTCTGAGCGCATATTTATTGGCTTTTTTCTCGCCTATTTTATTGTCGTTTATCCGAATGATCCTGACATGGCTGTTTCTGCTGATCCTGCTTTGGCGGAAGAAAAGCCTTAGGCGACCGACGGCAAGAGAGCGGCTGCTTCTATTGGCGTCGGCAGCGTTCGGAACATTGATCCAGCAGCCTTTCTATTTTTCCGGCTTGCAGTTGTCCACCGCTGCGAACGCCTCGCTGATTTATGCGGCGGCCCCCTTGACGGCGGTTTTGTTGGAAAACTTATGTTTTCGAACCCCGCTTTCCGGCGCGAAGCTGGCCGGCGGCGCGATCGGCATGCTGGGGGTGGCCGTCATCATTGGCGCGGATGGGACGGCCATCCATGCGTCGGTCGGCGACTTGTATTTGGTGCTCGCCATGCTCGGCATGACGATCAGCATGCTGTTCACGCCCGCCATGGCCAGAACGATGACGATCCGGGAGATCAATATCTTCTCGGGGCCGGCGGGCATCCTGCTTATGTTGCCGGTCGCCGCCGGGGAGACGATCGGCGGGCATGCTTTCTTCCATACCGGCTCGGCAGTGCTGGCTCTGCTGCTCTTGCTGGGGGCGATCACCGCGATATCCGGCCTGCTGTGGACACGCGGCGTCGCGGTGGCGGGACCGGGCACCGCAGCGATGTTTATGAACGTCCCGCCGTTCATCTCGCTCATTGTCGGGCACTACCTGCTCGGGGATGCGATCCGCGAAGCGCAGTTGCTTGGAGGCGCGATTGTCCTGGCGGGGGTGTATGTCTCCAATCGCCCACCGTCCCAAATGCCGGGCAAAAAATCCCCCCAAGATCATTAACGACGACTTGGGGGGATCTTTTTTGGGTCAGGAGAAGATCACGAATAAACCAAGCGCAGCAACAACATGGATATAATGCCCGTCACGACTGTTCCCAGCAGGCTGCGCGTAAATAAGGCGACTAAAAATGTGGGTAATGCAGCCAGTATCTTGGTGTTGTCTTCCAGAAGCGAAAATTTTCCATCCGATAATAGCAACTCCTGACCCACCAAAGCGGCCATAACGGCAACGGGCACATTATTCAACCATCGCATGGCCCACGCGGGAATATTCATTCGACTAAGCACCATGAGAGGAAGAACTCTCGGAATGAAAGTCGCTATGCAAGCTCCCGCAATGATCAAAAGAATATGCCATCTTATTTCCATTTTTCCAACACCATTCCTATCGCTGCAGCAATGACGGTAGCCGCAATAACGGCTGCGCTCCCGGATGTTACAAAACTCGCTCCCACGACGAAGACGACAGCGCTTAATGCAACCGCCATATCTTTCGCAATCTTCTGTCTGCTGGCGATCTGCAGGACCAGAAGCCCGATAAACATGGCTGTCAGCGCAAAATCCAAGCCGAATTTCTCGGGGTTCGTTATCCACTGACCCAGAACAGCTCCCAATAGGGTCGCGATCATCCAATTGAAGTAAGCGGCGATATTAAGACCGAACATCCATTTTTCGCCGATCGGGTTCTTTTGTGTTAAATGATTCATGGCGACTCCAAATGTTTCGTCCGTAAGCAAAGAACCGATGAACATGTTCTTCAAAGGAGAAAGATGCCGAAAGTAAGGGGATAAAGCCGCGCTTAGCAAAAGATGGCGAAGATTGACGATGAAAATGGTCAATAGAATGGCAGCGGCCGAACCGTTTGCCGCAATCATGCCGGCAAATATAAATTGAGCGGATCCGGCATAGATCAGCAAAGACATTAAAGCGATTTCGGCTATACTTAAGCCCGCTGTTTTGCCAACAACGCCGGCGGCAAATCCGATACTCCAATAGCTTAGCAGCGTGGGAACGCAATCTTTTACGCCTTGAAGGAAGCTGTCGCCGCTTGCTTGCGAACCATGCTTGATGGGAGGAGTTATATGCGTCTCCCTCCATTTTTTTCTCTTCTCTTGTTTCATTGCTCCTCCACGAACGCCGGGCTGATGTGCATGATGAAAGCCGATTATTTGGAGCGGAATTGTTTAGCCATATTCTAGGACACCGGATTTATAAATTCAAGATTTGTTCCGATGCCGAAGGCAGCTCAGACAACATGCCATTCGACTTAAGACGGAGTTGTCCGAGGTCGGGTTGCGTTTATGGGGTCTGTTCGTCCGGCAACGGCGAGCCCGAAGCTTCGTAAGCGTTCAGAACCGCTTGAAGCAGACCGGGAAACCGCTCTTCCAAATCTTCCGTGCGAATGGAAGTGAAGCGCTGCGTGCCTTGCGTCCGAACGCGGACGATCCCCGCTTCCCGCAACGTTTTCACATGGTGCGACAAAGTCGATTTCACAATGGGGACCTGGAGATCCCCGCAGGTCCGTTCTCCGGCTTTGTGAATCTCGCTCAAAATATAGAGGCGCACGGGATCGCTTAAGGCGTAGAGGACGGAGGACAAATGAATATCCGCTTTGTCCGGATGATACAAATACTTCATTGGGCTTCACCTCCAGAGTTTGTCGTTGTCCCTGATTGCATTTTACCACAAAGGATGTTATATTTCTAATGTTCGATTATAATCAAACAATAGAACAATGAAACAAAAGTGAGGTGAACTCCATGTCAACGTCCACCCCGGCCGCATCCGTGAACGGAGATCAAGCTTTCCGGGAAGGTTTCATCTCCGTTCTGCTGGGATTGTCGATCGTTCTGGTCATTATGAATACGATGATGTTTAATTTGGCCTTGCCGAGCGTAGCCCGGGAGTATCACTTGTCGGCGTCCTCATCCTCCTGGATCGTGACGGGATACTCCATCGTCTTCGCGATCGCGTCCATTACTTACAGCCGATTATCCGATTTCATTCCGATCCGCCGCCTGTTCGTGATCGCGCTTCTCTCGCTCAGTTTGGCCGCGATTGCCGGGTTGTTCAGCGACAGTTTTATCACGCTTCTGATCGCGCGCCTCGTGCAAGCATCGGGAGCCGGGGCGATTCCGGCGCTGTCGCTTGTCCTGATTGCCCGGTACGTCCCTTTGGAGAGACGCGGCAAAGCGATGGCCTTGATCATGTCGTCCGCATCGCTCGGACTCGGGCTGGGCCCGGTTGCAGGAGGCGCCATCGTGGAATTCTTGGGTTGGCATGATTTGTTTGCGGTGACGGCGGTTACACTGCTGCTCGTTCCGTTGTTCGCGGCGCTTCTGCCGGCCGAGAAGCCTGCCAAAGGGACGTTCGACGCGCTGGGAGCACTTTTCATCGGCGTCGGGACGACGGGGCTGCTGCTGTTTCTTACGACGCGCTCCGGGATTGCGCTGGCCGCAGGGGTCATTGCGCTCGCGTTGTTCGTCGTGCGGATTCGGGCGGCTAGGGATCCTTTCGTGCAGCCCCGTTTGTTCCGCAACCGGCCTTATTTGATGCTTATCGCCGTCGGAATCGCCGCGTACTTATGCAGCTTTGCCTCGTTATTCTTGATGCCGCAAATTCTGGTCAACTTGTACGGCCTAAGCGCGATCGCCTCCGGTCTCGTTATTTTTCCGGGTTCTTTGCTCGCCCTGTTCATGTCCCGCAAAGTCGGCAAAATCATCGACGCTTTCGGCAATGCGGGGATCATCCGATTCGTCCCTTTGCTCGTGCTGTCGTCGGTGCTGCTGTTTGCCTTGTTCGCCGGTACTTCCTACTTGGCTATCCTTCTGATTTACATGCTGCTGAGCATCGGGTTCACCTGCCTGTCGAGCAGCGTTTCCAACGAAATATCGCGCATTCTGCCGACGTCGCAGATCGGCTCGGGCATGGGGTTGTTTCAGCTGCTCCAGTTCTTCAGCGGAGCTTTCGGCGTCGCGACGACGGCCAGCGCTTTGACCTGGCAGAAAGACCTTCCCCTCAAAGCCGCTTACAGCAATATTTACTGGGGATTGGCGATCATCGTGCTCGTTTCGATCGTCTGCGCTTACCTCTATGGACGGCGGAGCCGGTGTCCCGTGCAATCCGAAGCGTAAGGATGCCGGCTTCGGGCGGGGGCTTTCGCTTCTGGGTCATCAGATGTATAATCATGGAAGATCGAATCACTCGGACAGCACAGAGCCGGCCTGAGATAGGAGCTAGAGCTATCAAGGCCGGCTCGCGTCGTAAGTACGAGGGGGAATCCGGGGACTTTTCCCAAAAGGGCGGATCCTGCATGGCTAATCTGATCAGAGACATTCATTGGATAGAAAGATGTCGCATTATGGATTCGTTATCGGACCGTTATGACTCGTTATCGATCGTGCCTCTGGATTGTGGGCTTGGAAGAATGCAATTCAAAACGTAAAGAACATTTTGAAGAACAATCCATATTTGAATGAAAACTTTCTGTGAGCAATTCGATGGAGGACAAGACGTAATCTGCAATTGCCTTATTGGAGGGATTGTAGTGAAGGAATTATTGATTTGTGACAATAGATATTGTGCATTCTTGAAATGAATGGTAAGATCATTCTTAAAAATCTTTGGGAATGAGGCCATATGAAGGTCGACTTGGATGAGATCGAAATACATAACGACAAAACTTTAATGGATTTTGAAACGATTTGCGGATATTTATCAAGGAGCTATTGGGCCAATCAAAGACCGGCAAGCAAAATCAAAAAGTCGATCGAGAATTCCGTATGCTATGGCGCATTTTATAAGGGAAAGCAAATCGGATTTGCAAGACTGGTGACGGATGGAGCGACGGTTTACTGGCTTTGTGACGTTTTTATCGATGAAGCGTACAGAGGATACGGCATAGGGAAGAAACTGATCGGCACGATTACAAGTTCGGAAGAATTTAAGGATTTATTAGGGGTATTGGGAACCCGGGATGCGCACGGCCTTTATGAACAGTACGGATTTGCAAGGGATTCGGAAAGATTGATGAAGAGAATCCCTGATTTTTTAAGGTAGGCTCCATCCCCGTACGCCGCGGCCGATTTCATGGAAAATGTATGGATCCTGGAGGTTGCGCAAATGCCAAAAGTCAAGATCGATATTATGGAAGGCAGAACCGCAGAACATAAAAAACAATTGCTCAATTTGGTTCACGATGCTCTTGTCGAATCGATCAAGATTCCAGACTATGATCGAACCCAGATATTGAACGAACATAAACCTGATCATTTTGAAAGACCTTCCGGCAAAACGGACTTGTATACCAGTATAGAGATCATCATGTTTCCAGGGCGTTCATTGGAAGCGAAGCGGAATTTGTATCGTGCGATTGCAAGGAATTTAAAGACCATCGGAATCGATGAGAACGACATTATGGTCATTCTTATTGAACCTGCAATGGAGAATTGGGGGATTCAAGGGAAGCCGGCTACCGACATGGATTTGGGATTTAAAATTGATGTTTGAAAGAGGAGCTTCGTTTTCAAAAGAACTCAAGAAGAATTGAATTTCTTACGACTGTTCGGGCATTAGAACCTTTTTTTGCAGAGACCGTCCAAGGAGCGGTATCCGTACGCGATAATTTGCTCATCATTGTCGACTCCATTTTCGAAGTTGAATCATGACGGTGCTTGCTGGAATATATATTTTTCGCTTTGTCCGGGTAGTACATGGTTAAAGATGAACGAGTTTTTTACGGAAGGCAGGTCCATAAAATGACGATCAGCAGGCTGATTCGGGAGAGCGAGCTGGAAGACCTCTTACTGCTTTACAGACACTTGCATCCGTCGGATCCGGAACTAAAAAGGGACGAGCATTTATTTGCTCACTGGCAAGAGATCTTGAATGATCCCAATATGCACATCATTGTCGTGGAACACGATGGCGTCATCGTTGCTTCCTGCGTGCTTGTCATTATCAAAAATCTGACACGCAACGCAAGACCCTACGGGTTAATTGAAAACGTCATTACGCATGAAGCATACAGAAGAAACGGATTCGGACGGATGGTATTGGAGAAAGCCAAGGAAATCGCCAGGGAGAACAACTGCTACAAACTTATGCTGCTGACGGGAGCGCATCGAGAGGGAGCCCACCCATTTTATGAGAATGCCGGATTTGTGAAAGGGAAGAAAACGGGTTTTATTATCCATATGTAGATTTCATCGGGACAAGGTGATCTTGTGAATGCTCTTGCCGTACGGATCTGTTCTCATCAAGATTTGGATTTGCTCGCCAGGCTCAATAAACAGCTGATCGAAGACGAGATGCACGACAATCCTATGAATATCGATCAACTGAAAGACAGAATGGCAGGATTTTTGAACTCGGATTACAAGGCCTACCTTTTTGTGGAAGGGGATTCGGAAGTTAACCGAAGAGGAACCGGAAGCCAGCTCCAAGAAATCGAGCGTGCGTTCACAGCCTTGTAACGGGGGGATTCCATCTTGCTTCAATATCGTAAAGCTGCTCATGAAGACTTCAGGACCATCGCCGCGATGCCGCGGAATCGGGAAGAACTCTTTTACATGTATCCCAAAGGGACGTTATCCCATTTCTCCGATAACAGTTGGAAGAAGCCGCGTCAAGCCGATTTTCGCCGACGGTTGCATCCCGATTTCAGAAGGCACGGCGTCGGGTCGTTTTTAATCGATACGATGAAGGACATCGCTCACACGAAATATAAGGCGCAGGCGCTGAAATTGGTTTGTCATAATACGAATACTAGGGCCATGCTCTTTTACTTTAAAAACGGTTTTAAGCCGTTCGACATGAATATTATGGAGGACTACGAGAGGAATCGAATTGTGGGCATCATGATGTCCGCAACTCTTGGCGAGTGACAAATATCTAAGTTGAATATCATAACTTTTGGGGGAAGCACTCTCAATGGTTAAATGGATGAAAGCTGCCGTTCTGTTCTTTCTTGCTTTTGCCGTTGTCGTTCAACCGTCGGTGGCCGCGGCGAAGACCGTAAAATTGAAAGTAACGCTTGTTAGCGTCAGGCTTGTGGAAAACAATCACGTAGGCAACGAATGGTATACGGCCGGATATGTGAACGGCAAAGAAATCAATCCGGGTTCGACCGTGACGCTGAATTTAAAACCGACGGACACCCTGACCTTGAAAGGTTTCGCCGAAGAGCAGGACAAGATCCCCGAAAGCGGCACCTCGTCTGCCAAGATTAAAGTCTCCTCGGTTAAAACAGCGTTAAGCAAAACATTGAAAGTGACCGTTACGGAAAATCGCGGCAGATATACCGGAAAAACGGCATTGTGGGAATTTGTGTTTAAAATTCAAAAGTAATCCAAGAAAATCCCGCCAAAACGACGGGATTATTTCTTTGATCGGAGCCCGTACGCATGATATGCGGTAAGTCTATCTCCGGATAGATCGTAAAAGTCCAATAAATACAGCTGGCGGAAGACGCGCGGAACGAGGCGGAAGCGTTATGATGACGGCATATCAGAGGAAAAAGGAGAAAAGTACCGTGAACCAGGCCATGAATCCTATCCAACCTGCCGTGCCGAACAAATTTCAAGCGCTGCTTCCGTTTCTGCTCGATTTGATCATTCCCGTGATCGTTTATCATGTGCTTCATCATATCGGATTGAGCGATTTCATCGCCTTGACGGCCAGCGGCATGGCAGCCGGCATGACCACTGTAATCGAAACGATTCTCAGACGCCGGCTGGATGGAATCGGGCTATTGGTGGTGATCGAAATTGTGTTGTCGATCGCCTTGATGTTCTGGACGAACGATCCGCGGATTCTTCTGATCAAGCCGTCCTTCTATGTCGCGGCCGCGGCCATTTATGCTTGGACAACCTGTTTTGTCGGCCGCCCGTTCTCCTACGAAGTCGCCAAGCCGATGGCAACCAAAGGGGATCCCATTCGTCAAGCGGCTTACGAACTTGCCTGGGAGCGCTCAAGACCGTTTCAGCGCGGAGAAAAGATTATGACCGCCGGATGGGGCATCGTCATGATGCTGGAGGCTGCGTTGCGCATCGTCGTCGTCTTCCGATTTTCCGAGCACGAAATCGGGATGTCCCTGATCTTTTCCCAGCTGCCGGGGCTCTTGCTCATTGTTTTGGCGATCATGTTCACGAAAAGATGCATTGCGCCTTTAAAGAAAATCGTGGATCGCTATTGCCTCGAGATTGCAGAGGAGCGGAAGCCGCCTACACGATTGAAATGAAATGTAAGTCATTCGGATACAGAGGGTCGGAGGAGGCAAAAGTATGGGGAGAGTCGTTTTATTTGATTTGAGCAGCCAGGATCCGGAGCGGGCCGCGGTTTTCTACTCCTCCGTCTTCGGATGGAAGATTGGCGAACCGAACTGGGGATATTAAAAGAGGCGGCTTCTGGGTGCAAGTCGGCGATCAGCAGTTGCATATTAGGACGGAAGACGGGGTCGACCGTTTTTGAACGAAAGCGCATTTGGCCTATGAAGTCAAGGACGCCGAGGCGATGGGAAATTTGCTTAAAGAACATGGCATTGAAATCCTGGATTCAGTACCGATTCCCGGGTATGAAAGATTCGAATTCAGAGATCCGTTCGGCAACCGGGTGGAATGCATCAAACCGTTAACCGAAGCAAAGGATGAGCGAAATGGACATGCAACCATTTTTAAAGAATCGCCCGATTACGAGAAGAAATGATTTTTCAACCTTTGATGTTCCATCGGAATGAAACGGCGAAAACGCGAATGCGCACAAGAAACCATCCGTTCGTTAAATCATTGGAGAGAGTGGATCGACAAGTGGCGCGGTTCTATTTGATCCGTCATGGCAGCACCTGTTGGAATAAAGAAAAGAGAGCGCAAGGCCATAGCCAAAACCCGCTTGATGAGGAAGGCGTTCAACAAGCCGTCGCGCTGGCCGATCGTTTGAACGAGGAAAAATGGGATCATATCTATTCCAGCGACTTGTTACGAGCGCGTCAAACCGCCGAGATTTTGGCGGATCGGCTGGGGGTCGAAACCATACGGTATGACGTGCGGCTCAGGGAAAGAAGCGGGGGACGCATCGAAGGAACGACGGTCGAAGAGCGTATTTTGAAATGGGGGGCGAAATGGAGCGAACTTGATCTGGGAATTGAAACGCCCGAAGCGTGCATGGCAAGAGGATCCGCATGCATTCGGGAAATCGCGGAAGTCCATAGGGATGGCAACATCCTGATTGTCAGTCACGGAGCGTTGTTAAGGCATACGCTGAAAGGTTTGATTCCCGTGTTAAACACGGATGAATTGTTGGCCAACACTTCAGTCACAGAAGTAACGTGGATCAATGGGATTTGGAACTGCAATTTCTATAACTGCACCAAGCATTTGACAAAATAAATTTCAAAGTTGAGGGGACGCGTGGCCAACGAGATTATATTGCAATCTTTCCCGCCGAAGTTCAGGAAACGCTGCGTCAGATCGACAGTGCCATCCGGGGAGCCGTGCCGGAAGCGGAGGAAGTCATCAGCTACAATTGCCGGCCTTTTCCTATCACGGGATGGTAAATCTATTATTCCGCTTATCATTTGGTGGTAGAACAACAGGGACGGATGTTGTAAAGGGACGCCGAGGCCGCTGTTACTTGTTTTTTCACAACCTATGAAATATGGCAAAAGACACGCCCTTATCGCTTATCGCAGGGGCGTGTCTTTGCGGTCAGGGCAACTGGTGGGGTCTACTGCGGTCGGAACTTCAGGACAGCTTCATCGCGGATCAACCGAACAAGCAGTACAACCAATAGGATCAAGCAGACAGCCGGCAGCGACGCATCCGCCGCAGCGTTTGCTGACCCATTTCATGCTCGTTGCTCCCTTACTTGGATTGGAGTTTTGCCAGCAGATTCTCCAACCGATCCAACAGTTCCATGGCTCCTTCCGACATGCCGGATTGCAGCACCCCTTCGCGAACTTCCACGGACGGGTACAGCGTAACTTCCGTAAACTTCGTTTTGCCGCCCGGCAATTCCTCGAACGTCGTGGGGAAGCCTTCGTACTCGTAAGTGTTCACGAGACGCTCGGGAGCGGCCACTTCATGATAAACTCCGTGATGCGCATGCACCGTCCCGTTGCTCTCTCGCTGGACGTATCTCCAGACGCCTCCTTTCTTCACTTCCATCCGATCCACCGTCGTCGTCAAACGGCTGGGTCCCCACCATTCCGAGATCGTGGACGGATCGGTGTACGTTCGGAAAACGAGGTCGCGAGGAGCGTCGAAAATGCGGGTAATGACAATTTCCTGCTTGCCTGGTTCGGCGATAATGCTTGTTTTGGACATGTCGATTTCTCCTTTTCATCCTTTAGTTATTTTTGGAGACGTTCTCGTTCTGAACTTTTTCCAGCAATTTTTCGAACCGGTCAAACTGCTCTTCCTTAATCTGAGTGAAGGTTTGCAGCCAATTGTTCATCTCGATCAGCGGCGTCGGACATAGGGAGTAAATACGGCGATTCGCGTCGACCTGCACTTTGACGAGGCCGGCTTCAGCCAGTACGTGCAGATGCTTGGAAGATTGGGGGAGCCGCAGCCCCAGCTTCTGAGCGATCTCGCTGACCGTCAACGCTCCGCAATCGCGCAGCAATTCGACGATGTTAAACCGGTTGGGCTCTGCGAGCGCACTGAGTGTTGCGAAGGTCATTGCGAAAGTTCCTCCTTTTCAACGTCTTCAACGATCACAGTTCCAATTTGCACCACAAGGAAATTTCCTTAAATGTAAATTTCTTTAAATTTGGAGGATCATTCCTAAATAAGAATGGACTTCGAAGGGAATGAACGCAGATGGGAAGAGTCGTTTTAGACATCTCCATGTCACTGGACGGATATATCGCCGGAAGGGACGACGGGCCTGATCAAGCGTTGGGCAAAGACGGAGAACGTCTGCACGATTGGATTTTTGAAACCGGTATTTTCAAGAAAAGCGATATCCAGAATAAGCTGTTCGAAACGACAGGTGCCATTGTTGCCGGCAGACGCGTCTACGAGCCCACATCCGGGTGGGGCGGGAATCATCCGATTCGTGGTGTGCCCGTATACGTGCTTTCCCATGATATCCCGGAAAACGTTCCTCTTGGCGGGACCGTATTCAACTTTGTGACGGAAGGCGTCGATGTTGCCATACGCGAGGCCAAGGAGGCGGCAGGCGACAAAGACGTCTATGTGATGGGCGGGGCATCCGTTGCTCAACAATGTCTCAGAGCGTCGCTGCTTGATGAGATTCAAGTGCATATCGCGCCCGTATTGCTAACAGAGGGGATTCGTTTGTTTGAACATATCGGATCCGATACTATCCGACTTGAAACGATAAGGATTCTGGAATCTCATGGGACAACCCATCTCAGATACCGTATCCTTAAATAACGACTTCTCTGTATTTCAGGGACGACGAAGTCGTTTTGACATGCGGCTTGGGATGGCTTCGGGCTGAAAACGGGTCGCGGCGAATAACGGACGGTCCGATCTGTTCCTGTCCCGGTCGTGGGCTGCGAATTGCCTGTGGATTGTATGGGATTGGATTTTATGCAGTAGATATGCAATAAAGCTGACATGAGTGAAGCTTGTTTGAATCATTTGGGTATATAGAGAAATGTGTGTAATATTTTACATCCCATTTTTCCGCAGATCGGCTAAATGAACAATGGGGTCAGTA
>Ga0207789_1000129_pt1 | contig 61602 bp, 60 predicted proteins | sample HigsolmetaGSP12D_FD_184840 | JGI IMG/M metagenome (GOLD analysis project Ga0207789, IMG submission 184840) | High solid enriched microbial communities from the Joint BioEnergy Institute, USA - SP1-2-D (SPAdes) | ecosystem: Engineered > Bioreactor > SSF (Solid state fermentation) > Aerobic >...
TCGGCCAAAAGATCGGGATGCGGGGAGGATGCGCGGATTCCTGAGCGAGCGGGATATCGGTAAAAGGGGCGGAAAGCGAAGGGCTGTCGAGATTCCTGAGTGAGCGGGATTTCGATAAAAAGGGGCGGATAGCGAAGGCGCTGTTGAGACTCCTGAGCGAGAGGGATCTCGATCAAAAGCGAGGGAAAGAGGAACAACCAGCGCCGGACCTGAGTGAAGGGGATATCGATGAAAAGCGAGGAAAGGAGGAACAAGCCAAGCCGGTCCTGAGCAAAAGGGATTTCGACCAAAAGCGTTCAAACGAAGCTGAGTTAAGGAAAACGGCTCAATCAGGGGAACGCGAGACAGACGAGACGCACAAACGGAAAGGAAACGCATATCTTCATCAGCGAGAATCGAAAGAGAGCGTCCCGGCAAAAGTGAGCGCCCCGGCATTCGGTTAGGAAGTCCGGGACGCAAGGGGGAAGAGGAACATTAGCAAAGATGACAAGGCGGTTGAATCCGGGTGACGTGGGAACTGTCCCGAAAACAGCCGTGAGACCAACTGCCGGAATGCGGACCCACGCGCCGGGATGCGAGCCACGCGCCCAAGGCCCGGGATACGGGCTACGCGCAGGGATGCGGGCTACGATATTTGTTGAGCCATTACTTTGCGATGAGAGGGCAGGAAGGCGACGGTGAGCAAGTGAGCGGCGGCGATGGCGAGCATGAGAAGGAAGATGGCATGCATGCCGCTCACCATCTGACCGACGGCTTCGTCCGCGACGACAAAGTGGTTGAAGATCGTGCCGAAAACGGCGACCCCGACGGTTTGGCCGAGGGAGCGGAGCAGTGAGTTGGCCGCGGTTGCGACTCCTCGCATTTCCCAGCCGACGGACGATTGAACCATCACGGTCGTCGGGTTGGAAATGAAGCCCATCCCGAAGCCGAGAACGCTCAGGATGCACACCCAGTACCAATACGGGGAGCCCATTTCGAGCGCAGCGAGCCAGACGGCTCCGGCGGCGACGACCGCCGCGCCCCATACGACAGTCGCCTTCATGCCGACCTTGTACATGAGCCGGCCGGCCAAATTGGAAGCGAACGGCCAGGCGATCGACATCGGCATGACGGTGAGGCCGGAATTGGTGGCGTCGTGGCCGAGCACGGTCTGAATCCAGATCGGGGCGTAAATCGTCACCCCCGACGTCACGCTGAACGCGAGAAAACCGCTCAAGTTGCAGACGTTCATCACCCGATTGCGGAAAATGGCAAGCGGCACCATCGGTTCCTTGACCTTCATCTCCACCCACACGAACACGGCGAGGCCCAGCGCCGAAACGGCGAACAAGCCCACGACGACTGCGGAGTTCCAGGCGTATTGCTCACCGCCGCTGAGCAATGCGTACATGAGAGCCGAGATGGCTACCGTAAAAACGGCGGCGCCGGCGAAATCGATCGATTTCTTCTGCTTCTCGAACGTTTCCTTCATGAAGCCGAGCACGAACACGAGTGCGATCGCGCCAAGCGGCAAGTTGATGAAGAAGATCCAACGCCACGACACCTGGTCCACGAAGTAGCCGCCGACAAGCGGACCCAGCAGCCCCGCGATCGACCAAACGGAAGCGAACACCCCCATCATTCGGCCGCGCTTCTCGCCGCTGAACAAGTCCCCGACCATCGTGAAGCAAACCGGGTTCAGCGCGCCTGCGCCGATACCTTGCAGCGCCCGGAACCAAATCAGGGCGACCATCGATTGCGAAAAGCCGCATAGAATCGAGCCTCCGACGAACAGCACCACGCCGACGGCAAAGACGATTTTCCGCCCGAACAGGTCGGTCAGCTTGCCGAAGATCGGCGTCGCCACGCACGTTGTAAGCGTGTAGATCGAGAACACCCAGCTGATCAGATGCGTTCCTTGCAAATCCGCGATAATGTTCGGCATGGCCGTGCTGACGACGGTGACATCGAGCGCGCCGATAAAAAGCGCGATCAAGAGACCGGCGACGACCCATCGGACGTTCGTTTGCTTAGGCACGATAATGGGACCCCGTTTCACAAGAGTAGACTTTCCAAACCTTTAGGTTTGCTTTTCTATTATCAAGACGATGCTCGCTCGTGTCAACCGCAGATGGCCGCGATCCCGAACTGATGGAAAATGGCCGTTTCTCCCGCCGAACGCGAAATAAACCGCCCCCGGATAGGAGCGGTTCGCGTTCGGTCCTGCGACTTGATAACGCCTGAGGCAAGCTCGCAAGCTCATTTTACAGTCCCAGGATGTGATAGCCGGAGTCGACGTGCAGCACTTCGCCCGTGACGCCGCGGGACAGATCGCTCAGCAGGAACAAGGTGGCGTCGCCGACTTCGTCCTGGTCGACGTTTCTGCGGAGCGGAGCACGCGTCTCGGTCAGAGACAAAATTTCGTTGAAACCGGAAACGCCCTTGGCGGCCAACGTGCGAATCGGGCCGGAGGAGACGGCGTTGACGCGGATGCCGTACTTGCCGAGGTCCTCGGCCAAATAGCGGACGCTCGCTTCCAGCGCCGCCTTGGCCACGCCCATGACGTTGTAGTTTTTGACGACGCGCTCCGCGCCGATGTAGCTTTGGGTGACGAGCGCTCCGCCTTCGGTCATAATTTTTTTCGCTTCCCGGGCTACGGCCACGAACGAATAAGCGCTCGCGTCCTGAGCCAGCATGTAGCCGGACCGCGACGTGTTGACGAATTCGCCCTGCAGCTCCTCTTTGTCTGCGAAGGCCAGCGAATGAACGACGCCGTGGATCGGGCCGGCTTCGGAGCCGATCCGGTCGAACGCGGCTTCGATGCTCTGATCGTCGGCGACGTCGCACGGCACGACGAGGCGCGCCTCGATACCGCTCTCCGCCAGCAGCTTCGTAAGCTTGTCATACGACCTTTCCTTGCGATATGTAAAAATCAGCCTGGCCCCGTGGCGATGAAGCGATTTGGCGACGCCCCAGGCGATGCTGCGCTCATTGGCGACGCCCATCACCACGACGGTTTTGTTGCTCATGAGGTTGGACACGACGGACTGTTCCTCCTAACAATAGGTTGCTCGGGATGGTCTCGGCTGCTAATTATACTACTTTGTCCGCCGACGTTCCAGAGGAAGACCCGCAAGATCGGGAGCTTACGCTTTGCGATAAATGGCGGAGAGCTCGCAGCGAAAGAGAGATTCCGGAGGTCCGGCCTCGTCCCCGGGGTCGACAAACAGGTAGCCGCCCTCCGCCGTCGCCGCGTGAAACAAGCGATAGAGCCGGTCGCGTTCGCCCAGATCGCTCGGCATGTGCCGGCACAGGATGACGTCGAACGGCTCGCGTTCGGGCGGTTCTTCCGGGTTGAGCGGGAGGAAGGCGATCCCGACGTTCGCCCGGATCGTTTCCGCCACGGTCGAGGCGTATGGCGACACCGGCCGGAAATAGCGGCCGACCCATTCCGGCGGCAGCAAGCGCAAGCTTTCGTTAGGATAAATGCCCCGCCCGGCCTCCGTGAGCGCCCGGCCGGACGATTCCGTCGCCGCAATTCGAACGCGCCGCGCCGGTTTGTCCGCTCCGAAATAGTCGGAAATCAGCATCGCCAGCGTATATGTATCCGTTCCGGCCCCCCCATCGACGCACCAGAATCGAAGTTCTCCGGGACGAGTCCGCTCCAGGTAAGGCAGCACCCAATCCCGCAAATATTGCAGCTGGGCTCGCCCTCTCATAAAGACGGCCGGACCCGCTTGCTCCGAAAGCTTCATTGCGCTCAGTCATTTCGTGAAATTTTGCTTCATTTCATGCAACAAACATCGTATATAATCATTGTATATAAGCTAGGTACAAAGAAGGAGGCCCGAAGATTGAACGAATTCGGCGGGCAACCTCCCGCCGGGCACCGGATTACTCTGCGGAACCGCTCGGCCGAAACCCGGCTTCCCCGGATTCGGACGCTTCCCAAATGTCGTCCGGCAAACCGAGAATTTGCGCGAGCTTGCTCTTCTGCGCATAGTTTTTGCGCTTGGTGTTGCCGGTGATAATTTCGGACAGGCGGTTTTCGGGAATCCGATGCTGTCGGCAAAAAGCTTTGCGCGTCAACTGACGCTCCGCCAAATGCTGCAGAATGATCCACCCGACCGGGGATACATTCTTGTACGACATCGAGCTCACTCCTGCTCGCGCTCTTGAAAATCGAATGGAAGACATACACCAGGAAATGATTCCCTTGCAACTCTTCATTATATACGTATTTACGTACATATTCAATGTCTTTAATCGACTATTCGAATGCATTGTCGATCGGAGGTCCGCCATGAACGCGATCAAGCAACGGCTCAAATGGATTCGCCAAAAATTCGACCTGTCGATGGCCGAATTCGGAGAAAAGATCGGCGTTTCGGCCGGAAACGTCGGGGATTGGGAAAGCGACCGGCGCCCTACCGTTCCCGGAGCCCGCGCGCTAATCTCCATCGCCGAAACGTTCTCCGTTTCCCTGGACTGGCTGCTGCTCGGCAAAAGCGAGAGTTGGGAAATGAAATGGGAAAATTTTTCCCATGAGACGGAAGAAGAAAGGCGCCAGCGAAAAATCAAGGAACTGAACAGCGCGGCATTGACGCTCGGGGAGGAAGATTTGCGGCTGCTCGTCATGTTCGCGAGCCGGCTTCAGGCGTTGTCCGCCGCCACCAAATCGCGGCTAGGTTCCGGCGGCGGATAACCGCTGTACCCTACTGACAGGCGGATCGCCGCAAGCAGCGGATCGCGTGCCTCCAGCGCGAATCGCCGCTTCTTTTGCCGAATGGAGAGTACCTTTGTCACCCGTGCAGGGAACGGGCGTCCGGCCGCGAATTCGTACGGTAACGGCAGCATCGGACAAGCCGGCGACCGTTCACGTCCGCCTTCGGCCGTCGTTAACGGTTGCGCGAAGGAGGGTAACTTATGAGCTTGGGAACCAAAGAAGTGTCCGAGCGGCTCGGCGTCAGCCAGTCGACCTTGAAGCGCTGGATCGCCCGCTTCCCGGACGTCTTCCGGAAAGACCGCTCGGGGCGGTACCTGTTTGCAGAACAGGACTGGAAGTTGCTGGAGGAGATCAAGACGCAGGTGCGCAGCGGCGTCCCGCTGGAGAACGCCGTTCTGCCCCGCAAGCCGGCCCCGGAACGCGCCGGAAGCGGGGAAGGCGTCGTCCGGCAAGGATTCGGAAGCCGGGCGGAGACGGCGCCGCCCGCCATCGACATGCTGCTGCTCCGCCTTGAACATCTGGAGCGGTCGGTCGCCCAAAAGGCGGACGAAGTCGTCGCGGCCCAGCTTTATCAGCAGCGGCTGGAGCTGGAGGAGTTGCGCCGGCTCGTCAACCAGTTGGCCGGCGCGGTCGAAGGCATGCGCGAGTCCGCCACCGCCCGCGCCGCGGAAGTGCCGAGCGCGCCTCCGTCCGCGTCGCCGCTTCCGTCCGCGGCCAGGTCCGCCGCCGCGACGGCGACGCGGGCGAAGAAGCGGAAGCGGTTCTGGCTGTTCGGCGGCTGAACGCGGCGCATGCCGCGCCGGAGCTCGGCACGCAAGGCCGGGCCCGGCGGAATCAAAGTCCTGACGCTTTTTTGCAGCGACTTGCGGTAATCGAACGGGGCCCGGCCGCCCCCAGGCGGGGCAGTCCCCGCCCTCGTACAGCTGAGCCGCCGGAAAGCCTTGGCGGTGCAGCAAGGAATAAACGGCCCGCGAGACAACGTGGCACATGCCGGGAGCGTCTCCACCGGCAGCGCGTCCGTGCGCATGCCGGCCCTCGACGGCGGGCAGCGCCTCCCCCGCCGATGCCGGATGACGCTGCCCGGGCAGGCAGCGAGCGGACGAAGAGGCCCCGCCGTTTCCGCAACAAGCCGCGGGGCGGCACCGGCAAGCGGCTTACTTCCGGCCGTAGTCGGCTTTGATCTCGCCCCACAGCTCCGTTTGCCACTTGAGCACTTTGTTGGGGTACGTGTTCGTGTTTAGCCAATGCAGAGCCCGGTCGACGAGTTCCCAGATTTCCCGCGTCGACTCGTCGCGTTCGAGCGTCGTGACGACCTTCTTCTCCCTCACCCACTTGAGGGCGGTGCGGGAGTCGCTGTACACCGTCTTGGCGCTGCCGCGCTTCTTCAGGTAGGCCAGCGCGTGCACGATGGCGAGAAACTCGCCGAGATTGTTCGTCCCCTTCGGTATCGGTCCGCAGGAGAACAGAACGTCCCCGGTTTGCGTGTCCACGCCTTTGTATTCGACCGGGCCGGGATTGCCCCGCGTGCCGACATCGACGGAAATGCTGTCGTAGTCGATCTCCTGCGCCGGCTCCGCCTCCTTGGGGGCGCGCGCCGCCGAGCGGGCTCTCGCGGACGGAACGGAGGCGCCGCCGCTTTTGGCGCCTCGACCCCAATGCTTTTTCCAGCCTTCCTTGTATGCTTGCTCGGCTTCCGTCCGCGTCGGGTACGATTTGTACTTCGCCTCGGGGAACCCGTTCACCTGTGCCTGACATTCCGGCCAGCTGGCATAGACGCCCGGCTGCTTGCCGGCCCAGACCACGTAAAATTTGCCCGCCATCCCGCATCTCCTTTGCCGTGAATCTACGGCTATCATTCTACCATAGACAGGAATCGGCCGCGAAGTTCTGTAACGGCACGATTGTGACGTGGACGGAAGTCCCTCTCCTGCTCCTTTGCTTCCTTGTTTGCGTTCTTTTCACCGAAATCCCGCTCACTCAGGAAGGCGCCCGCCTCGTCCCACTATCACCTTTTCGCCGAAATCCCGTTCGGTCAGGAAGTCGTCGTGCCTCCCTCTCTCTATCTCCTTTTCATCGAAATCCCGTTCGTCCAGGGAAGTCGCCTGTCCCCTCGTTTTCCCCTTCTATTCGCCGAAATTCCTTTCGCTCAGAACCGCGTATGAACGAACCCGTTTTTTCCCTTTTCGTTGAAATCCCGTTCGGTCAGGAAAGACCCGTTCCAAGCTGTCCAAATCTCTCTCGCTCAGTGAACCTCTCTTTTCCACAAAAGCCCAAACCTGATCGACGGGGATATCGATGAAAAGAGAGAAACGAGACTGGGCGAGTGGCCCCTGAGCGACAGGGATAGAGACAAAAAGGAAAACGAAGCTGGGCGAGCTGATTTCCTGACTGACGGGGATACCGATAAAAAGGAAAAAAACGAAACTGCGCGAGCGGACGGCCTGAGCGACGGGGATTACGATAATTAGGAGAAAAGCGGCCGGGAAGGGGCCGCGTGCCGGGAGCGTTCGCGTGGATGGATGGAAGGGAGTGTCAGGAAAGACTGCGAAGGCGCTTCGGCTTGACATTGACGAGCAGAATGCTGGCGACGATGAGGGCCATGCCCGCCGCCAGGTTTAGCGTGACGTGCTCGTTGAGAAACAGCACGCTGCAGATGACGGAGACGACCGGGATGAGGAACGTGAACGAGCCGACCTTCGTCGCTTCGCCGGAGCCGATCAGCTTGAAGTAGACGAGCCAGCCGAGCGCGATGACGAACACGGAAATGAACAGGGAATCGAAGATGAACGAAGACGTCCATCGGATCGCCGACCAGCGCTCGACGGAGGAGCCGTACGCCAGCATGACGACGCCCCCGATCGAGATTTGCATGGCGGTCATCCAGAGCGGATCGACCCGCGCCGACACCTTTTTCGTATACACCGTGCCCAGAGCCCAACTGAGGGCGGAAGCGAGCGCCAGCGCGACGCCGATGCCGGAAAGGCCGCCCTCCAGCCCGCCGACGCTCATGGCCGCCACGCCGGCGAAGCCGAGCAGCAGCCCGGCGATCTTCAGCCCGTACATTTTCTCCCCCAGCCACAGCCACGCGAACAGGCCGAGCAGGACAGGCTGCAAAAACACGATGGCTGAGAACAGGCCAGCGGGCATATATTGCAAACCGACCGTCTGGAAGCCGTAGTAAAACACAATGCTCAGAAAAGCGGACAGCAAGTAAATGCGCCACGTTTCCTTCAGCCGCAGCCGCTCCCGGTGCGACGAGGCGACCGCGAGCAGCAGCACGCCGCCGGCCAACGTGCGCAAGCCCGCGAACAGCAGCGGCGGCGTGAAGCGGAGCGCGTATTTGGACAAGGGCCAGTTGATGCCCCACATGAGAACGAGGAAGATCAGATACAGGATCGTTTGCTTGCGGGTGAGCGGGTTGACGGGCATGCCGGACTCTCCTTGCTTAAGAGCTATCCCGAATGATACACGATTACAGGGCCGAAAGTCATGAAAGTTTGGCATCGCGATCATGCCCTCGGGTTATCATCGCCGAGAAACCCGGCTAAACAACGATGCCGCCAGTCGGAACACGATTCCGGCATGGCGGCGTCGCGGACCGTCGCCCTCAGCGGGTCATAACGGTGAGCAGCGTAAACAGCAAGGCGGCAAATCCGACGTACAAAACGGCTCTGCGAACATCCAGACATTCCTTCATCGGACCACTCCCCTATTGATCTCATTCGCTCAAAATCAGTTTAGCACACTTTTTTGAACGATGGATGAACGGCCCGGCTAGCGGACGGCGTTTGTCCCTCCCGAACGAACGGCGGCGGACGCTAGGAAGCTTTCCTTGGCGAACCGAATCCATTCCCGCGCCGCCAGCGACAGGTACCCTTCCCTTCTCCACGCCATCGCCGGCAGCCATGGAATGATCGGGCGGACGAGCGGGACGGTGCGGACCTTGCCCGGCGGAAGCGAGCGGCAGACCGTTGCGGGCAGCATCGCGATGCCGATCCCGGCGGCCGCCGATTCGACGAGGAAGTCCCACTGCGAGCTCTCGAAGGCGATGCGCGGTTCGAAGCCGATCGCGCGGCATTCGCGCTGGATTCGTTCGTGCAGCGCGAATTCGTCGTTAAACAGCAGGAACGGCTCGTCCGCCAGTTCCGCCAGCTCGATCCGCTTGCGCTCCGCGAGCTTGTGAGCCGGATGGAGCACGACCTTCAGCCGATCCTCCACGATCGGGAACGTCTCGAACGTATGCTCGCGGACCGGCAGCAGCACGACGCCTACGTCGAGCGTTCCTCCGGCGATCTCCTCCTCGATTTTGCGCGCCCCGTCCTCCGTCACTTTGATCGCAATGCCCGGATAGCGCTCCTGAAATTGTTTGATCACCGCCGGGAAAAAGCCGGCACCCGCCATCGGAGGCAATCCGAGCCGAATGCTCCCCTTGTTCAACTTCGACAAGTCGTTGATCTCGGTCAGCAGGCTGCCGAACGACTGCAAGATCGGCCCGGCATGGCGAAGCATCGCCTCCCCGGCGTCGGTCAGCTTCACTTGCTTGCCGTCGCGCGCGAAAATTTCGATGTGCAGCTCGTTCTCCAGGTTCTTGATCATTTTGCTGACCGTCGGCTGGGTGACGTGCAGCGCTTCCGCCGCCTTCGTGAAGCTGCTCAGGCGAACGATCTCGGATACGCATTGCAAATGGCGAATGTCCATCACGGTTGCTCCTTCATGAACAATTGGAATGTAATTGATTCAATATATTCATTTTACGCATAAAATGGCGAGTCGTATACTGTTTCGTAGCAGATAAAGGAGTGGGTGACCATGTGGATGACGTTGAAAACGGCGGCTCAAGTCGCGGGGCTGACGGCGTTCGCGAAATGCGCCGACCTACTCGTCGCCTGGCTGCATCTGCCGGTGCCGGGCGCCGTCGTCGGCATCGCGCTGCTGTTCGCGCTGCTGAAGCTGGGGATCGTGAAGCTGCGGTGGATCGAGCTCGGTTCGCGGTGGCTGCTCGCGGAAATGCTGCTGTTCTTCATCCCGGCCGCGGTCGGAATCGTCGACTACGGCAGCCTGATCGCCGGCAGCGGCTGGCGGATCGCGCTCACGATCGTCGCCAGCACGGCGATCGTCATGGTCGTTTCCGGCTGGATCGGCGGACGGATCGCCGCCGGACGCGAGAGCCCGGATCCGGGGAATGCGGGACGGGAAAACGCGGAGCAAGGAAGCGCGAAACGCGAAAGCCTGGGGCGGGAAGGCACTGCCCGGGGGAATATGGTGCGCAAAAGGAGGATGGAAGGATGAGCGCGTTGTTCTGGCTGGCCGTTACCGTCGCCGTCTATGCGCTTGCCAAGCGCCTTTACCGCGCTCGGCCGAAGCTGTACCTGACGCCCCTGCTCGTGACGCCGGCCGTGCTGATCGCGGTCCTCGAATGGAGCGGAGTCGGCTTCGCCGCGTACGATCAAGGCGCCAAATGGCTCAGCGACCTCGTCGAACCGGCCACCGTCGCCTTGGCCGTCACGCTGTACAAGCATGTCGACGTGCTGCGCAAGCATGCGCCCGCGATCGCGGCCGGCGCCGGCTGCGGCGCGGTCGCGGCGATCGTCACGTCCGTCGGGCTCGCCCGTCTGCTCGCGCTGCAGCCGAGCGTGACGGACAGCCTGGCGCCCCGATCGGCGACGACGCCGATCGCGATCAGCGTCTCGCGGCTCGTCGGCGGCATTCCGACCGTGACGGCCGTCGCGACGCTGATCACGGGGCTGCTCGGGCTGCTGCTCGGGCCGCTGATCGCAAGCGGCCTCCGCCTGCGCAGCCCGGTCGCCCGCGGCATTCTGCTGGGCACGAGCGCCCATTCGGCCGGCATCGGCAAGGCGTTCGAGTACGACGCCGTCACCGGCTCCGTCGCCGCGATCTCGATGCTGTTCACCGCGTTCGTGACGCTGGCCGCCGCCCCGTGGATCATGAGCGTCTGGTTGTAGCGGGAACGATCCGGCTACTTGCGATCGCGGAAAAAGAACGCCAGCGCGTTCTGAATGTGCTCGTCCCAATAGCTCCACGTATGGCTTCCGGGCCCCTCCTCATAGACGTGGGAGGGGTAGTTCGCTTTCCGGCAAGCGTCGCGGAACGCGAGGTTGCCCTCGTACAGGAAGTCCTCGGTGCCGCAGACCTGATACAGCTCCGGCAGCTCGACTCCCGAAGCGACCCCCTGCTCCATCAGCCAGATCAGATCGTCCGGCGTGCCGCGAACCGGACGGTCGCCGAACACGAGCCGGACAAGCGGGTCGGACGGTCCGGCGCTCTCGACATAACTCGCAATGTCGGTCACCCCCGACAAGCTGGCCGCCTTGGCGAACTTCTCCGGGCAGCGGAGCGCCCATTTGAACGCGCCGTAGCCGCCCATCGACAGCCCGGCGACGAAGTTGTCCTCGCGGGCGTCGGAGAGCGGGAAGAACGAGCGGGCGACGGCCGGAAGCTCCTCCGACAGAAACGTCCAATAGCGGCCCCCGTACTCCATATCGGTATAGAAGCTGCGGTGAACGTTCGGCATGACGACCGCGAGCCCCAGATCGGCGACGTACCGTTCGATCGAAGTGCGCCGCAGCCAAATCGTATCGTCGTCCGACAGGCCGTGCAGAAGATAGAGCGTCGGATGCTTGCCGCCGCCCGCACGGCCGGCCATCCCGATCTGCCCGACGGTGTGCTGCGGCAGAATGACCGTCATGGACGTGCTCAGCCCGAGCACATCCGAGAAATAGTGGCATTGAATGAGCGCCATCTGTGCCCAAAACCTCCTCCCTATGAATCGAATCTATTCTAGCATGGGCCCAATTGGCCTACAATGCAAAGAGCCGACGCCCGGGGGGGAACGTCGGTTCTTTTGTTTCGCGCCGTTTTTTCTGCTACGCTACGTTAGAGCATGATCGCCATTTTTGCGCCATGGAGGTGTTGACGGGTGTTGCTTCTCTGGCTCGCGCTCGCATTGGCCGCCCTCATCCTGCTGTACTACGCCTACGCGGTGGAACCCCGGCGGTGGGTCGTCACAGAGCACGACGTCCGCTCTCCGTTCGTGCCCCCCGGCTTCGACGGCGTCCGCATCGTGCAGATCAGCGACACGCATATCAGCCCATTCCATCCGCTGCGGGATTTCGAGCGGCTGGTCGACCTCGTGAACGGGCTGGCGCCCGATCTGTGCGTCTTCACCGGGGACTTGTACGACGCGCGGCGCAAAGGCTGGGAGGGCGACCCGGCGGTGTCGCCGCCGCTTAAGCGCATCCAGGCGCCCCTCGGCAAGTTCGCCGTCTACGGAAATCACGACTTCGGCCTCGACCGCAAGACGCGAACGTCCGGCCCGTTGCTCGAGCAAGGCGGATTTCGCGTGCTGATCAACGAGACGTGCCGGATCGAACGGCCGGGCGGCGGCGTCCTGACGGTGTCGGGGCTGGACAGCTACGTGCGGGGCCAGCCGCAGCCGGAGCGGGCGTTGGCCGGGCTTCCGGAAGACGCTTTTCACCTGCTGCTCGTGCACGAACCGGACGCGGCCGATGAGCTGACCGCTTATCCGGTCGACCTGCAGCTGTCCGGCCACAGCCACGGCGGCCAAGTGTCGCTGCCGCTGGTGGGCGCGCTCGTCCGCACCAAATACGGCCGCAAATACCTTGGCGGCAGCTACGTCGTCGCGAACCGTCCCCGTCCCTTCCGGCTCTACGTCAGCCTCGGCATCGGCACGACCCGGCTGCGCCTGCGCCTCCGCTGCAAGCCGGAAATCGCGGTGTTCACGCTGCGGCGGGAGAGCGCTCCGGCTCAGTAGCGCTGGAAATAGCCGAGCAGTTCCTTCGTTTCCGGATCGAACGCCGCGGTGAGCGGTCCGAGCAGGGCGTCCTGATCCGTACGGTACGTGACGGTCACAAGCCGGCCGCCCTTCTCCTGCAAAGCTTGCAGCGTCTGCTTCGCGTCGTCGGACACCGTCCAGACCGCCGCGTCTTTCGCGGGAGCCAGCGCCACTTCCGCCTCGTCCCGTTTCGTCGTCAGATGCTTCTTCTGATCTTGCGGGATGAGGCTCCAAGCGAGCTCGCGGTACTGCTGCGCTTCCGCGGGGGACAGCGAAGCGGCGTCGTCCGCCAGCTTGACCAGCACGTGCAGCGGGCTTTGCGGCGGGAGGCTGAAGTACATGACCGGCCCGTAGTAGGCTCTGATCTTCGTACCGGGCCCGAGATCTTCCCATTTCACCGGCTGCCCTTCCGAATCGAGCAGCGTCGTCTCCTTGCCGCCGTTCAGAACGAGGGTCGCGGCCGCGGGGCCGCTGGCGCCGTTCGCTTCCGAACCTATCTTCACCTGCCAGCCGTCCGCGGTTTGCTCGACCGACTGCACGACGTCCTCGCGGATGAGCGTCTGCACGCCGACCGTCACCGAGGCCGCATGCGACTGACCGGGGTAGCTCATCGCCACGATCGGCCCGTATTCGGCCGTCAGCAGCATGCCCGCCTTCAGATCGCTCGCGGCGAACGTTTGGCCCGCGGAATCCCGCAGCACCGTATCCTTGTCGACGGTGAGGATCATCCGTCTGGCGTCTCCTTTGCCCAGCACGTCGATCCGGTAGCCGCCGTCGCCCGCCGCCTCAACGTTCTGAATGACGCCGGACAATCGCGCGTAGTCGGGCGCCTCCTCTTTTTTGTTCAACGTGAGCCGCTTGTCCTTGCCGCTGTAGCTCGCCTCGTATCCGAGCGCATTCGCCTCGTCGCGGGCCGGCAAGTACGCCTGTCCGCGAATGAACACCGGCTTCATGTTCGTCGCTTCGCCGTCGACCGTCACCGTGACGTCGCCGCGAAGTACGCCCGACACCTTCTGGACGATTCCCGCCGCTCCGGCTCCCGCCGTCGTTCCGAGCAACCCCGCGGCGGTGGCGATCAAAATCCATTTTCTGTTCATGCTCCTCTTCTCCTTTCTGGAAAAACACGCCTCTCCTTTGCCGGTTCGCGCCGGCACTCTCCTAAACGGAACCGCCCTTGCCAATGTTGCAGCGGGTTTAGCCCGGTCGGCGGCGAAGAGAAGAAGGCAAGCAAGCGGAACAAGGAAGCGGGGGGCTTGCCTGCGGCGGCGGCTGTGCTCGCGCCTCCGGCCGTTCCTCCGGCCGGAGGGAGCGGCCCGCCGGCGACGCGCCCGCCGTCCCGGAGCCGCGACCGGCCGGCGGACCGACAAAAAAACAACCAAGCCGTATGCGCCTGGTTGTTGCCGTAGTCGTATTCCAAATTGGGTCAGTTAGATTCAGTTCGCCAGTTCCGAACCGAGCCGGTTGCGGATCGCCGGCGGGAAGTCGAGCGGTTTCGCGGGGCGCGCCGAACGGTTCTCCAGCACGTTCAGCTTCTCCGACAGTTCCCGGAACCACGCTTCGTCCCTTGTCTGCAACGCCAAATCGATCATCACGTTCAGCCCGCTCAAATCCTCGGCCGAATAGTCGGGCAGCTTGCGAACGGCCGCGTTCCGAACAGAGATCTCCCGACCAACCGCGGCTTCGCGATCCGACTGGATCACGTGGATGACCACGCTCCCCTGAAGCGGCTGCAGAGCTTCGACATATCCGTATACCAATTCGCCCCGGCCCGTACGACCGGATACCCAGTCTCCTACTTCAAAGTTCATGATCTTCCACCGCCTTTTGTTTGAATATTGCGAAAAAATCTTTTGGAGCGATCCATCGATCGTACTGTAATAATAGTGGTTACAGTAACCAATGTCAAGAGGTTTTCCGCACAAACCGCACGACCTTCCGAAAATGATCGCCGCTCGTATAATGGCCGTTAAACGGATATACCTCAAGCTGCTTCGGCGCCGCAATCCGGTTGTAGACGGCGAAGATCGTCTCCGGCAGGCAGACGGTGTCCTTCAGCCCGACCGACATGAACACCGGACGGCGCAGCCGGCCGCACAGGTTGAGCATGTCGAAGTAGCTGAGCGTCCGGAGTACCTGCTCCAGCCGCTCGGGATGGCGGGAGACGAACTCTGCCGCTTCCGTCAGCGACCCCGTCGAATTCAGGATGCCGTAATCCATATGGCACATGTTCGGGATGTCCGCGACCGTCTTGGCCGGAATGTCGCTTAGCGCCGAAACGATCAGCGCCAGTCCCCCGCCCTGGCTCGCTCCCGCCGCGACGATCCGCGCCGGGTCGATCTCCGGCTGGCGCGCCGCCCATTCGAGCGCCCGCACGGCGTCGATCGCGATCGCCTTGTAGTAGCTTTGTTCCGGGTCGAGCAGCCCCTGCGACACCCACCCCTTCGTCATGCCGAACGTCTGCGGCAGCAGGTTGCCCGTCTCCCCGCCCTGGCCGCGCACGTCGACGGCGAAGACGGCATATCCCGCGAGCAGCCAATCGGCGTATTGCTCCGGGTAGCCTTTGCTACCGGTATAACCGTGAAAAAGCACGACGCACGGCAATCCCCGCTCCCCCGCAAAAGAAGGAACCGCAAACCAGCCGTGAATCGGCGTCTCGTCGTATCCTTCGTAGCGAACTTTGTACGCGGTTACGTACGGAGAGAGGCTGTCCGCCGGCTCCCGCTCGCCGCGCGGCGGCCGTGACCGCGACGCCGCAAGCGCCCGCTCCCAGAACGCGTCCAAGTCCGCCGGCGCCGTTGTGTCCGGCAAGTAACGGCCAAGTTCCGCCAATCTTTTCCCGATGTGGTTCATCGGCTCCCCCTCCAGCTTACGGGTTTTCCCTATTTTCGCCCGCCGTTCGACAGCCCGCCCCCGCGTCCGCTCCAAAATCGCATCTTCGGGACCAGGCGGCGGCGCGATTTTTAGACAGACTTTTTATGATACATTTCGTATCATCCTGTTAAAACGATATCGCCATTCGCAAAGGAGCTGCATTCATGCTGACGAAACCGAACCCAACCTCCGCCGGCAGCGCGCCCCTCCACGTGCTCTACACCGATCCGGCAGCTTCCTTCCGGCTGTCCGAACGGCTCGGCCGCTACTTCCGCTCGCTGCGGCCCGGGCAGCGGATCGCCGTCGTCTGCCTCGGCACCGACCGCTCCACCGGCGACGCGCTCGGACCGCTCGCCGGCACCGCGCTCAGCAAATACCCCCACGGCGCCTTCGAGCTGTACGGCACGCTGGCGGAGCCCGTTCACGCGCTCAATCTGGAGTCGACGCTGGACCGGCTGCATCGCGAAATTCCCCATCCCTTTATTATCGGAATCGACGCCTGTCTCGGCAAGTCCTCCAGCGTCGGAAGCATTCAACTGGGCGAAGGGCCGGTCCATCCGGGAGCCGGCGTGCAGAAGAAGCTCGCGCCGGTCGGCGACATCCATCTGTCCGGCGTCGTCAACATCGGCGGCTTCATGGACCACTACGTGCTGCAGAGCACCCGGCTGCACGTCGTCATGGGCATGGCCGAAGTGATCGCCCGCGGCGTGTACGGAGCCGTCCGGGCGCTGGACAACCGTTAGGATGCGTTCGCTTCTCTCCGCACTCCTGTCCCTGCTGCTCGCCCTCCCCTCCCTGGCGTGGCAAGGGGCGAGCCCCGGCCCCGGCTGAGGCGGCGGACGGCACCGTGACGGAGAAAAAGCAAGCTTCCGGCGAGAGCTGACGTTCAACCGGGATCATGGGGCGGTCATCGGGGGAGCGGAACGGGGGCCAGCACATCCCGCTTGAACTGGCGAATCGCCTCGTCGGTGTCGATCGTGTAGCCGCATTCGAGGCCGACATAGCCGTCGAAGCCGGTCTCCTTGATCGCTCGGAGGATGTTGACGTAGTTCAGCTCGCCGGTGCCCGGCTGCTTGCGGCCCGGATTGTCGGCGATGTGGTAGTGGTTGATCCGGCTCGCATACCCGGTGGCGTTCCGGATGACGTTGCCTTCCGTGATCTGCTGGTGGTAGACGTCGAACACGAGCTTCACGTTCGGGCTGCCGACCCTGTCGATCACGTTCACCGACTCGTCGGAGCGCTGCAGGAAGTGGCCCGGATGATCGACGAGCCCGTTGAGCGGCTCGACTTCGAGCACGATGCCGGCGTTCTCGAGCAGCGGCGCGGCCCGCTTCAGCGTCTCGATCATCGTCTCCCGCTGCCGGTCGCGCGGGACGCCGTCCAGCACGTTGCCGGTCTGGGAAATGATCGACTTCACGCCGAGGATGCGGCAAGCTTCAATCGTGTCCCGAACGCCTTGCAAGTAGGCGTCGCGCTGCGACTCGTCCACCAGGCTGATGAACTTCGTGCAGGTGGCGCTGATGCCGACGCCGATCCGTTCCTGCGCGCGCGCCGTCGCCTTCAGGTCGCCAAGGTTCCACCAGGCGTAATACTCAAGGCCGTCGAAGCCGTGCTCCTTGATTTTCTCCAGATGGTAAACTTCGTCCTTGCCGGGGTAGGCGCCGATGCAGAGGGAAAACTTCATGCGCGCACACCGTCCTTTCCGGACGCCGGGAGGGCGACCGGCTTGCCGCCGGCGGCCGATTCGTTCGCGGCGACCGTAACCGCGTGCGTGCGCAGCGCGTCCGCATAATCGGACAGGATGCGCGAGGAGTCTCCCGTCCGCAGCGCATGCACGAACGCCTCGTCCTCGACGAAGTACGGATTGGACTCGTTCCGCACCGCTCTCGTCCCCTCCTTCGTCTTCTCCCGCAGCTCATCGCCGCGGATTTCCAGCACGCCGCGATCGGTGTATACGTCCAGGCCGACATGGTGTCCGACCGGCAGCAGGCAGCAGTTCGAGATCGTCGCCACCGCGCCGCTGGTCAGCTTCAGCGTAACCGTGCCGACGTCGGGAACGTCGGTGCCCTCCACCTGCCGGTCCATGACGCGCAGCGCGTACGTCGCGTACACTTCCGTCACTTCCCCGCACAGAGCGCGCAGCAGGTCGACGATATGCGTCGTCTGCTCGACGAATTGGCCGCCGGAGCCGGCCATGCTCCGCCACCACGGCACCATCGGCATGCCGCCCATCCAGTAGCCGAGCGCCATGCCGATCTCGCTGTCCGCAAGCGCGCGGCGGGCTTCCGCGATGGCGTCGTGATAGCGCCAATGATAGCCGACCGCGGTGAGCAGCTTCTTCTCGGCGACGCGTCGTCCGATCTCCTCCGGCAGCGCGGTGTCGATGCCGAGCGGCTTCTCCACCAGGAACGGCAGCCCCCGCTCGATCGCCTTGAATTCCGCTTCCCCGTGCGCCATCGGCGGAACGCAGATGTACAATCCGTCCAGCTTCACGCCGTCGAGCATGTCGTCCACGTTTGTGAACGCTTTCGCTCCCGTGTGTTCCGACGCCGCTTTTTGGGCGCGCTGCGGGTCGGTGTCGCAAAAAGCCGCCAGCTCGACCCCTTCCATTTTCTCCAAATTTCGAATGTGCTGATTCGCAATGCCGCCGGTGCCGACAAACCCGAGTCTGACCGTCATCCTGTTCACGCTCCTTAACCGTTCATATAAGAAAAGCCAAACTTACGATCTCATTGTAACGGATAAAAATGCTGATTAATATATAAGATAACTCCAATTCGATAGGGGAAAATGAAAGTGAACGAGCTTGCCATTGAGCCGTACTCCCGTCACTTCGTGACGACGGACTGGAACGAGAGGCTGCCGCTTCACCCGACGACTGTCGGCTTCTCCGGGCATCAGCACCCGATCGCCCGCGAGCGGGGATTCGCCGACTATCACTGGCTGCACACGGTGGAAGGAGCCGGCGAATTTACGGTGCTGGGCCGCACGTTCCGGCTCGGGCCCAGGCAGGGGGTGCTGCTGAAGCCGGACGTGCCGCACCGCTACCGGCCGCTGACGCCGCGCTGGTCGACCTGGTATTTGACGTTCGACGGAGCGCTGGCCGGCGCCATCACCGCTTCGCTGGAGCTGCAGCATATGGAGCCGATCGGCTGGGACGAAGATTGCCCGCTGTCCGCGCTTCACGAAGAGTACGCGGAGAAGTGCCGGTCCAGCTTCGACTTTGCCGGGCTCAGCGGGTCGCTTGCCGTGTTCGGTTTTCTGACGATGCTCAAGCAGCACGGCCAGACGAGCGGGCAAGCTTCCCTGACCCGGGAGCACGAGCGGCTGTCTCCCGTCTACCGCTTGATCGAAGAGCGGTACGGCGATCCCGGTCTGGGGCTGCCGCAGATGGCCGATGCGGTGGGCGTAAGCCCGCAGCGGCTTCATGCGCTGTTCCGCAAAAGCTGGGGCATCAGCCCCTACCAGTATTTGCTGCGGTTTCGCATTCAGAAGGCGAAGGAACTGCTGCTCGACGACCGCGGCCGCGCGGTCAAGGACATTGCCGCGGACGTCGGCTTCCAGGATTTCAGCCACTTCGTCGGCACGTTCCGCCGCGTTTCCGGCATGACGCCCACCGTCTTCCGCCGGCATTACGGGGACGAACGCTAGCCGAGCTGCTCTCGCATGCCGCAAGCCGCACGATCTCTTCGCCTGCCCGGCGCCTCACGGACGGCGGCGCCGGTTGCGCTCCGCCTGCGTCCGGGAAAACGGACTGCCAGAGCCATTCGCCATGCGTATGAACGTACAAGCGCCGCCTTCGGCCGCGGAATATGCTGGTACCATGGAAAGCGAGGTGAACGGTATGGCGGTCCAATCGAAAACGGTATCGGGCGGTTCGCGGAAAAAAACGTTCCGGCCGGGCGACGGTCCCGTCTGCGTCGTGCTCCGGGACGGACGCTGTTACGTCGGCTGGATCCGCGACGTCCGGAACGGGCAGCTCCGCCTCGCCGGCATCGAAGGACGCGGCGGCCTGCCCGCGAACGGCTCCTCGCGCCGGCGGCCCGCGCGCATCTCCGCCTTCGGCTTCCCGGGCGGTATGCCGGGCGAGGCCGCCGCGGAAGGCGCGGGCGCGAACCCGGGTCCGGCCGGCGGCCTGGGGAGGCTGACCGACTGGCTCGGCCTCATCCAGAAGGCGCTTCCGGTCGTGCAGATGGGCATGAACATGGTGAAGACGATCATGCCGCTGCTCAACACCTTCAAGCTGTGACCCCGCCGCAAGCCGGCTTCGGCTGCCCGGCCGCTTCCGCGCCGCCCCGGCAGCCGAAACGGAGCCGGCTGCAAGCTTTTGGCCGCCGCCCGCGTCAATTGAGCTTGATCGCAAGCTCCTCCAGCCTCCAAGGAACGAGCGGCGACGGCCGCGCGTAGCGGAACGAAATGTCCGCGCGGCGGCGGCCTTCCCCTTCCTGCTGCCAATCCGCCTCCGCCGCTCCCAAGGCAAGCAGCGGCCCCGATTCCGGCTCGGCCAGCCGCAGGCTGACGAGCCGGACCGCCGCGACGCCGCGCGCCAGCTGCTCCGCCCGCTCCGCTTCTTCCCGTTCGACGCCTTCGAGCAGCAGCCGGACCCACTCCAAGTCATGCTGATTCATCGCTTCGAACAAGCTTTGCGCAAGCGTGGCCGGATCGGCGGCGTACAGGAAGGCGCGGGGCTGTCCGGCCGCCTTGTAAATCATCATGCGGTGAGCCGGATCGGGCTCCTCCGACCGGTGCGTCGAGCTGCCGTCGAAGTGGATGCAGAAGTGGCCGGCGAAATCGTTGTCCGGGATGCCGTCGCCGCCGTGCGGCATGCCGTTCATCGAAGCCGCCCACCGGCCGCCGCCCGCTTCGACGACGATCGCGCGCCGCCGCCAGCTCCATGCGCCGCCGTATATTTTTTTCATAACGGCAGTATCCGCCTTCGTCACCGGCTGGACGTCGGCGTGGTCCCTGCCGGCGCGGCGCTGCACCCGGAAGGCAAGGCCCGTCTCGAGGTCGCGGACGGTCAGGTAGCTGTTGCGCGGAACGATCTCCTGCGCGCGCTCCCAGGCGATCCGCTCCCCGTACAGCCGGCTTCGCAGCTTGCCCGCTTCCCGCTCCAGCTTCCGCTTCGCCTCCGGCGGCAGGACAAGCCGCCTCGCCTCCCGTTCGTCCCACAGGTCGCCGGTCGTCTCCATCCGCCATTCGCGGCCGCCCCGGCGCACGTACAGGTCGGTGAGCGCCGGCTCGCGCGCCGCCCCGGCCGTCTCGGCCTGGCCGAGCGCATGCGCGAAGCCGGCGTCCTTCCAGGACTCGCGAATTTCATATGCGGCCGAAGGGCTTGCCCGCACGGCCAGCTCGACCGCCTCTTCATCGGCGGCCGCAACCATCGGCGCCGCTGCCGCGCCGGCGAGCAGCAGGACGGCGGCGCGCAGCCAAACGTAACGCATCTTCCGTTTTCCTCCCGTTCATAACCGTCGGCCAAACCGGACATGATAAGGACTTGAACTTTGGCGGTTATCATCGCCGCGAGCAAATGGGGTGCGAACGTTGAAATGGATTGTCCTGGCCGCCTTGGCCCTCTCGTTACCGCAAGTCGAACGGCCGGCCGCGCCGACTCCCGACGCCGAGCTGACGGTCATGCACGACGGACAAGCGGTCTTGCGGGCGAAACGTTCTGATTATACGGTGCCCGTTGTTCCGCTCGTTGATGCCGGCCGTATGGACGAGTTGGCCGCGCGCGTCGACCGGGCCGTCCGGACGAAACCGGTCGACGCGCGCATCGGCCCGGACGGCGGCATCGTGCCCGAACAAGCGGGGCATCGGCTGGACCGGGAGAAGTTTGCGGACGCGTTCCAGGTTTTTTTCTACGGCTGCGAATCGGCTTCCGTCGAAGCTCCGCTGCTGCCCGTCCATGCCAAAGTCGACGCCGAGCTGATCGCCTCGCTCCGCGAGAAGGCGATCGGCCGTTACGTCACCTACTTCAACCCGCGCAACCGGAACCGCGCCCACAACATCGCCCTGGCCGCCAGGGCGATCGACAGCAAGGTTGTTTTTCCGGGGGAAACGTTCTCCTTCAACGAGACCGTCGGCATCCGCACCGTGCAAAAAGGCTACCTTCCCGCCCCCGTCATCGTCCGCGGCGAGCTGTCGGAAGGCGTCGGCGGCGGCATCTGCCAAGTGTCGTCCACGCTGTACAACGCCGTCGACCGCGCCGGCCTCACGATCGTGCGACGTTATTCGCACAGCCGGCACGTGCCTTACGTGCCGCCCGGCAGAGACGCTACCGTGAGCTGGGGCGGACCGGACTTCGCTTTTCTCAATCCGTATTCGCAGCCCGTCCTCATTCGCGCGTACGCCGGCGGCGGCACCATGGTCGTCTCCGTCTATTCCTCCGAGCTGCTCGAATCTTCTCCCCGCGACGTTCCCCGCGTGCCGCCCAAGCTCCCGGAGGAAACCAAGGCGGGCTCCGAGTGACGTGACGGCTGCCCGGCTGTCGGAAGGGGCGAACCGCTCCGAGCCGGACTTAAGAGATACGCAAACGGCGGCACTCGGTGTCGCAGGACGTCTTCAAAAAGGCTCTGAACCAAGCCGGACTTACGGCCGAGTGATCGGCGGCGCAGCGCACCGGTCGCGGCAGGCCGGGCCCAGGCTCGCCTCGGACAAGGCGCTATCGACCGCCGCGGTCCATGCCGACGGCGGGGGAATGGCATCTTCGCGCACCCCCTCCCCAAAAAACCGGCGGCGAACCGGACCTGCCTTCAGTCTCGGATCGCCGCCGGCTGTTGGGCGGATCGATGGATGGCTGGAGTTGCAAAGACGTGCTTGCCGCCGAGGCGTTCGCCCGGACGCGCCGGCCCCCTTCGCGGCCGGGGGTTACTTAAGCGCTGCCGGAGCCGGGAAGGAGAAGCGGTACGTGCCGGAGCCGACGAGCAGCTTCACCCCTTCCGGGCTGTCGGCGACGGAGCGGACCCCTTCCGCGTCAGGCAGCGGCTTGCCGCTCTCGCTCACGTCCGCCTGCCGGGCGCCCGGCAGCACGACCTCGGCTTCGGCGTTGGCCGGCACCCGCACGACCAGCTCCGCGCGGCCCCGCTCGAGCGACCAGGCCGACTCCGCCTCGCCGTAAGGCGTCTTGAGCGCCGCCCGCGCTTGCGTCAGCTCCGCCCCCGCAAACAGCGGGCGAATGCGCAGCTTCCAGCCCCCCGGCTGCGCCTCGTCCAGATCGAGGCCGGCGACGTAGCGGTACATCCACTCCCCGATGGAGCCATAGGCGTAGTGGTTGTAGGAATTCATGTCGTCGCTCCAGAACGAGCCGTCCGGCTTGATGCCGTCCCAATGCTCCCAAATCGTCGTCGCGCCCTTCGTGATCGGATACAGCCACGACGGATAGCTCTCTTGCAGGAACAGCCGCACCGCCGTCTCGTGGTAGCCGTGATCGGACAGCACGAGGCACAAATACGGCGTACCGACGAAGCCGGTCGTCAGATGGTAGTCGTTCTGCACGATCAGCTCGTTCAGATCGCGCGCGATCCGCCGGCGCGTCTCCCCTTCCGTCAGGCCGAAGAACAGCGCCAGCACGTGCGCCGTTTGCGTCGGCGCGGCCAGCCGGCCCGCCGGCGTGACGAACTCGGCCCGGAACGCGTCGCGAACGCGCTCGTACAGCTCGCCGTACGTGCGCACGTCCTCCGCCCGGCCGAGCACGACCGCCGCGTCGCGCACGATGCGCGCTGCGTTCGCATAGTAGGCCGTCGCGATGAGATCTTTCGGCGTCGCGCCGACGTAGCTGTTTTCCTTGGCATCCAGCCCGAGCCAGTCGCCGAAGTGGAAGCCGGTGTTCCACAAATACTCGTTTTCCCCTTGCGCCCGGATGTACTCGACCCACGCCTTCATGCTGCCGAACTGCTCCTCGAGCAGCCGCTTGTCTCCGTAGCATAGATAGATCGTCCACGGGCAGATGACGGCGGCGTCGCCCCAGGCGGCGGACGTCGTTTTGTCCCGGTCGCCGCGGCTGAGCACGTCCGGGATGACGAACGGCACGCCTCCGTCCGGGAACTGGTCCGCCTTCAGATCCCGCAGCCACTTGGTGAAAAACGGCCCGACCCCGTAGTTGAACGCCGCCGTCCGTATGAACACCTGCGCATCGCCGGTCCAGCCGAGCCGTTCGTCCCGCTGCGGGCAGTCGGTCGGCACGTCGAGGAAGTTGCCGCGCTGGCCCCAGACGATATTTTCCTGCAACCGGTTGACGAGCGGATGAGAACACTCGAAGCGGCCGGTGCGCTCCATGTCGGAATGCATGACCTCGCCGACGAACGCATCCGGCGGCAGCCCGCCCTCCTGGCCGGGGAACCCTTCCACCTTGACGTAACGGAACCCCTGGAACGTGAAATGCGGAGCGTAACTTTCCGTCCCCCCGCCTTTGGCGACGTATTCCACCGTCTGCTTGGCCGAGCGGAGGTTGCCCGTGTAGAAGTTGCCCGCAGCGTCCAGCACCTCGGCGTGCCGGAGCCGAATTTCGGTCCCGGCCGGGGCGCTTACGGTCAGCCGGATGCGGCCGACCATGTTTTGCCCCATGTCCAGCACCGTTTCCCCCGCCGGCGTGCGGATGACGGCGACGGGACGAATCTTCTCCGTTACCCGCACCGGGTCGTTCTCCTGCGCGACCAGGTTCGCGTAAGGCAGGTCGAGCTCGACCGTGCCGCTCCAGCCCGAACCGTCGAACGCCGGCGTCGCCCAGCCTTCCTGCTCCAGCCGCGCGTCGTACCGTTCGCCGTCGTACAGCTCGGAGAACAAGATCGGACCGGTGGAAGCCGTCCAGCTGCCGTCCGAGACGATCATCTCCTCGGTGCCGTCGGCATAGGCGACGTGAAGCTGAACGAGAGCGGCCCGCCGGTCGCCGAAGATGTTCGTCCGCACGCCCTCCCAAGTGAGCCGCCCCTTGTACCATCCGTTGCCCAGCATGACGCCGACCGCATTTTCCCCTTCCGCCAGCAGGCCGGTCACGTCGTAGGTCTGGTACTGCAGCCGCGTGTCGTAGCTCGTCCAGCCCGGCGCGAGCAGTTCGTCGCCCGCTCTTTTCCCGTTGACGTACAGCTCGTAGACACCCGCCGCCGTCGCGTAGACGCGGGCCGAACGGATCGCCGGCCTCAAGGCGAACGACTTGCGCAGCAGGAATGCCGGCGCGGCTTGCGGGTCGATCGCGGCCGGATCGGGCGTAATCCACTTCGCCCGCCATTCGTCTGCGGACAGCAGAGCCGTCTCCCACCAGATCGGCTCGGACCAGCCGCTGTCGGCCCCGGCGTCGTCCCACACCCGCACGCGGGCGTAATAGCGGGTGCGCGAACGCAGCGGCGGGCCTTCGTAAGGGACCCAAATCGACGCGTCCGACTCCACGCGCCCGCTGTCCCACAGCGGCGGTTCGAACCGCGCGTCCGGTCCGGCCACCTGCAAGCGGTACGCCCGCTGCGCCGTTCCCCTCCGCTCGGCCGCCAACGTCCAGCCGAACCTCGGCTTGCGGACGTCGGTGCCGAGCGCGTTTTTCCGATATTCGCATGTCAACGCTTCCACTCGCAAATCGTTCATTCGACCAACCTCCCGGTCTATTCGTGTTCCCTGGCACCTTGGGGTGCGGATTCAGTTCCATCTTAACGGCTTGGGAAGCGCTATTCCGTATGGTATGATGACATTTATAGATGGTGATTCGGACATTCAGGGAGAAAAGGGAGGCCCGTTCCATGAGCGTGAAGCGCACGATCGACCTGTTCAGCGGAAAACAGTTCTTTACGCAAGAGCTGCCGTTGTACGTCAACCGATCGGTGGAATCGTTCGAACTGACGGAGCACCGTCACGACTTCATCGAAATCGCCTGCGTCAGCGAAGGCTCCGGCACCCACTATGTCGCCGAGCGTTCGTTACCCGTCGCCGCGGGGGACATCTTCCTCCTTCCGGTCGGCTTGTCGCACGTCTTCCGCCCCTCCACGCCGAGCGAAAAACCGCCGCTTATCGTCTACAATTGCCTGCTGTCGCCCGAAGCCGTTGACACGCTCGTCGGCTCGATCCCCGGCGGGCGCGAGCTGGCTCCCGTGCTGCAGACCGGGACGCTGCGCCGCTATCGCGACCGGAACGGTGAGTTCGACCGGCTGTTCCGGGAGCTGCACGCCGAATACGCCTCCGCGCGGCCGGGACGCGAGGCGGCTCTCTTCGCCGGCGTCATCCGGCTGCTGCTGGCCTTGTACCGCTGCGAAGCCGAGGCGAGGCAGCCGCCCGTCGTCGCGGCGCCGGGCCTGGACGGCCTGGACGCGGCGCTGGCGGCGCTGAACAGCCGGCCCGAACAGCCGCCGTCCGTGCCGGAACTGGCCCGGCTGGCGGGCGTCGGCACGCGGCAGTTTCACCGCCTGTTCGTCCAGCGAACGGGCATGACGCCGACCGACTACGCCCAGAACATCCGCATCCGCGAGGCGTGCCGCCTGCTCGCCGACACCGACCGCAAAGTCGCCGACATCGCCGCGTCGGTCGGCTACCGCAACGTCCCCTTCTTCAACGCATTGTTCAGACGCAAAACCGGCCTGTCCCCCCGCGAATACAAAAGGCGGGCTCGCGCCGACGCGCCGTCGGCCGATTGACCGAATGCGAGCCGCGGCTGGCCATGCCCCCCTGCTTCTACGCTCCGCTTTATCATGTGCTCCCCGGCGGAAAGCGCCCCGCCGCCATCGGCGTCAACATGGCCCGCCCGGCAAACCGAGCCTTTTTCAACCGCCATCCCGCACTCCGACCGCCTTTCCGCCCTCCGCTTACCGGTTACCTCTCCGCGTCTCCGTCCGCGTCTCCGTCCGCTTCTCCGCCCTCCGCTTACCAGTTACCTCTCCGCTTCCCGTCCGCTTCTCCGCCCTCCGCTTACCGGTTACCTCTCCGCTTTCCGTCCGCCTTTTCGCGCTCCGACCGTCTCTCCGCCCTCCGCTTCCCAGCTGCCTCTCCGCACTCCGACCGCCTCTCCGCTCTTCAGGGAAACTCCTCGTTTATTTGCCCTTTCAATCGAAATCCCGCTTGCTCAGGAGGATGCCCTAGGTATTGCGTTTCTCCGCCTTTTTACCGAAATCCCTCTAGCTCAGGAGCTATCTTGTCATTTCTAATCTTTACCTCGATATCCCGCTCGCTCAGGAGGGTGCCCCAGGTATTGCGTTTCTCCGCCTTTTTGCCGAAATCCCTCTAGCTCAGGAGCTATCTTGTCATTTCTATTCTTCACCTCGATATCCCGCTCGCTTAGGAGGGTGCCCCAGGTATTGCGTTTCTCCGCCTTTTTACCAATATCCCTCTAGCTCAGGACCTGCCTTGTCATATCTTTTCTTTCCCTCGAAATCCCGTTCGCTCAGGATCGCCACTTTTCTTTTTTCTCGTAAAATGCGCTGCGAATCACAGTGAAACAGGGACCTTGAATCTTAATACAGCCCGATTCAACCGGCTGAAGGAGCAACGGAATCGATCGCGGACTTGCCCGCAGCTTCCTAAGCGTACAGCCTCCCCTGACCCAAGGGGATTTCGGCCTTAAGGGGCCACTTGAAGGACACATCCGCCAGCCTGAGCGACAGGGATTTCGGTAAAAAGGATCTAAAGCGAAGTGCGGATCGGCACTCCCCTGACCCAAGGGGATTTCAATAAAAAGAAACTGGAGAGGAGTGCAGCGCGGCGTCCCCTGAGCAATGGAGATTTCGGCCTTAAAGTACCCACTTGAAGGACACATTCGCCAGCCTGAGCGACGGGGATTTCGATAAAAAGGAACTAAAGAGGAGGAGTTCAGAGCAGCGCCTTCCTGAGCATTGGGGATTTCGGCCTTAAGGGGCCACTTGAAGGACACAATCAATCGCCAGCCTGAGCAACGGGATTTCGATAAAAAGGAACTAAAGAGGAGGAGTTCAGCGCAGCGCCTTCCTGAGCAATGGGGATTTCGGCCTTAAGGGGCCACTTGAAGGACACATCCGCCAGCCTGAGCGACAGGGATTTCGGTAAAAAGGATCTAAAGCGAAGTGCGGATCGGCACTCCCCTGACCCAAGGGGATTTCAATAAAAAGAAACTGGAGAGGAGTGCAGCGCGGCGTCCCCTGAGCAATGGAGATTTCGGCCTTAAAGTACCCACTTGAAGGACACATCCGCCAGCCTGAGCGACAGGAATTTCGGTAAAAAGGATCTAAAGCGAAGTGCGGATCGGCACTCCCCTGACCCAAGGGGATTTCGATAAAAAGAAACTGGAGAGGAGTGCAGCGCAGCGCCTTCCTGAGCAATGGGGATTTCGGCCTTATGGTGCCCACTTAAAGGACACATTCGCCAGCCTGAGCGACGGGGATTTCAATAAAATAAAAAGAAACTGGAGAGGAGTGCAGCGCAGCGCCTTCCTGAGCAATGGGGATTTCGGCCTTAAAGTACCCACTTGAAGGACACATCCACCAGCCTGAGCGACAGGGATTTCGGTAAAAATGATCTGAAGCGAAGTGCGGATCGGCACTCCCCTGACCCAAGGGGATTTCGACGAAAAGGAGCCGGAGAGGAGTGCAGATGGCGCCGGCCGGAGCGGAGCAGGCACAGGAGTCTTGCTGCCGAAGCCTGCTACGGTCATTTCCAATCATTCGGCCCGAAAAATAGGCAAGCGCTCTGTCCGCTTCGGGATTTCCGCATACATTGAGGTGTGGCTGAAAAAGCCGCAAAGAAATTTCGGAGGTGTTTTCGAATGAGCGGAGTGGTTGGAGCAGGGTACGGCGGCGCCGCTTTCGTGCTGGTGCTGTTCATCCTCCTGGTGATCATCCTGAGAGCTGGCATCGGCATTTACTGATTGTTCGGAAAACAGGACGCACCCCCCATTGTCCGTCACGGCCCGCGTGACGGCCTTCTTCGGGGGACAAGCCCAATCGGAACGCAAATAACGCTCTGCACCAAATAAACGGCAGAGCGCCCGAAATAGCCAAGAACGATCGAATCGGTCGCGCCGTTCTCAGGGAGTGTTGCGAGGCTTCTCTTCCAGCCGCTCAAGCTTCGGATCGGGATCGAACTCCCGCCAGTTCGACTTGATGTCGCGAATCGCGTTTTTCAAGGTGGTGTGTGATTCCGCAACGATCAAGTATATAGCGCCGACGATGAGCGCAATGATGCCGAGAACGCGCAGTTCGGGGCCGACTTCATTTAACAGGCTCTTGAATGGGGCCATCGAACCCGAGCCGTAGATGGCCGCGCACAGGTAGCGCACAGCATACAAAAAAGCGGCTATACATACAAAAATGACGCCCGTCATCCTCCTGTTCATTCCATACGCCTCCTTAAGGGTCGGCCGGGCATCCGAGCGGCTAATCTTCCCGCAGCTTCAAGCCGCAACCCGGACAGTAATTATCTTCCTCGCGAACGGCGCGTCCGCAACCCGGACAAGCTTCCTCCGGCTCGGCCGGCCGGCCGGGATGGAACGGTGGGAACCCGGACCGCTCCGGTTGCCGCTTCAGCAAAAAATCGCGAAGCTCCTGAACGTTCCGGGACAACCTTGAACTATCCACGGCGGATCGAATCACGTAATGCAATACGGAAAAAAAGATGACCAAGCCGATCAACCAGATGACAATTGCGGCTCCCATACGTTTCCCCTTTGCTCATCAAATGTTTTGCCCGCCGCGAATGACCGCTTGCGCCTCGATGTCCACGAGCAGGTCCGGATGGATCAGCGACATGACCTCGCCCATGGTCGCGGCGGGACAGATGTCGCGGAGCACTTCTCCGTGCGCCCTATCGCTTCCCACTGACCGATGTCCGTGAAGATTTCGCAGAAATAGTATACCATTTCTTGACCTGAAGAAGGAATCGAATCCTTTCCTGGAGTCTTGTTCCTGAATTCGAACTTCACCATTTGGCGCGGAAGGCGGATGGGCTCGACCCGCTTTCGCGGCGGAACGCCTTGGCGAAATGGTTCGTATCCGCAAAGCCGGTCCGCTCCGCGATCTCCTTGATGCTGAGCGGCGTGGACCGAAGCAGCATCCTCGCTTTTTCCATTCGCTTGCGGTTGAGATATTTGAGCGGGGTCACGCCGAAATGCTTCTTGAAATAGCGAATCAAATAGTTCGGATGCAGATGGACCTGCCGCGCGATGTCCTCCAGCGTGACCGGGCCGTGCAGCCGTTCCTCGATGTACGTCGCTATGCGGGAGAGCCGCTCGGCGTCCTCGGCCTGCCGCCCGCCGGCGCGCACGGCCGCCTGCTCCGCCACGACCGCCAGCAGATCCAGCAGCACCGCCTTCTCCTGCAGACGCGCGGAGAGGGAACGCTCGCGGCGGCAGGCAATGAGCGCCTCGAACCGCTCCGCGATGCGCGCCGGATCGGCCACATCCATGCAATCGGGCGTTTCCAGCCATTGGAACAGCCCGGTCGAGCCGAGGTTCGCCGTGAAGTGGCACCAATATTTCCGAAAAGGAGGAGCGCCTTCGATTGCCGAGTACGACTGGCGAATGTGAGCCGGCATCAGACACAGCTGTCCCGGCTTCGGCCGGCTCTCCCGACCGCCGATCTTCAGCCAGCCTTCGCCGTCCAGGATAAAGTACAGCTTATTGTAGGCCGGAACATAGTCCAGCTCCCGCCAGTCCGGCCGGCACTGCGTCAAATGCGCTTCGATGAGATCGATCTGCAAGTTCGGCAACATATCGTACAGCGCTTTCAGCGCATCGCTCGTAGGCGTGTACATGCTTACGTTCCCCTGTTTTCGGAAGGTTAATTTTATCCCGGTACGGATAAAGTCCGTCCCTGTCCATTATAGCAAATGACGGGTAAACTGAAGGGGCAAATCTTGAAAGGGAGGAATCCGCATGACCGATGTGAGCAAGGAGATCCGGGACCGGACGGAACGCACGCGCTGGTTCCTGAACGACCGCTTCGGGATGTTCATTCACTGGGGGCTGTACGCCATCCCGGCGAGAGGCGAATGGGTCCGCAGCAACGAGCGAATCCCCGTGGAAGACTACCAAACGTATTTCGAAGAGTTCGACCCCGTCGGCTACGATCCCCGGGAATGGGCCCGCGCGGCCAAGCGGGCCGGCATGAAGTACGCCGTGCTGACCGCCAAGCACCACGACGGCTTCTGCCTGTTCGACAGCAAGCTGACCGACTACAAGGCCACGAACACCAAGGCCGGCCGCGATCTCGTCGCCGAATTTCTCGAGGCGTTCCGCGCGGAAGGGCTGAAAGTCGGCCTCTACTATTCGCTGATCGACTGGCACCACGAGGACTATCCGGCTTACGGAGACATGATCCATCCGATGCGCGACGACGAACGGTACAAGCGGGACCCGGGGACGTTCGGACGCTACCTCGAATACATGCACGGACAGGTGCGCGAGCTGCTGACGAACTATGGGAAACTGGACATCATGTGGTTCGATTTTTCCTATGGAGAAATGAAGGAAGAAACGTGGAAAGCGTCCGAGCTTGTGCGAATGATCCGGTCCCTTCAGCCCCATCTCATCATCGACAACCGGTTGGAGATCAACGGCCGCGGCAGCATCTATACGAGCAACCCGACCGCTTATGCGGGCGACTTCGCGTCGCCGGAGCAGATCATTCCGCCGGCCGGCGTGACCGACGACAACGGCCGTCCGATTCCGTGGGAAGCGTGCATTACGCTCAACAACAATTGGGGCTACGCGGCCGCCGACCGCACGTACAAAAGCGCGACGACCGTCATCCGCAAGCTGGTGGAATGCGTCAGCAAGAACGGCAATTTGCTGTTGAACGTCGGCCCCGACGCCAAGGGGAGAATTCCGAAGGAATCGCTGGACATTCTGGAAGAAGTGGGCGATTGGATGAGCCGCAACGGCGACAGCATTTACGGCTGCGGACAAGCGCAGTTCCCGAAGCCGGAGTGGGGGCGCTACACGCAAAAAGGGAACAAACTGTACGCGCATCTGTACGAAGAGAGCATCGGTCCGATCAACCTGAACGGACTGGCGGGCAAAGTGAAAAAGGCGCGCTTGCTCGCCGACGGCTCGGAGCTGTTCCTGTCGCGGCCGTGGAACGCGGAACATTACCCCGACGACGCGTTCGTCAACTTCGCCCGGCCGGAGCACCAGACGTACCCGCTCCCGGACGCCCGCGACACGGTGATCGAGCTGGAGCTGGCGGACTGACCCTGCCGACGGCCCTGCGAAGTGGGCGCCGACTTTTTTCCCGCGCGTCGGTCCAGCGCACGGAGCGGCAGCGTTCGCTGCGGCTGCCCGAGCCGGTAGATGGCCGGCTCCGGCATTCGGGGGCGACCATGACGTTGCCGAGCCAGCAGACGGCGTCCTCCCGATAATGGCCGTACAAATTGGCGTAGGCGACAGGTCGCCCCCCTACGCGATGCACTCCGCCAGGAATCGTTCCGCTTCTTCCATCCACTCTCCGCCTTCGTCCGCCAACAGCGTCCGCCAGCCGAGCCGGGCGGCCGGCTCCAGGTTTTTCTCCTGGTCGTCGACGAACAAGACGTTGCGGCCGCCCCCGAAGTGCGCCTCGGTGAGCCGATAGATGGCCGGCTCCGGCTTGCAGCAGCCGACTTGGTTGGAGATCGTGACGCTTCGGACGAACGGTTCGATCGTCCCGAGCACCGGCGCGAGCCACTCCCGGCAATGGTTGGAAAGCAGATGAAGCTCGGCCGACCGGCTCCACCTTTCCAGACGACCGACGGCGGGCAACGGTCTCATCGCCGCCTCCAGCCGCTGCCGGGCCCACGCCGGGTCGATGCCCGAACAATGGACTTTCAGCCATTCCCAGAACTTCTGCTCCGGCAATTGCCCCGTCCAAAGCTCGCGGCGAATTTCTCTCCGGAACCGCGCCCTCAGCTTAAGGCCGTCGCCGCCGGCGAAAGGGGCGAGCTCCTCCCAGAACACGGGAGAAAAGTTGCCGACAAGAACTCCGGCGATGTCGAGAACCAATTGCGGCTTCGCCGCCATACCGCCCCCTCCCCTCCAAACGATTCGTTAGACAGCATACAGCAGGAAATCGCCGAGCCGGCCGGCCGCCCCTCCCGTTCGGACCGGACGAACTGGCGAATGACCGCCTCTTTCTCCCGCATGGCGCCGTCTTGCGGCATGGTTCGTGCCCATCTTCATTCGCGACGGCCAACGGCAAATCCTTTTTCCGCGATAAAAAAAGGAACGACGCCGCCCGAACGCCGTTCCCGTTGCATTTAATGAGGAGAGTTGCGTTTGCGCAAAACGACCCACTCGACGATGGCGATGTTGCAGACGATGCCGATGCCGACGTTCGCCGTCAGCACGTCCGCCACCATCCCTTCTCTCCCCTCCGGGAGCGAGAAGCCGTGCAGAGCGGCGTATACGAGCAGCAAGACGGGCGTAAGCAGCCTCGCGCTGACGGCCGTCAGAGTAACGAAAATTCAAAGTTTGTCGCCAAAGACCGGGCGCGAATAATAGCGGCGCCGGGCGCATATCCGTCTTACAAGGCCAACGGGAGGTGAGTCCATGATCGAAATTGCCGACGCCGAAGGCCCGGTCGATCCGACCTTCTGGTCTCCGGCAGCGCGAAGAGCGTATGAGCAGAAAAGTGCCAGCCCGTTCACCTATCGCTATCCGACCGTGGCCAGGCTGCGGTTCGAGATGGAGCTGCGGGCCGCCGTCGTGGCCGCCGCCGTAGCGTTGAGCGCAAGCGGCTTGCGGTTCGCGGATTTCGATCGGGCGCAATGCAACGAGGCGTTCTGGATGTTGACGAACGCCGGCGGCTTCCAGCTTCGGGACGGCGTCGCGCCGGCGGACGCGATCCGCGATATTTTCGCCAACGGCCGCCTGTACGCCACCGAATGCGCCACCGCCTCGGTCATCGTGGCGTACAAGGGCATTCTCGATTCCATACGGCCCGCCGACTTCAACCGCATCTTCTCCGGCATGCTCCTGTACGACTGGCACACCCCCGACCATCTGTTGCCGGCCCGGGAGCTCGCACCCGGCGAGAAGTACATCGGCGATCTGCTGTACTTCAAAAACCCCGACTTCTCGCCCGCAACGCCGCAGTGGCGCGGAGAGAACGTCGTCAAGCTGGACGAGGACCTGTACTACGGCCATCCGTTTGGCATCGTCCCGTCGCGGACGATTATCGACCACCTGAACCGGAACCGCCGTGCAGGCAGCACGACCTCGGCCTACCTGACGGACGAAGTGGTGTTTCCGAACAGCGCCTACTTGGCGAACTTCGCGCCCGACGCCCGCCCCGCCGTCTACGCCCGCATCGGCCGCCGCCGCTTCGCGCTCTGAACGGCGGCGGGCGAAGCGCGGCCGGCAGCCGTATGAAGCCGCAAGCAGCCGGCAATCTTCCCGCCGTTCGGCGCGCGGACGCGTGCCGGCACCCGCAAGCTTGCCCGCGCTGAACCGCCGGGCACGCGCCGAAAACGCGCGCCGACCGCTCTCCCAGACCGGAGTGCGGCGGCGCGCGTTGCGGTTCAAGAGATCAGCTTTTAGGAAACCGGCAGCGGACGGCGGACGATCTTGACCTCGTAAAAGTTGATTTTGTTGGCGAGGATGTAGTCCGGCTTTTCCCGGTGGGAATGGGCTTCCCGGAACGCCTCGCTGCGCGTCCACGCCTGGAAAGCCTCCTTGTTCTCCCAGCGCGTGCTGACGGTCACTTCGTCGTACTCGTCCGTATTTTCCGTCAGCATCACCTCCAGCCCGAGAAAGCCGGGCATCGTTTCGACTTTCCCGACTTTGTCGAAGCGCTCGATCAGCTTGTGGCCGCTGCCTTTCTTGATTTGCGATACGTTTGTCACGATGACCATATCGGTTCCTCCTTGTCTGGTAATTCGCTTGCCGGCCCGGACCGCAGCAGCGGAACGATCAGCGGGTACGCTTCGTCGAAGCGGACTTTCGCTTCGATGTCGAAGACGCTCTTCAGAAAATGCGGCGTCACGACCGCCCGCGGCTCGCCCCGCGCGACGACCGTTCCGTCCTTGACGGCGATCAGGTGCCCGCAGAAGGCGGCGGCCTGCTGCAGATCGTGCAGCACCATGACGATCGTCAAGCCGTGGTCGCGGTTCAGCCGCGTGAGCACGCGCATCAGCTCCCATTGGTGGGCGATGTCCAAATACGTCGTCGGCTCGTCGAGCAGCACAATACCGGTCTGCTGCGCCAACGCCATGGCGATCAGTGCCCGCTGCCGTTCGCCGCCCGACAGCGTGCCCGCCATTCGGTTTTCGTAGCCGCGCAGGTTCATCTCCGCCAGAGCCCAGTCGATCGCCCGTTCGTCCTCGGCGCTCAGACGCTGTCGGAACGGGCCGTGGTACGGGCTGCGGCCGCAGGCGACCAGCTCGCGCACCGTCAGCTCGGGCAGCGGCTCCCCCGCCTGCGGCAGCAAGGTCAGCGTCCGCGCCAGCTCCGCCCGCTTGTAGCCGGCCAGCGGCTTGCCGCCGACGACAACAAGCCCGCCGTCCGGTGCCGCAAGGCCCGCGATCAGCTGCAGCAGCGTCGATTTGCCCGAGCCGTTCGGCCCGACAATCGCGGTCATTTGGCCGGCCGGCACCGCCAGCGTCGCGTCCGCCAGCCGGAAGCTTCCCGCCGCCAGGCGGAGTTCGTTCGTCTCGATCGCCGTCATCGCCAGTTGCTCCTTTTTTTCAAGAGATAGAGGAAAAAGGGCGCGCCGACGCAGGCCAGCAGGATGCCGACCGGAAGCTCGACCGGATCGAACCAGGAGCGGGCGACGGCATCGGCGAAAACGACGAGCGAGGCGCCCGCGCCGACGGATACCGGCAGAAGCCAGCGGTAATCCTCCCCGATCAGGAGCCGGACGACGTGCGGCACGACGAGGCCGACGAAGCCGACCAGGCCGACGACGCTGACCGCCGTTCCGGCCAGAAGTGCCGCCAGCGCCAGCAGCAGCATCCGCTGCCGTTCGACCCGCTGGCCCAGCAGCTTCGCCGACCGGTCGCCCAGCAGCAGCAGGTTCGCCGGCTTGGGCACGAGCGCCGTGAGCGCCAGGCCGGACAGCGCGTACGGAAGCATGAAGCGCAGATGGTGCCAGCTGAGGCCGTTCAAGCCGCCCGACAGCCAGGGAATGACCGCCGGCACCCGGTCGCTGTGGAACACCATGATGCCGTTCATGACGGCGCCGAACAGCGCGTTGACGGCCACGCCGGCCAGTACGATCTTGACGGGAGAAGCGCCGCGGTCCCACGACAGGCCGTAGATGAGCAGCGCGGCCGCCAGCGCGCCGGCGAAGGCGGCCGGGGGCAGCAGGTAGCTCCATTGCGGCGCCAGCACGAGCGTCGCGACCGCCGCCAGGCCGCCGCCTGCCGACACGCCGATGACGCCGGGATCGGCCAGCGGGTTGCGCATCACGCCCTGAAGGATCGCTCCGGAGGCCGCCAGGCAAGCGCCCGCGAGCAAGCCGATGAGCACGCGGGGGAGCCGCACGTCCAGCAGGATGGCGGCATGCTCCAACGAGCCGCCGCGCAGCAGCGCCGCCCCGATCTCCCGCAGCGGAATGGGCACAGCTCCCGTCGCCAGGCCGAACAGCGCACAGGCGGCGAGCAGCGACGGCAGCAGCGCGGCTGCGATCTTCCGGTTTCGGTCGCGCTGCGCCTTATTCATCGGCCGGCTCCGAGGACACGGTCGCCAGCTTCTCCCGCATCATCCTTAGCGCTTCGGTGACGCGATGGCCCGGACTGGAGCCGAACAGGTCGGACGGCAGCACTTCCACGCGGCCGTTCCTGACCGCCTGCACGCTGCTCCAGGCGGCGTTCTTTCGCATCTCTGCGCGAAAATGGTCCTCCACTTCCTCCGGGCTGCCGTGCGTCATGATGAAGATGATCTGCGGGTCGGCTTCGACGATTCGTTCGGCGCTCAGCTGCGCGTACTGCGGGTAGCTTTGCAGCCGGGGAAAATCGGCGGCGACATTCGCGCCGCCCGCCGCCTCCAGGATGTCCCCGCCGAGCGAGCTCGGCAGCGCGGCCATGAACGTGCCCGGCGCGCCGTAGACGAGCAGTACCCGCGGCTTGCTTCCGGCGGAAGCGGTCGCGGTCTGCCTCTTTTCCGCCTCGATGCCGGCGACAAGCTCGGCCGCCTTCTCCTCCTTGCCCAGCAGTTGCCCGAAAAGCGTGATTTGCCGCTCGATCTCGGCGATCGTATTGGCGCTGGTGAGAACGACCTTGGTCCCGAGCCCTTCCAGCGCCGGGACGTCCTTCGCGTTCATCGGATCGTTGCCGAGCACGACGTCCGGGCGCAGCAGCGCGATCTTCTCCAGGTTCACCTCGTGCGCCGTGCCGATCTCGGCCGCCTTCTCCGCCGCCTCGTCCGCAAGCGGCGTCGCCGACGTCGGACGGCCGACCACCTCCCCTCCGAGCGCGTAAACGATGTTCGTCTCCCCGTTGCTTAGAGCGACGATGCGCTTCGGCCTCTCCGCCAACCGCACCTCCCGCCCGGCGAAATCGGTCACGGTCAGAGCGGCGTTCCCTTGCGCTTGGCGCGTCTCCGCGCCGCCGCAGCCGGCCAGCATCAGGAGCAGGCAAACGAAGACGCCGAGCCGGCCGGCGTTTCTCGCCCGGCGCGCAGGCCGACGGTGCGAACGCGCCGCCATGCCCCTCATGCGCCGCGCCGGCGAACGGAACGATAGCGCCACCATAGTCCGCCTCCGAGCGCGAGAATCGCCGCTGCGCCCGCGGCCGTTCCCCACGCCGCCGCGCGGGAGTCGCCGCCGGCGCCGCTCGGCGGTGCGCCGGCGTCCGGCAACGCCGCCTTCGCAACCGCCTCCGCAGCGAGCTCGGTTTCCTGCGCCGCCCCCGCCGGAGCGGGGCTGCCGGAGCCGGCTTCGCTGCCGAAGTCGCCGACGGCCGCGTCGGAACCGTCGGCGCCGCCCGGCGGCGCGCCGTCGTCCGCAGCCGCCGACAACCCGCCGCTGCCGGCGGCCGCCTTCCCGGTTGCATCGCCGCTGCCGGCAGTTGCTTGGTCCGGCGCCGTCTTCGCGCCGCCGCTCTCCGCCGACGCTTCGCCAGCCGCTTGCCCGCCGGCCGCCTCTGCCTTGTCCTCGGAGGAGGACCCGCTCCCTGCGGCCCCGGTGCCCGTCGACGGCTTCGGCGTCGCAGCCGCCTCCTGTCGGCCCGCGCCCGTTCCCGCGTCCGCCGCGGTGCCTGCTCCCGCGGTTGCCGCAGCGCCTGCTCCCGAGTCGGCCGACGCTCCCGCTCCCGCGGTCGCCGCGGCGCCCGCACCGGCCGGCGCGTCCTCGCCCGTGCCTTCCGCCGCCGGCGCCGGCGCCATCGTCTCCGGCTTGAAGCTCAGCCGGATCGTGTAATCGTGATCGTAATCGATGTCCGGCACCGTCACATGGATTTTCGCCTCCAGCGGCTGCGACAGATCGCCCGCCTCAAAAGCGACGGTCCGCACATCCTCCGCCTCGTCGGTGCGGACGACGGTCGTGTCGACGAACCCGCTGCCGCCCGGCACCTTGAACTGCGTCACCCATTTGCTGTGGTTGATCGACAGGCGCACCGTCGCCTTCCCGCGGTCGAACACGACCGTAGCCGGCTTCTCCCAATAGTCGTTCGCCATCGATACCGAATCGTTGTCGGCCTGCAGCACGACGTAATCGATACGATACGTCCCGTCTGCGGGCGGCACGGACGCGGCGGCCGCCGGCCCGGGCCGCCAAGGCGCGGCCGCAAGCGCCGCCGCGACCACCAGCGCGGGCAGCCATCCTTTGCTTGCTCTCAATGTCTCGACTCCCCTTCATCTCCCGTTTTCGCCGTGCCGACCGGCACGATGTACAAGCCCGCCCGCTCGTCGCGGCGGACGACGGCGTCGACGCCGTAGATGTCCCGAATCGTCCCGGGCGTCACCACCTGCTCCGGCGTTCCTTGCCGCACCGCCCGGCCGTCCTTCATGACGATGATCTCGTCGCAGTAGCGGACGGCCTGGTTCAGGTCGTGCAGCACGATGACGATCGTCAGCCGATGCTCCGCATTCAGCCGCCGAATGAGCTCCAGCAGTTCGATTTGATAATACATATCCAGATAGGCGGTCGGCTCGTCGAGGAACAAGATCGGCGTCTTCTGCGCCAACGCCACCGCGATCCACGCCCGCTGCCGCTCTCCGCCGGACAATTCGCCGATCGGCGTTCCGCGCCGCGACAGCAGATTGGTGCAGCGAAGCGCCCACTCCACCGCCGCCTCGTCTTCATCCGTTCGCGGGGTCAGCAAATTCCGGTACGGAAGGCGGCCGTAATACGCCAGCCGCTCGACCGTCAGGTCGCCCGGCGCCTCGTTGCTCTGATGCACGACCGCCAGCTTGCGGGCCAGCTCCTTCGGCTTGTAAGCGGCAAGCGCCTTGCCGTCCAGCACCGCCCGGCCGCCGCTCGGCGCCAGGTTGCGGGCCATCACGCCGAGCAACGTCGACTTGCCGCTGCCGTTCGGCCCGATGATCGCCGTCATTGTTCCCGGTTCGACGCTCGCCGTCACGCCTTTCAGCCGATCCGTCCGGCGATCGTACGAATACGTGATGCCGTCAAGCTCCATAGGCGCGGTCCCTCTTTCTGAGCATGAAGATAAGAAAAGGACCTCCGATCACCGTCATGATGATCGAAGCGGGAATTTCCGTCGGCGCCAGAATCGTTCGGCCGAGCGTGTCCGCGACCAGGAGGAGCAGCGCCCCGAGCAGAATGGAAAAAGGAAGGAGCGTCCGGTGATCCGACCCGACCAGCAGGCGCGCGATGTGCGGCACGAGCAGCCCGACGAACGCGATCAGGCCGCCGATCGCCGTCGCCACCGACGCCAGCAGCACCGCAACGGCCGAGACGGCAAGCCGCGCCCGCACCACCCGGAACCCGAGGCTGGCGGCCGTCCGGTCCTGCAGCGCCAGCGTATTGCACCAGGAGGCGGCGACCAGCGCCAGCAGCAGGCCGGCGGCCCCGTACAGCCCCATGATGTTCACGTCCTCCCACGTCTTCATCGTGAAGATCGAGCTGACCGCCTGGTTCACGGACGTAACCGCGTAGCTGCCGCGATAGTTGAACGATTGCCCGAGCCCGGTGAACGTGGCGTTGATCGCGACGCCGACAAGCAGGAGGCGGATCGGCTGGAGCCCGCCGCTCCACGACAGCGAGTAGACGAGCACGCAGGCGAGCGCCCCGCCGAGACAGGAGAAGAACGGCATCCAGAAGAACAGGTTCGGAAAAATCGTCACCATCGCCAGCGACACGACGCCGGCGCCCGACGAGATGCCGATCACCCCCGCGTCGGCCAGCGGATTGCGCATGACCGCCTGCAGCAGCACGCCGGAGGCGGCCAGCGCCGCGCCGGTCAATAGCGAGACGATGATGCGCGGCAGCCGCAAATCCCGGATCACGTTCACGTTCTCGTTATCCCCGTTGATCAGGCCCCGGATCAGTTCCGGCAAGCCGACCTTGATGCTGCCCGTCGTCATCGAGATCAGCGCGGCGGCCAGCAGCAAGCCTGCGACGGCGGCGAAACAAACCGTTTTTTTCATCATTTCGGCTTCTCCTGCGGATACAGCTTGGCGGCCAGCGAGACGAGCGCCTCGTTCGCGGCCAGGTTGCCTGTCGTCCCGAACAGCTCCTCTTCCAGGTCGTAGACGCGCCCGGTCCGCACCGCCTTGAAATGCTTCCAAATGTCGTTCTTCCTGAACTCCTCGTCGAACATCTTGACCACCTCGTCCGGCATGCCGTGTGCCGCGCGCAGGATGACGTCCGGGTCGGCTTGCTGCAAATACTCCGTATTGGAAGCCAAGTATTCGACCTTCTCCCCTTGCACGATGTTGACGCCGCCGAGCAGGCGCACCAGATCGCCGATGTACGAGTGCTCCGTCGCCACCAGGTAGCTGCCCGGCACGCCGAGCAGGATGAGCACCTTCGGCTTTGGCTTGCCGGCGGTTTCGGCCTGCAGCCGGCGCAGCGTCTTGTCGAAGCTGCCCGCAAGGGCTTCGGCCTCTTCCTCTCGGCCGAACTTGGCGCCAAGTTCGACGATGGCCTGCTTCATGGCGGCCAGGCTGGTCAAGTCGAGAAAAGTAGCGGGGATTCCCGCCTGCTCGAACGCCGGCTCCAGGTCGTACTTGAGCGTCGTGACCGACAGCACGTCCGTCGGCTTCAGCGATTTGACAAGCTCCATGTCCGGACTCATCGGGTTGCCGACCTTCGTGACGCCATCGTACCGCCGCGGCAGCGTCTTGACGCTCGTGGGAATGCCGACCAGGTCGAGCCCGAGGGCGTCCGCAATTTGCGTCACCGCGACTGTCGTGGAGACGATGCGCGGAGACGCGACGCCGGCCGCAGAAGCGGCGGCCTTCCCCGCAGCGGTCGATTCGGCGGCCTCCGCCGGCTGCCCGGCCGCCGCGCGCCCCGCTTCGCCGCCGACCCTCCCGCAGCCGGCGGCCAGCAGCGACCAGACGAGCAGCGCGGCGAGCCCCCACCGGTAACGTTGTCTTCTCATCGAATCCTCCCGTAAGAGAACCCCACCGGAGCGGGGCCTAACTTCGCAGCTGATTCAGGTACTTTTCGGGGGCTTTCGGGAACTAATTCATTCTGATAATGAAAATGAAGCGCGTGCCGGCCCCGGCCGAACGCGGGCGACAGACCCCGAGGCCGATCGACCGCAGCGGAGCTTTGGCAAGCGCCGGCCCGTTCAGGCCGGCGCACGCGACCGCTCATCTCCCTACGCCGCCGAAGCGTGCGCCTCGGCGTAATCGATCGCCCGCACAATCAGCGCCGCCGCTTGCGCCCGTGTGAACGCGACCGCCGCTCCGAAGCGGTTGCCGTCGATGCCGCTGATCAGCCCGTACTTCACCGACGTCGCCACGTAAGGCCGGGCATACGCGGGAATTTGCGCCGCGTCGGCGAACGTCAGATCGGCACTCGCTTCCGTCGGCAAGCCGAGTGCCCGGACGACGAAGACCGCAGCCTCCGTGCGGCCGATCTGCAGCTGCGGCCGGAACGTGCCGTCCGCAAAGCCGGTGACGATCCCCGCTGCCACCGCTTGCTTGACCGCATCCTGCGCCCAGGGCTTGATCAGGTCCGCGTCGGCGAAGCCCAGCTCCTCGCCGCCGCCGCCAAGCTGGAACGCCCGGCTCAGCATCGTCACGAATTCGACGCGGCTAATGGCCGCATTCGGCCGGAACGTGCCGTCCGCGAAGCCGATGACGATGCCCCGCTCCGCGGCGCGGCGAATGTCGCCCGCCGCCCAGTGGCCCGCCGTGTCCGAAAATTCGACGCTCGCTCCTGACTGCTGTCCGCCGGCCCCACCCGTTTCGCCGGACGCATCCGTTCCGCTCAACGCATCCGTTCCGCCGGAGCTTCCGCTCGCGCCGTCCTGGGTTCCCGTATCCGCTTCGGCCGATCCTCCGCTCGTTCCCGGGTTCGGACGCTCGGTTATCGTCCCGAACGATTCGCCCGACCATTGCGCTACCGCCGAGTACGCGCCGAGCTTGATCTGCACGTCGTACTCGTGGAAGTAATTCATTTCCGGCCAATCGATTTTCACATGCCCACTCAGCACCACTGTCAAATCCGCCACCGGAAACCGAACCCATCTCGTATTGGCGGAAGCGTCGCTCTCCGTCACTTGCGTCGGCGCGCCGCCAACGCTGAACGCCGTAATCTCCTTGCTCTGCCTCAACAAGATGTAGACGTATTTCTGGCCGTTCTGGACGAGCAGGCGGCCCGGATGCGCCACGTATTCATCCATGACCGACGCCTGGGACGTGCCGAACTTCAGAATCTGGAAGTCGATCTGATACTTGCCGTCGGCCAAGCTGCCGGCCGCCGGATTGCCCGCCGGATCGGACGAGCCCGTGCCGCCGGAGTTCCCGCTTGTGCCGTCCTGGCTTCCCGCATCTCCCCCGGACGAGCCCGTGCTGCCGGAGTTCCCGCTTGTGCCGTCCTGGCTTCCCGCATCTCCCCCGGACGAACCCGTGCCGCCGGAGTTCCCGCTCGAGCCATCCTGGCTTCCCGTATCTCCCCCGGACGAGCCCGTGCCGCCGGAGTTCCCGCTTGTGCCATCCTGGCTTCCCGTATCTCCCCCGGACGAGCCCGTGCCGCCGGAGTTCCCGCTTGTGCCGTCCTCGCCGCCCCCCGAACCGGTCGGCAGCGCGCTCGTGTCGACCGACAGCTGCACGTTATACCAGTTGTCGTAATTCAGCCCCGGGTAAGCCGGGTTGTCTTTGATGACGACGTGCATCAGCACGTCGATCTTCTCGCTTGGGTCCGCCATGCCGATCGCGACTTCGACCGGACCGCCGTCCTCGCTCGGCGAACTGACCCGGTACGGTTCATACCCATCCATGCCGGTCACGACATTGTCCACCACCGTGGCCTTGGGCGCCCCCGGCTTGCGGTAGGCGATATACTGAAGCAATTCGTAGTTGTCGCTCGTGATTTGGTGATAGAAGGTCGCCTGGCCGTTCTCCACGACCAGCCTTCCGGAATCGGCCACATTCAGAAATCCGTTCGCGGCCGAAGTGTCCGTCGTCCCGTCTTTCAGATACACGTAAGATAGATTGGAATATTCCCCGTCCGGAATGCTCGCCCCTTCGGCCGCGGAACCGGGCGACGGAAACGACAGCAGCAGCAGGGCCGCCATCCAGAACAGAAACGTCTTTCGGATCGTCATGTTCAACTTTTACAAACTCCTTACGATTTGGAATCATGTCTCGCCCTTGCCGGAACGGCCCGGACAAACGGACCGTTCGGCGCACATTCAAGCGGGCGGCGAAAAAATGTACGTCCGATCAGTCCCAATGAATGTCCAGATCGTACCAGGTGTCGTGGAACGGCGGCACGACCACGTGCAGCGAGATCGGAATGTCCGCGCTGTCGTCGCCCGGGAACACGAACGTCGTCACGCCGGAGCTGTAGGTGCCGTAATAAGTAACGCCGTCCTTCACTAGTTCCGGGAAGTAAGGGCCAGTTAGCGTGATCGTCACGTTGCCGGTCGAATCGTCGATCGCGGCAGGTCCGGCGATAAACGAGCTTGAATGCGAATCCTCTGTGCCGTTGTAGTTGAACTTGTAGCTGTGCGTCCAGGTTGCGGCGAAGGCTGGAACGGCCAGCGCGAGCGCGACAATGGTTAGCAGCAGCAAAGAAACCGTTTTTTTCATCGTTGCCGTCATCATTCCACACTCTCCTTCAATTTGTTTCGAAAGCGCCTGCTCTCGTCATGCCATGGCCGACGGACCGACTTGCGACAACAAAGGTGCGGCGAACGCAGCGTTAGGTTGGACACATCCCTCCCGGAGTCCCATTTCCAATTGATCATGATAATCATTATCAATTGGATGATGACAGCGTATCGCCCAATTATGAACGGGACATGAACAACAGATTACATCGGCAGCGTCACCCGGAACGTCGTCCCTTCCCCCGCTCGGCTGAACGCCTCGATCGTCCCCCCGTGCAGATGCACGATTTTTTGCACGATGGACAGCCCCAGGCCGGTGCTCCCCGATGCGCGGGAGCGGGCTTTGTCCCCGCGGAAAAAACGGTCGTAAATAAACGGCAACTGGTCCTCGGGAATTCCGTCGCCGGTATCGGCCACCTCCACCACGCATTTCCCGTCCTCGGCGACGGCCCGGATCGCAATCGACCTTCCTTCCGGCACATGCTTCACCGCGTTGGACAGCAGGTTGGTCCACACCTGGAGCAGCAGCACCCCGTCTCCGCGGATCGCCAGCCGGTCGGGTACGGAGATCCGGACGGACATTTGCTTCTCCGTCAGTTGCCACTCCATCAGCCGCAACGCATGCTGCAGTTGGCGCTTCAAATGGTGCTCCTGCTTGGCAATCCCGGCCTCTTCGGCGTTATCCAGCGTCGACAGCAGCAGCAGTTGCCGGCTCAGCGCCGACAGACGGCGCGCCTCCTGGCCGATCACGCCGGCATACGCGCGGCGCAGCTCGTCCGATAGGTCCGGCGTTTGCAGCATGTCGGCGAAGCCTTGAATCGACGACAGCGGCGAATGGATCTCGTGGGAGACGTTGGCGACAAACTCCCGCCTCGCCCTGTCCGCGCGCGCCAGCTCCCGGCTCATCGTCTGGAAATGGGAGGCGAGCCGCCCGATCTCGTCCTTGCGGTTCGTATGGAGCTTAAGGTCGTACTGGCCCTGGGCGATCTTTTGGGTCGCTTCCGTCAGCAGCGCGATCGGCTGCACCAGATAGCGGGTGCTGAGCAGAAACGTCGGGATGCTGAGCAGGACGGTAAACAGAAAAATCAGAAAAAAGTAGCTGCGCAATTCCCCGATCGTAAACCGGACGTCCGGCCGCAAAAACAGCGCATACGCCTCCCCGCCGCTCTCCAGCCGAACCCCGACGGAATTGCTCAGGCTGTTCTCGAAATATCCGATTTGGAACGGGGAGTCGGGATACGCCGCCACGCCGTGGTACGCTTCGCCTTCCAGCACCCTGCGTTCGACATCCTCCGAGAGCTTCCCCTTGCGGAACGGACGGCCGAAGCTCATCTCGTTCCGGGCTTGATCGACCAAGTGGATTTGGTAGCCGAGCGCGGCCGTATGGCGCAAATAGTCGCCGAGCATGGCCGGCTCGCGCTGCGCGAAAACGCGGATCTCTTCGGCGACAGCCATAAGCTTGGCGTCCATCAGCGGCTTCAGCTTCCAATGGTAGTAGACGTTGGCGATATAGAAGCCGAGCATCGTGCTGAGCGCGACCGTATACAGGATCAGAACGAAGACGCGAAAATAAAGCGACTTCATCGCTCCGGAACCTCGATCTTGTACCCGATTCCTCTCACCGTATGAATGACGAAGCAGTCCTCGCAGCCGAGAAAGCGTTTGCGCAGCCGTTTGATATGGACGTCCACCGTCCGCTCGTCGCCGGCGTAATCCGCTCCCCAGACGAGCCGAATGAGATCCTCGCGCGAGAACAGGCGCCCCGGGTATTGCGCCATCTGGGCCAGCAGCTCGAACTCCTTGAGCGGCAGCAGCACGACGGAGTCGCCGTCGATCACCTCGTGATTTTGGCGGTCGATGATGAGCCGGTTCAGCCTGATCTTGTCGCTCGAAGGAAGCGAATAGCGGCGGAACAGCGCCTTGATGCGAAACAGCAGTTCCGGCAGCTCGTACGGCTTCGTCACGTAGTCGTCCGTGCCGCTCAAATACCCTTGCGTCTTATCCGACAGCTGGTCTCTTGCCGTCAGCAGAATGATCGGAATGTCGTAGCTGTCCCGAATATACTCGCACAACGTCAGACCGTCGATCTTCGGCATCATGACGTCGACGATCGCCAGGTCGACCGAATGCTTCTTCAGCGCCGCCATCGCTTCTTCGCCGTCCCGCGCTTCCAACACCCGGAACCCTTGCCTCGTCATGTAATGATTCAGAAGCGACCGGTTATGAGCGTCGTCATCGGTAACCAACAGCTGTTTCATAACTACCATCAATCACCCGTCCAGCGCGGAAATCCTTTCTTTTCATCAGTACTGATTATCATTATCATTGAAAAATGCCAGGTTCGTCCTGCATTTGCAGCGTCATTATAAAAACGAAGTTTGAACGGCGTGTGAATTTTAGATGACAAACGCAGCGACGGACCCCACAACGGCCCTGCTGCGTTCTCGATGCGGCGAGCCGCGAAACGGTCAGCGCCGCCCGTCTTCCCGGCGAAGGAGCGAGTCCGCCGGCTTGCCGTGCGCCGCCGATTGCCCCAGAAGCTGCTGCAGCAAGATCGGCTCCCGCTCCTGTCCCGGCTCCTCCCTGCGATCGTTGACGCCGTTCAGCTCGTCCTCCTGCTCCCGCATCGTGCGATAAATTTCAAACAGCAGTCCCATTTTCTCCATCTCCCTCTCGCGGTTTGACTCACGTTCCAACGGCTGGCCCGGTCAATCAAAGCAGGTGGAGGCTACGGATGCAAGCAGGCCCGTCGGTCCCGTTCCTCCCTTTTGCCGGCTTGAACGCTCCGCATAGCTCGGTCGTAGCCGCCCGTTGCGCCTGGACGGCTCCGTCGATTCTGCCTGTTGCGCTCCGCACAGCTTCGGCGTCGTTGCCCCGCCTGTTGCGCTCCGCACAGCTTCGGCATCGTTGCCCCGCCTGTTGCGCTCCGCACAGCTTCGGTCGTTTCTGCCCGTTGCGCTCCGCACAGCTTCGGCGTCATTGCCCCGCCCGTTGCGCCCGGCTCAGCCTGGATTTCACCCGGCTCGTCGTCATCATGTCGCTTCAGCGCAGCGTTCGGCTCCCTTTTTATAGTAAATGATAATGATTCTCATTGTCAATAATGACAAGGCAGAGCAGGGGAACGACGGAGCGAATGAAGCTACTCGCCTCCTTCCCCTGCGCGGGACCGCCTGGCGGAAGACGGCCGAAACCGGGGAGCTAAGAGGCGAATGCCGACAACGGCGCCGTCGGCAAGCAAGCCCTTTATGCGGCGCACCGCCCCGCGCATAAGGCTTACGGCCCGATGCGCCGCGATCGAGCCCTTTCCGGCAGCCCGCCCTGCCCCGTCCGACAGGGGCTCTACGCCGCCGGCCGGGCCCGGTTCGGGCGGAGTCGTTCCCGGCGCCGCCGCCAGCCGCGGGCATCCAACTCGAACGGGACCGCCCCTTCCGGAGCGATCCCGTTCTTCGGCGGACAAGCCGCTATTGCAAGCGGGCGGCGTACTTCTCGCGGGCCCGCCTGGTGGCGAGAACCATGTTGCGCAGCGAGGCGATCGTCTCCTCGTCCCGGCGCGTCTTGAGGCCGCAGTCCGGGTTGATCCAGAACTGGGCGGGATCGAGCACGAGCAACGCGCGGTCGATCATCGCCTCCATCTCCTCGACCGACGGGACGCGCGGGCTGTGGATGTCGTAGACGCCGAGGCCGATGCCTTTGTCGTACGTGTGCGCCTCGAAGCCGGACACCAGCTCGCCGTGGCTGCGCGACGTCTCGATCGAGACGACGTCGGCGTCCAGCGCGCCGATCGACTCGATGATGTCGTGGAATTCGCAGTAGCACATGTGCGTGTGGATCTGCGTCTCGCTCTTCGCCGTCGCGGTGGCGATGCCGAACGCCCTCACGGCCCAATCCAGGTAAGCTTGCCGCTGCTCCCGCTTGAGCGGCAGCCCTTCGCGCAGCGCGGGCTCGTCGACCTGGATCATGCCGATGCCCGCCGCTTCCAGCGCTTCCACTTCGTCCCGCAGCGCCAGCGCGATCTGAAAGGCGACTTCCTCCCGGGACTTGTCGTCGCGCACGAACGACCAGTTGAGAATGGTGACCGGCCCCGTCAGCATGCCCTTCACCGGCTTCTCCGTCAGCGATTGGGCGTACACCGTCTCGGCGACCGTCATCGGCGCCGTCCGCTCGACGTCGCCGTAGATGATCGGCGGCTTGACGCAGCGGGAGCCGTACGATTGCACCCACCCGTTCGCCGTGAACGCGAAGCCCGCCAGCTTCTCGCCGAAAAACTCGACCATGTCGTTGCGCTCGAACTCGCCGTGCACGAGCACGTCGAGCCCGAGCTCCGTCTGAATGCCGATCCAGCGGCGGATCTGCTCGCGGACGAACGCTTCGTACCGGGCGTCGTCCCACTCGCCCTTGCGCCACTTCCGCCGGGCGCTGCGCACCTCCGGCGACTGCGGGAAGCTGCCGATCGTCGTCGTCGGCAGCGGCGGCAAGCTCCAGCGCCGGAGCTGCGCCTCCCGGCGGACGGCGTATGCGTCCGCCCGGCGGTCCGGCAGCGCCGCGAGCCGCTCCATCCGCGCCCGCACCTGCGGCCGGCTGCGCGCCGCCGATTGCGCCAGCGCTGCGCGGCTGCGGCGCGCCGCGGCCAGCTCGGCGGCGACGGCGTCCGCGCCTTCGCGCCCGGCCTTCGCCAGCAGCGCCAGCTCCGCCAGCTTCTCGTCGGCGAAGGCGAGCGCGCCGCGCAGCTCCGCCGGCAGCGCGGCCTCCGCCGCGGCGCTCACCGGCACGTGCAGCAGGCTGCACGACGGCTGCACGAGGAGCCGATCCGCCGCCACGAACTCGCGGAGCGCGGCGAGCGTGTCCAGCTTGGCGCCCAGGTCGGCCCGCCAGATGCCGCGGCCGTCGATCACGCCGGCGCCGAGCGTCTTGTCCGCCGGGAAGCCGAACTTGCGGACGGCGTCCAGGTTGCGGCCGCCGTCGTGGACGAAGTCGAGGCCGATGCCGTGCACCGGCAAGTTCACGACCGTCTCGTAGGCGTCGACCGATTCGAAATACGTCTGCAGCAGCAGCTTCAGCTTCGGCAATTCCTTCGCCAGCGTCTCATAGACGCGGACGACGCGGGCCCAATCGCGCCCTTCCAGCGTCGTCGCCAGAATCGGTTCGTCCATCTGCACCCACGGCACGCCCTCGGCTTCCAGCTCCCGCAGCACTTGCGCATACAGCGGAAGCAGGCGGTCGATCCAGGCGTCCAGCTCGTCCGGCGCGTACCCTTTGGCCAGCTTCAGGAACGTATAAGGGCCGACCAGCACCGGACGGCCCTCAATGCCGAGCTCCTCCTTCGCCTCGCGGTAGGCGTCCAGCAGCCGGTTGCCCGTCAGCGCCGGGCGGGCGTCCGCCAGTTCCGGCACGATATAGTGGTAGTTCGTGTTGAACCACTTCGTCATCTCGCTTGCCGCCGCCTCGCGGCTGCCCCGCGCAACGGCAAAATAAACGCCGAGGCCGACCGCGCCGCCGGCGTAGCCGAACCGCTTCGGGACGAGGCCGAACATCGCGGACAGATCGAGCATGTGGTCGTAATATGTGAAATCGCCGACAGGGATCACGTCGATTCCGCTCTCCCGCTGCACCTTCAGATTGTTGAGGCGAATCGCCTTCAGCTCCGCGTGCAGCTTCGCTTCCTCCAGCTTGCCGGACCAGAACGCTTCCAGCGCCTTTTTCCACTCGCGGTTCGGTCCGATGCGGGGATAGCCCAAATTTCCGCTCATCATCGCAGCCGTCTCCTCTTCCTTCTGATTCCGACTCGAAGCGCTTCGATCGTTACCAGAAAGATAGCACATCCCGCTCGTTATAGTGTAAATCGAAATTGCTATAATTGGTTATAGCAAAAAGCTATATCAAGACGACGAATCGGCGACGGCTTGGCGAAGCGCTTCGACGTAGGCGACGGCGAGCGCGGACAAGGCGGCGTTCCGGTGGCAAATCCAGCCGACGTGGATCGTCTCGTCGCTGGCCAGCGGCACGGGAATGATCTCGTTGCCGTTCAAGTCGCGGCTGAGCACGCCCGTCGAGATCGTGTACCCGTTCAAGCCGATCAGCAGGTTGAACAGCGTGGCGCGGTCGCTGACGCGGATGCTTTTTTTGTGGGAGAGCGTGCTCAAGATTTCTTCGGCGAAATGAAACGAGTTGTACTCGCCCTGCTCGAAGTACAGGTACGGGTAGTCCTGAAGCTGGTCGAGCGTGACGACGGCGTGCCGGGCGAGCGGGTTGCGGGCGCTGATGAAGATGTGCGCCTTCGCCGTAAACAGGCTGTGGAACGTCAGGTTCGCATCCCTCAGCAACCGGTTGATCACCTTGGCGTTGAACTCGTTGACGTACAAAATGCCGATTTCGCTGCGCTGGCTCTTCACGTCCTCGATGATCTCGTGCGTCTTCGTCTCGCGCAGCGACAGCTCGTATTCGTCCTGGCCGTGCTCGCGGACGAGCTGAACGAACGCCTGAACCGCGAAGGCGTAGTGCTGGGTCGACACCGAGAAGTGCTGGGGGGAAGGCTTGGCGCCCAAATAGCGGTTTTCCATTAGTTCGGCCTGTTCGATCACCTGCCGGGCGTAGCCGAGAAATTCGGCGCCCTCCTTGGAGAGAGAGATGCCTTTGTTCGTCCGTTCGAAAATCGTGATCCTAAGCTCCTTCTCCAGCTCGCGGATCGCGTTGGACAGGCTCGGCTGGGAGATGAACAGCCGCTTGGCGGCTTCGTTCATGGAGCCGCGGTTGGCGACTTCGATCACGTATTTGAGCTGCTGCAGCGTCACGGTCGGTCCTTCCTTTCTTCGGTCGCGCTTTATCGCTTAAGGTTAGACGGCCGGAACGCGTAAAAGTTCCGGGCTTAAGGCAGCCCGCCGGGAAGGCGATCCGTCACGGTGAAGACGCGGCCGAAGCGGCGGCCGCCCGGTCCGGCGCCGGCCTGCGGCGTTCGCGCAGCCGGCTCCACCCGAGCGCCCCGAAGTAGAACAGCGTCTCCAGCGCGGTGATGTAGAAGCTGACGGGCGCGTTCGACACGTAGCTGAGCGCCAGGCCGCCCCAGACGCCGAGCACGCCGAGCAGCACGGAGAGGAGCGCCATCCGCCCGACGGAACCGGTCAGCTGGCGGGCGGCGGCGGCCGGCGCGGTCATGAGCGTGAAGACGAGCAGCGAGCCGACGATCAGGATCGCCTCGGAGACGGCGACGGCGAGCAGCAGCAGAAACCCGATCGAGATGATCCGGGCGGGCAGCCCGGCCGCTTGCGCGCCGGCCGGGTCGAACGAGTCGAACTTGAGCGGCTTGTAGAACAACGCCAGCGCCGCCGCGACGAGCGCCGACAGGCCGACGATCTCGCGCACGTCGCCCGCGCTGATGCCGACGACGCTGCCGAACAGGAGCGCGGTCATCGCGGCCGCCTTCTTCGCGGACAGCGAGATGAACAACAGGCCGAGCCCAAGGAACAAGCTGAGCACGACGCTGATCGTCGCCTCGCGCCGGAACAGCTTGACGCCGAAGCCGCCGATCGCCAGAGCGCCGGCAGCGGAGAACAGCAGCAGCCCGCCGATCGGATTCCAGCCGGCCCACACCGCGAAGGACGCGCCGGAAAACCCGATATGCGAAAACGTATGGGCGATGAACGATAGCTGGCGGGCGATGACGAACACGCCGATGAAGCCGCACATCACCGCCACGATCGTGCCGGCGGCCAGGGCGTTTCGCATGAAGTCGTAGTGCAGCACGCGCTTGCCTCCCTTCTTTTTTTTCGTTAGTGGTAGCAAACTTGCGAATCCGGCCGGTTGGAGACGGTCACCATGAGCTTGCCGTCCAGCCGGACGACGTCCACGGCGCTGCCGTACAGCCGCCGCAGCACGGACGGGCGCATCACCTCGTCCACCGTGCCGACGGCGTAATGGCCCGGTGTCAGATAGAGAATCCGGTCGGCGTAGCGGCTTACCAGGTTGACGTCGTGGCTGATCAAGAGCACGCCGATGCCCTGGGACCGGCAGACGGAATGAACGATCTCGGCCGCCGCCTCTTGGGCGCCGGGATCGAGATTCGAGGTCGGCTCGTCGAGCAGCAGCATCCGCGGGCGGCGGACGAGCGCCTGGGCCAAAAACACGCGCTGCCGCTCCCCGCCCGACAGCCGCCCGATCGGGCTTGCGGCCAGGCGGGCGGAGCCAGTCCGCTCCATCGCCTCGTAAACCGCCTCCCGGTCGGCGCGGTTCAGCCAGGGGCGCAGCGTGTGCGGCAGGCCGAGGGCGACGAAATCCCACGCCCGCAGCGGCAGCTCGGGATCGATCTGCCGCGCTTGCGGGACGTAGCCGACAGCCGGGCGGCCCGGCTGGCCGTCCGCCAGCCACTCGACCCGGCCCGACTGCGGCTTGAGCTGCCGCAGCAGGACGCGGAACAGCGTCGTCTTGCCGGCGCCGTTCGGTCCGAGAATGCCGAGGAATTCGCCTTGCTTCGCCTGGAAGGAGATGTCGCTCAGCACCGTTTTGCCGCCGAGATGGACGGTCACTTCCCGGACGGAGAGCGCCATCCGGGAGCCGTCCGCCCGGTTCGCGGCGGCGGCTTCCGGCGCGGCGGCCGAAGCCGGAGCGGAGGCGCGGGTTGGGGCTGTCAGGCTCATGACGATCTTCCTTTCCGGTTTATTTCAGCGCGTCCTCGATTTGCTTCAGCTGGTCGGTCATCCATTGCAAGTAGGTTTTGCCGGCGGGCATCGTCTCCGTCACCTCGACGACCGGAACGCCGCTTTGCCTGGCGAGGTCGACGAGATTTTCCACGGTCGTGCTCGATGCTTGCGTGTTGTTGACGAAAAACTTGATCTTCCCGCCCTTGATGTCGTCCTGCAGCTTGGCGACGTCGGCCGGCGCCGGATCGGTCTCTTCCTCGGCGGCCAGCTTGAACTTGTCGTCGGTGATCGCCAGATTCAGCGCCTGCGCCATGTAGTCGAACACCGGCTCGGAGACGGCGATCGGCAGCGGCGACGCTTGCTTCAGCGAGGCGACGGCTTGTGCGAGCGGGGCCAGCGAAGCCTTGTACGCTTCGGCGTTCTTGACGAAGTCGTCGCGATGCGCCGGAGCGAGCTTGCCGAGCGATTCGGCGAGCGCGTCGGCGAGCTTCGGCATCGTCTCGGGGTCGTACCAGACGTGCTCGTTGTCGCCGGCCTGGTGTCCCATCACGTCGCGGGCGACCTGAACGACCGTCTTGTCCGCGGCGTCGCCGGAGGCGGCAATGAGCTTCTGCATCCAGTCGTCGTAGCCGATGCCGTTGAAGACGACCAGCTTCGCGTCGGCAACCGCCCTGGAGGCGTCCGGCGTCGGCTCGTAATCGTGCGGATCGGCGTCCGGGCTCGTGAGCAGGGACGTCACGTGCACGTACTTGCCGCCGACCGCTTCGGCCGCGGCTCCGTAGAAGTTTTCCGCGGCGACGACTTCGATCGGGGCGGCGTCGCTCCCGCCGGCATCGCTGCCGCTCGGCGAGCCGGCGGCGGGCGAGCCGGATTCGGCCGGAGAACCGGCGGCGCCGCTGCTGCCGCCGCTGCCGGAGCCGGCGCTGCTGCCGGCGTTGCTGCCGCCGGCGTTGCTGCTGCCGCAAGCGACCAGCAAGACGAGGACGAGCGCGGCGGCGGCGATGGCGAAGACGAGGCGGCGGCTTTTTCGAATGGCAAGTTTCATAGACAAGCTCCCTTTCATTTAACTGTAATTTTTACACTTTGAAAAGACGGCGTCGCTGCCGGAGGGAAGCCGGACTTCTGTCAGCCGCTCCGATTCATTGAATGCCGGGCGAGGCGAGCGCTTGCTTGGCGGGGCCGCCGCATCAGCGCGGACAGGCAGCGTCGCAACGAACGCTTCGTTCGTTCCCGTCAGTCGGCGGCGGCCATGAGTTCCGCGCCTGCCGCAGGGAACGGGTCTGCGAACCGGCTCCAGTCGGAGGCAAGCTCCGCGTCGGTCAGCAGGCAGGCGTCCAACCCGGCCTCCAGCCTGGCGCGATTGAGGCCGATGCCGATGAGCACGAACCGATTGATCCGGTCGCCGTAATCGGAATGCCAGCTCTCCCCCAACTCCGGCTCTTCGCGCAGCAGCCGCCGCCGCTCGGCTTCGGGCAACGCCGCGAGCCAGTAGCCCGCCGGCCCCATCCGCACGGAGGGCCCCGCCTGGCTGAAGCTCTGAGCCTGGTCGTTTCTCGTCGCCAGCCAGAGCGTTCCCTTGGCCCGCACCACTTCGGCCGGCCAATCTTCCATCCACGCCATCAGCCGGCCGGGATGGAACGGACGGACTCGCTCGTAGACGAACGAGGAGATGCCGTACTCTTCCGTTTCCGGCGTATGCTGCGGCTTCTGCAGCTCCTGAATCCAACCCGCGGACAGGCTTGCCCGTTCGAAGTCGAACAGGCCCGTGTTCAGAATGACGGCCGGATCGACCTGCCCGTTCACGGTCCGCACAAGCCGGGCCGTCGGCTGCAGAGCGCGCAGCACGGCCTCCAACTCGCGCAAGCGTTCCTCGTCCACCATGTCGCATTTGTTGAGCAGCAGCACGTCGCAAAATTCGATCTGTTCGATCAGCAGATCGACGACTTCCCGGGTGTCGTCTTCTCCCGCCGCCTGCCGGCGGTCCAGCAGCGACTCTCCCGACGTGTAGTCGTGCCAGAAGCGGTAGGCGTCGACGACGGTCACCATCGTGTCGAGCCGGCACCACTTCGTCAGATCGACGCCGAGCTCCTCGTCGATATAGCTGAACGTCTGCGCGACGGGAATCGGCTCGCCGATGCCGGTCGATTCGATCAAGATGTAGTCGAAGCGGCCGTCCCGCGCCAGCCGCTCCACCTCGAGCAGCAAGTCCTCGCGCAGCGTGCAGCAGATGCAGCCGTTCGACATCTCGACCAGCGTCTCGTTCGTGCGGGACAGGCTACCCCCGTCGCGAATGAGCGCCGCGTCGATATTCACTTCGCTCAGGTCGTTGACGATGACCGCCACCTTGAGCCCGTTTCGGTTGTTCAGCACGTGGTTGAGCACCGTCGTTTTCCCCGCTCCCAAATAGCCGCTGAGCACCGTTACCGGAATTTTGCTCCGATTCAATCGCTCATCCTCCTAAACGTAATTTTTACAATTAAAACATAGCAGACTTTATTCCCCTCGTCAACCGTTTCCTTGCGATTGCAGACCCGGGATATCCGCCATTCGCTGTTCGCCACCCATGCGAACCTCCCGCCGCTTATACCGGCACCCTCTCCTGGAAACAATTTCAAAAGGAGGTGCACATATGAAACGCAAATGGCTGGCCGCTCTGCTCGCGGCGCTGTTCGTCTGTTCCCGCGCGGCCTCGGCCGAAGAGCCGCTCGGCGTGTCGGTATTCGACGTCAAGCAGGAAAAAGTCGTGCGGGCGATGCCGCTCGAGCCCGAGCTGAAACGGGCCGTGCTCGACCTGCTTCAATCCGCTCCCGCCGTCTACGGGGGACTGTCCATGAATCCGAGAAGCGGACTGGTCGTGCACGTCGCTTTCCCGGAGCCGGTGCGGGTTCCGCATCCATTTTACAAGGGCAGGATTCGGGAGGTGTACTTGTTCCTCGAGCGCGATGTCGAACCGAGGGCGCTGCTGTTCTGGGAGCAAGGCCGGCCGACCGTGGCCGTGCTGCATGGCGACAGCCGGCGGTTTATCGAGCGGAACGGGCTGGGCCCTCCCGGGGGCTGATCGGTCGCATGGCGCGGAAGGCGCGGCGGAGCGGCCGCCTCTCCCAGCGGGAACAGGCTTCCCTCGCACGACGGACGCGGGTCAATCCCCGCCGTTATCAAGCCGGTCCACAGGGCGCGGCCCGCTTTTTAACGGAACCGTTCCCGCAAATAGTCGCCCGCCGCGCCGCGCTCCTCCGTCGCCGGGTCGATGGCGACCGCAACGTGCCCGGCCAGCTCCCCGTTCCGATAGAGGCAGCGGTGGTCGTAACAGCGGGAATCTTCCAACACGGCGGGCAAAAAAACCGGCACGTTCGATGTCACGCCGACGTTCTCGGGATGCAAAATCCAATCGATCGGCTTCCAATCCAGAATGCCCTCGGCCGTCTTGACGGGCGTCGAATAGGCGAACGATTCCGGCACCTCGGCCAGGTACAAATACATGCCGCCGAAGTCGAACGCGCCGTCGTCGCTCGTCCACGTGACCAGCCCCTTGTAGATGAGCCGGCACGCCGTAATGCCGGTCTCCTCGGCAAGCTCGCGCCGCATCGATTCGCGCGGCGATTCGCCCGGCTCCAGCTTGCCTCCGACGCCGTTCCAGCGCCCCATCCATGTCGGATACTCCCGGTTCAGCAGCAAAATGCGGTTGCCCTGCCGCACAAAACAAATGTTGTACTTGATCACGAAGCCACCTCGTCCTCCAGCTTCAATTCGTTTTCCCGCATCCTCACAGGCCCGTCCGTTCCAAAAACCGCTTCAGCACAACAGCGTGATTGTGCCGCTCGTCCCGGGCGGCGTACAGCAGCGTCACGCCGTCCCGCTCGGCCCACTGCCGCAGCCGTTCCAAATACGGCCGCACCCGGGGCTCGCTCAGCTCCGCCTCGTAGCGCGCCGCGAACGGCTCGAACTTGTCCGGATCGTGCCCGAACCAAGTCCGCAGCGCCGGACTCGGCGCCACTTCCTTCATCCAGACCGCCAGCTTGGCGTCCTCCCTGGTGACCCCTCTCGGCCAGATGCGATCCACGAGGACCCGCACCCCGTCGCTCGTGTCGGGCGGTTCGTAGATGCGCTTCACCCGCAGCTTGCCCGTGCGGACCGCCGCCGGCTCCCGCCTTTCCTCCACCGGTCATCGCTCCTTCCGTACGTTAACGCTCATTATAGTCAAAAATTCCCGTTCGGCAACCTTCGGCGGAGCCCGGGAACGATTCATCCGCGAACGGTACCTCCGACCGTCTCCCGTCCCGCCGTTTGCGCTCCTTCATTCGAAATCCCTCTCGCTCAGGATAAACTCCCCGCCTCGGCTTGCGGCCCGATGCGCTCCTTTTTTCCGCTTTTGACCGAGATCCCTCTCGCTCAGGACAAGCTCCTCCGCCTCGGCTTGCTGCTCTTTGCGCTCCCTTTTTCCGCTTTTGACCGAAATCCCTCTCGCTCAGGATAAGCTCCCCGCCTCGGCTTGCGGCCTGATGCGCTCCTTTTTTCCGCTTTTGACCGAAATCCCTCTCGCTCAGGACAAGCCCCCTGCTCAGCTTGCTGCTCGATGCGCTCCTTTTTTCCGTTTTTGACCGAAATCCCTCTCGCTCAGGATAAACTCCCCGCCTCGGCTTGCGGCCCGATGCGCTTCTTTTTTCCGCTTTTGACCGAGATCCCTCTCGCTCAGGGCTGCTTCCTATGTGATGGTAAGATGCGGATATCGCTTCGCTCAGACCGCGAACGAACTTTACCGTCATCCCATCGAAATTTCGCCGATATGTTCGACTGGCAAACATCTCAAAGGTCAGCGGCTTCAGCACATCTGCACCTAGTGGCCGATAGTCGGGCTGAACTGGCTCCCGGTTCCCCTGAGCGAACGGGATTTCGATGTAAAGGGACGCAGCAGAGGGGGCGGCCGCCTCCAACCTGAGCGAACGGGATTTCGTTGTAAAGAGACGCAAAAGAGTGTGCGGGCGCCTGCACCTGAGCAAGCGAAAATTCGATGTAAAGAGGCGCAACAGGGAGTGCGGGCGCCTCCAACCTGAGCGAACGGGATTTCGATGTAAAGGGACGCAACAGAGAACGCGGTCTACCCGCTTCCTGATCGAGCGGGATTTCGATGTAAAGAGGTGCAACAGGGAGAGCGGCGCCTCCAACCTGAGCGAATGGGATTTCGATGTAAAGGGCGCAACAGGGAGAGCGGGCGCTCCAACCTGAGCGAACGGGATTTCGTTGTAAAGAGGCGCAACAGGGAGTACGGGCGCCTCCAACCTGAGCGAACGGGATTTCGATGTAAAGGGACGCAGCAGGGAGAGCAGACGCCCGCATCCTGGCACGGTCCTCTCGGGCGGTTCTAGGTCCTGCCCATCTTTTTGGCGCGAGGCTTCAATAGATTTCCGTGGCGTCCCGGGGCAGCCGGCGGACGTGCAGGGCATAGGCGGTGACGCGCCGGTCGTCCCCGGCCGGATATTCGAATCCGAAGCGGCCGGCCACTTCCCTGGCCGTCTCGCGGAACAGATCACCCATCGCCAGCAGCGACTCCCAGACGCGGTCGTAACTTCCCTCGGCGTACGTGGACAGCAGCAATCGCCAATGCTGTTCGGACAAATACTTTTCCAAATATTTGCCGTGCTTGCCCGTGCTGACGCCGAACCCGGTCCGCATCCCGGCATGCCACTCCAGCATCTTGAGCAGCATCGGCCGGACGTACCGGTTCAGATGGTCCAGCGCGTACAAAATTTCCCGGCGCCACAGCCCTTTGACGACGTAGGTGTACACCCACCAAAATTCGTTGCAGCAGTCCGCGAACTCGGCGGCGGAAGGCGGCAAAGCCCGGTAGTCTTCGTCGGTGGGGGCCGGAATTGGCGGCAGACGGCCGTCCTTGTCGAGCAGCACGACGGTCAGCTTATCCTCGCGCAAGTAAGCTTCCCTCTCCTCCCAGGGCACGAGCGTCAGATCGATCCGGTTGCCGTCCGCAAACAGCATCAAGTATGCGAACCGGCTCCTCCGCTCTGACGGGAACAACGTCACGGCGTCGGGCGTCTGCATCATGATCCGCTCGCCGAACCGGTCGATCCAATGCGGATCACGGACGAAAGAATCCGTTTCGCGAACCAAATAGACGATATCGTAATCCTGAAAAGGATCGCGCGGCGCATTCGGATTCGTTCGCGAGCCGTTCATCGCCACCGCGCGCACCCGCTCGTCTTCCCGGGCGAAGCCGAGGATCAGTTCCATCATTTCCGTTTCGCTTCTCATCGTTGGATTTCCGCCTCCATTCGTGTCCAAAATGAGGGGCATCTGAAAAAGGGAGCGACCGTTGAAAATCGAGAGGCACCCCTAAAAAGGAACCGGCGCCTATCCATAAATAATCGCGGCCAACCGTAGCTTACCATCGTTCGGGCGCTCATGCCAGCGCGATTCGCGGGCCGCATGCAAAAGGCACTCCATCCGCGGATAGAGTGCCTTCGCTCGATAGGCGGCCTTCGTCGCTATCCCGTCAGTCGGCGGCCGGTCGTTATATGCGATGCCGAGCCATGGAAAGGGGCCGTCAGCTCGGTCCTGCCTGTCTTTATTGCCTGTCTTTATTGCCTGTTTTGGCACAAAACGATTCCCGCCGCTTGGCCAAGTCCCGTTCGCGGCTCCACGATGTGCAAGCTGCCGCGCTGGAACCGGTGCGGACGAACGCCCGGGTCCGAAGCGCGTCGAACGCCAGCTGCGCGTGCAACTTGGCGCCCAGCACGAGCGCCCGCTCGTCCAGGTCGAACGACGGGTGGTGCAGCGGGAGTGCGATGCCCCGCTCCGCGTTGCCGACGCCGACCAGCACCATCGCGCCCGGCGCCTTGTCCAAATAATAGGCGAAATCCTCGCCGGCCAGGCTCGGTTTGTCCAACAGCCGAACGTGCTCTTCGCCGAACACGCGCGCACCCGACCGCAGCGCCAGCCGCACCGCCTCGCCGTCGTTGATCAGCGCCTTGCCCATCCGGAAGCGCGTCTCGCTCGCTCCGCCGAAGCGTTCAGCGCATGCGGCGGCGCAACGCTCCAGCAGGGAACGAATTCTCGCCACCGTGCCGTCCGCGAAGGCGCGGTACGTGCCCAGCACCTCCGCCGACTCGGCGATGGCATTGCCGACGGTTCCCGCCCGCAGCTTGCCGAAGGCGAACGAGACCGGCTCCAGCGGATCGGCCGCCGACGCTGCCGCGCTGTGCGCCTCAACGACGAAGTGGGCCGCCATGAGCAGCGCGTCCGCGGCCAGATGCGGCGAGCCGTGATGCCCCGAGCGGCCCTGGAACGAAACTTGAAAATGAGTCGAAGCGGCCATCGCCTCCTTGCTGTGAACGGCCATCTGCCCGACGGGAAGCTGCGGCCAGACGTGCAGCGCGAAGGCGGCCGCCGCTTCGTCCGCCACCCCGCTCTCGACCAGATCGCGGCCGCCGCTGCGCAGTTCGCCGTCCAGCGGGCTGGGCGCCGCTCCTTCCTCCGCCGGCTGGAACACAAACAGCACCGTACCGGGCAGCCGTTCGCGGAAGCGGCCCAGGGCGCATGCAGCGGCGATCAGCATCGCCATGTGCGCGTCGTGCCCGCACGCGTGCATGACGCCTTCGATTTCGGAGCGGTAAACAGCCCCTTCCGCCTCCCGAATCGAAAGCGCGTCCATATCCGCCCGAAGCAGAACCGTTGGACCCGGCCGACCGCCGCGCAGCGTGCCGACGACGCCCTTGCCGAAATGCCGGCCCACCCTTCGCCGAACCTCCACCCCGGCCTGCTCAAGCAGCACCGCCACCCGGGCGGCGGTGCGATCGACGTCGAACAGCAGCTCGGGCCGGCGGTGAAACTCCCTTCTGAGCGCGATCCAGTCGTTTTCCCGTTGCTCCAGCCACCGGAATACGTCGGCGAGTTCGCCTTCCTCCGCCCGCCCTCGTTCGGTTGTCAATTCGATCCGCTCCCTTCAATCCCCAACCAAACTCGCCCGTCCCTAGGCCGGAGAGACGGGCGAGTTCCGGCATTCAGCGCGCAGCCGCCTGGCTGCGGGCGACCGTATAGCGGTTGGGCGGAATCGGCAAGCCCAGGTTGCCCCGCAACGTGTCGGACTCGTACTCCGTCCGGTAGATGCCGCGCCGCTGCAAAAGCGGTACGACCTGGTCGACGAAATCGTCCAGCCCGCTCGGAACCGCCGATTGAATGATGAAGCCGTCCGCCGCCTCTTTCTCGTACCACTGCTGGACCAGATCCGCGACCCGCTCGGGCGTGCCCACGAACGACCCGCGCGGCGTCGCCGCGCGCAGCGCAACCTGGCGAAGCGTCAGCGCCTGTTCCTTCGCCGTCCGCTTGATCCGGTCGGTGGTGCTTCGGAAGCTGTTGGTCCCGATGTCGCCGATGTCCGGGAACGGCTCGTCGAGCGGGTATTGCGAGAAATCGTGATGGTCGAAAAAGCGTCCGAGATAATCCAGCGCCTTGTCGATGGAGACGAGATTCGCGATCTCCTGGTATTTGCGCTCCGCCTCCTCCTCGGTGCGGCCGACAATCGGCCCGATGCCCGGCATGATGACGATGTCGTCAGGGGAGCGGCCGAGCGCGGCGGCGCGCTCCTTCACGTCGCGGTAAAACGCCTTCGCCTCCTCCAGCGTCTCGTGCCCGGTGAACACCGCGTCCGCCTCTTTGGCCGCCAAATATTTGCCGCTTTCGGAGGAGCCCGCCTGGAAGATGACCGGCTGTCCCTGCTTCGACCTGGCGATGTTGAGCGGCCCTTCCACGGAGAAGTAGCGGCCCTTGTGATTGAGCCGATGCATCTTGGTCGGATCGAAGAAGATGCCGGACGCCTTGTCGCGCACGAACGCGTCGTCCTCCCACGAATCCCACAAACCCTTGGTCACCTGCAAATATTCCTCGGCGATCTGATAGCGCTCGTCATGGGACGGGTGAGTCTCCCTGCCGTAATTGCGCGCCGAGCCTTCGAGCGGGGACGTGACGACGTTCCACCCGGCCCTTCCGCCGCTGATCATGTCGAGCGAGCCGAACTGCCTGGCGACCGTAAACGGTTCGCTGTACGAGGTGGACAGCGTGCCGACAAGCCCGATACGGGTCGTGGCCGCCGCCAGCGCCGACAGGATGGTGATCGGCTCGAACCGGTTCAGAAAGTGCGGGATCGACTTCTCGTTGATATAGAGGCCGTCCGCGATGAAGACGAGGTCGAACAAGCCTTCCTCCGCCTTCTGCGCATTCCGCACGTAAAACGGGAAGCTGACGCTTGCGTCGGCGGGGATGTCCGGATGCCTCCAGCCCGAGATGTTACCGCCCACCCCATGAATGATCGCGCCGAGCTTCAATTTTTTCCGTCTGGCCATGTCTCTCTCCTCCCTCAATAAATTAATATTTTCTCCGTTTTTCTCGCGTTTTCGCATGATTTCATCTTAGACATCCGAAGCTCCCATGGATAGGATTTGACGCAGAGCAAATATTTGGGACCGACCTGTTGGCGG
>Ga0207789_1000130_pt1 | contig 61594 bp, 45 predicted proteins | sample HigsolmetaGSP12D_FD_184840 | JGI IMG/M metagenome (GOLD analysis project Ga0207789, IMG submission 184840) | High solid enriched microbial communities from the Joint BioEnergy Institute, USA - SP1-2-D (SPAdes) | ecosystem: Engineered > Bioreactor > SSF (Solid state fermentation) > Aerobic >...
AGACGCGTTCATAGATCCGCTCGCACTCCGCCGGAACCGCCTCGTTATGCATGCGCTGTACGGTACTGGCCGGTGCTTGCTGCATCCGAGCGCTATGCGCTGCCGTAGACCCAAGAGCTTGTTCGACGTTCGATATTTCAAGTAAAGATTTCAGTTTGCCGATAATGACTTTTTCCATTGACTCCCGGTTCATTGCGGGTCTCCTTTCAACCAATCCGAATCACCCGGTCACAAAGCGCAATGGAAGATTCCCGATGCGCCACAACCAGGATCGTCTTGTCTCTTCCCAGGGCTTGGATCGCATCATGAATAATACTTTCCGAATACTGATCAAGCGCGCTTGTCGCCTCATCAAAGACCAAGATATCAGCGTCACGCAAAAACAATCGCGCAAGAACCAATCTTTGCCGTTGACCGCCAGACAATTTGACGCCTTTCTCGCCAATAAGCGTGTCGTACTTCTCCGGCAAAGAATGAACAAAATCATTTATGCAAGCTTTTTTGCAGGCTTTATCCAGCATGCTGTCATCGGCCCGCTCATTGGCAAGAAGTAAATTTTCACGAATCGATATATTGAGCAACAGGTTTTCCTGCATGACAAATCCAAATTTTTTATAGTAATATTTAGGATTCAATTGACGAATGTCAATTCCCGAATAAAGGATAGTTCCGGAATCAGGTTCCAAAATACCGGCGATCAATTTCAATATGGTGGTTTTCCCCGAACCGCTTGGCCCGACGATCGCCACCCGTTCTCCTTTTTTGATTTTCAAACTGAAATTCCGGACGACAAACGACCGGCCGGCATCATACGAAAAACTCACATTTCTCAATTCGAGATCCCCGGCTTCCGGAACGGGGATATATGTTTTTTGACCAGGCTTGCCCGCCGGATCCAATTCATCCAACACGCGATTGTATAGCGGCATATTGCTCTGCAACTCGGCATTTGCCGAAGATACAGCCCGTATGCTGTTGCTCAGCAATTCGTAATAAACGGAAAAAACCAGCAGATCGCCAATTGTAATATCTTTTCGCATAACCAGCAATCCGCCGAAGAAATACAAGGCGAATTTCATCAGGAATTCATCTTTGATTTTGGGAATGATGAGCACACGAATGACCCAGAAATAAATCCATCTTCCGAAATATTCCGCGAAATTATGGGCGTAACGAACAAAGACTCTCCTTTCCCGCTTCTGCAGATTCAGGGCCCTTACTTCTTTCCAGCCCTGAATCGATGTCTGAAGCCAGTTGTACCAGTTCTCGCTGTTGATCCGGTTAGTTTCCTGCAGTTTCTTTTCTTTGAGACTGATTTTATGGTCGAGAAAAAACGTCAAGGGGATAACCAGAATGGAAAACAGGGCCAGCTTCCATTCGATCCACATCATCAGGACAACCGCAATGGCGGAGGTCATCAGGGATTTTATATATTCCACATTTTGCACTTCTACAAAATTGGACAATGCTGAGCAATCTTCATCGATACGCATCTTCAAATCGCCGGCGTTTCTCTTCCCATACTCGTTAAAAGGAATCGATAGATAATTCCGCATGATCCTGTACTTGATTTTATATAACAACCTGTTCTGCACTACATTCCCAAAATAGATTCTTAAGTAGGATATTGCGGTTGAAATGAAAAAAAGCGTAAGGTATCCCGCTGTCACAACGATAAACATGTCAATGTTCCTGGAAATAATGACTTCATCCACAAATAATTTGTAAAAGACAGGGGTGGCAAACGAGATCCCGATGCTCAAAAGACTGAGAAACGTCAGAAACAGGATATTCTTTTGGGCTCCATGGACAAATGGACTGAGTTTTTTGAGAATCTCAACGCGGTATAACTGCCTAATGAACATTTCCCGTTGCCACCTCGTTAACGGCAAAGAGTTTCTTGAACGGTTCGCTGGTCTCCAGTAACTGTTCCGGATGACCTTCCTCCTTGACGACCCCGTCTTCGATCAGGACGCAATGATCACACAGCATCACGGATGATAACCGGTGTGCGATGACAATCGCCGTTCGTCCTCTCAGCAGCTCCCTCCATGCATCGTGAATCCTCTCTTCCGTTTCCCGGTCCAATGCGCTGGTTGCTTCATCAAATACAATAACGGAAGGATTTTTCAAATAAATTCTTGCGATCGCGATCCGTTGCTTCTGTCCCCCGGATAAACCAATTCCGCGGTTTCCGATCCACGTATCAAGCTGATCGGGAAGTTCTTCGATGAATGTTAAAATTCCCGCTTTTCGGCAGGCGTCCCACATTTCTTCCTCGCTTGCTTTCGGGTTGCCGATGAGAAGGTTTTCACGGATGGTTGCATCAAAGATCAAAATATCCTGCTGCACGACCCCAACGTTTTGACGGATGGATTTCAGATTGCAGGATGCAATGTCCTGGCCGTCAATGGTAATGGATCCGGCATGCCGCTCATACAAACCGATCAAAAGCGAGGCAATGGTCGTTTTCCCGCACCCGCTCTTCCCGGCGATGGCAACATGGCGCCCGCCAGGAATGGAAAGATTCAATCCTTTTAATACAGGTTTCCTTGGATCGTAAGCAAAATGGACTTGTTGAAATTGAATATCTCCCCGGCTAACCGTCAATTCATTTTTCCCTTTCCAGGAACTTTCATCCTCCATGGACATGAAGCGCTTAATTCGCGCAATGCGTGTCAGTCTGGTCTGGGCTTCCATGATATTTCTCACAATATATGCAATGCATTGATCCTTCAGGGCGAACGTGAACGTCATCAACACGATGACATTCCCGATCGTGATTTCCCCCAAAAAGGCCAAATAGGCGCAAATGCCAAACACAGCAAGCTGCAATAACAAACTGACCCCTTCAATGATCTGGTTCGAAGTCAGGTTTGCGAGCTTGGTTTTAATATCCACCTGAAACAGTTTACGTTGGAACCCGATAAATTTCCTGCGGACATTTTTTTCTGCAGACAACAGCCGTATATCGGTCAGCCCCCTCAGGATTTCAAACAGCCACGAGGCATAACCGCCGTAAATTTCTCGCTGGTTGTCCGAAAAGGACCGGATACGTTTGCCAAATCTATACGTGATATAAACCACCAATGGTAAAAACAAGACGACCGTAAAGCCGGCGATGATGCTGATAATGAAAATGTAGGTGATATAAAAAGCGCCTTTTAGCAATGCATTGAAACTGTGAAAAATATTGCGGATAATAAAATGCATACATTCCTCGGTATCGTAAAGCAGCGTACTGATCAGATCCCCCGTTTTGGCCCTGGACATGCTGACCGCATTCATGGTCTGTATTTTATTGAACAAATCCATTCTGATATCAAATATGTACATACTCATCAGGTAATGATGAAAGGTATAAATTAGAAAATAATTGATACAAGAAAATAAAGACATCAGGGCAAAAACAAGACTTACCCTTAAAAAGACGTTCAGGTTGTTATAGTACACAATCTGATCGATCATGATCGAAAAGATAATGGGAGCAATGACAGTTAAAGCATTATCAACAAACCAGCCAATATAAAACAGAATAAAATTTCGCTTATGTTTATTGAAATACTTTCGAAGAAATTTTACCCCGCCAAATAACGTTAATTTCTCATCCACCTCCTTTCCCCCCTTTCACAAGGATGAAATAGAGCAGCGTCGCCTCTCCTTGCGGAACATCAAGATATAGATTTTGCGAATCAACGGACTGCAGAATGTCCTCGCCCTGATTTCCGTCCAGATGCAGCAAGGTACCGTCCTGGTACGGCTCTGCTTTTTGAATATGAACAGGATAAACATTTTTGTTTTTGTTTGTATATAAAAAAGCCTTTCCGACAGGAAAATCTGTCGAATCCACAGCCAGGACAGGCGTTTCATTCACGTTGACCAATTTTGCCTGATAAGTCTTGATCAAATCTACCTTTGTTGAAATGGTAAGAAATAAAAACAAGGCCAACATGCAGGCCAGGAAGGAAAGATAAATGAAGGGTGAACCGGTAACTAGGCGGATATACTTTCTCCCAAGTGCATTTTTTTGATACAAATTCATGTTCGGCCACCGTCCGTTAGCTGCTGTGATCGTGTATTGTCAACGCCGGATTTATTTTGACCCATTTCGCCGGGTTAATTTTGACCCACCTATCGCCGAATTCGTCCTTTCACTTGCGACCTTATCGTGAAAGTACGACGAAGAATTGGGAGGGGAAAGAGTCGCTGCCTTTCCTCATGTCCGGTTATTCCAGCCCCGTCAGTCTCTTGCTGCTCAATCGCCGCCAGCGATTCCTCATCATACATCGGCTCTCGGATCATGCGAAGTTCCTCCTTTGGTCATGCCGGGTCAAGCGTCTATACCGATTGCATAAACGGTTCGTCGATGGAGGACAAACTTCGTATCCTGCATCAGAACGTACCAATCGGTATCGAGCTCCAAGCGGCATTCGTAAGCTTTGTTGCCCAAGTACAAGGTGAAACATTCCCCGCAATGCAGACCGTATCGCCGCCATCCCAAATCGACACACCACTCGTCACGGTCCCGTTCATAGCATATTCGGGCGCGCCTACGCATGGGCGTTCTCCTTGGCGGTTACACGGTCGGAAGCCGCAGCCGGCTTGTCGGGCGGCACACGTACACGCCGGCTCTCATCTTGTCCTTGAGCCGGTAACTTTGACCACGGATGTTCATAATGTGCGAGTGATGGAGCAGCCGATCCAGAATCGCCGAAGCCAGCACCGAGTCGCCGAACATCTCGCCCCAATCGCTGCAGCTCTTGTTGCTGGTAAGGATCATACTGCCGCGCTCATAACGGGTACTGACGAGCTGAAAGAACAGATTGGCGGCGAGTGCATCCAGCGCTAACGCCAGAGCCAGGTGCGATTTGCCCACACCCGGCGGGCCCAGTAGGATGACATTGACGGTCTGACGAACGAAATTCATCGTCGCCAGTTCGCCGATCATCTTCTTGTCGACGCTCGGTTGGAAGGCAAAATCAAACTCCGCAAGCGTTTTTTGGTACGGCAGCCGCGCCATGCGTATTTTCGTTTGAATGGTTCGTTTTAACCGCTGGGCCAGCTCTTCGCCGAGCAGATCGATGAGAAAGGCGACATACGTCGACTGCTTGTCCGTGGCCTGCTGCAGCCGGCTTTCCAACACTTCCGCGGCGAAGGGCATCCGCAGCGTTTCCAATTGCGCTCGCGCCTGATCCAGTTCTAGCATGACGCCACCTCCGCCAATGCGTCATACAGCGCCAGCGGCCTTTGTTCGACCTGTGGCGCAACCGTTTCGCGTGCGAGAGGCATGGGTTTTAACGCGCCTTCCGCTGCCTTCAAACTGACCATACGCTCGACACGAAGGAATTTCATGAGCCGATCCGGGGCCGGCAACGGAAGCAGATTCTCGTCTTTAATCCGGTCGCAGGGACGCTCTCCCGTCGTGCCATGAATGCGTTGGTCGACTTGCCGGCACCAGGCGATCGCTTGCCGGTTCAGATCCGCGATGTCCGTGTACGTGCGGCCGGGCCAGAAATTGTCCTTGACGTATTGCACGCCTCGTTCGACTTTTCCTTTTGTCTGCGGCCGCCGTACTTTGCATAATTTCGGCGTCAGTCCGATGGAGAGCGCAAAATCCGCAAACAACGGATTCCACTGCGGCGTACGGTCGGCGTTCATGCCGAGCACTACGGTTTTCATATGATCCGTCAGCATGATTTTCGGAACGCCGCCGAAATGCTCGATCGCATGGACGAAACAGCGCAAAAAGCTATGGATATCGCAGCGCTTGGTGAACTCCACAAACAGAGCACGCGCATAGCCGAGGACCATGACGAACACCGGCATGCGATGCACGTGTCCGTTCGCATCTTCATATTGGCAGATGCCCCAGTCGACTTGGGCTTGCTCACCCGGCTGCGTCTCGTACCGCACGGTGGCTTTCGGTTGTTTCGGCGGCCGTTTCCCATGCACGTAGTCTTTGATGATCGTCACTCCGCCGGTATATCCCAGATCCTTAAGACGCATGAGCATTGCCTGACAGTTGAACAGTCCGTCTTCTTTCATCCAGCGGTCGATCTGTTCCTTGTACGGGTCCAGTTTGGATCCGCGTTTCTCACGCTCCTTGGGTTGCGGGATGTGACCGTCTCTCACGTATTTACGAACCGTATTTCGTGCGTGACCGGTCTCCCTGGCGATTTCTCGAATCTTCTTGCCATCTGTCTTCATTTCCTGTAGTCTCAAGATCGCCCCACCTTTCAGCATTCGATGTTCTCCCCTCTATTAACTTGGCAGTTATCTGAGGGGGATATATTCGCTGAAGGTGGGTCAATTTCATCCCGGCGCCGGTGGATCAATTATAACCCGGCGGTGATAATGTCGCCAGCATCATTCCGCGATATCTCACATCGAATGGAGCCGGATTTTATGAATACGGAAGATGCCACGATCAATAGACACCCGGTCTAACGTTGGGGTCATGGTTCGCAAACGCCGCGACACAATCTTCCCTTGCCGCAAATTCCCGGACCCACTGCAGAGATTCCGCTCGTCGAAGAGAAGGCCCGGCAAGATCAGCTCTTTCCACGTTCATAGACCACTTTCGGCGGGACCTGGTTGTATACGGTTCGTTTGACCAATCCGTCCTTTTCAAGCTCCCTAAGCTGCTGGGTCATCATTTTCCGGTATATGGAAGGGATCCCTTTTTTTAACTCGCTGGTTCGTTGGGCGCCTTTTGTCAAATGGCACAGAATCAGAAGCTTCCACTTGCCTCCGATAATCTCCAAAGTAGCTTCTGCAGGGATATGATAAAATTTGTCATGGATTTGCGGCATACGGATGTCCTCGCTTTCTTCGATTTTACGATGTGGCAGGATTCACTTCATGTTACGGCCTGCAAGGTTGCTTTATCCCGCCTATCGGCGTGACTTTTCACAGGGCTTCAGCCGCCGGATTTCGCCGACGTCTGCCTGCTAGCTACGGAGCGGCTTGGTCCTTACTCCGACCGGACTTTCACTGGCAAGTTGTGCCTAGCTTGGCTAGGCGCGCCTGGATTTTGTCCAGTGAAAAAGAGGGATCGTGCGGCCGTCCGACCTTCCGTTGGAAAAAGTGCAGTGAAATCCGAAGACGATGCCTGAAAAACGAAGGGAAGAGCGATTTGACTGGATGAAATCCAACGGAGGAGGAAATTGGAGCCTTCATGCGGCATTTTCGCTGCACAAAATGCAGTCACAGGCGACCTAATCTTGCCCAGTGCAGCGGAGGCAAAAAAAGACCGGCCATCCGCGGCCGCAGCCGCATCGTTGCCGATCTCTTCCATTGCTGCTGTTTACGCCATGCCGAGCAGCCGCAGCAGCTCGTCTTCGTCCTCAAGCACGGCCACGCCGAGCTCGCGAGCCTTCGCCAATTTGCTGCCGGCGTTCTCTCCGGCGATGACGAGGTCCGTCTTCTTCGACACGCTGCCGGACACTTTCGCGCCGAGCGCCTGCAGCCGCTTGGTCGCTTCGTCCCGGCTCATCCTGGACAGCGTGCCGGTCAACACGACCGTCTTGCCGTACAGCGGATGGCTCGCATCCGCCGCAGCCGCGGCGGAACGCTCCGCTTCCGCCTTGACGCCGCGGGCGCGCATCCGCGCGATGCTGTCTTGCACGAGCGGATCGCGGAAAAAGCCGGCGATGCTTTCCGCCACGATGCTCCCGACGTCCGGCAGCCCGGTCAGCTCTTCCGGCTCCGCCGCCATCAGGCGGTCGAGATCGCCGTAATGGTCGGCCAGCATTTTCGCCGTGGCTTTCCCGGTGTTGGGAATGCCGAGCGCGTTCAGAAAGGCGGCCAAATCCCGGGATTTCGACTTCTCGATCGCATCGAGCAGGTTGTTCGCCTTTTTCTCGCCGAAACGGTCCAGCTTGATCAAATCGTCGAACGTCAAATCGTACAGATCGGCCGGATCCCGCACGCCCAGCTCGTTGTAGAGCTGCTCGGCGGTCATGACGCTGAACGTCTCGATGTCCATGCCGTCGCGCGAGGCGAAATGGGCGATCCTGCCGATGATCTGCGGCTTGCAGCCCAAGCGGTTGGGACAGAACAAGTGGGCGCCGCGCGTCTCCAGCGGCGTTCCGCAGGACGGGCACGCGTCCGGCACTTCGATCGTCCCGCCGATCTCGTCGTCGGCTTTGCCGAGAATTTCCGGAATGACGTCGTTGGAGCGGCGGATGAACACCCGGGTGCCGAGCGCGTGCGTCAGCCGCTTGCGTTCGATGTCGCCGACGTTGTTCAGCGTGCAGTTCTGCACCGTAACGCCGGCCAGCTCGACGGGCTCGACGCGGGCGACCGGCGTGATTTTCCCCGTGCGCCCCACTTCCCAGGAGACGGACTCGAGCACGGTCGTCGTCTCTTCCGCCTCGAACTTGAATGCGATCGCCCACCGCGGAAACTTGTCCGTGTAGCCGAGCGCTTCGCGCGTGCGCATATCGGTGACCTTCACGACCGCCCCGTCGATCAGGTAATCCAGTTCGCCGCGTCGTTCGGCCAGCCTGTCCAGTTCCGCCGCCACCTCTTCCATGCTGGAGCTGTAGAAGGCGTAGGGATTGACCGGAAAGCCGTTGTCCCGCAAAAAGGCGAGCATCTCGCGGTGGTTCGCGAACGAGATGCCCTCCGCGTACCCGACGTTGTAGCAGAAAGCGTCCAGCCGGCGCGACGCGGTCACTTTCGGATCCAGGTTGCGCAGCGCCCCGGCCGCCCCGTTGCGGGCGTTCTTGAGCGGCTCGGCCGCCGTCCGGTTGTACGCTTCCAGCACGCTGAGCCTCATCATGCCTTCGCCCTGCACCTCGATCGTGCCGTCCCGGTACGGGATCGTCAGCGGAATGGAGCGGATCGTTTTCACCTGGGCCAGAATGCCTTCGCCGACGATGCCGTTGCCGCGCGTGGCCGCCTGAACGAGCTCGCCGTCCCGGTACGTCAGGTTGAGCGTCAGGCCGTCGAATTTCAGCTCCACGACATATTCGGGATCCGGCAGCGGATGGTCCGGATTTCTCGCGTTGTAATCGGCGACGAGCTTTGCGACCCGCTGCGCCCAGGCGCGCAGCTCGCCCTTATCCTGGGCTTTGTCCAGGCTCCACAGGCGGGCCAAATGGCGGTGAGGCTCGAAACTTTTCAAAATGTCGCCGCCGACGCGGCGGGTCGGGGAATCCGGCAGCACGACGCCGCTCTCCCGCTCCAGCCGGACCAGCTCGTCGTACAGTTCGTCGTATTCCCGATCGCTGATCGTCGGATTGTCTTCGGTATAGTACCGGCGGTTATGCTCGTTGAGCTCCGCGACCAGCTGCTTCATGCGATTCGCAATGTTCTCCAAAGGATAAACCTCGCTTCGCGATCATTCGCCTTCCCGGGAACGCCAGCGCGTTCCCTCCATGTCATTGTGCCATATCGGACCCGAGGGGAGCAATCGCCCTGCGGCCGCTACCGACAAGCGGGACAGCCGGCTCCTCCTTCTTACACTTTCGTGAGCGGCGCGAACGCCGCCAGCAGCCGCTTCACCCCGACCGGGGCCGGGAACGCGACCTGCAGCTCGGTGTCGCTGCCGGTCCCTTTCACGGCGACGACCGTGCCGACGCCCCATTTGGCGTGCTGCACCTTGTCCCCGGCGACGACGCTCAGCCCTTCGCCGGACGGAGCGGCCGCAGCTCCCGCCGCCCCCGGCCGGGCGCCGAACCCGACGGCGCCGGAAGTCGGGCCGCCGCGGGCGCCCAGGCGGGAGCCGGCGAAACCGCCGTACGAGCCGAACCGCCCGCCGGCCGGCTGCACCTCTTCCTTCAGCGAGTCGGGAATTTCCCCGAGAAACCGCGACGGCGCGTTGCTGCTCGTCCGCCCGTGCAGCAGCCGCATCCGCGCGCACGTCAGGTACAGCTTCCGCTCCGCGCGGGTAATGCCGACGTAGGCGAGCCGGCGCTCCTCCTCCAGTTCCTCGTTGTCCATGAACGCCCGGCTGCTCGGAAAGATGCCTTCCTCCATGCCGACGATGAACACGACCGGGAACTCCAGGCCTTTCGCGCTGTGCAGCGTCATCAGCACGACGCCGTTCGACGGCTCGCCGGCATCGCCGCTTAGCGCGTCGATATCGGCGATGAGCGCCAGGTCCGTCAGGAAAGCGACCAAAGACTTGTCTTCGCTGCGCTTCTCGAACTCCTGGGTCACGGACAGAAACTCGTCGATGTTCTCGATCCGCGCCTGGGATTCCAGCGTCCGCTCGCGCAGAAGTTCCGCCCGGTAGCCGGTCCGCTCCAGCATCTGCTCGGTCAGCTCGGTCACCGACAAATAGTCGGCCATCGCGCTCAGATCGGCGATCAGCGCGTGAAAATCGGACAACGCCGCCTTGGCCCGGGCCTGAATGTCCAACTCGTCCAGATTTTCGCCGATCAGCCGGTACATCGAAACGCCGCGCCGCGCCGCCTCCTGCTCGATTTTGTCCAAGGTCGTATCCCCGATGCCGCGCTTCGGCACGTTGACGATCCGCACGAGGCTGATGTCGTCGTCCGGATTGGACACCAGCCTGAGGTAAGCGAGAATGTCCTTGATCTCCTTGCGTTCGTAGAACCGGATGCCGCCGACGATCTGGTAGGGGATATCCGATTTGATCAAAATTTCCTCGATCACCCGCGACTGCGCGTTCGTCCGGTACAGCACCGCATGGTCCCCGTAGCGGCCGCCGTTTTCCACGTTTTTGCGGATTTCGCCGGCGACGAAGTACCCTTCCTCGTGCTCGGAATCGCCTTGATAGACGACGATTTTGTCCCCGCCTTTGCGCTCGGTCCACAAGTTTTTCGCTTTGCGCCCGACGTTGTTTTTGATCACTTCGTTGGCCGCGTCCAGAATGTTGGCCGTCGAGCGGTAGTTCTGCTCCAGCAGGATGGTCGTCGCTTCGGGGTAATCCTTCTCGAAGTTTAGAATGTTGCGGATGTCGGCGCCGCGCCACCGGTAGATCGACTGGTCGCTGTCTCCGACGACGCACAGATTGTGATGCTTGTCGGCCAGCATTTTGCAGAGCATATATTGCGCCCGGTTCGTGTCCTGGTATTCGTCGACGTGAATGTAGCGGAATTTGTTCTGGTAAAAGTCCAGCACTTCGGGGACATCCTGAAAAAGCCGAATCGTCAGCATGATCAGGTCGTCGAAGTCGAGGGCGTTGTTGCTTTGGAGCCGCTTCTGGTACGATGCGTACACTTTCGCGACCGTCGTCTGGTAGTAGTCGCCGGCCTTCGCCTCGTACTTCTCCGGCGTCAGCAGCTCGTTTTTCGCGCCGCTGATCGCGGCCTGGATGCCTTTGGGATCGAACTTCTTGACATCGAGGTTCAAGTCTTTCATTACGTTGCGGACGACCGACAGCTGGTCGGCGGAGTCGAGGATGGTGAAGCGGGACGCGTAGCCGATCCGCTCGATGTCTTTGCGCAAAATGCGGACGCACATCGAATGGAACGTGCTGACCCAAATGTCGCTGCCGGACGGGCCGACGAGCTTCGCCACCCGCTCCTGCATCTCCCGCGCCGCCTTGTTGGTGAAGGTGATCGCCAGAATGCTCCACGGCGGCGCCAGCCGCCTGGCGATAATGTAGGCGATCCGGTGCGTCAGCACCCGCGTTTTGCCGCTTCCCGCGCCGGCCATGATGAGCAGCGGGCCTTCCGTGGCGGTGGCCGCTTCCCGCTGCTTCGGATTGAGCTTGCGCAGCGCTTCGTCGATATCCGCCGTTTCCGGCGGCACCGGTTCAAAAAACATGGTCATGCTCCTTTGCTGCGGTGTTGTGAACGGCGTCCACGGTCGCGAGCGCCGCATCCAGCCGCTCGTAGACGGCATTGCCGACGACGACGGTATGGGCGGACCGGGCCGCCAGCGCCGCCTGCTCCGGCGTCCGCACCCCGCCTCCGTAGAAGAGACGGGCTTGCGTCAGCCCGTCGCGCAGCTTGCGCACGAGCCCCATATCCCCGAACGTGCCGCTGTATTCCACGTAAAAGACGGGCACGCGCCACAGGCGATCGGCCACCTGGCTGTAGGCGACCGCTTCTTTCTCGGACACGGCGGCATTCGCGCCGGTCACGCGGGCGACGGTGGAATCGCCGTTCAGCACGAGATAAGCCTGTCCCGCGACGGATTCCCAGGGCAGCAGATGGCCGAAATGCTGCAACGCCGCGACATGGTGGCCGATCAGCCATTCGCGGCGGTCCGTATTGAGCACCATCGGAATGAAATAAAGGTCGAAACCCGGCACCGCCAGCGACGGATCGGACAGCTCCAGCGCGCACGGCACTTCGTAGCGTCGAATGCGGGACAACAGGTCGACCGTCTTGTCGAAGGTGACGCCGCTCGACCCGCCCACGACGATCGCGTCGGTGCCGGAGGCGCACAACTTGTCCAGCGCTTCGTCGCCGATCGTCCGGTCCGGGTCCAGCTTGAACACGTGACGCCATGTATCATATCGGATCGGAAACATAACGTCCTCCGTCCATCGTTTACCCCTAGTCTATGCGTTCGCCGGAACCGTGTCAATTTCGCCAACCGAGCGACAAAGTCGGCTCGGAATGTGCAACCGCAGTAAGCAATGCTGTGCATTGCGGTGCGGTTGCGCTCGGTAAGCCGAGCGACGAAGTCGGCTCGGAATGTGCAACCGCAGTAAGCAATGCTATGCATTGCGGTGCGGTTGCGCTCGGTAAGCCGAGCGACGAAGTCGGCTCGGAATGTGCAACCGCAGTAAGCAATGCTATGCATTGCGGTGCGGTTGCGCTCGGTAAGCCGAGCGACGAAGTCGGCTCGGAATGTGCAACCGCAGTAAGCAATGCTGTGCGTTGCGGTTGCGCTCGGTAAGCCGAGCGACAAAGTCGTCTCGGAATGTGCAACCGCAGTAAGCAATGCTGTGCGTTGCGGTGCGGTTGCGCTCGGTAAGCCGAGCGACGAAGTCGGCTCGGAATGTGCAACCGCAGTAAGCAATGCTGTGCATTGCGGTGCGGTTGCGCTCGGTAAGCCGAGCGACGAAGTCGGCTCGGAATGTGCAAGCGCGCGCCGAACGGGAACAGGGCTGTACCCGAAGGCCGCAGACGAGAAGGGCGCCTCGGGTACAGCCCGCAGGTCCGGCGCCCCGGCGCGGGGCGGCAGCGCTTGCTTTACGGTTGCAGCTTGTTCAGCAGATACTGGCGAAACGGCTCGCTCAGATCGGGCCGATCCAGCGCGAAATCGACGATCGTCTTCAGGTACCCCAGCTTTTCGCCGGTATCGTAGCGTTTGCCTTCGAATCGGTAGGCGTACACCGCCTCATATTGAAGCAGCCGGGAAATCGCGTCGGTCAGCTGGATCTCCCCGCCGGCGCCGGTATCCTGCGTTTCCAACAGATCGAAGATGGCCGGCGTCAGGATGTAGCGTCCCATGATCGCGATGTCCGACGGCGCCCGATCCGGGGACGGTTTCTCCACCACCCCGCGGACGGGAAGGACGGAGGCCGACGGATCCGCATCTTGGCCGGGATCGACGATGCCGTAGCGGTTCACTTCGCCGTGGGGCACTTTCTGCACCGCCAGCACCGACCGGCCCACCCGCTGAAACACGTCCTTCATCTGCTTCAGGCACGGCACTTCGGAACGGACGATGTCGTCGCCGAGCAGCACGGCGAACGGCTCGTCGCCGATGAACTTGCGCGCGCACCAGATGGCGTGGCCCAGCCCTCTCGGCTCCTTCTGCCGGATGTAGTGGATGTCGGTGAGTTCCGACGCCTTCTGCACTTCGGACAGCAGGTCCAGTTTTCCTTTCTGCAGCAGGTTCTGCTCCAGCTCGTAGTAACTGTCGAAATGGTCCTCGATGGCGCGCTTGCCTTTGCCGGTGACGATCAGGATGTCCTCGATGCCGGAGGCGACGGCTTCCTCCACAATGTATTGAATGCTCGGCTTGTCGATGATCGGCAGCATTTCTTTCGGCATCGCCTTGGTTGCCGGAAGAAAGCGGGTGCCCAGTCCCGCGGCCGGGATAATGGCTTTGCGAATTTGCATGCGGCGGCTTCCTCTCTGCTCATTCGGGATGGCTTTCATCCGTTATAGCCCGGTAAACTCCAAATGCAAAAAATAGATTTCATTAATAAGTCTACATTTGTACAATTCGAACATCAACAAACAACCCTAAAGATCCAACAGGTTTTATCGTTCGGCGCATACGGCTTAAAAGAAGTCGGCGTCGTTCAAGACGCGGCGAGGCTTCCGGCGGAAAAAGGGATTGCTCCATGGGGACTGATAACGGTCGCAGGCAGGACACGGCGGGAAATCCGGCGGCAACCCGATTATCCGGATCAAAAGGTCATCCGTCTGTTTGAACGGTTACCGAAGAAGCGATTGAATGCGTTCATCTTTGATGTGCTGTTTGCATAGCGCCCTGATCGTATCATGGTGCGCCCTCCAGCTGTTCCAGACGTATGTGGCCCACTCTTTTATCATCCTGTCTCGCGGCTTCCCCGGTTCGCAGTTCAAAACATCCAATATCGTAAGTTCATTCATTTTATGAGGCGGGTTCAAAGAAGGCCATCCTGCCGCAGGTTTCGCAAAATTCATATGGGCATGCTGAACCTGCTTTCCCGTAAAATGATACTCCACGGCAAGGCATAACCCGACCAAAGCAAAGAGGGTTGTAATCACTTTTGTTTGGCTGCCCGTATGCTGCGCTCCGTAAGCATCCACGCAATGCTGATGGATGAAGGTCGGATCCCCGCTCGTCATGTTGTACGCGGTCAATTCCCCTTTCAGTTCCCAGCACTCTCCGGAGGCGTTGTAATATTCATGGGGCGCCAAGTTTTTGTCGGGAAGAATGAGTCCGCAACCGGGACATTCGGTCTTATGGTTCATCATGAACCCCGCCCTTCAATCCTGCGTATAGCCGCTGTTTTCCTCCGCTCAAGAGAAAGCGGACTTCCGGCTTCCGGCCGGGTTGCGGCGCAACGTCCGCTGCCGCATTCAAAGCGAACGTCGCCCCGCTACTTCACCAGTTGCCCGCGCGTCACGCCGAGCTGATTGGTCGCCTTCAGCGTCCGCCACACTTCGGTGCCGCCGATCCGGCCGTCGACGGCGGCCCGGTACAGAGCCAGCACCTCGCGGACTTTCGCGGCGTCTTCCTCGAGAAACTCGACGCGATAGGTGCGAACGCCCAGCTCTACAAAAGCGTCCAGAAATTCGGCGCCGGACTGCTCGATCGCGTTGTAGACCGTGTTGCGGCAGCCTTCGTCGACGCGCACCGGATGGGACATCCCGATGCGGTCCCGCAGCGACGCGCGGTGCCGTTCGCACGGCCGCCCGCAGTTCGTGTAATCGGTCCCCTCGCTCAAAAAGGTGCAGTACACGCAATGCTCGGTATGGAACATCGGCAAATGCTGGTGGATCACGATCTCCAGCCGGGAACCGTCCGTACGGCGCAGCAGGTCGACCATCTGCTGGGCGTTCAGGTCGTAGGAAGGCGTCACCCGCTCACAGCCGGCTTCCCGGAGAACGGCAACGGTCCGGTGGTTGGCCGCGTTCAGCGAGAAGTCCCCAATCAGCGCCGGATGGGTCTCCTCCGGGTTGTCCACCCGCTCTTTCATGTAGTAGTAGAGCGCGCCGGTGTTGCGCACCAGCACGGCGTCGGGCCGCAAATTCAGGATGTTGCGGTGGTAGCCGTTCTCCCCCGGCATATGGATGCGCGGCGTAGCCAACGCAATCGGCTTGCCGGCTTCGCGGCACAGGCGAATCGCGTCCGGGAACTGCTTGATGAATTCGAAGTCGGCATAGATGAGCGCGACATCGGTACAGGCCGCCGCTTCCACCTGCTCCAGCGTCCGGCACAGCGCGGTGAGCCGAATGTCCGCGCGGGCGGGAACGGCGGCGGCTTCAGCCGCGGCCCCGGCGTAGGCGTCCGCCGGCCGCTTCACGTACCGCGGCGGCTGCTCGCGCAGCCGTTCGAGCCGCTCGGCCGCTTCCCGGCGCATCCGGTTCAGCTCGCGCATCGGAAGGATGACGTCCCCTTCCAGGCGCACTTCCAACTGCTCGAGCCGGAACAGGGTCCCGCCGAGCCGGCCCAATTGCTCGGCCAGCACCTCCCGGCCGAGCGGCCGCTTCAGCGCTTTCTCCAGCGGCATCTCCGACGGCACGACGACGGTCGCGTTCCGCTGCAGATCGGTCCAGATCGTGCGAAGCAGCCCGCCTTCCTTGCCTTCGACGGTGACGGCAACCGGGAAGGTGCGGTACGGCTTCTCCGTCTCGAACGTGCTCCGCAGCCGACGTTCGAGCGCGGGATCGCTCGTCTTCCAGATCCGGTCGCCGACGTGCACGCGGCTCAGATCGACGTCGTGCCGGCCGGGCACAATCTCGACGGCTTCGCCGGCCGGCGCTTCGCCTTCCAGCTTCGCCCCGCCGAGCCGCAGGTCGTAGACGCGGCCGCCCTCTTCTTTCTTCGTCGGATCTCCGGCGTCGAACACGATGCCGTCGCCGCGCTTGAGCGGCTCTTCGAGCCGGCACACGACCGCGTCGCGCAAAATCCGCTCGACCCGCCCGAGATAGACGCCGCGGCTTTTCGGGAACGTCCCTTCCACCAGTTTCTTATTGTTCGTGCCTTCGAGAAAGCCGTGGGTAAATCCGCGCGAGAAGCTTTGCTGCAGCTCGCGCATTTCCTCGTGCGTCGGGGCGGCGTCGACGCCGGCGAAGTAGTTGTCGATGGCCCGGCGGTATTTGCCGACGACGTTGGCGACGTATTCCGGGCTTTTGAGCCGGCCTTCGATTTTGAACGACGTCACCCCGGCCTCGATCAGCTCCGGCACCAGATCGATCGCCGCCAGATCTTTCGGCGACAGCAGATAGGCCACGTCCCCCATCGGCTTCTGCACGCCGTCGACGATCAGGTCATAGGGTAGCCGGCAAGCCTGCGCGCATTCGCCGCGGTTGGCCGAGCGGCCGCCCCACATCTCCGACGTCAGGCATTGGCCCGAATAGGAAACGCAGAGCGCGCCGTGAACGAACACTTCCATCGGCAGCTTGGCCTGCTCGCCGATTTTGCGGATCTGGCGCAAATTGTTTTCCCGCCCGAGGACGACGCGCTCCAGCCCGAAAGGCTTGACGAATTCCACCGCCTCCGGGGAGGTGATGGTCATCTGCGTCGAGCCGTGGATCGGAAAGTCCGGCGAGATTTCGCGGATCAGCTGCACCAGTCCCAGATCCTGCACGATCGCCGCGTCCACCCCGGCGTCGATGCATGCTTCGATCAGCCGCTGAGCCTCGGGCAGCTCGTTTTCGAACACCAAAATGTTGAACGTCAAATACCCTTTGACGCCGTAACGGTGCAGAAAAGCCATCACTTCCGGGAGTTCCTCCTCCCGAAAATTATGGGCCCTGGCCCGCGCATTGAATTTCTCCGCGCCGAAATAGACCGCGTCCGCCCCGTTGGCCACCGCGGCTTTCAGGCAGTCCCAATCGCCCGCCGGCGCCAGCAGCTCGATATGTTCACGCCGCACAGCGGCATTGTTCGCCATTGCAAGTCAACCTCCATGCCGCCTTTATGGCGGTTCGCTTCCACCAGTATAGCAAAACGCCGGACAAATCGGCAGTAACCAAGCGACGAAGTCGGCTTGGAATGTGCAAGCGCAGTAAGCAATGCGGTGCATTGCGGTGCGATTGCGCCCTGCATCCAGCCCAAAATTCGATTGATTTCCGCATCGATCTGCCGCAAAATAGAAGGACAGGCGCGTCCGGAAGCACCGGACCGGGACCGATACCAATTGCGAAGGAGAGGACCGATCCATGGGCGAAATGACGGACCGCGAGTTGCTGGTGACCCTTGTCAAAAACCTCGAGCTTATGAGAGCGGAACTGACCGCTTTCAAAGACGAAGTCAGGACGATGTTTCGACAGCAATCGGACGATATGCAGACGCTGAAGAACGATGTACAAATGTTGAAGAACGAAGTGCAGACCTTGAACAACAAGTTCGATCGGCTTGAACGGGACGTCAAGGAGACGCACCGGCGCACGCTTCACCTCGAAACCAAATTTTACGAATCCGGAACGTTGTAAAATGCGAAAACAGCATCCCGAACCCGCTCGCTGCCGCAGGTTCGGGATGCTGTTTTAGTGGCGGATCCGATGCGCCGCAGTTTACCAGCCGCTGATCATCTTGACGTCGGCGATCAGGAAAACGACAAGGGCGAACGTTCCGAAGCCGAGGGCGACCCAATTTTTGCGCGGACGCGCCAGCAACGTCTTAATCAGCCCGATTATAATCAAAAGCGTAAACAGAAGCATGAAAATATCGAACGCCGTAAAGGTGCTTGCCGCTTTCTCCGCTGCCTCCGCGTTTTCCGCCAGAAACATGGGGGGACCTCCTTTATGTTCATACGTCTACCCATTACCCATTATGTTATCTTCCCCGCTGCCGGCTTGCAAGTCCGAAAATGCCGCCGTAACAACTTTGTCACAGTTTCGATATAAGGGACAGTTGGCTTTTCCATCAGCAACTTTTATACCTTTTAAAGCCCCGTTGCCATTGTCGCTGTCGAGAGGAATATGTTACGATCAATATCGCACTTATTTCATCGGAAATTCGGCAAAGGGAGTGGACCCGCGCATGGCTTACGAACCGGTATGGCTGAAAAATCCGGACAAGCTGAACAAATTCGAGCTCTACAAAGCGGAAAAAGACGGGTTGGATATCATTAACGACATCAAATATAAATATGCGAAAGAAGGCTTCGGCTCCGTTCCGCAAGAAGATTTCAACCTGTTCAAATGGGCCGGGGTGTACCAGCAGAAGCCGAACGACGGCTTCTTCATGATGCGCATCCGGATTCCGGGCGGCATCATGACCAGCGGTCAAGCCCGCGTGCTGGCCGGCATCGGCCGCGATTACGGCCGCGGCCTGATCGACGTGACGACTCGCCAGGCGATCCAGTTCCACTGGCTGCAGATCGAGAACTTCCCGGACATTTTCGATCGCCTCGCCTCCGTCGGCTTGGCTTCCTGGGAAGCTTGCGGCGATTGCCCGCGGACGATCGTCGGCAATCCGCTGGCCGGCATCGATCCGCACGAGCTGATGGACACGTCGCCGATCGTGGAGCAGGTGGAGAAATTTTTCCTCGCCAACCGCGATTTCTCCAATCTGCCCCGGAAATATAAAATGTCCATTTCCGCCAATATCTATAACAGCTCGAACGCGGAAATCCAATGTCTCGCGTTTACGCCGGCCACGAAAGTCATCGACGGGGAAAAAGTGATCGGCTTCCACGTGATGGTCGGCGGAGGTCTGTCGGCCCGGCCGCACCTCGGCCGGCAGCTCGACCTGTTCGTCCGGCCGGAAGAGGTGCTGAAGGTGGCCGTCGGCGTAACGACGATTTTCCGGGACTACGGCTACCGGGAGAAGCGCCATTACGCCCGCCTGAAATTTCTGGTCGCGGATTGGGGCGTCGAAAAGTTCCAGGAGAAGCTGATCGAGCTGATCGGCCCGATGCCGTCCCGCGGCGACGACGCCATCGTCGGCTGGAACGCGGCTTACTTCGACGGCGTCCATCCGCAGAAACAGCCCGGCCTGAACTACATCGGGCTGAACGTGCCGGTCGGACGGACCAACAGCGACGAGCTGGAGCAGCTGGCCGACCTGGCCGACCGTTACGGAGACGGCAAAATCCGCACGACGGTGTCGCAAAATCTGATTCTGACCGGCATTCCCGACGACAAGGTGGAAGACGTGCTGGCGGCGCCGGTTCTGAAACGCTTGTCGCCGAACCCGAACCGCTTCATGAGCCGCACCGTGTCGTGCACCGGCAACGAATTTTGCAACCTGGCCATTGTCGAGACGAAAGAGCGGGCGCGCCGCGTCGCCGAATACCTCGATCAGCGCATCGAGCTGGACGAACCGATTCGCATCCACTTCATCGGCTGCCCGAACAGCTGCGGCCAGAAGCACGTCGCGGATATCGGCCTGCAAGGCGCGCTCGTGAAGACGCCGGAAGGCATGGTCGACGCCTACGACATCGCGATCGGCGGAACGCTCGGTCCGGGCGCCAAGTTCAACACCCCGCTCAAAGGCCGGGTCAAGGCCGACCAGGTTCCGTCCGTGCTGGAACAGCTCATTTTGTTCTATAAGGAAAACCGCGTTCCGGGCGAATCGTTCCACGCTTTCGTCGAGCGCGTCGGCATCCCGGCGTTTCAGGAGAAGCTCACCGAGCTGCTTGCAGCCGCCGTTTGAACCGTCGCGAAGTCGAATTCCCGACACCAGGCCGGAGGCCTCCTTCCCCGCTTGAGCAGCGGTGAGGGAGGCCTTTTGGTTGCAGCATGGTTTGGCCGGAGTCGGGTCAATGCCGCACGTTCCGGCCCGGGGAGCGGCGCGCGCCGATCCGCAAGCTCGGCAGCAGCCGGTATTTCAAATCTTTCAACTGCACCACGATGATGATGCTGATGATGACGAGCAGAAACCAGGAGCTGATTTTGCCCCAATGGACGATGCGCCATCCGTCGGCCTGATCGGGATATTGCCACGCGCCGAGAAAGGTCGACAGGTTTTCCGCCACCCAGATGAAAAAAGCGATCAGCGCGAAGGACAGCAGGATATGCATCCGGTATGGGCGACTGCCTATCGTAAATCGGACCGAGGTGCGCCCAAAAAGGGGAACGAGGCCGGCCGTCAGCACCCAGCGGAAGTCCGGCAGCGCGTGATGGGTGAAAAAATTGGCGTAGATCAGCACCGCCGCCGAAGTCGTGAGCGCGCCGTTCGGCCACCGCTCGAACCGGAGGTCGAACCGTTTCCATGCCTGGCAGATGTAGCTGGCCACGCTGGCATACATGAAGCCGCTGTAGAGCGGCACGCCCCACAGCTTGGTCCACGCCTCCTCCGGGTACGACCAGGAGCCCATATGCACTTTGAACAACTCGAGGCCAAGGCCGATCAGGTGGAACATCGTGATGACCTTCAGCTCGTCCGTCGTCTCCAGCCGAAACCGCACCATGCCGGCCTGCGTCAGCAAGCAGACGACCAGAATCAGATCGTACCGGTGCAGCAGCGGAATGTGGACCGCCCGCGTCAGCGCCATCGCCGCGAACAGAATGACCGGAAATACGCAGCATAGCGCCTGTTTCCAGACGAATCGAAACAGAGTTCGAACCGAAGCGGGAACGATGATCTGATTCAACCGTAAACCCCCGTTATCCCTGTTTATCGATAAAACGCGGCCGTTCCGATATTTCTTTGCGCAGCAGGCGAATCTCTTCGATCAGCACGTCCAGCTTCCGGGAAGTTTTGGAAGAATCCAACGCATAACGAATGACGGCAATGAAAAACAGCAGGGCGATGCCATAGAGCAAAATGAAAATCAGAATGCCTGCGCCCCCGATTCCGGACATATCCCGCACCCCCGTTCCCCCGCATTATCCAGCCCATTGTACTCCATGCGGTATGACTAGGTCAAAGCGTCCTGTCCTTGACACCGGCGGCCTTTTGAATTAAATTTAAACTAATTCTATTTTAAAAAGGAGGAGAAGCCGATGCGCCAAGCCGGCGCGATGACCCGTCAGCGGCAGGCGATTTACGACGTGCTGCGTACCTCCCACGACCACCCGACGGCTGCCGATGTGATCGAGCGGTTGAAAGCTCGGGGCCACCAGTTGGCTTATGCGACGGTCTACAACTCCCTTCGCTATTTGACCGAGGAAGGGTTGATCCGGGAGCTCAAGCTCGAAAGCGGCCCCAACCGCTATGACGCCCGGCTGGAGGACCACCAGCATATCGTCTGCGTGTCCTGCGGCCGCGTGGACGAAGTGTTCGCCGAACCGCCGGCCGATTGGCTGAGCGCGATCGGCGAGCAGACCGGCTACGAAATTCGCGAAGGCCAGCATTTGTTCAAGGGGGTGTGCGAAGCGTGCAGGAACCGATCGTAAAAAACGGAGAATCTCCGTACTGCGACGTCATTGCCGACCGGATCTTGCTGATCAGTCCCCGCCCAGCCGCCTTCCGGACGCTCGTGGCGGAGCTGGCCGACCGGTGCTTCGACGTCATGCTGTTTCACCATGCGGACGATCCGGCCATCGCCTCGCTGCAGGACAGCACCCTGCTGATCGACCGAACGATGGACCGCCCCCCGACCTCCGCCGCGCCGATCGGCGCCGGTCAACCGCTGCTGCAGCTGGTGAGCCCGGAAACCGACGTGTCGCGACTCCGCGGACCTTATCTCGTATGGCCCTGCCCGATGGAAGAGGCGCTGTCGGCCATTCGGAAGCTGTCTTCGGGCAGGCGCGCTGCCGGCCGGTCATCCAAACATTTGATGTTCAAGGACATCCTCATGGACCTGCACCGGATGACCGTCACCCGGGCCGGCATCCGCGTCGCATTGACCCGGACCGAGTTCGAGCTTCTTCGGGTGCTGCTCGAATCGAACGGCAAAGCGCTGGACCGTCAGGAATTGCTGGACCTCGTATGGGGAGACGATTATTTCGGAGGCAGCAACGCCGTCGACGTCCATATCCGCAGCCTGCGGCGGAAACTGCGCGACGATCCGCGCAACCCCCGCTACATCGCCACGGTTCGCGGGATCGGCTACCAGCTGGCCGACGCTTGACTTTGCTTGCGCCGGCCGCTTTTCTGCCCTCCTCTTCATCAGAACTTCATGCAAAATTCATCGTACCTTCATGAAGTCCCAGGACGAAAAATGGTACGATTTTTTTGCCGGTTGTTTTAGATTTAGTTCAAATATAAAATTGGGAGGTTTTGCATGATGACTGCCAATAGTTCTGCCGATCCTGCCGCTGTTGCCAAAATCGGACTTGAAGCGCCGTCGTTCGATCTGCCCTCCACCCGCAATCTCGATACGCTGGAGGAGCACGTCGCGCTTCGGGATTATCGCGGCCGGTGGCTTGTTCTCTTTTTCTGGCCGTACGATTTCTCCTTCATCTGCCCGACGGAAATTACCGGATTCAGCGACAGCGCCGACCGGTTCCGCGAATTGAACTGCGATATCGTCGGCATATCCGTCGACAGCGTCTATACGCACAAAGCCTGGATCGAGACCCCGCGCGACCGGAACGGCATCGGCCCGGTCAACTACCCGCTCGCCTCCGACTTCACGAAAGAAACCGCCCGCGCCTACGGCGTCTTGGACGAAAAGACCGGAGCGGCGCACCGGGGGCTGTTCATCATCGATCCGGAAGGCATCGTTCGCTATCAGGTAACGACGGATATGAACGTCGGCCGCAGCGTCGACGAGACGCTTCGCGTGCTGCAGGCGCTTCAATCCGGCGGGCTGTGCCCGGTCAACTGGAAGCCCGGCGACCGCACAATCGGCTGACGCCGAAGCTTTGCACCCGCCGCTCTCCGCACGCGGAAGCCGCCCCTCGGTCTTCGCTGACTGCAGGGGCGGCGCTTTCTGCCGAATCCTCTGCCTGACGGAATGAATCCCCTCAAATCATTCCCTCTGTCGAAATCCCCCTCGCTCAGGCCATCGCGCATGTGGTCAGTACTCACGTTTGCCGAACCTCATTTCCCTTTTCATCACGGCAACATTCCCTTTCGCCCCCGCCTGGCCTTCTCTTGCGCTAGACCGATCACGACCAGCTTCGGTACCCGTCAAAAGCGAATACGGTGAAACCAGCATGGCATGACGCAGAGCACCGAAATGTTCAGCCTGGATGCTGAAAACCTGAACGAGAGGGATAGCATCGGAAAAAGACGAAGAAGAGGAAGTGAAATCTCCTGACCAAGCGGGATTTCGGCAGAAGGTGACAAGGAAAAGAAGAGAAGCTTCCTGAACGAGCGGGATTTCGGCAGAAGGACGCAACGGAAGAGATTGGCCGCAGCCGTCCCTGAGCAGGCAGCGTCCGGCCTCGCCTGAACGGACGGGATCTGCCTGCAAAGCGCAACCGCCGGAGCAGATTTTCCTCCGCTCCGGCGGTCTCACGTCGGTTGCAGGTCAGACGGCCGCTTCGGCTGCCATTTCGGCGGCCTCCAGGAACCGTTCGCAGTCCAGCGCCGCCATGCAGCCGGTTCCCGCCGCGCTGATGGCTTGCCGATACCGGCGGTCCTGCACGTCGCCGCAGGCGAACACGCCCGGGACGTTCGTTTCGGTCGTGCCCGGCTTGACGATGAGGTAGCCTTGCTCGTCGGTGTCGAGCTGCCCGTCCAGAAACTTCGTGTTCGGCGTATGGCCAATCGCCACGAAAAGACCTTCCGCTTCCAAAATTTCCTCTTCGCCGGTCTCGTTGTTCCGTACCTTGAGCCCGGTCACGCCCTGCTCCCCGGAAAGGACTTCAAGCGGCGTCCGGTTCAGTCTCCAGCTGATTTTGGCGTTGGCGCGGGCGCGATCCTGCATGATTTTGGAGGCGCGCAGCTCGGCGCGGCGGTGGACCAGAACGACTTCCGACGCGAAGCGCGTCAGGAAGCCCGCTTCTTCCATCGCCGAATCCCCGCCGCCGACGACGATGATCCTCTTGCCGCGGAAGAAAAATCCGTCGCAAGTGGCGCAGGTGCTGACGCCCCGTCCGACGTTGTCCCGCTCTCCCGGGATGCCCAAATATTTGGCCGATGCGCCGGTCGAGACGATGATCGACTCGGCTTGCAGCGATTCGCCGCCTTCCAGATGCAACGTAAAGGGGCGCTTCGACAAGTCCGCCGCGTTCACCCAGCCCGTCCGAAATTCGGCGCCGAACCGTTCCGCCTGCTTCCGCATGTTGTCCATCAATTCCGGTCCCAGAATCCCGTCCGGAAAACCGGGGAAATTCTCCACTTCCGTCGTCGTGGTCAGCTGTCCGCCCGGTTCCGGGCCTTCGATGACGAGCGGGTTCAAATTCGCCCGCGCCAAATAGATGGCGGCCGTCAGCCCGGCCGGGCCCGTGCCGATAATGACCGTTTTGCGCATCCGATCCACTCCCTTTCCCAAGTGCTTTCAAATGGCTTATTTCTATAAAACAAGAATACCACCGCCAGAGGGAATCTTCATGAAGAATGGATGAAGACGGCAACAGCCGCCGGAAAAAAATTCCGACGGCCGCTGTCTGAAAGGTTAGCGAACTTTGGCGAGCGCGGCCTCGGTTCGGGCCCGGTCGCGCTCCAGTATCGGGGCGAGATATTGGCCTGTGTAGGATTTCGGATTTCGGGCAACCTCTTCGGGCGTGCCGGTAGCGATGACCATGCCGCCTCCGCTGCCGCCTTCCGGCCCCAGATCGACGATGTAATCCGCCGTTTTGATGACGTCCAGGTTGTGCTCGATGACGAGCACCGTCTCGCCGGAATCGACCAGGCGGTGCAGCACCTCCAGCAGCCGCTTGATATCGTCGACGTGCAGGCCGGTCGTCGGCTCGTCGAGAATGTACAGCGTCTTGCCGGTGCTGCGGCGGTACAGCTCGGCAGCCAGCTTCACACGCTGGGCTTCGCCGCCGGACAGCGTGGTCGCCGGCTGGCCCAGCTTCATGTAGCCGAGCCCGACGTCGAGCAGCGTCTGCAGCTTGCGCTGGATGCGGGGAATGTTGCGGAAAAACTCCGTCGCATCTTCGATCGTCATCTCCAGCACTTCGGAGATGTTCATGCCTTTGTATTTGACTTCCAGCGTCTCGCGATTGTAGCGTTTGCCCTTGCACACTTCGCAAGGAACGTACACGTCGGGCAGGAAGTGCATCTCGATCTTGATGATGCCGTCGCCCTTGCACGCTTCGCAGCGGCCGCCGCGCACGTTGAAGCTGAAGCGTCCCTTCTTGTAGCCTCGCACCTTCGCTTCGTTCGTCATCGCGAACACGTCGCGGATGTCGTCGAACACGCCGGTATACGTCGCCGGGTTGGAACGGGGCGTTCGGCCGATCGGCGACTGGTCGATATCGATCACTTTCTCCAAATGCTCGATGCCGAGCAGCGCTTTATGCTCGCCGGGGCGGGTCTTCGCTTTGTTCAGGTCGCGGGCCAGCGTTTTGTACAAAATTTCGTTGACCAGCGTCGATTTCCCGGAACCCGACACGCCGGTCACGACGGTGAAGACGCCGAGCGGAAATTTCGCGTTCAGGTTGCGCAGGTTGTTCTCCTTCGCCCCCTTGACTTCGAGCCACTTGCCGTTTGGCTTGCGGCGCTCCATCGGCACCGGAATGAACTTGCGCCCGCTCAAATAGGCTCCGGTCAGCGAACGCTCGTTGGCCATCACTTCCTGCGGCGTCCCCTGGGCCACGACGGTGCCGCCGTGAATGCCGGCGCCCGGCCCGATGTCGATCAGGTAGTCGGCCGCCAGCATCGTATCCTCGTCGTGCTCGACGACGATCAGCGTATTGCCGAGGTCGCGCATCTGCTCAAGCGTCCGGATGAGCTTGTCGTTGTCCCGCTGATGCAGGCCGATGCTCGGCTCGTCGAGAATATACAGGACGCCCATCAGGCTGGAGCCGATCTGCGTGGCCAGCCGGATCCGCTGCGCTTCGCCGCCCGAGAGCGTGCCCGCGGCCCGCGACAGCGTCAAATATTCGAGGCCGACGTTGACCAGGAAGCCGAGCCGACTGTTGATTTCCTTCAAAATCAGATTCGCGATCGCCTTCTCTTTGTCGTTCAGCTCCAGGCTGCTGAAAAACCGCTGCGCTTCCCCGATGGAAAGCGAGGTCACATGCGCCATATTTTTCCCGCCGACCGTCACCGCAAGCGATTCCCTTTTCAACCGGTGGCCGTGGCATTTGGCGCAGGGCTGCGAGCTCATATACGCTTCGATGAACTCCCGGATGCTGTCCGACGCCGTCTCCCGGTACCGCCGTTCCAGATTGGGCACGATGCCTTCAAACGGCACCAGCGCGTCGCGGATATGCCCGAATTCGTTCTCGTAGCGGAACCGGATTTTCTCTCCGCCCGTCCCGTACAGAATCAGCTTCATCTGTTTGTCGTCCAGCTCCGACACCGGCACGTCGGTCGGAATGCCGTAATGCGCGCACACCGCCGCCAGAAACTGCGGATAGTAGCTGGAGGCTCCCCCCGCCCAGGCTTCGAACGCGCCTTCCTCGATGCTCCGGCTCCGATCGGGAACGAGCAGGTCGGGGTCGACGACCATCTTCGCGCCCAATCCGTCGCATTCCGGGCACGCGCCGAACGGCGAGTTGAACGAGAACATCCGCGGCGCCAGTTCGTCCATTGAGAACCCGCATATCGGACACGCCAGGTTGGAGTTGAACATCAGCTCTTCCTGGCCGATGACGTCGACGATCACCCGTCCGCCGGACAGCTTCAGCGCCGTTTCCAGCGAATCGGCCAGCCGCGGGGCGACGTCTTCCTTGACGACGATCCGGTCCACCACGACTTCGATGGAATGCTTCTTGTTTTTCTCCAGTTCGATCGTCTCGGACAGGTCGCGGATTTCCCCATTGACCCGCACCCGGACGAAGCCCTGCTTCTGAACGTCGGCCAGCAGCTTGGCGTGCTCTCCCTTGCGCCCGGATACGATCGGAGCCAGAATCTGAAGCCGGGTCCGCTCGGGGTATTCCAGAATCCGGTCGACCATCTGCTCCACCGTCTGCGACGTGATCTCCACGCCGTGATCCGGGCAATGAGGACGGCCGATTCTCGCAAACAGCAGCCGCAAATAGTCGTAAATTTCCGTCACCGTGCCGACGGTGGAGCGGGGGTTGCGGCTCGTCGTCTTCTGGTCGATGGAGATGGCGGGCGACAGGCCTTCGATGGAGTCGACGTCCGGCTTGTCCATCTGCCCGAGAAACTGGCGGGCGTAGGCCGACAGCGATTCCACATAGCGGCGCTGTCCTTCCGCATAAATCGTATCGAAGGCGAGCGACGATTTCCCCGAGCCGCTGAGGCCGGTGAGCACGACGAATTTGTCGCGGGGAATCGTCACGTCGATGTTTTTCAGGTTGTGGGCTCGCGCGCCTTTAATCACGATGCTGTCGTTGGCCAAAACCAAAAGCCCCTTTCGCGACCGAACGGCTGGCTTCACCGGCCGCGGTCGTCCGTCACATAGGAATATGTGTTCCCATTCATTATAGCGAACCGCCGCAGGCAATGCAAACCATTTGGAATCCGGGAAAAAAGGATTCGGTTGGTACGCGTCGAATTTTACCGGGTTTGGAAAATCCATTTGCGAATCGGGTGAAGGTGTCGGATGCAAAATCGTTCCTTGTCTTTGTTCCGTCGAATCTGGAAGTACCGGCTGCACTATGCTATCGTTCTTCCGGCGCTCGTCCTGATCCTCCTGTTCCGGATCGTGCCTTTCGCCGGCGACGTCCTGATGGCATTTAAAGATTACAAAGTGTTCCGGGGCCTGTTCAGCAGCCCCTGGGTCGGCTTCGGAAATTTCGGGAAGCTGTGGGCCGATCCGGCTTTCCGAACCGCCCTCTCCAACACGCTGGCGATCAAACTGGCGTATATCGCTTGCACCGGCATCTTCGCATTTGTCATCGCCCTCGCCCTCGCCAGAATCGCTTCGCCGGCGGTGCGGCGGCTCTTCTCCACGCTGTTTCTCGTGCCGTACTTCATCCCGTCGCTCGTCGTCGCCTATACCGTCATGTGCGTGCTGTCGCCTAACTTATCCCCCCTTTTCCCCGTCCATACGCTCGCGCTCGGCCGGCCCGACCTGTTTCGGCCGCTGCTGGCGGCGGTTGAGGCGTTGAAAACGTGCGGCATCCCGATCCTGATGGCGCTGGCGGCGATCGAAGGCAGGCGGGCGGCGTCGGCCCGCGGCGCGAACGGCGGCTTGACGGCGGGCGGTTTCGTCCGGCAGGAGGCGCTGCCGGCCGGCAAAGCGATTGCGGCCTTCATGCTGCTGCAGCTGTCCACCCTGTTGTCGACCGATTTCGAACTGGCCTATTCGCTGTACAATCCGCTCGTCTATTCGACGGGTGACACGTTGAATACCTATCAGTTCAGAACCGGCTTCATGATGATGGAGGCCGGCACGGCCGGGGCTTCGCGGCTGTTCCAATATGCGGTTCAACTGCTGCTGACGCTGCCGGCGTACTTTGCCGTCCGGAGCTGGTTTCTGCGGGATCTGTTCCCTCCCGGCACGGATGAAGGCGGGGAGATGCGGACCGGACCCAAGGGGCTCGGCGGCGCGGCCGGCATTGCCGGCTTCGGCGCGGCCGCCATCGGCTCGCTCGCGGCGCTGCTGCCGCTGTACATGCTGTTCGTCTATCCCTTTGCGGCCGATGGCGCAGCCGGATCGACGGCCGGGAGCTTGCTCGCCTCCGCCAACTTCGGCACTTACCTTGCCGCCGATTTGGCGGCCGCCGCCGCAAGCGTGCTGATGATCGCGACGCTCGCCTATCCGCTGACGGTGAGAGACTTGCCGGGGCGCGGCCTCTACAAACTTTTTCTGCTGGCCGTGATGGGGATGGGAGGCGGTTCCTTCTCCGAATATTTGCTTTTCAAAAATGTGCACCTGGTCAATACCGTATATCCCCAGATGCTGCTCGGCATTTTCCCGATCGTGAGCGTATTCGCGCTGAAAAGCATTTTCAACAGCCGATATGCCGATTTGAAGGAGCAGGCGTCGGCGGAGGGCCGGGGGGAACTGCACGCTTTCCTGACCCTGTTTCTGCCGAAAATGGGGAAGCCGCTGGCGGCGCTCGGCGTTCTGCAATTCGTCGGGCTGTGGAATTCCTACTCTTCTTCGCTGATTTTTATGAACAATCCGAACGGCTTCTCCCCGGTGATGAAGCTGATGTACCTGATCTCGAACGGTCAGCAGGCGGGGCCGGAACCCGGCGCGCTGCTCCTGTTCGGAGCGGTCGTCAGCCTGCTGCCGCTCGCGCTGCTGCTCGCGTTCCGGAACTGGCTGACATCCGGAACGCTGATCAGCCAAATCCGGAAGCTGTAGGGACGGGCGGCGCCGGAATCGGCTCTTCCGTCAGCGCAGCGCGCTCGGCCACAGCACCAGGGCGTCCCGGTCGCGTTCGGCGCCGAGCGAGCGGAGCACCGCCTCCGCTTCCGTGTCGAGAACGGCCGAACCGTTCCATTTCTCGACGGTGATTTTGTTCAGTCCCGGCCGTTTGAGCAGGGCGCCGAATATCGCCTTAAGCGTATCCGCCCGCTCTTTCGGATCGCTCCCGCGGGCGCCGTTCCCGGAAGCCATGGCGTAAATCCGCCTGCCGTTGTTCTCGATCCAGTACAGCCACTCGCCGCCCCGCAGCGCCAAATAGCAACCCGGCTTGCGCGCGAACGACGCGCCTTCGGCCTGCGGCCAGTCCACGATCCACCCGTACGGATTGGCCGGATCGACCGAAGGCAGCAGCAAGACGGGGGCCGGATCGGCGCTTGGAAGCGGCTGCCGGATCTCTTCGGCCAGCTCGCGGGTGGTGAATTGCAGCGCGTGCAGCCCGCGAACGAACATCCCCCGCGTCACAACGCCCCATTCCTCCAGCCGCTTGAGCACCGGCAGAAGCGACTCCCAGCCGTACGGGACGGTTCTGGCGGCGAGCTCTTTCGTCAGAATGCCGTACGTCTGCAGCAGATGGCGGATCCATTGGACCGCCGACTGCTCGGGCTCCTCCGCGGGGCCCGATGCGGCCGGCCCGCTTCCCGCCCGGCTGCCCCCGTCGGGACCCGCGTCCAGCAAGGAGCCGGTCCAATACCAACGGCCCAATCCGGACCCGGCCTGCGCGAACCGCTGCTTCCCGCGGCTGCGGGACAGCGCGGACAGGCGCAGCGGCGCGAATTGGTCGTTGGAGACGCGGCCCTCCCAGGCCAGATCGAGCAGGTCGGCCAGCACTTCGGAAGGCGGCCGGCCCGTCTCCTGGCTCAGCCGGGTGAGAAAGCGCGCGCCGCCGGTCTGCAGCCGCCGCAGCAGCCCGGGATGCCTGGAAGCATCGGCGTCGTTCGGGCCGGCGCTGACATAGGGCGCATAGAGGGGCTGGCTGTCCGCCAGGAAGAATGCGACCTTGCCCTCCTTGTCCCCCTCCTCCTTGCGGCCGAGCCATACGACCTGTCCCGACGCGCACAGCAGGTCGAGCGCTTCCGGCCGATAGTCCGGCAGCCGCGCCGGGAAAACGGCCGACTCCCATTGCGACAGCGGCAGAAACAGCCCCTGCAGCCGCTCGATCACGGCCAGCAGCCCGTCGCTGCCCGGCAGCCGGGCTTCCGGCAGCACGCGCTGCCGCAGCAGCAGGCGGCCGAGCCAGCGGGAAGCGTCGACCGGCTCGACGTTCCGGCGGGCCTGGCCGATCGACAGGCGGATGAGGCGGGAGGCCACTTTGCGGCTGGACCAGAGCCGTTCGGACGGATCGGCGGCGAACGGCGCCTGCTCGATCAGCCCCAGCTCCAGCAGCCGTTCGACCGCCGCTTTCGCCGCGTCCGCGCTGAACGCCGGATAGCGCTCGCGCAGCTCCTCTTCGGTGAAGGACAGCCGGTTGTCGGCGAACCGGCCGACGACGAACGCGACGGATTCGTCGGAAGCGGGAAAAGCGGCGTACATCGCTTTCTCGTCCGCGACGATCCAGCGGACCCGCCCGTTCCATCGGACGGCCGCGACCTGCTCCCGCTCCCTAAGCTCCGCCAGCCACCCGGCCGCTTCCGGTCCGGCCAGCCGGACGAGCTCTTCCTCGGACAAGTCGCCGCGCTGCTTGAGCAGCCGGAGCAGATCGCCGGCGCTTTGCGGCGGGCGGTCCGGCTCGCGGAACCGCCGCTCCGCTTCCTCCAGCACGCCGGGATCGATCGCCCGCCGCACCGCTTCCGGGCCGAACAGCTCGCCGGCGAACGCTTTGCTCAGCCGGAGCAGCTGCACCCGCGCCGCGTCGTCCAGCCCCTCGCCTTCGTACACCTTCTGCATGACGTAATCGGCGACGAACTGCGAGGCCAGCGGGGACGGATATTCCGTTGCGCGAACCGCAACGCCGATGCGGCCGTCCCCGATCCCTTCCAGCACTTCGCGCAGGTGCGCGACGTCCAGCTCCTCGTTCTTGCATTCGCGCACCGCTTCCTGGAAATACGGAAACGTCTCCGCATACGGAAGCGCGCTCTGCAACAGCTCGGCGCCGCGCAGCCGCTTCTGCCACAGCGGCGTGCGGGAATAGCCGCGCGACAGCAGCAGCGACGTCTCCGCCTGGCGCCGGAACGCGATGGACAATAGCGGCGAGCCGGTCAGCGCCTCCGTGACCAGCGCGTCCACGTTCGACGGAACGACCTGCCAGATGAGATTCAGCCAGGAAGCGTCCCAATCCGATTCGGCCAGCACGAACTCGATGCCGTTGTCCTTGGCGTTGCCGTACAGCCGGTGCGGCAGCGTCCGCTCAAAATGGCGCTGAATCGCCATCAGCCACGTCCGGTTCACTTTTTTGCCGAACCAGTTGTGCAGGATGACGTGTATCCGGTTCGTTACGTCGCGGTAGTGCTCGACCACGATCCGGCGGTGCGTCGGCAGCTCGCTGACGGCGCGCTGCGCGCGGACGTACCCGATCAGCTGATCCGCCGCGACGGCGTCCAGACCGTATTCGGCGGCAAGCCATTCGGCTGCGGCCGCGTCGCGCCGGGAAGCCGGCTCCCCTTCCGGCAGCCGCCGGTCCGCATCCGGCCCGAGCCGCTCCGCCAGCTCCTCCACGAACGCGCCGATCTTCAGGCCGAGCTCGTACGACCGGCCGCCGGTGTCGTTGCGCCAGAACGGGATTTCGCTGAACCGGTTGGACGTTTCCGACACGTAGAGGCGGTCCTGCCGGATTTCGCGGATCATCCAGGGCTGGGCGCCCAGCTGAAACACGTCGCCGACCTTGGACTCCTGCACGAATTCCTCGTCGACTTCCCCGAGAAACGCCCGGCTGTCGGCATGGTGAACCGGGTAGGCGGACGTTTGCGGAATCGTGCCGGCGCCCATCATCGCCGCGATCGCCGTGTTCGCCCTACGCGCGATCCGCCCGCTGCTCCGGTCCCAGTCCAATAGCGGGCGGACGAACGGATACAGCCCGGCCAGCACTTCCAGCGCCGACTCCAGCCGGCTGCGCGAAAGCGTCCGGTAGTTGTCGCTGCGCGCGACCAGCCGGTGAAGCCGCTCCGGCGTCCAGTCGTCCGTCGCCGCCATCGCGGCGATCTGCTGCGACAGCACGTCGAGCGGCTCGCGCGGAATGCGGATCTCCTCGATGTCCCGGCGGGCGATCTGGCGGCTCAGCACCGCGATCTCGGGCAGCGCCCCCTTGTGGCGGGCGATGATGACGCCGCGGCTGCGGTCCCCGACGGCGTGGCCGGCGCGGCCGATGCGCTGGATGCCGGCCGCCGCGCTGACCGGGGAATCGAGCTGGATCACCAGGTCGACGTGCCCGACGTCGATGCCGAGCTCGAGCGACGAGGTGGCGACGATGCAGCGCAGCTCGCCCGCCTTCAGCATCCGCTCGACCTCGAGCCGCCATTCGCGCGACAGGCTGCCGTGGTGCGACCTCGCCATCTCGTAGCCGACGTGGTCGTTCAGGCGCAGGCAGAGCCGCTCGCTCAAGCGGCGGCTGTTCACGAACACGAGCGTCGCGCGGCAGCCTTCCATCCATTGCAGCAACCGCTCGAGCAGCGGCTGCCAGACGTCCTCCCGCGTGCGCGCCGGGCGGTTCGGGTCCGGCATCGTCACCCGCACGTCAAGCGCTTTGTCCATCGCGCTCTCCACGATGCGGACCGGCCGCGGCCGATAGCCGAGCGCGTGCTCCCCGCCTTCGCGCGTCCCGGAGCCGCCCCCTTCATCCTCCTCTTCCCAGCCGGCGAGAAAACGCGCCACGCGCTCCAGCGGCTTCTGCGTCGCCGACACGCCGATCCGCTGCACCGGGCGTCCGCACAGATCCGCCAGCCGCTCCAGCGACAGCGACAGGTGCGCGCCCCGCTTGTCCGCGGCCAGATCGTGGATCTCGTCGACGATGACCTGGCGGACCGTGCGGAGCATGCGGCGGCCCCGCTCGGACGTGAGCAGCAGATACAGCGACTCCGGCGTCGTCACCAGCACGTCCGGCGGCTTCCGCAGCATCGCGGCCCGCTCGGCCGGCTTCGTGTCGCCGGTGCGGACGGCGCAGCGGATGCCCGGCCACGGCAGGCCGGACCGCTCGGCGGTCTGCCCGATCTGCTCGACGAAGCGGAGCGCGTGATGATGGATGTCGTTGTTCAGCGCCTTGAGCGGCGTCACGTACAGCACCCGGACGCCGGGCTCCGAGACGCCCGCCTCTCCGCCTTTCTCCAGCGCGAGCCGGTCCAGACAGGGAAGAAGCGCGGCCAGCGTCTTCCCCGAACCGGTCGGCGCCGCAATCAGCGTATGGCTGCCCGCGCCGATCGCTTCCCACGCCCGGCGCTGCACGTCCGTCGGCTCGCCGAACGTCTCCGCGAACCAAGCGGCCAGCACCGGATGCCGCGGCACAACAGGCTTGGCCGGCATCGCCGTCACATCCCCGCCTGCAGCTCGAGCAGCGCGTCGCGCAGCTCGGCGGCGCGCTCGAACTGCAGATTTTTGGCCGCTTCCTTCATCTCCGCTTCGAGCCGCCGCGCCAGCGCCTGCCGCTCTTTCTTCGACATTTTCTCCACGCGGTCGACTCCGGCCAAATAACTGCTCCGCTGCTCGGCCACTTTCGTCGCCTCGATGACGTCGCGCACCTTTTTGCGGATCGTCTGCGGCGTAATGCCGTGCTTCTCGTTGTAGGCGATCTGGATGGCGCGGCGGCGCTCCGTTTCCGAGATTGCCTTCTGCATCGATTCGGTGACCGTGTCGGCGTACATGATGACGCGCCCTTCCGCGTTGCGCGCCGCCCGGCCGATCGTCTGGATGAGCGACCGCTCCGCGCGCAGGAAGCCTTCCTTGTCGGCGTCGAGAATCGCCACCAGCGACACCTCCGGCAAGTCCAGCCCCTCCCGCAGCAGGTTGATGCCGACGAGCACGTCGAACACGCCGAGGCGCAGGTCGCGCAGGATGGCCATCCGTTCCAGCGTCTTGATGTCGGAGTGCAAATACCGCACCTTGATGCCGATTTCCTTGATATAGTCGGTCAGGTCCTCAGCCATCTTTTTCGTCAGCGTCGTCACCAGCACCCGCTCGTCCCGCTCGATGCGGAGGCGGATCTCCCCGATCAGATCGTCGATCTGCCCTTTCGTCGGGCGCACCTCGATCTCCGGATCGACGAGGCCGGTCGGACGGATGATCTGCTCGACCACGATCGGGCAATGCTCCAGCTCGTAAGGTCCCGGCGTGGCGGACACGTAGATGAGCTGCTTCGCTTTCTGCTCGAACTCCTCGAATTTCAGCGGCCGGTTGTCGAGGGCGGACGGCAGTCGGAAGCCGTGCTCGACGAGCACTTCCTTCCGGGCGCGGTCCCCGTTGTACATGGCGCGGATTTGCGGAATCGTCTGGTGCGACTCGTCGATGACGACGAGGAAATCGTCCGGGAAAAAGTCGAACAGCGTGTACGGCGTCGCCCCCCGCTCGCGGAACGTCAGCGGGCCGGAGTAGTTCTCGATGCCGGAGCAGTAGCCCATCTCCGCCATCATCTCCAGGTCGTACCGGGTGCGCTGCTCCAGCCGCTGCGCTTCCAGCAGCTTGCCGGCCGCCCGCAGCTCGGCCAGCCGCTCTTCCAGCTCCCGCTCGATGTTGACGAGCGCCCGCTTCAGCTTCTCGTCCGCGGTGACGAAGTGGGACGCCGGGAAAATCGCCACGTGGTTCCGCTCGCCGACGATTTCCCCGGTCAGCACGTTGATTTCGGAGATGCGCTCGATTTCGTCGCCGAACAGTTCGACGCGGATGGCATGCTCGCTTTGCGACGCCGGGAAAATCTCGATGACGTCGCCGCGCACCCGGAACGTGCCGCGCGTGAAGTTCAGGTCGTTGCGCTGGTACTGGATGTCGACGAGCTTGTGCAAAATGGCGTTGCGCGGCCGCTCCATGCCGACCCGCAGGCTGAGCCTGAGATCGCGGTACTCGTCCGGCGAGCCGAGGCCGTAGATGCACGACACGCTCGCGACGATGATGACGTCGGTGCGCTCGAACAGGGCGCTGGTGGCCGAGTGGCGCAGCTTGTCGATCTCGTCGTTGATGCTGGAATCCTTCTCGATGTAGGTATCGGACGACGGAATGTACGCCTCCGGCTGATAGTAGTCGTAATAGCTGACGAAGTATTCCACCGCGTTGTGCGGGAAAAACTCCTTGAATTCGCTGCACAGCTGGGCCGCCAGCGTCTTGTTGTGGGCGATGACGAGCGTCGGCTTGCCGACCTTCGCAATCGTCTGGGCGATCGTGTACGTCTTGCCGGTTCCCGTCGCGCCGAGCAGCGTCTGGTGCCGGACCCCGGCCCGGACGCCTTCCACCAGCCGGCGGATCGCCTCCGGCTGATCCCCTTGCGGCTCGTAATCCGACACCAGGCGGAACGGGATTTGCTGGATTTCAAATTCCGCCATCCGACGACACCTCCATTCGATTCATCTAGGTCTAAGGACCTATAAAGAACACGCCTTAAAAATACCGATAAAAATGAAGAAGTGCGCTTGTTTTCGGGCCGCGCGCCGCGCTGCCGCCGGGCCCGCCGGGACCGCCCGGGACAAGCGCGAAGACGGATACGGAAGACAGAATGTTTGTTCCCATGTATTATAGCGGTTTTGGCAGGCCGCCGTCAAAAACACCGTGCAGCCGCATGGAGCGCTGGAGAGCAGCGCGGTGCGGCAGAACGAACACCGTGCGGTCGCGGTAAGCAATGCCGGGCATTGCGGCGCGAAGCACGAAAGGAGTGAACGGACTTGAAACGTTTGGACAACGCGAGCCTGATCGGCATTCTGTGCGGCCTGGCGGCGCTGGTCGGCGGATTTCTCTGGGAAGGCGGAGATTGGAGGGGGCTGTTCCAAAAGTCCGCGCTGCTGATCGTCTTCGGCGGGACGTTCGCCGCGGTGGCGGCCAGCTATCCGGTCAGCCGTCTGAAGCGGATTCCGGAAGCGCTGCGCCTCGCTTTCCGCCCGCAGGTCGAAAATCCGGAGCGCCTGATCGAAGACATCGTCGAATTCGCCACCATCGCCCGCCGGGAAGGGGTTCTCGCCCTGGAGACGCGGGTGCAGGAGCATCCGACGGCGTTTCTCCGCCGAGGGCTGCAGATGGTGGTGGACGGCACGGACCCCGAGCTCAACCGGCAAATTCTCGAGGTGGAGATCGACGCGCTCGAGCAGCGGCAGGAACAGCAGGCGAAAATTTTCGAGTCGGCGGGCGGGTACGCCCCGACGATGGGCATTATCGGAACCGTCATGGGTCTCATCCATGTCCTCGGCGATCTCGCCGATCCGGGCTCGCTCGGCCCTTCCATCGCCGTCGCTTTTACCGCGACGCTGTACGGGGTCGCTTCGGCCAACATTCTCTATTTGCCGCTCGCTTCGAAAATCCGTTCCCGCAGCGCGGAGCAGATCCATATCATGGAGATGATGCTGGAAGGCATTCTGGCCATCCAGGCGGGCGAGAACCCGAACCTGATCCGCATCAAGCTGACTTCGTTCATGATGCTGGACGGCGCATCGCCGAAGGGGAAGAGGGTGAAGGAAGATGAGGAAGCCCCGGAGCGGCAGGCGGCGGCGCAGACCAGGCGGGCATGAGAACCACGACCGCTGGCTGATCACCTACGCCGATCTGATCACGCTGCTGATGATCTTTTTCGTCGTCCTGTACGCGATGAGCCAGATCGACATTCACAAGTACGACACGCTGGCCGCTTCCCTGCATTTGCAGTTCCGCAAGGCGGACACCGTCCTGCAGATGGGCAACGGCGTCCTGGGCGACGTGAATCCGGCCGAGACGCCGCCGCCGTCGGCTTCTCCGGACAAGGGGGACCAGACGGACCGCAGCCGGGAAAAGGCGCTGCAGGACCTGCTCAAGGTCGTGCAGGCGTACGTGAAGGAAAAAGGGCTGCAGCACGACGTGTTCGTCGCCGATACGCAGCAAGGCATCGCCATTCGGCTGTCCGACCGCTTTCTGTTCGATCTCGGCCGGGCCGATCTGAAGAAGGAGTCGCTGCCGGTGCTCGACCGGCTGTCCAGCCTGTTCGTCCGGCTGGATACGACGATTTCGATTCAAGGCCACACCGACAACCTGCCGATCCAGCCCGGCTCCGCCTTCAAGGACAACTGGGAGCTGTCGGCCGCCCGGGCGCTGTCGGTGCTGCGCTATTTCGTCGACGTCAAGGGGCTCGATCCGCATCTGTTCGAAGTGGCCGGCTACGCCGACACCCGGCCGATCGCGCCGAACGATACGGAAGCCAACCGGCAGAAAAACCGCCGCGTCGAGATCCTCGTCATCCGCCAATGGACGGAGTCGGATCAGGCTGCCGGCGCTTCGTCGGCGGCGGAGCCGCCGCGGCCCGCCGGGCAGGAAGCCGCGTCAGGCGCCACGGCCGCGGCCGGAACCGCCGGGTGACGCGCGAGCCCGGCGGCGGGCGGCGCGGTCAGCGGCGGCGGGCGCGCCGGGGCGGCAGCCCCGGTTCCGCGGGCGCGGGAGCCGGCCCGCTGCCGCCGGCTTCCGCCGGGGCCGGTGCCGCTTCGCCGGCCGCGTTCGCGCCTTCGGCGGCGGCCGCCTGCTCCTCCGCCGCGGCGGCCAGTTCCGGCCCCGCTCCCGCTTCGCCGGCCGGAAGGGCGGCGCCCCGCCGGCGCCGGGCGCCCGCTTGCCTGAGCTGCCGCCACAGCGAGTCGGCCCGCGGGACGACGACGTAGTCGGCGTCGTCGTCCGGCGCCAAAATGATGCCGAGCTGATAGTGCTCGCCCGCATACCGGGCCCTTTGCGCGAACTTGACGTGCCCTTCCCGGTTCAGCACCTCCAGCTTGCAGAACGCCGGCTGCAGCTGCAGCGCCGCGTGCAGCGCCTCCTTGTCCCGCACCGGCATGCCGTTGACTTTCACGATGACTTCCCCGGGCAACAGCCCCATCTCGTCCGCCGGCGTTCCCGGCAGCACCGCCAGCACCGTGACGCCCCGCCCGTTCTGCGCGTAGGCCGGAGGGCGCCCGGCCTCCCGCAGCCGGCTCCACAGCAGCAGCCCTTCGTGCAGGACGATGGCGAGCAGCGAGGCCGCAAGCTCCGCCCAGCGCCAGTAAAACGCGGCGGCCGCCGCCAGCGTCAGCACGCCGCCGTAGAGCAGCAGCCGGTTGCCCGTCCAGCGGGCGGCCTGCTCCGGCCAGCGGGTCTCGGTCCGGTCGCTGAAACCGATCAGCACCGGAAAAGCCGCCAGGCTCCAGGCCGACACATGCGCGCCGAGGCCGAGCAGCGGCGTCCACGGCAGCTCGAATCCCCCGGCTCCCGTCCCCGCCGCCGGCACCAGCCACAGCAAGGGAACCGGCCACGCGCCGGACAGCGCGTAGGCGCCCATCGGCTTGCCCCGCTTGCCGAGGGTGAACAGCGGGACGGCATGCCGCGCGCCCTGCCGGCGCACGAGCCAGCCTTCGGCGACGTGCAGCAGCCCGGCCAAGAGCAGCAGGCTCGGCGCGTCGATGCCGGCCAGCGTCCGGACGAACGACGCGGCCGGCTCGTTCAGGCCGTCCGCCGGAAGCGCCGCGAGCGCCGTCCGCACGACGCCGAGCGCGCCGGCCGCATAGGCCAGGCACACGAACCGCAAGCGCAGCAGCGCGAGAACGGCCGTCGCGATCCAGGCGCAGACGACGGTGTCCGCGCTCAGCCCGGCGCCGAGCCCGAAGCCGGCCGCGGACAGCGCCGCGCCGGCGGCGAGTCCGGCCAGCAGGCGATCGCCCGCGACGGCCAGCGATGCGCGCAACCGCACGTGAAACAGGCGGCGCTGCAGTTGATTGCCCTGCCGGGCCTGCCACCATACAAACAGTACCGCGATATATAGATACGGCGCCGCAACCAGCGACAGCAGCGCTTCCGCGATCGCACCCAGCACATCCATGACCGCATCCATGCCGATGGCTCCTTTCCTCCGCATGGGCTTTATAATCAAAAACGACTTCTTCGCCCTTTCGGGACCGAGATGTCGCTTCAGGCCGGGGACCGGCGGCCATTCGAAAACGGACGGGCACTTCTGTCCCGATGCATTCCGAAGGCATTGAAAAAGGAAGCCGACCCCAAGGTCAACCTCCTTTATATTCGACAAGCGGGGTTGAATTCCTTCCCTCCGCGTCCGGCGCCGCGGCGGAAGCCCGGCCGGACGGTTCCGGACCCGCGAGCGCCTCTCCGGCCGCCGTCAGCGCCTGTCTCTTCGCCTCGCGCCATTGCGGATCCCAGTCGGGATCGGACAGCACCCGGTAGAGCGCTTCTTCCAGCCGGTCCGCCGTCGCCGCGTCGACGGCGCCGGTCACCGGCAGCTTCTCCCGCTGCTGGAACGTCCGCACCGCCGCTTCGGTGCCGCTGCTGAAATAGCCGTCCTTGCGGTCCGCCGGAACGCCGACGCCTTCCAGGATGAGCTGCAGATTCTTCACCTCTTCGCCCGTCTGGTCGTAGCGGAGCGCATGGTCCCGGGGCAGGCGGGTCGCCGTGTAGTAATCCGGCATCGGCACCGCCACATCGGGCGCGAGCCCTTTCTGGTGAATCCACGTTCCGTCGGGCAGCAGCCACTTGGACACGGTCAGCTTGACCAGGCTGCCGTCGCCCAGCTCCTCGTTGTAGTTGATCTGCACCGTCCCTTTGCCGTAGGTGGTCTCCCCGACCAGCACCGCGCCCGCCGACTGCTTCAGCGCGCCGGCCAGAATCTCCGCGGCGCTGGCGCTTCCCTTGTTGACGAGCACCACGATCGGATAGGGCTTGCCCGTTCCCGGCTTCCCTTGCGCCCATTCCGTCTTCCGGGTGCCGTCCCGGTCCTCGTACAGCACGATCGGCTTGCCGGCCCGGATAAACTGCTCCGCCACCGACACGACCGACGGCAGCACCCCGCCCGGGTTGTTGCGCACGTCGACGACCAGCGCCTTCATGCCGCCGGCTTCCAGCTTTGCCACCTCTTCCGCCACTTTATCCGGCGTATCGAACGTGAACTGGCTGATCCAGAGCCGGCCGACCCCGTCCGCGTCGAGCTCGCTGCGCACCGTCACCAGGTCGATCAGATCCCGCACCAGCTCCAGCTCGAGCGGCGCCTGCGCGCCGGCGCGCATGATTTTCAGCTTCGCCTTCGTCCCTTTCGGACCGCGGATCTTGCTCACCGCTTCGTTCAGGGACAAACCTTGCAGGCTCTGCCCGTTGACCGACACGATGATGTCCTTCGGCTGAAGCCCTGCGCGCTCCGCCGGGGAGCCTTTCATCGGGGACACGACGACCACTTGCCCGTGCTCGACGGCCAGCTCGGCCCCGATGCCCGAGAAAGCGCCCTGCAGGCTGTCGGCGAACTGATCCGCTTCCGCCTCCGGCAAATATACCGAGAACGGGTCCCCCAGCGCATCCATCATGCCCTGGATCGCCCCGTCCAGCAGCTTCTCCCGGTCGACCGGAAGCATATATTTTTCCTCGATCAGATCGAGCACTTTGTTCATCTTGTCCAGTTCGCCCTGCCGCCACCCGTCCGCGCCGGGGGCCGAAGAGGCCGCTTCGGACATGAAAGCGGACGCGGGCGCCAGCCCCAAGGACTGCAGCGCCCGCACGCCCGGCGCCTGCAGCAGCAGCGCGGCAGCGCCGGCGGCAAGCGCGGTTGCGATCATGAGGGCAAGTACCGTCCGGCCCCGAAACCACATCGGAATCACCTCCCAATCCTGCCATTTTCAAGGATATGACAAGCCGCGCCGCATTATCCCCCGGCCCGCGCCGGGGACAAAAAGAGCCGCCCGCCCATTCGCGCCCCCGCCGTACGCGGACGGGGAAACGAATGGGCTGAGGCGGCCGATCGCGCCGGTGCGGACTATTTCAGGCCGAGATAAGGCGCCGGGTTGACCGGATTGCCGTTTTTGCGGACTTCGAAGTGAAGGTGGTAGCCCGTCGCCGTGCCGGTCATGCCGACCAGGGCGATTTTCTGCCCGCGCTTGACCGTCTCGCCTTTCTGGACGAGGATGCCCCCCGGCTTGATATGGCCGTACAGCGTCCACAGGCCGCCGCCGTGGTCGATGATGATGCAGTTGCCGTAGCCGCTCCACCACTGCGCGACGGTGACGACGCCGGATTCCGCGGCATAGATCGGCGTCCCCTCCGGAACCGCCATGTCCATGCCGGTGTGCAGCTTCTTCTCCCCGGTGACCGGATGAATCCGGTAGCCGAACGGCGAGGACAGCCGCCAGGAGACGTGCAGCGGCATGGCCAGTTGCCCGCCCGTGTAGTAGTTGCGGTAGCTTTTCTTTTTCGCTTCCAGCTCGGAAGCTTTTTTGGCCAGCTCCATCAGCAGCTTTTCCGCCTCGTCGCTGATCTCCTCGGACTCCTCGATCTGCTTGTTGTACTGGGCGATCATGACTTCCTTCTGCGCTTCCTTGCTCTCAAGCTCGGACTTGTGCTGCTGCATTTCGGCGTACAGGGCCCGAACCTGTTTCAGCTCCTCGGCGACCTGCGCCTTTTTCCGGGCGACGAGATCGCGGTCCTGCTTGTTCTGGTCCAAAATGTCCTTGTCCTGGTTCATGATCATCTGCAGCGAATTGAACCGGTCGACGAAGTCGGCAAAGCTCGTCGAGCTCAGCAGCACGTCCAGATAGGAGACCACGCCGTTCGTATACAAAAGCCGGATGCGGGACTGCAGCAGCTTGTCCCGGTTTTCCAGCCGGTCTTCCGCCGCTTCCAGCTCTTCCCCGGTCTGCTGCAGGCGCTGCTCGGCGTCGTCGATGCGGCTCTGCGTGTCGGCGAGCTTGGCGCTGACCTGGTCGATCTGCGCCATCAGCGCCTCGATGTCCTGCTTGGTCGCGATCTTCTTCGCTTCGGCTTCTTTCTTGGCCTGTTCCGCGTTCTTTTTGCTGGCGCTGGCGCTGTTCATTTTCTGCTGAATCTGCTTTAGTTCCTTCTCGATCTGTTGCAGCGACGTCGACTTCGCCTCTCCCTGGTAAGGGCGCGCCACAACGACAACCGTCATCAACATCGCGATCGCAACCAACAGTTTCCTTTTCACGGTAAACCTCCTTGACGCTATCGGTTAGACTTTCAAATATTTGCGAACCGAGATCGTGCTTCCCCAAATGCCGAGAAAGGTGCCGAGCGCGATCAGCGTGCCGCCGACGGGCAAGCCGACATCCTTCCAGTCGGCCAGCTCGATCATCATGAGACCCAGATCGTATTGCGAAGTGGACACGATTTGCGAGTACCCGTAGAGCAGCGCCGCGGTCGTAATCACCGAGCTTCCCAGCCCGATCAGGGCGCCTTCGACGAAAAAAGGCCAGCGGATAAAGCTGTTCGTCGCGCCGACCAGCTTCATGATGCCGATCTCGCGGCGGCGGTTCAAAATCGTCATCTTGATCGTCGTCGAGATGAGGAACATCGCCATAATCGCCAGACCGGCGACGATGACAAGTCCGATGTTGCGCACCGCGTTCGTGATGCGGAAAAGCTTCTTGACCGTATCCGCCCCGTAGTAGACGCCCATGATCGGCTGGTCGGGATCGGTGTCGTTGATGGAGCCGATCCGCTTGGCCACGTCGGCAATCGTCTGCGCCTTGAACACGAACACGTCGAAGCCGTCGGGCAGCGGGTTGTTTTCATTCTCGTAGCCTTCCAGCGCTTCCTTGCCTTCCGTGCCGAGGCTGTCCTTCAGCCGCTTCAGGCCTTCTTCCTTGGAGACGAAAGTCACCTGCTTCACTTCCGGAATGCGCCCGATCTGCCGCTTGATCTCGTCGATCTTGGCCTGCTCGGTGCCGAGCTTGAGGTAGACGCGGATCTGCACCTGATTCTCGATCTGGTCCGCCAGCTTGTTCACGTTGAGCGCCAAAAGCATAAACACGCCCAAGATGAATAAGGATACGGCGATGGAACTCATCGAGGCGAACGACATCCATCCGTTGCGCGCGACGTTCCGCCCGCCCTCGCGGATATGCCGGATCAGCGTGCTAAATCTCATAGCCGTATTCCCCTCTCTGCTCGTCGCGGACGATGGTGCCTTTCTCGATGGCGATGACGCGCTTGCGCAGCGAGTTGACGATGTCGCGGTTGTGGGTGGCCATGACGATGGTCGTGCCGCGGAAGTTGATCTCTTCCAGCAGCTTCATAATGCCCCAGGACGTTTCGGGGTCCAGGTTGCCGGTCGGCTCGTCGGCGACGATCACGGCCGGGCTGTTGACGATGGCCCGGGCGATGGCGACGCGCTGCTGCTCGCCTCCGGACAGTTGCGCCGGATAGCTGGACGCCCTGTGCTTCAGCCCGACCAGATCGAGCGCTTCCATCGTGCGGCGGCGGATCTGCCTTCTGGGCGCTTCCACCACTTCCATGGCGAAAGCGACGTTCTCGTAGGCTGTGAGCTTCGGCAGGAGCCGAAAGTCCTGGAAAATGACGCCGATATTCCGACGGACGAACGGAATTTTGCGCTGTTTCAGCTTGCCTATATTGAATCCGTTGACGGATATTTGCCCTTTGGAAGGCACCTCTTCGCGGTAGATCAACTTCATGAATGTCGATTTTCCGGCACCGGAAGGCCCGACGACATAGACGAACTCGTTGCGGTCGATCACCACGTTCACGCTCTGCAAGGCGGTCGTCCCGTCGGGATAGGTCTTCCAGACGTCGTGCATTTCGATCACGTTATCACATCCTGTAAGATTTCGGACTTTAGTTACTTCGACACAATCTGGGGAAATCCTTTCTTTGTCGATGTTTTCCTCTTGTTTCAAAGATAGGGGGCGGAATTTGTCCGGATGCGGGAATGCGGGGAAAAATCGCCGGTTTGGCGAAGATGCGACTGTCTGCCGGACGCAAATTAAAATATTTTCATATAATCGCATGCGGTTCGGAGGGAGAGGATGGCCGATGAAAAGAAATTGGCTGGTCGTGCCGCTTGCCGCGCTGCTGGCTTGCGGAGCGGCCTGGGGGGCGGCGCGGCTGGCGGGGAGCGACCGTCTGCCGGCGGGAATGACGGCGGGCGGACTGGCGCTGGGAGGGCTGACGGCCGACGAGGCGCTCGCCCGGTTGAACGCCCGGATCGACGAAGCGCTGTCGGTTCGCGTGGCCGCCTTATCCCCGGACGGCAGGACCCCGTCGAAGGCGACGCTGACTTTGCGGCAGCTCGGGATGACGATTCGGGCGGACGAAGCCGCGGCGGCTCTGCGGCGGTTCCGGGAGGCCGGCTGGTGGGAGCGGGCGCGCATGCGCGGCGGCCTGAGCCGGGACTACGGCTTCGCGGTCGCGTGGGACAAGGCTGCGTTGCTGCGGGCAGCGCAGCGGACCTGGGGCGGGCTCGTCCCGGCCGTGCCCGCCCGCAGCGCCAGGCGGACGATCGGCGAGCGGGACGAGGTCGTGTATGTGCCGGAGCAGGCCGGCAGCGGGCCGGACTGGGGGAAGCTGGCGGCCGACGTCATGGCGCTGGCGCCGAAATCGCTCGCAGCGGCAGGCGCGGGTGCGGACGGCGGCGGCGCGGATGGCGGCGCGGGCGGCGGGGGACGCACGTTGGCGGTGCGGATGGCGGTCGCCGTCACGGAGCCGCCCGTGACGGTGGCGAAGCTGAAGGCGCAAGGGATCGAGCGCAAAATCGCCGAGTTCACGACGTCGTTCGCTTCCAGCGGCGACGGCCGCTCCCACAATGTGGAGGCGACGGCCAAGGCGCTGGACGGCACGCTGCTGGCGCCCGGCGAGGTGTTCGCCTACGACCGGATCGTCGCCAAGGCGGAGCGGGCCTACGGCTGGGAGGAAGCGCCCGTCATCGTGAAGGGCCGGCTGACCACGGGCGTCGGCGGCGGCATCTGCCAAGTGTCGAGCACGCTGTACAACGCCGCGCTCGCCGCCGGCCTGGACATCGTCGAGCGGCGCAACCACTCGCTGGCGGTGCACTATTTGCCGCTCGGGCTGGACGCGACGTTCGCCGAAGGATACATCAACTTCCGGTTCCGCAACTCCACCGGCAAATATTTGCTCATCCGGACGGAAGTGACCGGCAAGCGGCTGACGGTCAAGCTGTTCGGCACGATGCCGCGGAACGTGAAGTACCGGATGGAGACGCGGCGGCTGAAAGCGACGCCGCCGAAAGTCGTGTACGTCGGCAACGACCGGCTGGCCGTCGGCGAAGCCGACTTGCTGCAGCGGGGGGAGCCCGGCGTCGTCGTGGAGTCGTACCGGCTGAAGTTCGTCGACGGGCGTCTGGTCAGCCGCGAGAAGCTGTCCCGCGACACGTACCTCCCGCGGGACGAGCTGGTCGCGGTGAACCCACGCGACCCGCGGCTCGCGTCGGCCGGCGCCGGTCCGGGTGCGCAGCTGCCGTCGCTCGGCCTGGCCGACAGCGGCCCCGTCGAGCCGCTGTAAGGCGCGGCGGCGGGCCAATCGCCCTTGCGGGGTTGGCCCGCCGCCCGTCCGCCGGGTCTCAAACAGCCGCTTCACTTATCGTCGAGTGCAGAACTGCACCTATTTTCCCGGCCAACGCCCGAATTCCCCAACTTTAGGTGCAAATCTACCCTTATTTCGCCCGCATCCGGCCACAACGACGATACTTCGCGATTTTAAGCGCAGATTTGCACCTCACAGCGCCAATCGGCCGGTTTTTCGCCAAATGAAGCGCACTTTTGCACCTGACTGCCCCGAACCGGTCAGCCGCTAGTCGATCCAATTCCCCTCCGCCAACTCATATCGCATCACGCGAACGCTCTCCGGCTTGCCGACGGGGCGCAATTTGCCCTGCGCGCACAGCTTTCGCAGCAAGTCGACCGCGGTGCGGCGGTTGATGCGAAGATGATCGGTCACATCTTTCGGCCGAATCGGCCTCGCCAGCGTGTAGGCCAGCCGCATCATTTCGTTGGTCAACGGCGTATGCCGCTCCAGGGGCGCCTAACTCCCTTCCGTCCGATAGCGGCTCAGCAGCATGCGCAGCAGCGCGGCGCACAGCTCCGGGCGTTCCGCCACGTCGTCGTAGGCGAAAGAAGCGACGCGATAGCCGAGCGACTGCAGAAACAGTTCCCGGTTGCATTCGTCGCAGAAACGTTTCCGGTCCATGTCCCGGACGTGCGCGGCGAACCCCTTGATCTCGATCAGCAGCTTCAAAGGTCCGCCGCCGGGCAAATACGCCAAATCCGCAAAATACGACCTTCCCCGCCAATCCATCACTTCGTATTCCGGATGCAGATCGTCCAGGCTCCCGATGACCGGCCACCACACGTTGCGGACAAACAGCGGCTCGGCATGCCGGTAGCCCCTTTCCAGCCTTCCCCGCCGCTCCCCGGTGCGCTGCGCCAGATGGCGGCCGATCCATTCGGCATGTTTTTGCTCGAAATCCATTTTCACATCGTCCTCCTTGTCAAAATAAAAAACGCCCCGCACCCACCAAACGCGGTGGGAAGGGACGTTCTTCGTCTCCTGAAAAGATTGTCTTGCTCCAAGATGAGGCGCCGGACTCCACCTTTCGCCTCTTGTGGTTTGCCGCGGACAAGCTCCGGCACGTCAGGTTTTTCCTCTGTGGCATGAATGATGTTCGAGCCGGAACAGAAGGATAGAGGTATCAAAATGACTTGGAAATATTGTATTTTTTCTTAAATAATCTGGATTTTTAAGGTAAAATAATAAAAATGATAAAAGGATGGTGTCAAAAGTGTCCTTTTATCTAAAGTTGTTTCCAAAACCCAATTTTTTGGTTTTGGGGCTTATGATCCAACATATTCAAGCAATCAGTATCAGGTGACAAGAAAAGATCTTATTGCGTATGCTCATAAAGGGTATTGGAATAACTACACTACTGCACAAATGAACATAGGAACTCTTACATTAAGAGGGTCTGTTAAATCGCTGCCTACAACCGGAAATTATTTGTATCCTTCCTAATTATTACTGGTTTGGAAAGTATTCTAGCGCAACCGAATATTACTCATCCACTTCATCCAACGATAACACGGGAACTTCTTACTTTTACGTCGGGACTGACGGATTCCAGATTAACAATACCGGAAGTGTAACATTTACTTGGTAAAGGGGTGATTTTCCTTGAAAAAAAGAATTCTGATTGGAGCGTTAATTGTCGGTATTTTCACCGTAGGTACTGTTACGATTTCTTCTTCAGCAAGCGATCGGTTTACACAGCCTTTTGCCGATCTCAAAACCTCTCTTGAAAAAAACAAACCGTTAAAGGACGAAGTCATTGTTAAGGTCGGTCGTGCATCGATTACCAGGAAAAATTTGGAGGATTTACGATCTCAGAAAAAAATCCAAATGGAGATTTCCGGCCAAAAGGTATCATTAGACGATAAGGATTTGTTAGAAAAACTGATTACGGACGAATTGCTGCTTCAGAAAGCTGAGGAACTTCATGTTGCTGCTTCTTTGGAAGATGGAAAGAAAAGGGCCATGGAAGCGCGGGAAATTTTAAAGCAGTCCCCGGAAGCGCAAGTTGTGCAGCAAAAAATAATCGAGAGTCTCGGGTTGACAGAAGATCAGTATTGGAATGACCATGCGCCAGCCCAATATCAAAAGCTCCAATCCATCTCAAATGCGATTGATAAGCTAGTTGAACTGGGGCAAATACCGGATAGTCAAGACCCTAATATATATGGTCAAAATGTTCAGAAGTTCAAGAAAGAACTGTACGAAAATGCTTTGACCAGTAAAGTAGTACGTGTTGAAAGTAAGGATATTTCCCTGTAAATCGCTCAGGATTCGAAACAGCGGCAGCCATGGACAGAACATGATCTTCCAGGCTGCCGCTGCTTTTTTGAGTCCGGCAGGCTTATTTACACTTCTCCTCGTACTCGGCCACCCACCGGGCCGTGCGGGCCAGCTCTGCTTCGGCGCGGGCGATGGCGGCTTCGACCTGGGCCGTCGCGGTGCCGCCGTATACGTCGCGGGCGTTCACGACGCGTTCCGGCTGCAGCACCTCGTAGATCCGCTCGTCGAACAGCGGCGAGAACTGGCGGAACTCGTCCAGCGTCAGATCGAGCAGAAACTTGTCGTGCTGGATGCAGTAGAGCACCGTTTTGCCGATCACCTCGTGCGCCTGGCGGAACGGCAGCCCCTGGGCGGCGAGGAAATCGGCGATGTCGGTCGCGTTGGAGAAATCCCGGTCGACCGCGCGGCGCATCCGCTCCTTGCGCACCTTCATCGTCTCGATCATCGGCGCGAACAGCTGCAAGGCGCCCTGCAGCGTGCGCACCGTGTCGAAGACGCCTTCCTTGTCTTCCTGCATGTCCTTGTTGTAAGCGAGCGGCAGCGACTTCAGCACCGTCAGCATTCCGACGAGGTGGCCGTACACCCGCCCCGTCTTGCCGCGGACGAGCTCCGGCACGTCGGGGTTTTTCTTCTGCGGCATAATGCTGGAGCCGGTGCAGAACGCGTCGTCCAGCTCGACGAACTGGAATTCCGTGCTGCACCAGAGGATCAGCTCTTCGCTCAGCCGCGACAGATGCGCCATGATCAGCGAAGCGTCGGCCAGAAACTCGACGATGAAGTCGCGGTCGCTGACGGCGTCCAGGCTGTTCTCGTACACGCGGCCGAAGTTTAGGAGCTGCGCCGTGTATTGCCGGTCGATCGGGAACGTCGTGCCGGCCAGCGCCCCGGCGCCGAGCGGCAGCGCGTCGACCCGCTTGTAGCTGTCCTGCAGCCGCTCGATGTCGCGGCCGAACATCGACACGTACGCCATCAGATGATGCGCGAACAGAATCGGCTGCGCCCGCTGCAGGTGCGTATATCCCGGCACGATCGCGTCCAGGTTCGCCTTCGCCTGCCCGATCAGCGCTTCCTGCAGCCGGGCGAGCAGCCCGACGAACTCGACGACGCGCTTGCGCAAATACAGGTGCATGTCGGTCGCCACCTGGTCGTTGCGGCTCCGCCCGGTATGCAGCTTGCCGCCGACCGGACCGATCGCGTCGATCAGATTTTTCTCGATGTTCATATGGATGTCTTCGTCGGCGACCGAAAATTCGATCTCGCCGCGCCGAATCCGCTCGCGGACCTGCAGAAGCCCTTCCTTGATTTTCTCGACGTCTTCAGGCGGCAGGATGCCGCAATGTCCCAGCATCGTCACGTGCGCCAGGCTGCCCTGAATGTCCTCCTCGGCCAGCTCCCGGTCGAACGAGATCGACGCGGTATATTCCTCGACCAACTGGTCGGTTTTTTTCGTAAACCTGCCGCCCCACAGCTTGCTCATTCGCCGGTTCCGCTCCCTCCGTGCACGCCCGCGGACACCTTCAGCCGCAGCGCGTTCAGGCGGATGAAGCCGGTCGCGTCGCCTTGGTCGTAGGCCTGCGTCGGGTCCGCCTCCATCGTGGCGATGTGCGGATTGTACAGGCTGACCGGGCTCTTGAGCCCCGCCGCGATGACGTTGCCCTTATACAGCTTCAGGCGGACGGTGCCGGTGACGTTTTTCTGGCTCTCGGTGACGAGGGCCTGAATGGCGAGCCGTTCCGGCGCGAACCAGAAGCCGTTGTAGACGAGCGTGCTGTATTTCGGAATGAGCGAGTCGCGCAGGTGCATGACGTCGCGGTCCATCGTGAGCGACTCCATTTTGCGGTGGGCGACGAACAGAATCGTGCCGCCCGGCGTCTCGTACACGCCGCGGCTCTTCATGCCGACGAAGCGGTTCTCGACCATGTCGACGCGGCCGATGCCGTGCTTGCCGCCGAGCGCGTTCAGCTTCTCCATGACGCCGAGCGGGCTCAGCCGCTGTCCGTTCACGGCGACGCAGTTGCCGGCCTCGAACTCGAGTTCGACGTATTCCGGCTCGTCCGGCGCCTGCTCCGGCGAGACGCTGAGCACGTACATGTCCTGCGCTTCGGGCGCGCTGGCGTCGAACCACGGATCTTCCAGCACGCCGCTCTCGAAGCTGATGTGCAGCAGGTTGCGATCCATCGAGTACGGCTTCGCCGCGGTCGCCTGCACCGGGATGCCGTGCTTCTCGGCGTACGCGATCATCTCGGCGCGGCCCGGGAACGCGGCGCGGAACGCCTCGATCCGCCACGGCGCGATGACCCGGATGTCCGGCGCCAGCGCCGCCGCGGCCAGTTCGAAGCGGACCTGGTCGTTTCCTTTGCCCGTCGCGCCGTGGGCGATGGCGGTCGCCCCTTCGGCGCGGGCGATCTCGACCATCCGCTTGGCGATGAGCGGGCGGGCGATGCTCGTGCCGAGCAGGTACTGGCCCTCGTACAGGGCGCCGGCCTGGAACATCGGGTAGATGAAGTCGCGGGCGAATTCCTCGCGCAAGTCGTCGATGTACACTTTGGACGCGCCCGTCCGCTTCGCTTTCGCTTCGAGCCCGTCCAGCTCGTCCTGCTGGCCGATGTCGGCGGTGAAGGTGATGATCTCGGCGCCCGTCGTCTCCTTCAGCCACGCCAGAATGACCGAAGTGTCGAGACCGCCGGAGTAGGCGAGCACGATTTTTTCTTTTGCCATAATCGCAGTTGCGCTCCTTCTCTGAAAAAGATGGGAATCGTCAAGCCATGATGGCGGCCATGATCGCTTTCTGCGCGTGCAGCCGGTTCTCGGCTTCGTCGAAAACGACCGAGTTCGGGCCGTCGATGACGCCTTCGGTCACTTCCTCGCCGCGATGGGCCGGCAGGCAGTGCATGAACAGATAGTCCGGCTTCGCATAGCGCACGAGCTCCTCGTTCACCTGATAAGCCCGGAACGCCCGCTCGCGCTCCTGCTGCTCCTCCTCGAAGCCCATGCTCGCCCATACGTCCGTATAGACGACGTCGGCGCCCTGCACGGCTTCCTTCGGATCGCGCACGATGTCGACCCGGCCACCGGTTTCCGACGCGGTCTCCTTGGCACTCCTGGTCAGCTCGGCGTCCGGCTCGTACCCTTCCGGGCAGGCGCCGACAAAATGCAGGCCCAGCTTGGCGGCTCCGACCATCAGCGAGTGGCACATGTTGTTGCCGTCGCCGATGTAGGCGATCTTAAGGCCCTCCAAACGCCCTTTTTTCTCCAGAATCGTCTGGTAGTCGGCCAGCGCCTGGCACGGATGCGAAAAATCGGACAGCCCGTTGATGACCGGAACGGTCGCGGCCCGCGCCAGCTCCACGACGTTGCGGTGGCCGAACGTGCGGATCAGGATGCCGTCGAGGTAGCGGGACATCGTCCGGGCGGTGTCGCGGATCGTCTCGCCCCGGCCCATCTGAATGTCGCTGCGGCTCAAAAACAGCGCATGCCCGCCGAGCTGGTACATGCCGACTTCGAACGAAACCCGGGTGCGGGTGGACGACTTCTCGAAAATCATGCCGAGCGTCTTGCCTTTCAGCGGCTGGTACAGCTCCCCGGCTTTCTGCTTGCGCTTCAGCTCGACGGCCAGGTCCAGCAGGTAGCGGATTTCCTCCGGGGTAAAATCGGCCAGTCCGAGAAAATCGCGCCCTTTCCATACAGCGGCCAGTTCCTCTTGGTTTGCGGTCGGTTGCACGGCTATCCCTCCTTGCGTATTATGGGCCGACGGACTTCGCCGCCGCCTGTTCCGTCAAGACGGCGGCAATCAGGCCGACCGCCTCGTCGATTTCTTCCTTCGTCACGAGCAGATTCGGCAAAAGCCGGATGACGTTCGGCCCCGCCGTCACGACCAGGAGGCCGCGGCGGTGCAGCTCGGCGACCGCATCCGCGACCGGCGAAGCGCAGACGATGCCGACCAAAAGCCCCTTGCCGCGGATGTCCTGAACGTACGGCAGCCCGGACAGCGTCTCGCGCAGCCGCGCGAACAGGTACGCGCCCGCTTCGGCCGCTTTGGCCGGCGCGTCCAGCCGCTTCATCTCCGCGATCGTGGCGGAGACGGCGGCGGTGGCGATCGGCGTGCCGCCGAACGTCGAGGCGTGCGAGCCGGGAACGAAGCCTTCGGCGAACGGCTTCCGGGCCAGCATCGCGCCGACCGGGAAGCCGCTGCCGAGCCCTTTGGCCAGCGTGAACACGTCCGGCTCCACATCGTAGTGCTGATAGGCGAACCAGCGGCCGGTCCGGCCCATGCCGGTCTGCACTTCGTCCAGGATGAGCAGCAGCCCGTGCCGGTCGCACAGCTTCCGCACTTCGCGCAGAAAATCCGGATCGACCGGGATGACGCCGCCTTCCGCCTGCACCAGCTCCAGCATGACCGCCGCGGTGCGGTCCGTCACCGCCGCCTCCAGCGCTGCCAGGTCGTGCAGCGGCACATGGACGAATCCGTCCGGCAGCGGCAGGAAGCCTTCCTTCACTTTGTCCTGGCCGGTCGCGGTCAGCGTGGCGATCGTCCGTCCGTGAAACGATTGCGTGAAGGTGACGATTTCGTACCGGCCGTTGCCCAGCACCTTCTGGTGGTAGCGGCGGGCCAGCTTGATCGCCGCCTCGTTCGCTTCCGCCCCGCTGTTGCAGAAAAACACCGCGTCGGCGCAGCTCAGCTCGACGAGCCGCGCTGCGGCCTCCTGCTGGTTCGGGATATGGAACAGATTGGACACGTGCCACAGCTCGCCGAGCTGCCGCACAACCGCGTCCTTCACGGCGTCCGGCACATGCCCGAGGTTCGTCACCGCCAGGCCGCTCATGAAGTCCAGATACTCTTTCCCCCGGTCGTCCCACAGACGGCTGCCCTTCCCTTTCACCAGCGTGATCGGATACCGGGCGTACGTCGGAAACAAGCTCATCCCGCTCTCTCCCTTCTTATAGGGGGCCAGCGCCCCGCCTGACTCGAATCGTTCGAACCCGTGCCTGCCGCCTCTCGGCTAGCCCCGCACGATGCGCGTGCCGACGCCGCCTTCCCGTACGGCGCGGGACAGCACCCGGGGCGCGGCGCCGTCGACGATGCGCACTTCGCGCACGCTGCCCTGCAGGCAGTTCATCGCGGCGCGCACTTTCGGGATCATGCCGCCGTAAATCTCGCCGGAGGCGATCATCGCCTCGATCTCGGCGAACGTCGCCTGCGGCAGCACCTTTTTCTCCCCGGCGCCCGATTCGTCCGCGCGCAGAATGCCGGGAACGTCGGTGACGACGATCAGCGCGTCCACGCCCAGATGCGACGCGACCGCGCCGGCGGCCGTATCGGCGTTGACGTTGTAGCGCTGCCCGCTCGCGTCGATGCCGATCGGCGCGATGACCGGCAGATAGCCGAGCGCCAGCACGCCCTCGATCAGCGAAGCGTTGACGCCGGTAATGTCGCCGACGAAGCCGAGGTCAGCGTCCGCCACCTGCCGGGCTTCCAGCAGCCGTCCGTCGGTGCCGGACAGGCCGATTGCGCGCGCCCCGCTCGCCTGCAGCCGGCGGACGATCTCCTTGTTGATCCGCCCGGCCAGCACCATCTCGACGACGTTGAGCGTCGCCTCGTCGGTCACGCGCAGGCCGTTCACGAACCGGCTCTCGATGCCGAGCTTGCCGAGCGTCTCGTTGATGGCCGGCCCGCCGCCGTGGACGATGACCGGCTGCGCGCCGCTTTCCTGCAGCTCGCGCAAATCCCGGAAAAAAGCGTCGGGCAGCGCGGCGAGCGTACTCCCTCCGCATTTCATCACAAACCGCTGCATGCTCATCCGTCCCCCGCTCCTTACGTCCGGTAGGCGGCGTTGATGCGGACGTAGTCGTAGGTCAAGTCGCATCCCCAGGCCGTCGCCCGGCCGCTTCCCATATTCAAGTCGACCTCGATGCACACCGTGTCGCCCTTCAAATATTCCAGCGCCGCCGCTTCGTCGAACGGAACCGGCCGCGACTGCGCCAGCACCGGAATGTCGCCGAGCCGGATGTCGACCGTGCTCACGTTCACCGGCTGTCCCGCGCGGCCGACGGCGGCGATGATCCGCCCCCAGTTGGCGTCGGCGCCGAACATGGCGGACTTGACGAGGCTCGAGCCGACGATCGTCTTGGCGATGGCGCGCGCCGCTTCGTCATGCGCCGCGCCGCGGACGGTCGTCTCGATCAGCTTCGTCGCGCCTTCCCCGTCGCGGGCGATCGCCTTGGCCAGATCTTCGCAGACGCGGCGGAATCCCGCCGCGAACGCTTCCCAGTCCGGGTGGCCGCGGGTCAGTTCGCGGTTGCCGGCCAGCCCGCTCGCCATCGCGACGAGCATGTCGTTCGTGCTCGTGTCCCCGTCCACCGTAATCATGTTGAACGTCGCGTCCGCCGTTTCCCGCAGCAACTCCTGCAGCAGCGGCGCCGAGACGGCCGCGTCGGTCGTGACGAAGCCGAGCATCGTCGCCATGTTCGGGTGGATCATGCCGGAGCCTTTGGCGGCCCCCGCGATCGCGACCGGACGGCCGTCGACCGTCAGACGGACGCAGGAAGTCTTCGGCACCAAGTCGGTCGTCATGATCGCCTGGCAGAAGTCGTCCGAACCTTGCGCGTCCCCTCTCAGCCGCTCCGGCAGCCGGGCGATGCCCGACGTCACGCGGTCCATCTTCAGCATCTCGCCGATGACGCCGGTCGACGCGACCGCCACCTGATGCGCGGGGATGCCGAGCGCTTCCGCCATCCGAGCGCGCATCGTCCGGGCGTCGGCCTCTCCCCGCTCGCCGGTGCACGCGTTGGCGTTGCCGCTGTTGACCACCACGGCGCGTAGGCGCCCCTCTTCCGCGAGACTCTCCCGCGTCACCAGCAGCGGCGCCGCCTGAAACCGGTTCGTCGTGTAGACGGCCGCCGCCGCCGCCGGCACTTCGCATACGATCGCCCCGAGGTCGTGGCGGTCGGTTTTTTTCAGGCCGCAGTGCAGCCCGCCCGCCCGAAAGCCCTGCGGAACGGTAATCCCGCCGCCCGGCACGGTTTCATACAGCTGTCGTTTCCCCATCGAAATTCCGTTCCTCCGTTTCGCCGCTTGCCCGTCTCTCCGCGTGTTTCTTTTTCGATATGCATATTCAAGGATAGATCGGCGTAAATTCCAGTCCGAGCGCCTCGTCCCAGCCCATCATCAGGTTCAGATTCTGAATCGCCTGGCCGGCCGCTCCTTTCACCAGATTGTCGATGACCGACACGATCGTGATTCTTCCGGTGCGCTCGTCGGGAACGAGGCCGATGTCGCAGTAGTTCGAGCCGTACACTTCCTTCGTCGACGGCCACTTCCCCGGCGGACGGACGCGGATGAACCGGCGCCCCGCATAGAACTTCCGGTACATCTCCACGAAGTCTTCCGCCGTCCGCCGCGGCGTCATCGCCGCGTACATCGTGCTCATGATGCCGCGCGTCATCGGCGCCAGATGCGTCGTGAACGTCGTCGTCACCGGACGGCCCGCCGCCCGCGACAGCGCCTGCTCGATCTCCGGCGTATGCTGGTGCACGCCCAGCTTGTAGGCGGAGAAATTTTCGTTGACTTCGGAAAAATGAGAGCTGAGGCTGAGGCCGCGGCCCGCGCCGGAAACGCCCGTCTTGGCGTCGATCACGATCGTGTCCGGATCGATCCAGCCCGCCTGCACCGCCGGGTACAGGCCGAGCACCGTCGCCGTCGGAAAGCAGCCGGGGTTGGAGATGAAGTCGGCGCCCGCCGCCTCCTCGCCGAACAGCTCGCACATGCCGTACACCGCCCGGTCTAAGGCCGCTTGCGGAGCGGGCTCCCGCTTGTACCACCGCCGGTAGGCTTCCCCGTCCTTCAGGCGGAAATCGCCGGACAGGTCGATCACTTTCAGGCCCGCTTCCAGCATGCCGGGAGCGAGCTGCGCGCTGACGCCGTGGGGGGTCGCCAGAAACACGACGTCCGCCTTGGCGCGGATCAGCCCGATGTCGACCTCGTCCAGCGTATCCGTCCGGATCTCCGTCAAATGAGGATAGCCCTCGGCAATCAGGCCGCCCGCGCTGGAGGAGGATACAACCGATGTGACTTCAACTTTCGGATGGTGCACGAGCAGCCGAATCAGTTCGACGCCGCCGTAACCGGTGGAACCGACGATCGCCGCGCGCAGCCTGGACGCGGAGGCAGGTGCCATGTTCATCTCTCCCTGATAAAAGCGTAAAGGCTCCGCCGGCGTACCTGTCGCCGCTCGGGCGGAACCGGTGCAATCCCTGTCCAAAACAGCAAAACCATCCCCATTGTACCGGATTCCGGCGGGGATTGAAAGACGTTCGGGCACGGCCGGGAGCCGGGCATGGTTTTGAATTATTATACATAAAATGTTGTATTTATTCAATGCCGTCCGCCCGCATCGAGCCCCGTTTTTCCCTCTTGCTTCTTCCGCTTTCGGAATGCGAACAGTGAAGCTGGGGCGAGCAGGCCGTCGTTCGGCGTTCGGATACGGCTCGGCGGCTTTCATCCGCATGGGAGGGGGGTCCGACGACAGGAGTCCCGCACAGGTGGCATGAGGCAACGGGAGTCCCGCTCCGGCGGCGAAAGAGGCGGTGAGTCGCAAAAGCGGCGAAAGCGGCAGCAGGGCGGCAGAGGGGCGCAGCGGGATACGAACGGCGGAAGCGCGAGGCGGGAGCGAATGGACTCAGGTGCAAAAATGCGCTTAAAATTGCGATCTGCGGGGAAATGGAGCGTCTCAAGTGCAAAAGTGCATCTATTTCCGTCGATTTCGGCCGATTCTCGGCATTCTCTCGAAAAATAAATGCATTTTTACACCTGATGTGCCGGAAACGCGTATTTTTTCTAAAAACAAGTGCATTTCTGCACCTCGCGTGTTTCTCCGTGACACCTCGCGTGTTTCTCCGTGACACCTCGCGTGTTCTCCGCGCAGCCGGCTCAACCGGCCATCGCCCCCATCAACCAAAAGATCCCGCACCGTGACCTTCCGGTCCGATGCGGGATCCGCCGCTCTGTCAGGCGCCTTGCGTTCCGGTTTTGATCTGGCTGCGAAGATACCCTTCGATGAACGCGTCCAGGTCGCCGTCCATGACCGCCTGCACGTTGCCCGTCTCGACGCCGGTGCGGTGGTCCTTGACCATGCTGTACGGGTGGAACACGTAGGAGCGGATCTGGCTGCCCCAGGCGATGTCCATCTGCTCGCCGCGCAGCTCGGCCAGCTCCTTCTGCTGCTCCTGGATTTTCAGCTCGTACAGCTTGGACCTCAGCATCATCATCGCCCGCTCCCGGTTCTGGATCTGCGACCGTTCGGTCTGGCAGGCGGTAACGATGCCGGTCGGAATGTGCGTGATCCGGACGGCCGACTCCGTCTTGTTGATGTGCTGGCCGCCGGCGCCGCTGGAACGGTACGTGTCGATGCGGAGATCTTCCGGACGGATCTCGATCTCGACATCGTCCTCGATCTCCGGCACGACATCGCACGAGACGAACGACGTGTGCCGCCGGCCCGACGCGTCGAACGGCGAGATGCGCACGAGCCGGTGAACGCCTTTCTCGGCCTTCAGGTATCCGTACGCGTTGTAGCCCCGGATCATCATCGTCACGCTCTTGATGCCGGCTTCTTCGCCGGGCAGGAAGTCGAGCACCTCGACTTTGTAGCCGTGTTTCTCCGCCCAGCGGGTGTACATCCGGTACAGCATCTGCGCCCAATCCTGCGATTCGGTGCCGCCCGCACCCGGGTGCAGCTCCAGAATCGCGTTCGACTTGTCGTACGGCTCGCTCAGGAGCAGCTGCAGCTCGAACGCGTCCACTTTCTTGGCCAGCGCCCGCACGCTTTCGCTCCATTCCGCGGCCAGCTCTTCGTCCGGCTCTTCCTCCAGCATCTCCAGCATCGCTTCGAGATCCTGCCGCTCGCTTTCCAGCTTCTCGTACTGTTCGACGACCGAGCGGACGGCGTTCAGCTCGGAGATCAGGCTTTGCGCCCGTTCATTGTCGTCCCAGAAGTCCGGCGCGGCCATCTTCACTTCCAAATCGGCGATCTGCTCGCGTTTCAGATCTAAGTCAAAGAGACCCCCTAAGCTGCTGGAGTCGCTTCGCGGATTCGCGAAGGTCTTGCTTGTCGGAAACGTCGATTTCGATCACGGTCATCACCTCGTCCAAAAATTCGAATGCTTTTAACTTTAACCTTTTATCCTATGCGCCCGTGGCACATTTTGTACTTCTTGCCGCTGCCGCAAGGGCACGGATCGTTGCGCCCGACTTCGTTCGCCTTGCGGCGGACGGGGCGCTTCGCCGATTCCTCGGCTTTGCTGTCGACGGCCTGGCCTTCGGCGACGGCTTCCCGCTGCACGTTGCGCTCCACGTGCGCCTTCATGATATACAGCGTCACTTCTTCCTCGACCCGCGCGATCATCTCCTGGAACATGTTGTGCCCTTCGAATTGGTACTCCCGCAGCGGGTCGTTGCCGCCGTAGGCGCGCAGGTGGATGCCCTGGCGCAGCTGGTCCATCGCGTCGATATGGTCCATCCATTTGCTGTCGACGGCGCGCAGCACGACGACTTTCTCGAATTCGCGCATCGTCTCCGGACCGATCTGCTGCTCGCGCTCATCGTAGTAAGCATTGATCTTCTCCATGATGAACTCGACCATATCGTCCGGTTCCTTGCCCCACAGGTCGTCCCGGGTGACCCGGCCTTCCGGCAGGCAGTTCGTGTGCAGATAAGCCAGCAGTCCGTCCAGGTCCCAATCTTCCGGAACCGCCTCGGCCGGGCAATGGTTGCTCACGCTGCGGGAGACGACGCTGCGGATCATGCCGATTACGATGTCGCGAATGTTCTCGGAGCTGAGCACCTGGCGGCGGTCTCCGTAGATTTTCTCACGCTGCAGGTTGATGACGTCGTCGTATTGGAGCACGATCCGCCGCTGGTCGAAGTTGCTGCCCTCGACCCGCTTCTGCGCCGACTCGATGGCCCGGGTAATGAGCCGGCTCTCGATCGGCGAGTCCTCGTCGAAGCCGAGCCGCTCCATCATCCCCATGATGTTCTCGGAGCCGAACCGGCGCATCAGCTCGTCTTCCATCGACAGGTAGAACTGCGACGAACCCGGGTCGCCCTGGCGCCCCGCCCGGCCGCGCAGCTGGTTGTCGATGCGGCGGCTCTCATGGCGCTCGGTGCCGATGATGTGCAGGCCGCCAAGCTCGGCGACGCCCTCGCCGAGGATGATGTCGGTGCCGCGGCCGGCCATGTTGGTGGCGATCGTCACCGCGCCGCGCTGGCCCGCCTTGGCGATGATCGCCGCCTCCTCGGCATGGTACTTGGCGTTCAGCACCTGGTGCGGAATGCCTCTCTTCTTCAGCATTTCCGATACCCGCTCGGAATTTTCGATCGACACCGTCCCGACGAGAACCGGCTGGCCGGTCCGGTGCCTTCTGACGATCTCCTCGACGACCGCCTTGTATTTGCTGTTTTCCGTCTTGTAGACGATGTCCGGCATGTCGTTGCGGATCATCGGACGGTTCGTCGGCACCTGGATGACGTCGAGCCCGTAAATCCGGCGGAACTCTTCTTCCTCCGTCTTCGCCGTGCCCGTCATGCCCGCCAGCTTGCGGTACATCCGGAAGTAGTTCTGGAACGTGATCGTGGCCAGCGTCATGCTCTCGTTCTGCACTTTGAGCTGCTCTTTCGCCTCGATCGCCTGGTGCAGACCGTCGCTGTAACGGCGACCCGCCATCAGGCGGCCGGTGAACTCATCGACGATGATGACTTCGCCGTCCTGCACCACGTAGTCGACGTCGCGCTTCATGATGAACCGTGCCTTCAACGCCTGGCTGATGTGGTGGTTCAGCAGCACATGCTCATGCGAGAACAGGTTGTCGATGCCAAAAGCCCGCTCCGCCTTGCTGACGCCTTGTTCGGTCAGCGAGATGCTGCGCATTTTCAGGTCGATCGTAAAGTCTTCGTTCTCCACCAGCCGGCTGACGAACCGGTCGGCGGCATAGTACAGCTCGGTCGATTTCTGCGCCTGGCCGGAGATGATCAGCGGCGTGCGCGCCTCGTCGATCAGGATCGAGTCCACTTCGTCGATAATGGCGAAATGAAGCGGACGCTGCACCATCTGTTCCTGGTACAGCACCATGTTGTCGCGCAAATAGTCGAAGCCGAATTCGTTGTTCGTGCCGTACGTGATGTCGCACGCGTACGCATGCTTTTTCTCTTCGTGGGACAAGCCGTGCAGGTTGCAGCCGACGGTCATTCCGAGAAACTCGTAGATTTGCCCCATCGTCTGGCTGTCGCGCTGCGCCAGGTAGTCGTTGACCGTGACGACGTGCACGCCTTTGCCGAGCAGGGCGTTCAAATATACGGGGAGCGTGGCGACCAGCGTCTTGCCTTCCCCGGTGCGCATCTCCGCGATTTTGCCGCTGTGCAGCACCATGCCGCCGATCAATTGCACGTCGAAGTGGCGCATGCCCAGCGTCCGCTTGGACGCCTCACGCACGACCGCGAACGCCTCCGGCAGCAGATCGTCCAGCGACTCGCCCTGGTCCAGGCGCTTGCGAAATTCATCCGTCTTGCTCCGCAACTGTTCATCGGACAAGCGCGCAATGGACGGCTCCAGCGCATTGATCTGTTCGACCGTGCGGGACAACCGCTTCACTTCGCGTTCGTTGGCGTCTCCGAATATTTTCTTCACCAAGCCGAGCATAAGGGTCCCCTTTCTAAACGGGTGTGCCGTATTCTATTTATTTTAGCAGTTTGGCGAAGGAGCGGCAAGGAAAGCGGCGCTGGAACAGAGGTTTCGGCTTTAGTTTCCAATTTACCGTAAGCCGTGGGCAACAAGACAAAAAAAGGGCGGTTCCGACATGACTCGTTTATCATGAAGCAAATGTGTACAGCTCAAATAAAAGCCAACGGCCAGGTTACCCTTATTCCAGCTTTTCCGTCATCCGACGACAGCGCTCACTCCAGTTGCCATCGTAGTGGTGTTTCTACTGTTAAGGCTTGTAGACGCATCTCTTCCACCACCATCGCCTGGGTCATGTGCAGTTCACGAAAACCTT
>Ga0207789_1000134_pt1 | contig 60384 bp, 52 predicted proteins | sample HigsolmetaGSP12D_FD_184840 | JGI IMG/M metagenome (GOLD analysis project Ga0207789, IMG submission 184840) | High solid enriched microbial communities from the Joint BioEnergy Institute, USA - SP1-2-D (SPAdes) | ecosystem: Engineered > Bioreactor > SSF (Solid state fermentation) > Aerobic >...
TGGCGTGGGTGTTCCGCGGCATCGGGCCGAAGCATTTGCAGGCGTATATGGACCAGTACAGCTATACGTGGAACCGCAAGGGGCAGCCGATGTTCGCGGAGCTGCTGGGATGGTGCGCGTCGACGCGGACGGTCACGTATCCGGCGCTGACCGGGACGGCATCGCGTTCCGTTCATCGGAAGCGGCTGCGCGCTTGGGCCAGCGGAACGGCGGGTTAATCGAACCGGCTGGTCCGTTTACCCTGTACACTTTCTCATACATCCGCGAACGTGCCGGCAGCTGCGCTATAAGCTTGTCGAACCTACGATCATAACATCCTGTGCCGCGAACCTGTCCAGCAAATCCGTCCCACGAGCCTTCCCACCAACCTGAGCGAAGGGGATTTCGACAGAAGGGAAAAAAGTGGGTACGTTGCTCTCAACAAACTTAACATTTGAAAAAAGAAACAGGCCCGTGACAAACGAGCCTGAGTGAAGGGGATTTCGACAGAAGGGCCGGAAATAGACCTATATACATACAGAAAAGGAAAGTCGGTTAAACGGAAGGGAAGCAGGAACGAAGCAATTTGCGGAATACGTTGGGCCAAGCCAGCGTCTCGAACGCCTCCCGGTCGATCCAGCGCCAGTCTTCGCCGGGCGGTTCGGCGAGAGCGCCGTCCATCGGTTCAGCCGCCCACAGCTTGACGTACCAGTGCAGGTGCGTGAACACATGCTCCGCATCGCCGACATGCCGGGTCGGCCGGACAAACAGCCCTTCCTTCGCCAGCGCCGCCGCGAGCCACTCCGGGGCCGCGTCCGGCGAGGCCCAGACCGCCGCTTCCGGAACTTCCACATGCGGCGGTTCCCACAGCCGCGCCAGCAAGCCCTCCGCCGGCCGCTGCCGAACCAGAATCCGACCGGCTTGCTCCCCGGTCCCTTCGATCAGAGCGGCTAACCGAAACTGCGGCTTGGGCGGCTTGGCCTTGCTCTTGATCGGGAGTTCCTCTTCCCGCCCGGCAATGCGCCCGCTGCACCGCTCCATTACGGGGCAGGTCAGGCAATTCGGCGCCTTGGGCGTGCAGACGAGCGCGCCCAGCTCCATCAGCGCCTGGTTAAAGTCGCTGGCTTCGCCGGGCGGAATCAACTCCTTGGCCAGCACTTCCATCTGCCCGCGAACCGCCGGCTTCGCAACGTCGTCCTCAATGAGGAAAAAGCGCGACAACACCCGCATGACGTTGCCGTCGACCGCCGGTTCCTCCCGATTGAACGCGATGCTCATAATCGCTCCGGCCGTATAAGGCCCCACCCCTTTGAGACCCGACACCGCCTCCTTGTCGTCCGGAACTTGGCCGCCGTACTTCTCCACGACTTCCCGCGCAGCCGCTTGCAAGTTGCGTGCCCGCGAGTAGTAGCCAAGCCCCTCCCACGCTTTCAGCACTTCCTCTTCGGGAGCGGCCGCCAAATCTCCGACGGTCGGGAAACGCTCCAGAAAACGGTTGAAATAAGGGATGACGGTGTCGACGCGGGTTTGCTGCAGCATGATTTCAGACACCCAAATGTGGTACGGATCGCGGGTTCTGCGCCATGGCAGGTCCCGCCGCTGCTTCCTGTACCAAATTAGCAGTTCCCGGCTGAAAAAACGCTTGTTGTCGGAATCAGGCATCTTCGTCCTCCGTCCCTTGCTGGACCAACGCGCCAACGAGTTTGCGGTAGCGGCTCGGCGTCACGCCGGTGTACGCTTTGAACATGCGCGAGAAGTAGTAGCTTTTCATGCCGACTCGGCGGGCGGCGTCCGATATGTTGCCGTCCGATTGCATCAGCAGCTTCTTGGCGATTTCCATTCTCCGCCCGTTGACATACTGAATGGGCGAGCAGCCCAGCATTCCTTTGAAAAACATAATGAAATAGTTCGGATGCAAATAAACCAGCTTCGCCAGTTCCTCGACGGTGAGATTTTCTCCCAGATGCTCTTCGATATAGCGGATCACCGTATCGATTTTCTCCAGTTCCGGAGATGCCGGGATCAGCTCCAGCGCCTCTTCCCCCTCGGGAACGCTTTCGAGATACAGGCTGACCAGCTCGAGCATGGCCGCCTTGATGCGCAGCTTCGCCGTCAGGCGGTTGCCGAGCATTGCCTCCGCTATGCGGTCGATCAGTCGTTCCGGCTCGCGCGCATCCTTCGGCTTGACCGCGTAAGGCAGCCGGAGCGTGCTGAATATTTCCCGATCCCCGAAGCTCATGCGGAAATGGCACCATTTGACTTGCAGGGGCCCGTCGATCAAAATCTCAATGCGATGCATCGTTCCTCCCGGCACAATGCACAAAACGCCGGCTTCCAGCGGAACGACGCGGTTCTCGACGTGCATGATGCCCCTTCCGCCCGCAATGCACAGAATCCGATAGCAATCGTACGACTCCGGGCCTGAATCCTGCGTGTCGCGCGTCCATTCGGATGAGGCGGCGGCAAGCAATTCGACCTGCATATGCTCGAGGTGGTTCATGAATATGGTAAAATAAGTCGTAGTCATGTCGGCTCCTGTTGTCGTTTTCCTCAATTGTAGCAGATTTTCCGTCAAATACTGACATCTATCGTGCGATTTTTTTACACTTTCTCCAAGAGGGGACGTGAAGAATTGAACCGTTTGCATTTTGGGACGGTCCGATGGCTTGTGTCCATTGCCCTTGCCGGTCTTCTGGCGGCCGGTTCGGCCGGTTGCGGAAGCCAGAAGGCGGCGAAGCCGAAGCCGCTCGACGGACCGAAAGAAGCGGTGGAGCTCTACCGGCAAAATTGCCTGTCGTGCCACGGAGCCGAACTGGAAGGACAGATGGGTCCCCGCACCAATTTGCAAAAAGTGGGAGCTTCCCTGACGCAGGAGCAAATCCGCAACCAGATCGCCAACGGCGGAGGCGGCATGCCCGCCCAATCCAAACGGCTGACGCCGCAGCAAATCGAAACGCTGGCGGCCTGGCTGGCCACGCGAAAATAAAAGATCCGGCCCGGGCGCGAAGGGACGGATCGCCGTTTATCCCAGCCGCTCCACGAGCGCCGTGGCTGCGGCCAAGCTTCTTTCATGCGTAATCGCGACGTGGATCAAGTGCCGCTCCGGCTCCAGTCCGAGCCGCCCCCATGCCCTCGCCTGCAGGCGGCATGCCGGGCGGCCGGCCGAGTTCGGCAGCACCTCGATGTCGCGAAAGCCGACGGCCGCGCCGATCCCGCAGCCGAGCGCCTTGACGACCGCTTCTTTGGCTGCAAAGCGGCCGGCCATGAACTCGGCGGCGCGGCGCTCGGACAGCGCCTGCCACTGCGCCAGCTCGCCCGCCGTCAGCACGCGCGCGGCGAACTTCTCGCCGGCCGGGCCGGCCAAGAGCCGGACGATCCGCTCCAACTCGACGACATCCAGTCCGACGCCGACGATCATCCGTCCGCTCCCTCCGCTTCGCTTCAGATGCCGGGAATCGGCTGCCGCTTGTGTTCCGTCCGCAGGTAGTGCCGCTCCAGCACTTCCTGCGCCTTCGGATCGATGACCTTGCCTTCCAGGTAGTCGCTGTTCGCCTCGTACGAAACGCCCAGCTCGCCTTCATCCGTCTGCCCTTCCCACAGGCCGGCCGTCGGCGCTTTGCGGATGACGGCGTCGGGCACGCCCAGCCGTGCGGCAATCTGCCGGATTTGCCGCTTGTTCAGGCTGCTGAGCGGCGTGATGTCCACCGCGCCGTCGCCCCATTTCGTGAAAAAGCCGGTCAGCGCCTCGGAAGCGTGGTCCGTGCCGACGACGAGCAGGTTCAAGTCGAAAGCGAGGGCGTACTGAATGACCATTCTCGTCCGCGCCTTGATGTTTCCCTTGCCGCCGCGGCTGACATGCCGGTGGATGCCGAGCGTTTTGAACGCGTGCTCCGTTTCGAGTGAGATCTCGTCCACCGCGTCCTCGATATTGGTCTCCACTTTGTGCGTGAGCTGAAAAGCTTCCGCCACGGCGTAGCTGTCGGCGATATCCTCCTGCGTTCCGTACGGCTGGAAGACGCCGAGCGTAATGTATTCCTTGCCGGTCTCCCGCGACAGTTCGTCCGTCGCCCGTTTGCAGAGCCCGGTGGCGACGGCGCTGTCGACGCCTCCGCTGATCGCGATCAAAAGCCCGGACGCCCCGGCCTTCAGGACATACTCCTTCAGGAAGGCGACGCGGCGGGCAATCTCTTCGTCCGGATCGATCGCGGGCTTGACGCCTAGCTTGGCAATAATCTCCTGCTGCAGACTCATATCCGACTCACTCCCACGTATTCAAAGCTTCGCGCGGGCGATCCCCCGCCGAACAAACAAAACATCCCGCGGTTTCCGGACCGCCCGAAACCGCGGGATGGGCATTTTACCGGCAGAACTGGTCAAAGGCGGCCGTCAGATCGGCGGCAATCTCTTCGGCGCTGCGGTTCTCGATTTGATGGCGCTCGATGAAATGCACGAGCTTGCCGTCCTTCATCAGCGCGATCGATGGGGACGACGGCGGATAAGGAGCGAAATATTCCCGCGCTTTCGCGGTCGCTTCCTTGTCCTGACCGGCAAACACCGTGAACAGGTGGTCCGGCTTCACGTCGTGCTGGAGCGCGATGGCCACGCCCGGACGGCATTGTCCGGCCGCGCATCCGCATACGGAATTGACGACGACGAGCGCGGTTCCTTTGGCCGTCGGCAGCTTGGCCTCCACCTCTTCCGGCGTCCGCAATTCCTCGATGCCGAGCCGGGTCAGTTCGTCCCGCATCGGCTGCACCATATCCAGCATGTATCGCTCGAAAGACATTGCCATAACGTTGTCCTCGCTTTCCGTGCGACTTGCGGTTCGTTCCCGCTTGCTCCTATTATACTCCGGCGCTTTCCAATAGACAACGAACCCCGACGCTTCGGCGTCAGGGCTCGTCCAGCACTTCCGGCACGGGATACGCATCCTCCAAATCTTCAGGCTTGGTCGGGCGGCTTTCCGGCCGGGACGTCTGCTGCGTGGGATGCATGAACACGCCGGCCTGAGGCGGGTTGCCTTCCTCGAAGTATTCGCGGTTTTCTTCCGTGCGAAAGCCGATGTCTTTGTAGGGGTGAACCCATTGATCCCCGGACATGACCGCGGGATCGGTCTCACGGCTCCACTGCTCCAGCGGCGACTCTTTCGACGCGTAATCGTGGTCGCCGATTACCACGCCGTATTCGTTGCGGAACGGCTCGTGCGGTCCGCGTCCGTGCTGAAACTCGGGGCGGAATTCGATTTCAAACGGATCCAGCTCGGGGTCATCCCTTCCCGGGGCGGGACTGACGCCGGCATACGGACGGTTTCGCTTTTTCCTGGCCATGGCGTTCGCGCTCCGGACGTTTACGTCGACGGACGGTTGGGACCGTCCAGTTTTTTGTCGTAACCCGGGGTTTGCGGAGGCTTGTCGGTCTTGCGCCGGTCCTTGCGTCCGGTGACGGACGGCCCTTGCATGCGGGACATGGATGCATCCTCCTTCGCGAGTCGGTGTCGCTGCCCGCCTATTAGGGTAAACGGGGAGCCGCACGATTATGCGCCGCCTCGCGCGGACGGGCGCTGTCTGCGGAAGGCGACGCAGGAACGATAAAGAATGGCAAGATCATCCCAGTACGGAAGCCGCCACCGACAAGCTGGCCAAATCGCCGACGCGCTCGCCCAGTCCGGCGGGCACCACCTTGCAAACGTTCAAATTGACGGACAGCGCTTCCTGCGTCAGCGTCTCGAGCATGAACGGCTCCAGAAGCTTCTGCTGCCGACCGTAAATGCTGCCGATCACGATGCGCTCGGGGTTCAAAATGTCGACGAGAATCGCCAGGCCCCGGCCGAGCTTCCGGCCGACGGTTTCGAAAATGCCCAGCGCCAGCGGATCGCCTTGTTGGGCGGCTTCGCCGACTTTCAGCGCGGTGATGGCGTCCAGTTCATCCAGCGAGGAGCAGAACGACGGAGGACGGCCCTGCCGGATTGCGTCCTCTGCGCGGGACCGGGCGAGCAGCGCGATGCCGCCGCCGCTGCAGAACCCTTCAAAGGAACCGGCCTTGCCGTACCCGACGGGACCGTCCTCCTCCAGGCGGATATGACCGATTTCTCCCGCCATGTCGTTCGTGCCCGAGTAGAGCTGTCCGTTCAAAATCAATCCCGCGCCCATGCCCGTGCCGAACGTGAGAAACACCATGTTGCGGCAGCCTTTGCCGGCGCCCCACTTCCACTCGGCGAGCGCGCAGGCGTTGGCGTCGTTCTGCAGGCCGACCGGCACGCCGAACCGTTCCCGGATCGGCATCACGCAATCGACCCGGTCCCAGCCGGGCAAGTTGGGCGGCGACAACACGACGCCGGCGCGGCTGTCCAGCGGACCGCCGCAGCTGATCCCGATCGCCTCCAGCGCTTCTTCGGAATGCTTCTCGTCCAGCAATTGCTGCATGGTATCCATTAACCGGGACAACGTCTCCTGCGGCGTGGAAGGCGTGGGAAAGCTCTGCCGGACGAGCAGCTCCATGCCATCCCCGCGGGTTCGTCCCAGGGTGACAGCGCACTTCGTTCCACCGATATCCAAACCGCCGAACAATGTCATGATGCGAAAAACTCCTCTTCTATCAAAATGCACAGCGCGTGGTAAATCGGCAGATGACGTTCCTGGATGTCGGGCGTCGAGTCGAACGGCACGCAGATCGTCGTGTCGCACAGCGACTTCATGCGGCCGCCGGTTCGCCCGGTCAGGCCGATCGTCTTCATGCCGATCGCCTTGGCCACGCGCAGCGCGTGCAGCACGTTGGCGGAATTGCCGGACGTGCTGATGCCGAGCAGCACGTCGCCCGGCCGGCCGTAACCGTATACCTGCTGCGCGAACACAAGATCGGGCGCATTGTCGTTCGCGAACGCGGTGGACAGCGCCGTGTGGCTGACAAGCGATATGACCGGCAGGGCGCCTTGCAAATGCCGCGCGATATAGCCGGCCGCATCCGCGTCCACTTCCGCCAGCTTCGCACGGAACGTGTCCGGAACCGGACGCTTCAGCATGAAACCTTTCATCAGCTCGCCGGCAATATGCTCGGCATCGGCCGCGCTGCCCCCGTTGCCGCATACGAGCAGCTGCCCGCCGTTGCGGAAGCTGTCGCGGAGCGTTGCAAACGCTTGTTCCATATCCGACGAAACGGCTGGCCGCAACTCCGGGTACTTCGCGTACAATTTGTCCAGAATGCGATTCACCGCAGTTCCTCCTCTATCCATGCAACATGCCTACAGATTCGTCAGATGATCGATCGCTTTCGGGAAAAAGTCGGGCTTGCCGAAGCTGCCGGACTTGAGCGCAAGGAGCAGCGGCTTCTCGCCGAAGGTGAGGCAAGAAGGCAGTCCGGGCTCGATTTCCCCCATAATCCGCATGCCTTGTACGCCCAGCCGTCTGCAGACGGCCGCCGATGTGTCGCCGCCGGCGATGATGGCCCGGGATTGGCCGGTCGCCTCCAGCACCTTCGCGGTAATTTCCGCCAAGGAGTCGGACACGAGCCGGGACACGTCCGTATTGGACAGCCCCTGCTCCGATCCAAGCCGCTTCGTTTCCTCCACTTGGCCGGGATGATTGGCGGAATGCACCACGACATGCCGGCCCGCCCGATTGTGCCGGACGATGATGTCCGCCAGCTCCCCAAGCACGGACACGCGAAGTCCGGGATCGAGCAGTTTCCGCGTGTCCAGCTCCAACACCGGCGCGCCTGCCGAGCGCATCGTGTCGACCTGTGCGGCGGTTTGGGGCATCAGGCTTCCCGCCACGATCAGCAGCCCGCCACCGTCGCCCGCGGGGACGGCCGGCGGTTCGGCGCGGCAAGGAACTCCGGATCTGCGCATCCGCAGCGCGATTTCCTCGGAAAGCGCGGAGCTGCCGCACAGCACCTTCTCGTCCTCCACCGCTTCCGCGATCGCTTCCAGCGAACGCTGGTCGACGACGTCGACGATCAGGTAGGCGCATTCCGCTTTCTTCTCCGCGATCGCCCGCCGGATCGCCTCCGGCCCCCGATCGACGATATCGCGGTGAAGCTCTGCGACCGGACGCCCCGTCTGGCCGCGCAATATGCCGGACAAATCGGAGCGCGTCATCGGATGGACCGGGTCCCGGCGGAATTCGGACTCTTCCAGCTTTATGCCGCGGACATAATGAATGCCGTTCACCGTCGTGCGCCCGTTTTTCGGAAACCCGAGGACGACGACGGCGAACGTTTCGCCCAGCGCGTCCAGCATGGCGTCGCATTCCGCCCCGATATTGCCGCGGAAGACCGAGCACGTTTTTTTGATATATCGCTTGCAGCCTCTGTTTCTCAGCCAGCTTGTTGCGGCCTGCACTTTGCGATAGGCTTCTTTCGGAGCATCGAACCGCGAATGGGTGTCCAGCACGATGACGTCCGCCTCATCCGCGCGCGGGTATTCGGCGTCCTCGCCGGCGAAGCTGTAGACATGGGCGGCATAGCCGGCTTTCGCATACATGATGCCGATATCGCCGGCCCCCGTAACGTCGTCTGCCACGATGCCGATCATGCCTCCCACCTCCGGCGCGGCTTATAGCCCGCATGCTCGAGAAAATCCCCGGCCACTTGCTTCGGCAAATGCCGCAACTCCACACCCGACGACCGGGCGGTCAACAGCATCCGGCAGGCCATTTCCAGCGTCTGAAGCGCCATTCTCGCTTCCTTCAGCGTCGTGTCATAGACGAGCACGCCGTGGTTTTCCAGCAGCAGGACGTTCGCCCGCTTCGCCTTCTCCCGCACGGCTTCGCCCAGTTCGGCCGAACCGGGATGGCAGTACCGCACCCGCTCGACGCGCTCCAGGTAATACATGGTCTCGACAAACAGCGAAGAAGGAATGTCCAGGCCGGAACAGGCGGCCAGCGTGCTGTAGAAGGGCGAAGCGTGAAGGACGGCGCCGATTTCCGGACGGGTTTCATAGACCGCCCGGTGCATCGGCATTTCCTTGGAAGGCTTCTTCGCGGCCGGATCCGCCGGGCTGCCGTCAAAGCGGCATTCCACGACGTCGTCGTCGGCCAGCTCGCCCAGAAAAGTGCCGCTGGCGCTGATCATACAGGACTCGGCGCCCGTTCTCGCGCTGATGTTGCCCGCGTTGCCCCACGCGAGACCGTATCTCATCATGTAGCGCCCCGTTTCCTGGAGCTGCCGCCTGGCCGTCTGCGCGTCCATCATCGACGTTCACCTCTTTAGCGAATCCATTGGGTATCCGTGTTCCATCCGGCCAGCTCGATCCGGCGTTCCGCTACCGGCACGCCGCTCCAATCGGCGACAATCGACGCGGTCTCGCCCGGCAGCAGCGTAAAGTCGTTGTCCGAAAAATAAATCCAGCCTTTGCCGTCCAACGGGCGGGCATCTTCCAAATGCAGCTGCACCGCGGCGTGCGCGCCCTTGTTCGTGAGCCGCAGCTCCCACCGGTCCGCGCCGATTTCGCGTTTGATCGCCTCCACCGCCGTTGCCGGGACGCGGAAGAGCGGCTGCAGGTTCGACGTGCGGCTGAACGTATACCGGTTGTCCGACAGTTTGGCGCCGGCTGAATCGTACAACGCCAGCACGAGGAAGAAAATATCGTCGGCCATGCGATCCAGCAGCGCTTCCGCCGTCGTGATCCGCTCCGGCCTCGAAGGCGCAACCGCACCGGTCCAGGCCCCCGCCCCGTACACGGAGCCGCCGGCTCCGACAAGCCGCCACTCGACGCGCACCCCCTCCTTCACGTCCGGCAGCGAACTGACCGTCCAAATCTCGGCGCCGAACCGCCGCTCGCCCGCCCATGCCATCCGGTCGAAGCGCGCCGTAATCGCGATCCGGCGGTAGGCGCGGGCGACCGCGTAATACGCCGGCTTCGTGTTCGCGTAGTAGTCGAGCGCCGATGTGCACCAGGCGTTCGGGAACGGCTCGTTGAACTGCCACGGCAGCGTGCCGCTGCATTGCCACTGGCGGCGCCGGTTCGCCTCGATCGCGTAACCGAGGCCTGCAGCCTGAAGGAATTGGCTTGCCCTGATCATCCAGGCCGGCTCGGCGATCCCGCCCCCGAACGACTCCTGCACCAGCTGTTCGTTGTTCCACCAGGATCCCCGATGGAAGTAAACCGGATTGTCCTTTCCTGCCGGCCATTGGTGAGCCGGGCTGATCGTCGCGTTCAGCACCTTGGGATTCGTCATCCCTTCCACGCCGAACTCGCTGTGCAGCAGAGATTGACCCCGGTTATAGAGCGTGTAGTGGGCGGTGAGCCCTTGGTGCTCCCAAGGGCCGTGCACGTCGTGCATGCCCGTCGGATCTTTCTCAATGTTTTCCAAACTGTTCATGAACAGCCGGCCGCTGGGCGAAGTCGGCAGCCACAGCGCGCCGGGATGCAGCCGCTCTACCGCCGCCTTCAGCACGGCCAGCACCGGTTCATCGTCGTCGAGCGGCCGCCCGTCCGCTCCCTGCAATTCGTTGCCGCCGCACCAGAGAACAAGGGAGGGATGATTCCGTTTGCGCGGGATGACGGCTTCCGCTTCGCGCCCCATCATCTCCAGGAACGCCGGCTCCGTGCTCGGCTTGTTCGCAATGCCCGAACTCGACTGGATGAATTCCTGCCATACCATGATGCCGTACCGGTCGCACAGGTCGTAAAAAGCGTCCTTCTCGATGAGGCCGCCGCCCCAGACGCGGAGCATGTTGACGCCGGCCCGCTTCGCCAGCTGAAGCAGCCGCTCCAGCTTCTCCGGGCGCGGGACGCCGTACATGACGTCCATGGGCACCCAGTTCCAGCCCTTGATGAACGTGCGCTCTCCGTTCACGACAAGCACGTACGGCTTCGCCGTCACGTCCGGCGTGTCGTTTCTCTCGAAACGGACATCCCGGATGCCGAACGATACCGTCCGATCGGCCGACGGTTCATTCGCTCCGGATACCGTTGCGGTGACCCTCGCCTCATACAGATGCGCCTCTCCGGAACCGTTCGGCTGCCACAAGCGCGGGCGGTCGAGTTCAATCAGCGCATTGAGCTCCGTCGTGCCGGGTGCAACCGCATGGCGCGACACGAGCGAACCGACGATTTCGCCCTGGTCGCGGATCACCGTCTCGACTTGCACGATCGCGCATTCCGTGGACGACAGCCGGGTTGAGACGGAAACGTGCGCGGTGCGGTAATCGCTTGCCAGCTGCGGTCGGACATAGACGTCTTCGATCCGGACCGGGCCGGTCGCCTCCAGATAGACGTCATCCCAGATTCCTTGATGAATCATGCGCGGGCAGAAGTCCCACCAGTAAGTCATCCGGCTCTTGTGGGTGCGGACGCGGCCGGTCTTGCCGACCTGCGGTTGCTCGTCGGGCGCTTTCTCGATGACGACCGCCACCAGGTTTTCTTCCCCGTACTTCAGCTTATCGCCGACCTCGAATACAGCCGGCGTGAACATGCCTTCATGCGTCCCGAGCGGCTTGCCGTTCAGGAAAAACTGCGCCGCGTAATCCACGCCCTTGAAATGAAGCTGGATCCGCCGGCCGCGCAGCGCTTCGCCGACCCGAAACGACTTTTTGTACACCCACGTGCGTTCCGGCACCCATTCCACGAGCAGGCTGTTCCGTTCGAAATACGGGTCCGGCGTCCCGCCGCTTTTCCAGACATCGTGAAGAACGGTGCCGGGCACGGTTCCCTTCCGCCACCAGCGCGCGTCCCTGGAGTCCGGCTTTTCGGCATTGCGCCATACCCAGTCTTCCCCGACGAAATCCTTGAACAGCCAATCGCTGCCGTTCAGGTCGATCCGCACGCTCACACCCGGTCACCTTCCAGCTCCAGCATATTCGTCTCGACCGCCGGCTGGTCCGGGTCCGCCGGAATGCGCAGCGTCTTGATTTCGCAAGGACCGAACGAAACCGCGACCCGGCGGTTCCATTTCGGGAACGTCAGCACCGCGTTCGTCGCCCTCTTGGTTGATTCGTAGCAGCGCACGATCAGATCGTCGTTATCTTCGGCTTTCTTGACAGCGCTGACGATGATGTTGTCCCGGTCGACGGTCAAATACGAATCTTTCTGCGGCAGCGGGCCCTGGTGATACGTCTCGATGATCGCAACCGGCCGCTGGTTCAGCTCCAGCGTCCGCTTGACGGTTCCGGCCTGCTCCCAGCTTCCCTGGTGCGGCAGCAAGCGGTAATGGAACGTCTGAATCCCCTGGTCAATAAACGTATAATGGCCGTCCGGATCCGGCACGCGCGGGTCGTGATGCGCATAGATCGGGCTGCGGAGCACGGTCAGCGCCAGTTCCTTGTTCCGGATGCTGTAGCTGTGCTTGGCGTCGTTGATCAGCGACAAGCCGTACACCGAGCCGTCGGCGCGGACGATGCCGGTGACATCGACCCAGCCCTGGCCCGGCTCCTCTTCCCCGTTATGCTCGCGTTCCTTGAAGCCGTATGGAATTTCATACGTTTGCTTGGTGAAAATCAGTTGAATCGGAAATACGAGCTTCAGCGCCTTGAACTGCTCGTGCCAGTCGACCGTCACTTTGACGTCGATATAATCGAGGTCCTGATACATTGCAAAATCCTGCACGAGCACCGAGCGACCATACTCGCTCGTCACGCGGATCACCGATTTGACCGGCCCGTGCTCGACGCGGCGGACGCTGCGGGCCTGAAACTCGCCGACCGCGTCCTGGAAGTGGAGCACGTTATGGCTCCACGTATCGGATTTGTCTTCAATGACGACCGGTCTGGCGGCCGCGCCGGCGAACACGTCGAAGTTCGCCTTCTTGTCGTGCAGACGGGAGATGAAACCCGTGGCCGGATCGAATTCGAGGCGGAAACGGTCGTTCTCCATCGCGCAATCGTTGGCCCACATCGGCGTCGCCGCCAGCCGGGTCTGCACGTTCGGATCTTGGATCACCTTGTACACGCGGTAACCGAGCGGCGGCAGCTCGGCGATGAAGCTGATGCGCCAGCGACCGTCCGCCGTGGCGAGCGATTGCACCGTTTGGAACGGAATCTGCCTGCCCGTCTCGTCGACAACAATCGTGTTCTCGCGGATCGGCGTTATTTCCAGCTCGACGTTGACGCGGCTGTTCCATGCGTGCGGGTTGAACACGACGATCGGCTTCATGCGCTCTTCCTGCTCGATGCCGATCTTCCACGAAATCGATTGGATCGCATAGTTCAGGCCGCGCTCCGCAATCGACATCGCCTCGCCGTACATGTTGCGGGCATCCTCGTACGCCGGCTCGATGCTCGTACCGGCCAAAATGTCGTGGAACTGGTTGAACAGCACGTTTTTCCATGCGCGATGGAAGTCTTTCGGATAGGGCTGACCCGTGATGCGCTCGGCGAACGCGGACCATTTCTCGGCTGCGATCAGCTTGTTCTCGGCGCGGCGGTTCCACTGCTTGATGCCGCTGTGCGCGGCGTAGCAGCCGCTCGCATGGTGCTGCAGATCGTCGTGGACGACCGGGTGGTCGGACGCTTCGACCTTCCTGAAAAATTCGTTCGGCGACGTGAAAATGAGGCTCGGAAAGGCCGGATCGGCGTTCATGCGCCGGATGCTTTCGATATTTTCCTTCGTCGGGCCGCCGCCGTGGTTGCCGACCCCGTAGAACACCATCAGGTCGTTCACCGGCTCCTTCAACTCGTCCAGGCAGCGGGAGACGTGTTTGTCCAGCTCTTTTCCCCAGGTGCAATACTCGAACGGAATCCGGTAGGCGAGCACGCGGGAGCCGTCGTCGGATTCCCAGATGAAGGTGCGCGCCGGCAAGCCTTTCTCGTTCGGCATCGGGCGCATGAACACGTAGTAGTCCATGCCGCTTTTCTTGAGGATTTGCGGCAGCATGCCGTGATGGCCGAAGCTGTCCACGTTGTAGCCGACTTTGGCCATGACGCCGAACTTCTCCAGAAAGTAGCGCTGACCGTACAAACCTTGCCGCACGAACGATTCGCCGCCCGGAATGTTGCAGTCCGGCTGAATCCACCAGCCGCCGCAGATGACCCAGCGGCCTTCCTGAATGCGGCGGCGGATTTCCCCGAACATCTGCGGATCGTTTTCTTCCACCCATTCGTAGAACGCGGCCGAGCTCGACGTAAACACGAAATCGGGATATTCGTTCATCCGGTCGAGAACCGATCGGAAAGTCGCCTTCGTCTCCTGCATGCCTTCTTGCCATTGCCACAGCCAGACCGGGTCCAAATGGGCGTTGCCGATCATATGCAGCTGCTTGTCATTCATCCCGCACCCTCCCGTTTATGCTGAAGAAGTGATCGCCCGGTTCAAGTTTTATTTTCGGCGTTCGAATGTGCAACCGGGGGCAACATCCACCAGCGCTTCCGCCTGCTGGCCGAACCGGACGCCGCCCATGGTCAAGTCCGCCGCGACCCGGGCGCGCCGCACCGGCGGTTCCGCCGGCGTCACCCGAAACGCCGCGCGCCCGGTGCCGCCTGCCGCCAGCGGAATGACGGCCTCGGCGGGCTCCGTCCGCCAGCCTTCCGGCACCTGAAGCCGAACCTTCGCCTCCGCTTCCCGGCGGAACGGGTTGTTCACTTCCGCTTCCAGCGTGAACGGCCGGCCTGCTACCGCCTGTGCCTGATACGGCGTCAGCCGCACCCCGGCATCTTCGCCGCCCCAATCGACTTCCTCCAGCGGAAGCAACTCCCGATGCAGGCGTTCCAGTTCGGCGCCCCGCCCGGCCAGCGTCCCGAAGTATCCGGGCTTTACCCGGAGCGGTTGCCAGTGGCCGGTGCAGATCACATCCGGCCGCAGCGACGCGTACAAGGCGGCGCTCTTCGCGAAATCCCGCAAGCCGAACCGGTTCGGATATACGTAGTTCTCCATGATGCCCGCTTCGCCGTGGTACTGGTCCCCGGAGATCAATACGCGCTGTCCGTCGACCTCGAGCGCAATCGCCACCGCATACCGCGTATGTCCCGGCAGCGGGTGAAGCGCAAATTCGTACTCTTCCCAGCGGATCGGGACTTCAAGCGGCAACTCCCGGTCCACCGGAATCGGATCGTACCACAGACAAGGCAAATCATAATGCGCCGGCCGGCGGAGAATGTCCGCGAACGTCACGGCCGCCCAGACCTGCGCGCCTTCGTTGTCCCGCAGCAGGTTGATGCCGGCGACATGATCTTCGTGATAGTGCGTCGGGACGACGGCGTCGATCTTCCGCACGCCGTATTGCTCCTTCAGCGCCGGCAGCGTATAGAGCCAGGGTCGGCGCGCCGCCCGGTCCGCGCCCGCCGGAATGCCCGTCAGGAAGTCGTGGCCGAAATCGAAGAAGAGCGCCTTGCCGCTTGCGGACAGCAGCACGTAATGATACGCGAAACTGGTCCGGTTGCGGAGCAGATGCGGCGTCACTTCCTCGAACGGCCGCTCCCGCCAGCGCTGCAGCTGTCCGTGCTGGCCGCGGAACGCCGCCAGCTCCTGCATCCGCGCCGCAAGCCGCCCGAGCGCTTCCGCGGGCTGCTTCATCACGTCTCCGTGCGAAGGCAAGAGCCAATCCGGCGCGCGGTCCTTCAAGTCCAGCGCGGACAGCGCCGTGGCGGCCAGCCCTTCCCCGCCGCTGTACGTCCAATCCGTGGCCGCCAGCGACCAGACTTTGCCGGGCGCATAGATCAGATCTCCGGTAAAGGCGACCCGGCGCCCGTCAAGTCCGGCCAGCAGGCTGACGGACCCCATCGTGTGCCCCGGTGTCGGCACGACGGTGAACGAAATGCCCGCAAATTCGCGCCGGTCGTAATCCTTCAGCGTGCCGGCGATCGGAATGGAGGCGAGCAGCGAGAACCGGTCCTGCCGCACGTTGTAGTTGTTGTAAATTTCCCGCGCCTGCCAATGCTCGTTCGCCGCCGCGAACAGATCCTGCTCATTGTGCGGCACCCAGACCGGAATGCCCGCCTTGACCGCGCGCGGCAAGCCTTGCCCCTGATCCCGATGGTGATGCGTCATGAGCACGGCTGCGACCCGCGTCACGCCGATTTCGCCCAGACGGTCCAGGATGTCCCCGCTGCCGAAATCGATCAGCACGGCTTCTTCCCCGTTCACCGCGGCATAGACCTGGCACGTATCCCGAAACACATACAGGTGATCCGACAGCTTGATCATCCGTTTACCTCCTTTCATCAGGATGAACCGGCAAAATGAACGGCTTTGCCTCTGCTTCCCAGAAAATGCGCGATTTTGTCGGCGACGGTGTTCTCCACGGCTTTGCGGCCTGCATCGAGCAGGCCCGGCGCCAGCGCCTTGCACTCCGCGTTGGTCAGACGCGCGTCGCGGCCCAGCGCGCGGAGAAACGCCAGCTCCAGATCGGTTGCGATGTTCACCTTGCTGACGCCGCCGCCCGGCAACGCAATCGCCCTGGCCATCATTTCCGCCGGTACGCCGGAGCCGCCGTGCAGCACCAGATGAACCGGCGTCAGCGCGCGAATCGCCTGCAGGCGGGCATAGTCGATCTTCGGCTCCCGCACCTTGTAGACGCCGTGCGCCGTGCCGCAAGAGACGGCCAGCGCGTCAACCTTCGTCCGCTCCGCGAACATCTTCGCTTCCTGCGGATCGGTGTAGAGCTCTTCATCCTTGTCCGTCTCCACGAAATCGGTCGTGCCGATCATGCCGAGCTCGGCTTCGACGGAAACGCCGCGGGCATGCGCGTATTCCGCGACTTCCCGGGATATGGCGACATTGTCCTCGAACGGCTTCTCGGAAGCGTCGATCATGACGGAGGTGAAGCCGGCTTCGATCGCCTGGGCGATCGTATCCATTTCCTTCGTATGGTCCAAATGCAGCACGATCGGAACCGTGATGTTCTCCGCGCGAATCCGAAAGTAAAATTCATCGGCAAATTCGGCCGGCGTGATGCCGTACCGCAGCAATTCTTTGTGGGAGATCTGCACGATGGCGGGCGAATTCGAATTTTGCGCCGCGCGCAGAACAGGCGCAATCATCGGCGTATAACGGGGCGAGAAAGAGCCGGTGGCGTACCGGAATTTCTCCGCCATTTCCAGCGCTTGCTTCAGCGTGATGACATTGCCCGGTTTATCGTTCCTCATGGATGGCACGCTCCCGAATTCAGTTTGTAAAAACGGCGCAAAGGCTGTTGCAGCGGCGCGTAACCCTGCTCATACAGACGCCGGTATGCCGCATGAACGTCCGCCCCCGGCTCCACCGTCAGGCGGGATGAATGTCTGGCGGCGCATGCCGCGGCTTGTCTGATGTCCGCGAAGAGTCCGCAACCTGTTCCCGCCAGCAGCGCCGCGCCCAGCAACGCCGCTTCCGGCACGTCCGGAACCTGCAGCGGGCAGCCCGACACATCGGCTTTGATCTGCAGCCAATGCGGGTTCCTCGTTCCGCCTCCGGTCGCGACCATCTCCGTGATCGGCGCGCCGGACGCCGCCTCCGCGGCGCGGCGGATCGACTCCATCTCGTAGGCGGTGCCCTCCAGCACCGCCTTCAGCATATCCGCCTGCCCGTGGCTCGCGGAAAGCCCGACGAAAGCGGCTTTCGCATCCGCATCGGGCATGGGCGCGCCGCTGCCGGACAAATAGGGATAATACAAAATTCCGGTCGGTCCGGGCGCTGCTTCCGCCGCCAGCGCCAAAATCCGCTCGTAGCCCGGACCGTCGTCGGACAACACCGCGCGCAGCCATTCCACGGAACCGCCGGACGCGGAAATGCCGCCCATCCAGAACAGATGGCCGGAAACCGGGTGAAGGCCGAACGACAGGCCGGACGCCAGATCGCGTTCCGTCAGCCGGCGCTCCGGAAACAAGCCGACCAGCGTCTCGGCCGTGCCGATCGAGTCCATCACGCGTCCCGGCGACAGCACGCCGACGCCCAGGCTTGCCGCCGGATGATCGTGCCCCGCGATGACGACCGGAACGCCCGCCGGCACGCCGGTTGCCGCTGCGGCCTCCGCGCTCACCCGGCCGACGACGGTTCCGCTCGGGTACGCCTCGGGAAACAGCGCCGTCGGCAACCCGAAATGACGGATCCAATCCCCGTCCCATTCCTTGCGATCGATGCGGAACGCGAACGAGCGCGCCGCAAGGGTATAATCGGTCGCGATGTTGCCTGTCAAGCGGTAGGCGGCGTAATCGGACGCGGACAGCCAGACGGCCCCCCGGAGCAAGGAAGGATCCCGCTCCTTCAGCCATAGCAGTTTGGCCAGTCCGAACTTGAAGCTGGCGCGCAGCCCCGTCGCTTCGAATCGCTCCCGTTCGCCGCCCTCTGCCGCGATCCGCTCCGCCTGCGTTCTGGCGCATGTCGAGAACCAGGGGATCATCGGCGTTCGGGCCGCTCCCGTGCGGACATCGATCAACAACCCGGATTCGGCCATGCTGGCAATGCCGATCGCCGCAATCCTTCCCGCGCCCGCGCCTTCCGGCCGTGCGTTCTCGCGCATCAATGCCGCCAATCCGTTCCACAACGCTCCGGGATCGAAATAAGGCCAGCCGTTGTCGACATATTTCACGGTATTCGCATGGGCGATGCGTACGAGCCTGCCCCGTGCCGTGAACAGGGCGGCCTTGATGTGCGTCGTCCCGATGTCGAGACTAAGCAGCAGCGGTTCGCCGGCGGTCATGCCCCCGCTACCGCCATTCTGCGGGCGACGAGCTTCATTCCGGAGCGCGGGCTGGTCAAAAATTTCGGCCGCAAATGCTCCGGCAGCGATTCGACCGCCCCGGCCATCGAGGCTTGCGCCAGCACGACCACATCCACCGAATCCGCGAGTTCCAGCAGCGTTTCCGCCAGCACGCGGTTGTGGCCTTCTCTGTCCCCGTCCATCAGCAGGCGATATGCGCCGGAAGCGAGCGCTTGCCGGATTTGCGGATGGGTGCCCAATTCCCGGGCTTTCCGCTCGATCAGCCGGGCCGTCGGCTGCAGCGTGGAAGCCAACGTGGCGGCAATGCCGATCCTGGACCCCCGGGCCGCCGCTTCCTCCGCCATCGCCTCGTCAATCCGCAAGACCGGCACACCGACCTCGCGCCGCGCCGCTTCCGCCGCCTCGCCCACTGACGAACATGCGCTCAAAATACAGGTTGCGCCTTGCTGTTCCGCGAATTTCGCATAGGCCGTCCATCGTTCCTGCACGTCCGCCAGATTGCCTCCGTTGCTCGCAAGCTGCGGCAGAATCGAGTCGTCCACGAAGTTGATGATTTCCACGCCGGGCAGGATTTCACCCGCCAGCGCCTTCATCGTGTCCACCGTAACCGGCGTTGTATGAATGATGGCCAGCTTCGCAGGTTTCATTTTTTCGTCCACCCCCATAAGGTCAGCACCGACGGGGGAGGAGCCTCCCCTCGCCGGTGCGGCCGACACAACAGAATTCAACTTTGTGTTCCAACCCGCGTTCTCCGCCGTCGGATCAGTCCACTTGCAGTTCCGGGAACATGTTTTTGACTTCTTTCTTGAACGTCGCCACCACGGTGTCGAAAGGCGTATTGTTGTCGATGCCCTGGCTGGCGACACTGACCCATTTGCCCTGAATGGCTTCATCATATTTGTTGGGTTGACGGACGGGCATCGCTTTCATCTGGTCGGCATACGTCTTCAGGATCAGCTGGTCGCCCCAGAGATCGCCTTTGAACGTATCCTGGTTCTGGTCGAACACGAGCTCGTTGCTCGGCATGTTGCCCGTCAGCTGCAGGTTGAGCAGCTGCCATTCCGGGCTGGCGACGTATTTCAGGAATTCGAAGGCCAGGTCTTTGTTCGGGGACTTCGCATAGATGCCCTCGTAGCGGCCGCCGACGAACCAGCCTACCGGCGTTTTGGCGACGCCGAATTTCCCTTTCGCCTTGTTGTCCTTGTTGTCGATCATGAACGCCGCCCAGGAAGGCATCGAGGTCAGGACGACGCTGCCGTCGTTAAGCGCGCTGCCCCAGCCGGAAGACATGAAGCCGAGCTTCGCGTCCACGCCTTCCTGGCGGATTTTCAACTGCGTTGCATACGTATCCTTCCATTTCGGGTCGATGTTCAGCTTGCCGTCTTTCACCCAGGATTCGGTGTTGTACGCCATGATGTCGAACAGGCCGCTAGCGCTTTGGATCAGGTGTACTTTGCCGCCGCTGTCCTTGACGACTTTTTTGCCGAGCTCGATGATTTTGTCCCAGCTGTCCACCATCGCGCTGATTTGGTCCGGATCGTCCGTACCCAGCCATTTTTTGGCGTTGTCGCGGATGTACCAGAAGCCGCCCGGAGAAGAGTTGTCGGAAATCGCCCTGAGCTTGCCGTCGGCGGAACGGCCGTAGGCTTGTACGTACGGCAGGTGATCCTTCACCAGATCTTCTCCGCCCATCGCCGTGAGGTCAGCCAGGTACGGGGATTCGAGGAATTTGCCGATGTAGCCGCGGTCCAGATCAATGATGTCCGGCGCGTTCTGACCGGATTGCAGCGCCGTCATCAGCTTCGTCTCGTATTGGTCGCCCGGGAATACTTTCACGTCGATTTTGACGCCCGGATTTTTTTCCATGAATTTGTCGGCCAGAATCTTCACCTGGTCGAAATAAGTCCAGATGACCAGGTTGCCTTTCAGCTCGGCCGGAGAGGCCGCCGGACTGGACGGAGCCGGCGCGGAAGCCGTCGGGGACGAAGATGCGCTGTTGCCGTTGTTATTCGCTTTGCCGCAAGCCGCCAGAAGAACGAGCATCAGGCTTGCCGCCAGCATCAGAGAATGCCACTTTTTCGCTTTCAAGTTCATTCTCCCCTTGCACTTGGTTTGGATTGCCTTTGACCCTCATCGTTTCACAAAACCTGCCACACCATCACGACGCTTAGGCGCCGTTCCGGCATCACCCCTTTCCATGGAACCCACCGTTTATCCCTTTACCGCGCCGGCCGCAACACCGCTTTTGATCCGCCTGGACATTGCGGAGAAGAAGACGATGATCGGGATGACCGAAATGGCGATCCCGACGTATTGCGCGCCGAAATCGGACGTGAACTGCGACTTCAGGCTCGCGATCATGACCGGCAGCGTCTGCAGGTTGTTGTCGAACAGGATGATCATCGGCGTCAGGAAATCGTTCCACTTGCCGATGAAGGCGAAAATCGCATAGGTCGCCATGACGGGGCCGAGCAGCGACAGCACGATCCGGTTGAAAATTTGAAACTCTCCGCAGCCGTCGATCCGGCCGGACTCGATCAGTTCGGTCGGCACCGCATCGTCCGCGAATTGTTTCACCATGAAGACGCCGAACGCGTGCGCGATCGAGTTCAGGAGGAGCGGCCAGTACGTGTTCAACATGTGCAGCGTCTCCACCAGCTTGTAGAAGCCGATGATGCCGAGCTGGCCGGGAACCATCATCGTCGCGAGCATGCACATGAACAGAGCGTTGCGTCCGCGGAAGCGGTATTTCGAGAATCCGTAGCCGACCAGCGTCGACGTGTATACGTTAATGATCGTCCCCGCCACCGCAAGGAAAGCGGTATTCGCCAGGCCTCGCCAGATGTTGGCGGACGCGATCAGCCGTTGGTAATTTTCATTCAGCTGATCCCCCGGCACGAGCAACAGCTTCCGGGCGATTTCGCTGTTGGAATGCGTCGCCGTGATCAGCATGCTGTAGAACGGAACAAGGCATGTCACGGCAACGGCGATCAAGATGAGGTACAGAAACGTGCGGGTAAGGACAACACGGACGCTCAAAACGGATAACCCCCTATTCCTTCTGCCTGGTGAGGCTGTTCGTAATCGCCGTGGCCGCCATGATAATCACGAAGATGCCGTAGGCGATCGCCGCGCCGTAACTGTAGTCGAAAGCTTTGAAAGACGTTTCGTACAAATACATAATCATCGTCCGCGACGTGTTGCCGGGACCGTCGCCTAGCATGAGCGGTCCGTCGAACAGCTGCAAGCCGCCGATGACCGACGTGATCAACGTGAAGATGAACACCCGGCGAAGAAGAGGGAGCGTGATGTACCACGAAATCTGCTTTTTCGTCGCGCCGTCGACTTCCGCCGCCTCAAACACGTCTTTGGAAATCGACTGCATGCCGGCGATGAAGACGATCAGGTTAAAGCCGAAGTATTGCCAGCAAGTGACGGCGGCGGCAATCGCCCGCGACCACCACGGGCTGTTAAACCAATATACGGGTTCGCTGATGATGCCGAGATGCATCAGCATTTTGTTGACGCTGCCGGTCTGCCAGTCGAACATGAGCGCGAACAAAACGCCCAGCGTGACCGTCGATACAAGGTTCGGAAAGTAGAAGACCGCCCGAAAGAAGTGTTTCCCTTTGACGAACTTTTCGTTCAGGATAAGCGCCAACACCAGCGCCAGAATAAGCTGCGGGACGATGGACATGATCCAGATGATCAGCGTGTTGCCGATCGTCTGAAAGAAGAACGTGTCGTGAATCAACCGCTTGTAATTGGCCAGGCCCACGTATACCGGGGCCGTAAACCCGTCCCATTTCGTAAAGCTCAGGTAGAGCGTATACAGAATGGGAACAAGCCCCATGAGCGCGTAGCCGATAAAAAATGGGGAGATGAACAGATATCCGTATGCCGACTTGTTCACCTTATTTTTCATGGATTCCACCCTTCCGTCCGCCTCGTTCGCCTCAATATCGTGAAGCGCTTTCACCCTGGTTGCAAGACATCTCATTCTTATATACTTATTGAATCATTATCAAAAAGTAGGGGGCATTTCGTATTATAAACCCGATATTGGGTTCTGTCTACGGTTTCATCGGCGGAAAATCACGTTAATTTTGAAATAAAGTTTAAAAACTGTCTGGTTCAACAACGGCGATGCCGACCCGCCGAACAGGATTTCGTCCGGCAGGTCGTCACCGGTTCATCCTTATTTTGCACTTCTTGGACGATCGTATGAATGTCGGGGATATTTCCCTGCGGCTGTTCAAATTTCGACTTCGACGACCATTTCCGCCTCCGCCTTGGAGCCATCGACGGCATACAGTCCTGCTGCAGCATCCATCGCCTCGACGGGCGCCGCCTCGCCGTTGACGCGCGCGCCGGCCGGAGGCCGGTCGGACACGAAGCCGAACAGGCCGCCTTCGCGCAGCCGAACATAATACCGGCGGCCCGAGGACCAAGTTTGCTCGATGGCCGCAGGCGGAATGTATTTGTCCATCAGCCCGACCGGCCGGAAGACTTCGTCGGCCGGCACGATGATGAACAAGGCGACCCCGCCGTCCGTCAGTTCGAATGCGTGCGCCTCGTGCCTCGCCAGCCTTCGCGCGGTTCGGCCGAAGTAATCGTAGAGGACGAAGCGATCTCCCTTTAAGTCCGGCACGTCGGCCGGCCGCAGTTCTCCCCTGAGCGGCGACGGGTCCTTGTGAATGTGGAAAGCGGCCACGAATCCCGCGCCGTTCGCCGTGTTCCATACTTTCAGCGGCGCCGGATGCTCCCACGGATTGCGGAACAGGCAATCGAGCGTGGGCAGGCCGGGCCGGTCACCGCGCACGATCCGGCCGTCGCGGAAAACAAGCGGCCGGATCAGATCGGGATCCGTCTGGCCGACCGGGTCGCTGATATACACCGGTCCCCCGCTCACCGCGCGCAGGACGCTGTTGGGCAGGGCATCGGGATGGATCGTCCAGAACATATCCCAGTCGCCCCAGTAAAACTGGCCGTGATACAAGGAATTGTACACGTTCTGCAGCGCGTGTTCCCGGAAGCTTCTTTCCTCTTGGGGCACGAAGTCGTCGCTGTTCCGCGATACGGACGTCACCGGCCGGTTCCAGATGTTCTCCGCGCCCATGCCCATGCAGTTGATAATCGTGCGGTCAAAATGGAGCGCCACCGAAGCCTCCAGCGCGGTATGGGCCTCCCTGGCGGCTTCGCCGATCGGACGGTCGTATTTCAGCATCGTGAACACCGAGCTTTGGCCATCGACTTTGACAAAGTCAATGCCTTGCCTGCGCAAGTACGCATGCCACGCGTTCCAGAATCCGAATGCCCGGGACGCGTCCGGATACGGAATCAGCTTGCCGTGTCGCGTTTCGTACAAATACTCTTTGTACCGCATCGCCAGCGGGCTGGTCGGCTCAATGCCGGACCAATAGCCCATGATCGTGTGCCAGACGCCCACCCAGCGGACGCCGTATTGCTCCTTCATCCGGCGCACCGGTGCGGACAGTCCGTCGGGGAACTTGTCCGCATCCGCTTCGAAGGCGTTCAGCCGGCCGTCCCGGACGTCGGACCAGCCGTCGTCGATCATGACCCACTTCACCGGCAGTCCTTGACCGTGCAGCTCCGCCATTTTCTCCGTCAAACCGTCGGCGTTCACCTTCTGGTAAAAAGCGTCCCAGCTGCACCATCCCAAATATTCGAACACTTCCGGGTACGTCTTCTCTTCGCGGTGAAACGCAGCGAAGGGCATGGCGGCTAGCGCGGCGGCAACGGTGCGGCGGGCCAGCGCGAACGGGTCCGGACCGGCGCCGAGCGCAAAGGCGAGCGTTTCATAGCGGTGGAAACCGTCCCGGTAGGTCGACAGCACCAGCCCGATCGCTTCCGGACCGCCCTGCAGGTCGGCGCGGATCGGGCCGCCCGAGACCGGAAGCAAGTATACGCAGCCGCCGTCCTGCCGCCAGAACAGCGATTGCGTGCGCGGTGGAAGCTCCGCCGCGCTCCGCACGAATCCGGGCCGCGTCCACCAGTCTTTGTGCTGGTAGATTGCCAGGCCGCCTTGTTCGAGCGCCGCGCCTTCCAGACGGATGATGACGCCGTGCTCGCCGGCCAGGTAGCGCTGGGTGCCGAATGAATGCTCGTTTTTCACGCAGGCGTTCACGAACGCAAGCAGCACATCGTTCCCGGCGCGGAAGATCAGCTCCGCCGTCACGGTATCGTCGGCGTCGGCGAACGTCAGGCGATGTTCAGCCTGATCTTTCAGCGCGAGCGGTATCTCGCGGCCGTCGTTCAACCGGGCGGCAACCGTCATCCCCCGCACGATCCCGGTTTCGCCGAACCGGATTTGCGGCTTGCCGCTTTGACAGGTGATCTGGAACATGGAATTCCCCCTCCAGCTGGATCATTATCCGGATCCCTTGCGACGCTTCATGCCGGTCTTCCGGCATTCTTGGGGCCGTCCGAAGCGCTTCCGAAGCTTCCGGACGAGGGCCGGATCCGGGGCGGACGCCGCGAACGGCACCGGCGCCGGGAAAGCCAGCCTGTCAGCCGCCGATCGCTTGGACGACCGGAAAGCCGTCTCCGTCAGGCACACCGTCCGCAGTCCGTCCGGTCTCGTCGTGCGGCGGCGCTCTGCGGATCAAGGCCGCGCCGATAACGGCGCCTCCCATTCCGGCCTCGCCAACAAGACATAAAAGCAGCCGAATCCTGCTCCTTGAAGGCGGCGGAGCGTGCTCGGCTTCGTTGAAGTGCGCGGAAGTGCATGTCGGCACGGACGGACAGGTCCGGCTATGGCATCCGGGACGCGCGCAGCCTTGCAAGAAAACATAGACCGCGCAACAGCCAAAAAAGAAGCGGTGCCCGCATTCCCGCGCAAGCCCGCCGCAAACCATCCCCGGAGAAAATTTTCCTCCGACAAGCAGTCACAGCATAGCATAGTCGCCGGCCGGTCTGCAAGAGGCCGGCAATGTAACAGGCATGAAACCGCAAAATCGGTGGTCATCTTTGACTTTGCCCATGACGCTTGGCAAGGATATCGGACGGTTGTCCGGTTTGAGCCATAGCAAGGCGTTACGCCGTCGCTGGCTAAGGGATCCGCTCCCGCCTGTTCGGTTCGGTCCCCTTGTGCAGCCGGTTCGTCATCAGGGAGCGGCGTTCCGCTATTTCGCCCCGACCGCCGGGTTGCGGCCAAATAGCCACAGAGGGGCAACACAGCTTTCCAGCCGCTTTCACGACCGGCGATACCGCCGGAACGTGTGCGACACTGCTGGCGGCGGAGGAAAGCCGGACCGCGCCGGACGTACGCCCTTAGCGGACAGCGGGTTTCCGGGCAGCGGGCCGGCAGTCAGCGGGCTTCGAAATGGTCGTATTCGCCGGTGTCCGGATCGAAGCGGCTCTCGCGGGGCGGCTCCGGTTCCGGCCGGTCCGCGTACGGCTCCGGCCAATCCTCGTTCACGGTATGCGCCGGAATCGGGATGGCCGCCGCCCCGCAACCGTCCGCGTCGACAAGCACCGTATCGGCCGGCTCGCGGCGGACCATATCCCCGCCGCATATCTGCACGATTTCCAGCGCCGACGTCAAATCTTCGCCGCGGACGTGAATGTGAAGCTGCCCTCCCTCGTGCAATTGGGGCTCGTAGCCAAGCTCCCGCAGCGTATCGCAAGCGATCCGGGCTTTGCCGTCTTCTGCGAATTGGAACCATAAAGCCGCTTGCGTCACCGGGTATCGGTCCATCGGGGCACCTCCATGATCCGTCTATGCGGTCCCTATCTTCGCGACAGAGGTAGGATGCCCCATCCGCAACCGAAGCTATGCGGCGGAAGGCCGGTTCTCTTTCCGTGCCCGGCCGCGGCGGAAGGCGCTCCACGCGGATACCGCCCGATTCGCCGCGCGAAGGAAGAGCCAGCCTGCGGCCGCCAGAACCGGCGCAGCCGCCCACCAGGCGCCGTCCCGTTCCGCGCCCAGGCGGATGCCGACGGCCAGCGTCCACAATAGCGCCGGCGGCAGGGCGGCGGCAAACCGCCCGCGCTCCGCCGCGGGATCGGTGCCGCGCTGCGCATCGCTACGCCGGAACAACGCGATGTAGGGCTCCGCCAACCACTGTTGCCACAGCCGGTTCAGCCAAGTCAGAACCAGCAGGACGAGCGCGCCGGCAACAAGAACGGCCAGTGCCGGCGGCGTGCGAAGGACCGCGGACAAGCCGAGGGCCGACAGTCCGTAATACATCCGCACAATGTCCGGTTTGCGCATATACGATTTAAGCCACAGTTCGGCCAGGCGGACCGGCGGCTCCGGCGAGCGGAACAGGCGGCCCGAACGCGGAAACAGCCACGGCCGCTTCGTCCGCGGCAGCGGCTTCCGCTCGATCGCGTCCTGCAGCAGCCAGCCGATGCTGGAGGAGAACGCTTCGCGCTCCGTCTCCACCTCGTGCTGGAACGTGCCGCGCGCCCGCAGCCGGCGCAGCGACAGCGCCGCGGCTATGGCGACGGCTGCGGCGACGGCGGCCGCCCAGACCGCGGTCGCCGGGCCGCCGGACGCGGCAGGCTGCGGCAGCCATTCAAACAGCACGATCCAGACGATACGCCCGATCCCGATCAGGGCTCCCTTCCGCCAGCCGAACGCCGCTCGCTCCACCAGGTCGCGCCCCAGCACCCAGACCCAGGCCGACGCCGCCGCGAGCGCGGCGAGCGCCGTCGCCTCCGTCGCCGTCCAGCCGTGACCCTTGACCAGTACCGGCAGCGCCGGGATCAAGGCCAGGGCGACGATCGGCACCCGGCCGGCAAACGTGTAGGCGAGGCCCGCCGCCGTCATTCGCCGCGTCCAGGTCCGGTTTCGGCGCAGAAACAGGCCGTCCCCCGGCTCGGCGAACGTTCGCAGGCGGCCCAGCGTCGACACCAGCGCCAGCAGCGCGACCGGCAGGGCGGCCGGCAGCGCCGACAGCCAGAGCGGAGGGTGCAGCCACAGGTCCCGGTAGACGCCGCCGATCATCCACAGGACGGGAACGACGATATAGAGCAGCACCGTCCAGTCGAACGCGGTCCGCCAGCAGCGGATCACCGTCCGCCAATAGTGGACGATCCGCTCCCGCATCATCGTCCCGGGGCGCAGCCGGAGCGCCCGCCCGGGCGGACGGCTTGTCCCGGTCATGGCGATTCCTCCCTTTCCCAAGCCGAAGTCAGCCGGGCGAAGCAGTCGAACAGCCTGGCTTCCGGGCCGCAGCCGGCGGCGGCGCGAACGTCGTCCAACGTGCCCGAAGCCGCCACCTTGCCTTCCACGATCAGCACGAACCGGTCGCACAGCCGCTCGGCCGAATCGAGCACGTGCGTCGTCAGCAGCACCGCCGCTCCGCGGGCCCGCTCCTCGTCGAGGGCGGCCAACAGCTCCAGCACCGCGCCCGGATCCAGCCCGATAAAAGGCTCGTCGACCAGATACAGCCGCGGCCTCAGCAAAAAGGCGATCGCCAGCATCGTCTTTTGCTGCATCCCTTTGGAGAAGCGCACCGGATATTCGTCCCGATGCGCATGCAGCCGGAAACGCCGCAGCAGCGCGTCCGCCCGCCGGCGGAACGAATCCTCGGGCAAGCCGGCCGCCGCCGCGGCGAGCGCCAGATGCTCCCACAGCGTCAGCCGCTCGTACAGAATCGGCTGCTCGGGAATGTAGGCGACCTGCGTCGACAACGCTTCGCCGCCCCATTCCACCGCTTCCCCGTCGAGATACAGCCGGCCCTGCCAATAGGGCAGCTGGCCGAGCAGCCCTTTGACGATCGTGCTTTTCCCCGCGCCGTTGGGCCCGAGCAGGCCGACCCGCTCTCCGGCGCGGATCTCGAACCCGACGCTGCGGACAATCGGCCGTCCCCGCTCGTACCCCGCTTCCGCGATTTCCGCCCGAAACATCGGCTCACTCCCCTTTTTCGATTCGCCTGCCCGGCTACGCCTGTTCCTCCCGTTCCGCCGGGACGCCCGGGCCGCCCGGATCGACGGCCCCCAGCATCCGCGAGACATACCGCTCGATCCAGGACCAGGGCAGGGCACTTTTGGCCAGCAGCGTCAGCCGTTCGCCCGCCCCGGGCACGTACCGCAGCTTCGGCCTCCGGTCGGTCAGCGCCCTGGCGATGACGGCGGCCACCCGCTCCGGGTCGCCGCCCGAAGTTGCGGACCGCTCCAGCAGCGGCTTCAATCGCTCGTATATACGGGCGTAGGGCGATTCCGGTTTCGGCAAAGCCGACGCGTCCAGACTCTTGCTCCAGATCGGCGTCCGGTACGCCCCCGGCTCGACGAGGCTGACCCGAATGCCGAACGGGGCCAGCTCCAGCCGCCAGGATTCTCCCAATCCTTCCAGCGCGTGCTTGGAAGCCGAATAGGGCGCCAGCCCGGGGAAGCCGATCTTGCCGCTGATGCTGCCGACCAGCACGATCCGGCCGCTCCGCTGGCGGCGCATGGCCGGAATCGCCGCCCCGGCGACCGCCACGGCCCCGAACACGTTCGTCTCGAACTGCTCCCGCCACCGCTGCAGCGGCACTTCCTCCGCGAATCCGCCCACCGCGATTCCGGCGTTGCATACGACCGCGTCGACGCGGCCGCACGCGGCGACCATCTCCCGCACCGCCGCCTCCGCGTCGTCTCGGCTCGTCACGTCGAGCCGCACGATCCGCACCCGCCCTTGGACGCCGGCCGCTTCCGCCGCCGTCAGCAGCTCTCCCGCCCGGGACGGGTCCCGGACGCCGGCGAACACTTCCCAGCCCGTCCGGGCCAGCCGGACCGAAGCGAGCAGCCCGAAGCCGCTGGAAGCGCCGGTAACCAGAACCGATTTGCCCATCGCCCGCATCTCCCTTCCATGTTCTTTATCTTCCCTTTCAAAAACGGAAAGAGTCTCCTCCCGTTTACCGGCCGGGAACTGCGGAGACTCTTCGCAAAGGGAGGCAACCGTCACGATGTGTAAGTTGCCGTTTCTATTTTACCTTAATCGTTCATCCGCGAAAAGCGGACAACGCTTCGTTCAGGCCGCGGGTTTGCGGATACACGTCGCGGTAGATGCCGAACAGCCGCGCGTAGGCTTGCTGGCGGGCCGGATCCGGCTGGTAGGATCGGCCCGTCTTGACGAACGCTTCGGCGCACGCGTCCAGGCTCGGAAACCAGCCGCAGCCGACGGCGGCCAGCATCGCCGCCCCCAGCCCGGGCCCTTGCTCGTTCTCGAGCGACACGACTTCGGCGCCGAAAATGTCGGCCTGCATCTGCAGCCAGACCGGGTTTTTGGCGCCGCCCCCGATCGAGACGATCCGGTTCACCGTCTTGCCGGCCCGGCGGAACGTATCGACCGTCTCGTTCAGCGAGAACGTGATGCCTTCCATGACCGCCCGGGCGAAATGTTTGCGCTCGTGCCCGCCGTCCACGCCGATGAAGCTGGCGCGAATGACGGAGTCGGCGTGCGGCGTCCGCTCGCCGACGAGATACGGCGTGAACAGCAGCCCGCCCGATCCCGGCGGCAGCTCGTCGACGCCCTGCAGCAGCGAATCGTAGGACTCTCCCTTGGCGAACGTCGCGCGGAACCAGCTCAGGCTGTACCCCGCCGCCAGCGTGACGCCCATCGAATAGAACGAGTCCGGCTTGCCGTGGTTGAAGAAATGCACTTTGCCGTTGTAATCGGCCGAAGCGTCCGGCTCGTACGTCAAAATGACGCCGGACGTCCCGATGCTGCACAGCGTCACGCCCGGCGACAGAATGCCCGCGCCGATCGCGCCGCAGGCGTTGTCGGCGCCGCCGGCGAACACTTTGACGCCCGGCGACAGGCCCGCGGCCGCCGCCGCTTCCGCCGTCAGCGTGCCGACGAAGCCGGTCGCTTGGGCGAGCGGCGGGCAGAACGACGCCGGCAGGCCGAACGCCTGCAGCACTTCGGCGCTCCACCGCTTGCCGGCGACGTCGAGCATCAGCGTGCCGGCGGCGTCCGACAGGTCCATATGGACGGCGCCGGTCAGCCGGTAGCGCACGTAATCTTTCGGCAGCAGGAAGCCGGCCGCCCGCGCGAACAATTCCGGCTCGTGCTCGCGCACCCACAGCACCTTCGGCAGCGTAAACCCTTCCAGCGCCGGATTGCGCGTCACGCGCAGCAGCGTGTCGCCCAGCTTCTCGCGGATTTCGCGGCACTGCTCGGTCGTGCGCGTATCGTTCCACAGAATGGCGCGCCGCACGGGACGGCGCTCCGCGTCCAGCAGCACGAGCCCGTGCATCTGCCCGGAGAAGCTGATGCCTTCGATCGCCGCCGGATCGACGCCGGAGCCGGTTGCGAGCTCCTTCAGCGCGGCGAGCGTGCCGGCGACCCAATCTTCGGGATCTTGCTCGCTCCATCCCGACTTCTCGAGGTACAGCGGGTATTCCCGCGACGCTTCTCCCCTGACGTTGCCTTCCCGGTCGACCAGCAGCGCCTTGACCGCGCTCGTGCCGAGATCGACGCCTATGACGTATTTCATGGACGGTCCTCCTCCGTACGGATCCTCCAAGCCACCAACGCTTTGAACAAAAACGCCCCGCCGGCCTACCGGGGGGCGGACACGGACAGCCGATCGCCGATCAAACGCTGAAAATGACTTCGTTCAGGCGCGCCTTGATCTGCTCCAGGCGGCCGGATTCGTTCTTGATCGGGCCCAGCTTCAGCGCGTACGCTTCCAGCGACTTCAGGTCGGCCTTGCCGGCGACGATGTCGGCGCCGATTCCTTCGCGGAAGCTGCGGTAGCGGTAATCGACGATATCGTCGAGAATGCGCTCTTCGATCAGCTTCGCCGCCGCCTTCAGCCCGCGCGCGTAGCTGTCCATCCCGGCGATGTGCGCGTAGAACAGGTCTTCGTCCTCGAACGAGGTGCGGCGGACTTTGGCATCGAAGTTGACGCCGCCCTTGCCGAACCCGCCGTTTTTCAGCACTTCGTACATCGCCAGCGTCGTCGTGTACAGGTCGGTCGGGAACTCGTCGGTGTCCCAGCCGAGCAGCAGGTCGCCCTGGTTGGCGTCGATCGAACCGAGCACGCCGTTCAGGCGGGCCACGCGCAGCTCATGCTCGAACGTATGTCCCGCGAGCGTCGCGTGGTTCGCTTCGATGTTCAGCTTGAAGTGTTCTTTCAGCCCGTACTTCTGCAGGAACGCGATCGTCGTGGCGGCGTCGAAGTCGTACTGGTGCTTCGTCGGCTCCTTCGGCTTCGGCTCGATCAGGAACTGGGCGTCGAAGCCGATCTCCTTGGCGTAGTCGACCGCCATATGCAGCAGGCGCGCCAAATTGTCGAGCTCCAGGCCCATATCGGTGTTAAGCAGCGACTCGTAGCCTTCGCGGCCGCCCCAGAACACGTAGTTCTCCGCGCCGAGCTCCTTGCCCACCTCGAGCCCTTTCTTGATCGTGGCCGCGGCGTAGGCGAACACGTCGGCGTTGTTGGTCGTGCCGGCGCCGTGGACGTACCGGGGGTTGGTGAAAAGATTGACCGTGTTCCACAGCAGCTTTTTGCCGGTCGACTTCATGTTCTGCTTCAACAAATCGACGATGATATCAAGATTCCGGTTCGTTTCCGCCAGCGTCGCGCCTTCCGGAGCGATGTCGGCGTCGTGGAAGCAGTAGAACGGCACGTTCAGCTTCTCCAGCAGCTCGAAGTTCGCTTCGACGCGGGCTTTCGCCTTGTCGAGCGGCGACAGCGAATCCCAGCTGCGGACGATGGTGCCGGCGCCGAACGGATCGACGCCGGAAGCGGTAAACGTGTGCCAGTAGGCGACGGCGAAGCGAAGATGCTCCTCCATCGTGCGGCCGAGGACCACTTCCTGCGGGTTGTAGTGCTTGAAGGCGAACGGATTTTTCGAATCCCGTCCTTCGTACTGGATTTTCGGGACGTTCGAGAACAGACTCATCGAAATGGCTCCTCCTTGTTTGATGTTCGGGGTAAAGCGTTTCCTTGTCTGTTCTCAGCATACACAATCTCTCTTAGTTTGTCTATCCAATAAACGAAGTTGTCGAACGATGAAATTGTGATATGATGAAGAAAATCATTTCATGCAGAACGGAGAAAACGCATGACGACGACAACGGGAGACCAGGCGCTGATACGGAAAATCAATACCGCCATCGTGCTGGAGGCGATTCTGCGGGGGGAGCCGCTATCCCGGGCGGCGATCTCGGAGCTTACCGGCCTGAACAAAGCCACCGTCTCCAGCCTGGTGCAGACGCTGATCGACGGCCGCCTCGTCCGCGAGATCGGAACGGGCGTCTCCAGCGGCGGCCGCAAGCCGGTGCTGCTGGAATTCGTCGCGACGGCCGGCTATGCCGTCGGCATCGACCTCGGCGTCAACTACATCCGCGGCGTGCTCACGGACTTGCGCGGCCGGATCGCCGCCGAACGGGCGATCCCGCTGGACACGCACGTGCCCGACGACGTGTTCGCCGTGCTCCGCCCGTTCGTCCGGGAGCTGATCGACGCCGCGCCCGCGAGCCCCTTCGGCGTCGTCGGCATCGGCGCCGGCGTCCCCGGTCTCGTCGACCAGAGCGGGTCGGTGCTGTTCGCGCCCAACCTGAACTGGCGCGACGTCCCGCTGCGCGACGCGCTCGCGCGGGCGTTCGGGCTGCCGGTGGCCATCGACAACGAGGCGAACGTCGGCGCGCTCGGCGAGCAGAAGTACGGCGCCGGCCGCGGTCTGTCCAACCTCGTATACGTGAGCGTCGGCATCGGCATCGGCACCGGCCTCATTCTGGAGCGCTCCCTGTACAAGGGAGCGGCCGGCTTCTCCGGCGAGCTCGGCCATCTGTCGGTGGAAGCCCGCGGCAAGCGGTGCCGCTGCGGCAATCTCGGCTGCTGGGAGCTGTACGCGTCGGAGCAGGCGCTGCTGGAGAAAGCCGCGCCGCGCGGCTACCGCAGCCTGGAAGAGCTGATCGCGGCGGCCGCGGAGGACGCGGAAGCGAGGGGAATGTTCGCGGAGATCGGGGAATATTTGGGCATCGGCATCGCCAATATCCTCAACGTGTTCAATCCGGAAGCGGTCATTATCGGCAACCGGATGAGCCGCGCCAAAGCGTGGCTGGAGGAGCCCGTCCGGCGGACGGTCGAGCGGCGGGCGCTCGACTTCCACCGGCGCGGCGCGCGCCTCCTGTTCGCCGAGCTGGACGAGCGGTCCGCGGTGCTGGGCGCTGCGGAGCTCGCCATCTCCGGCTATTTCGACCGGCTGAAGGCGAGCGTGTGAGCGGTTCGGCGCCTAATCTTTCGTTTCCCGCTCGAATCTTTCGCAGGCCGCGTTTTTGATCCGCAACAGGGTGCCGTCCGGCTGCTCCGCCAGCGTGTACAGCCCGAACCGCGCCATATTGTCGGCAAGCGGTTTGCCGTTCGTGCGGTAAGGCCAATCCACCATGTCCAGAAACGGAAACCAGGTGACCCCGTACAGTTCGATGCCCTCTTCGACCAGACACCGGCAGGCCCGGATCAGCTCCTCCATCCAGGCGATGCGCTCCTCCACCGTCCCGTTGTAGCTCGTTTCCGTAATGAATATCGGTTTGCCGTAACGACGATACAGTTCCCGGCAAATCTCGACCAGCTCCTGCCCGCCCCCCGGAACCGGCTCCGGGATCCGCTCCTCGCGCGCGACCGCGCCGGTAATCCGGTTCGTGGAGAACTGCGGATAGTAGTTGACCCCTACCAGATCGAGCTCGACTGCATGCTCCTTGTACCAGGCGAAATCGTCTTCGCGAAAATGGTGGTCGGACAGCCATTCGTACAGCGGATGGCCTTCGTCCACCCGCCCCTGGATCAGCTCCCACATCACGAAGCGGACTTCGTTCCAAAACGCCGTATCCTGCAGCCGCTCCTCCCCGTCCGGCACATATTTTTTGGACGCTTCCACGTGAACCATGACCGCTTCCGGCTGTACGCGGCGGACTTCCTCGACCGTCCGGACGATGCCCCGGCAGAGCTGGTTCATCATCAGCAGAAAACCGAGATGACCCGTCAAATAAGGTGGCCACGTCCCGCTCCAGCCGCACCATTCGGCATTGACGAACGGTTCGTTCAGCGGCGTATAGTACCGGGTCACATGGCCGTACCGCCGAACGAACGCGGCGGCGTACGCGGACACCCGTTCCGGGTACCGGCCGTTCATGAACTCGTTGCGGAGCCACAGCGGCGTTCCGTAATGCATGAAGTCGATAATCGGCGTCAACTCGCGGTGCTCGGCGAAGTAAGTCATCACCTCGTCGGTCCAGGACCAATCGAAGTGGCCCGGTTCGGGCTCGACCTTGTACCACGGGATGCCGTATCGGATCATCTCCGCCCCCGATTCCCGGACGCGGTCCAAATCTTCCTTCCAGAATCGGTAATGCTGCGTCAGTTCGAATTCGTCCAGCTTCCGCTCCCCTCTCGCCGTCTGGGCGATAAACGTATTTTCCAAACCGACGGCCCAAACCCACGGTTTCGTCTCGGCCACAGTTGTCCCACTCCCTATCCGCCGCGAGCGGCGTTTCTCTCGTTGAAGGTCTATTCTTTCAAACCGGTGAAGGCGACGCCTTGAATGAAATATTTCTGCGCCGTCAGAAACGCGATGACGAGCGGGGCCAGCGCGATCGTCGCCCCGGCCGTCAGAATGCCGTATTCCACCACATGCTGGCCCATGAACAGGGCCAGCCCCGCCGGCAGCGGCCGCATCGCCTGCGAATTGGTTATAATGAGCGGCCACATGAGATCGTTCCAGTTGTACATCAGATGAAACACGAACAGGCTGGCGATCGCCGGCTTGGCCAGCGGCAGGATGATTCGCGCAAAGAGGCGCAGCTCCGAGCTTCCATCGATGCGGGCGGCCTCGTCCAGTTCCCCGGGCAATCCGATAAAAAACTGGCGAAGCATGAAAATGCCGAAAGCGTTGGTCGCACGCGGAATGATGAGTCCCGCGTACGTATCTACCCAGCCCCAGTCGTTCAGCATGATGAACAGCGGGATCATCGTCACCTGCACGGGAAGCATAAGGGCGATCAGAATGAGCACGAACAGCCCGTTCCGGCCGCGAAACTTGAGCCGCGCGAACGCGTACGCGGCCATCGAATCGAACAGAAGCGAAAGAAGCGTCACGCCGAACGCGAAAACGACGCTGTTCTTGAAAAACATCAGAAACGGCACCCGGCTCCAGATATGGACGAACGAATCGAACGTCCAATGTTTCGGGAGCAGCGACGGCGGAAACGTCACGATTTCGCTCTCCGGCTTCAGCGCCGTCAGCACCATCCACACGAATGGGAAAGCGATGACGACGGCCGCCACGCCCAGCAGCGCATACTGCGCCGCGCGCCATATTTTCATCTTTGCGCCCATGGTCGTCCCCCTAATCCGTCTGGTCGTATCGGAACAGTTTCAGCTGAACGATCGTGATGGCGAACACGGCCGCAAAAAGAATCCACGCCGCCGAAGACGCATAGCCCATATCGAGCAGTTCGAAGCCCTGATGGTAAATGTAATAGACGATCGTTTCGGTTGAATGCAGTGGTCCCCCGCGCGTCATGACGTACACCTGGTCGAACACTTGGAACGAAGCCGTGATCGAGGTGATGAGGACGAACAGCAGCGTGTGCCGGAGCATCGGCAGCGTCACGCTGCGGAACCGGCCGAACATCCCGGCGCCGTCAAGCTTGGCCGCTTCGTACAGCGAAGCGGGAATCCCCTGCAGTCCGGCCAGCAGAATGACCATGTTGAAGCCGACGTTCTTCCAGACGGCGACAAGGATGACGGCCGGCATCGCCCACGTCGTGCTGCGCAGCCATTCGCCGGACGAAAGCCCGATCTGCTTGAAATAATAAGAGAGCAGGCCGATGTCCGGGTCCATCAGAAAGCTCCAGACGATCGCGATAATCGCGAAGGAAGAAACGACCGGCAAAAAATAAACGGCTTTGAAAAAAGCGAGGCCCTTCAGCTTCTCATTGCACAACAGCGCCAGCAGCAACGCCAGCGCGATGCTGAGCGGAACGACGAAAACGGTATAGACGGCGGTTTGCCTGACGTCTTTCCAGAAGAGCGGATCTTTCACAAGGCTGCTGTAGTTGTCCAACCCGGCAAAAGCGTGCTCCGGATCGAGCAGGCTCCAGTGATGAAAGCTGAGCCAGAGCGAATCCGCGATCGGCCAGAAGACAAACAAGGCGAGCGCCGTAATCGAAGGAAACAGAAAGAACGTCGCCGTCCTTCCCTGTCTTTCCAAACTTTTTTTCCTGCTGTTGCGGCTGGTTAGCGTGGCCATGGCTGCCTCCCGTGAACGGTAAGCGCGCATCCCGGCTTCGGACGGGCCGGAATACGCCTTTTTCCGTTCCTGCTAGAGTGTCGATTTACTTTCTGCCGTCCAGGGCGTTCTGCAGCATCGGCTGGTACGTCTTGATCGCCTCTTCCACCGTCATCTGCTTGTTCGTCACCGCTTGGATGAGGGGCGTTACGATGTCGGTGTCCACTTTCGTGTAGTCTTCGACCCCTTGCAAATAAAACTTGCCGCTTTTCGCCACGGAGGCGAATTTCGGTACGAACGGGTTTTCCTTCAGCTTCTCGCTGCCTTCGAGGTCGAGACGGCTCGGCGGGAAGCCGGATCGGACCGACAAGTATTCCTGGGACGCCTTGCTGTTCCAGAATTTCATGAATTCCAGCACTTCGGCTTTATGCTTCGTGTCCTTCCCGGCGACGAGAGCGACGGAGTTCGCGAGCGTGAACGAACCTTTCGGCCCGGCCGGCACCGGAGCGACGTCGTAATTCAAGCCCGCTTCGGTAAAACCGGACGTCATCCAGGGGCCGGTAATCGTCATCGCCGCCTTGCCGGTGGAGAAAAGCTTGTCGGACTCGGCGCCGGTCAGGTTCGTCGGGGAAGCGCCTTTATTCGCGATCAGATCGGTCCAGAACTCGAGCGCCGACTTGAATTCCGGCGTGTCGAGCGTCGCCTTCGTCCCGTCCTCGGAGACGAAATCGGCTCCGCCGCCCCACATCAATATCGGCCAGACAGGGATCGTGCTGTGGTCACCGAGAACGAAGCCGTACTGCTTGTCGCTTCCGTTCGTTTTGGTCGTTTTCTCAATCGCGACCTTCCACTCGTCCCACGTCGCCGGCGGCTTGTTCGGATCGAGACCCGCTTCTTTGAACAAATCTTTGTTGTAATACATCATCAGCGTGGCGAAGTTGGCCGGAGCGCCGTAATAGTGATTCCCGTACTTCATCGCCTTGAGCAATCCTTCCGGAAGAACGCCCGGATCAATGCCGTCCGCGCCGTAAAGCTCGTCAAGCGGCAGAATCAGGTTCGCTTTCGCGTATTTCGGAATGAGGGCGGAATCGAACCCCGCGATATCCGGACCTTGGCCGGAGACGAACGATGTCGGCAGCTTCGCGAGCAGGGAGTCCCACGGCGTAATATCCATGACGACTTCGATTTTCGGATGCTCGGCGTTGAACTTTTTGACCAGTTCCTCGTAAGCCGGCCGGTCCGGGCCGGTGAAGCCGTTCCAGAACGTCAGCGTCACTTTGCCCGCCGCCGGGCTCGCGCTCCCGCCGCTTTCGCCGCCGGCCGGGGCGCCGCTCCGGTCGCCGCCTTTGCCTCCGGAGCAAGCGGCCAGCACCAGGATCAGGCACAGCAGCCACAGGGCCGCCAAACCTTTCTTCGTTTTGACACTTTGCATGGAAAAGTTCCCCCAGTATCGGTTTGATCTTTTTTTCAATGCCTATCGTTTCCTATGCTTTGCTTCCGCCGGAACCTGTCGGCTTTCTTCATCCCAGTTGCGCCGTCCGCAGGCGAAACTCCCTCGGCCCGGCAGGGCCGTGCACACGGCACCAGATCCCCCAAAACGGCGCGGCTTCGCCTGGACTGCGGCCTCACCTCCTTTTTTAAATCGATTTAAAAAATGTTTAAAAAAAGAAACTCACCTCCCCGGGGTCAAATGCGCCCCGCAAGACTCTCGCACGACCAGCCTGGTGGATACGATCGTTCTTTTGTCCCCGACCGGCTGCCCGCCGAGCAACGCCAGCAGCTTTTCCGCCGCGATGGTGCCCACCTGCTTCATCGGCTGATGGATGGTCGTCAGCTGCGGCGTCGTAAGCGTGGCCATTTCGATGTCGTCGAAGCCGACGATCGCGACGTCTTCGGGCACGCGGATCCCCCTCTCGCGGAAACGCTTCAGTGCGCCGATCGCCATCAGGTCGTTGCCGGCGAACAGCGCGTCGAACGGGACGCCCCGGTCGAGCAGCTCGCCCGCGCCGTCGTAGCCGGCCTGCATGGAAAAGTCCTTCTCCAGCGTCAGCGACGGATCGAACATGACGCAGTGGGCGAGCAGCGCCTCCTTGTATCCTTCCAGACGGTCCGCGCCCGCCTGATGGTCGAGCGGCCCGGACAGGTGCGCGATGCTGCGCCGCCCCAGCTTCAACAGATGCTCCGTCGCCGCGTAGGCGCCGCCCTTGTCGTCCCGCTCCACGGAAATGACGCTGTCGTGAAACCACCTTCCCAAGTAAACGATCGGGTAACCGCTTTCAATCAGCCGATAAATGTTCGTGTCTCGCATCGAAGCGGAGGATACGATGACGCCGTCGGCCCGCCGGTTGCGGAGCACCTTCTCGTAAGCGGTCGCCACGTTCTCCACCGACGGGGTCGTAGACAGAAGCAGATTGTAATTGTGCTGATTCAGCACTTCGGTAATCCCTTCCAAAAGCTGCGAGTAGTACGGATGCGAGAACACTTCGTGCGAAGTGTTCGGAACGACCAGAGCGATCGTCTCCGTTTTTTTCGACCGGAGGCTGCGGCCGATTTCGTTCGGAATGTAATTCAGCTTCGTTACCGCTTCCTGCACGAGCCGGCGCGTCTTCTCGTTGACCCGGGGATCTCCGGCCAATGCGAGCGATACGGTCGCGGGAGAAACGCCGGCCAGACGGGCAACGTCTTTCATCGTAACGTAACCACGGCTCATCGCTCGGATTCCTCGCCTTTCAATTTAAATCGATTTAAATATAAAATATCGAGCGGGTTTTGTCAAACTATTTATTTTCCCCTGTATTTCGGGCAGATCATCGTTTATGTGTATCAGCAAGCCTTGGAAAAGAAGCCGTTATTCGACATCCTAAAGCACCTCAAGATACCTGCCTGAACGACTGAACTACCATTCCTGCTACAAGTATGCCCTTTTTCGGTTTTCACTCAGAAAATCGCAACACTTAAGTAAAGAAGGCACGGAGAATAGTCTTATTGTCGGCGAACCAGGAGTTGGCAAGACGTTTACGCTACGCTCGTTTGCCCAGTCGTTTAACCCAGCGATCTACAAGAGCATGTACTTCCCGCTGTCCACCGGCACCGTGATGGATTTCTACCTGACGCCCGCCCTAGGCGAGGAACCCGAGACCCGAAAAGTGGGACATGTTTTTGCAAATCCAACACGCAGTTGAAAATTTGTACAAGGAACGAAAAATAAAGCCCGTTTTCATCCTCGACAAGATGCAAATGGCCAAGGACGCGTTTTGCATGACCTGATCATCTTGTTTAACTTCCGAATGGACTCGGAAAATCCGCTGTCCGCTCTCCCTAGCTTGGCCGTGCTTCCCACCTGCGCCCGAATCTGCGCCTGACCGGGACGCCCCGGTCAAGCGCGCGCGGCCGCACGCTTCCGGTCGGCCGGAAGCAGCAGGGCGAGCAGCCCGACCAGCGGCAGGAAGCTGCTGACAAGCATGACGTCCGCCAGGCCGAACACGTCCGCGGCTTTGCCGAGGACGACCGCGCCGATCGCGCCCATACCGAACGCGAGGCCGGTGGTCAGGCCGGAAGCCATGCCGACATTGGAAGGCATGAGCTGCTGGGCGTAGACGACGCTGACGGAAAAGCCGGACAGCAGAATGAAGCCGAGGACGAACACGATCGGATACACCCACCCGAGCGGCAGATGCGGCAGCAGAAGCGAGAACGGAATGACGCCGGCGATGCCGAACACGATCATGTTTTTCAGGCCGATCCGGTCCGCCATGACGCCGCCGACGAAAGTGCCCACGACGCCCGCGAAAAGAAACAGAAACAGCGGGATTTGCGCTTCCTTCGTGGTGAGGCCGTAGTGCTCCATCAGATAGAACTGGTAGTAGTTGCCGATCGCCGACTGGTACCAGGAACGGGCGAACACGATGAAGACGAGCAGGCTCATGGCGAAGCCGACGCGCGGATGGTTGCGCATCTCGAGCGGCGGCGCGGACTTTCCCGGCCTGGCTCGGCCGGCAGCCCGGTCCGCGTACGCGGCGAGCTGGCGCTTGTACCACGGCGCCAGCGCGAGCAGGACGGCGATGGCCAGCCCCGCGAACAGCGTCCCCCAGATCGCTCCGAATTGGCCGAGCGGCACGAACAGAAACACGGTCATCAGCGGCGCGAGCGAGCTGCCGGCGTTGCCGCCGACCTGATAGACCGACTGGGCGAACCCTCTTTTCCCTCCCGCCGCGAAATAGACGATCCGCGAGCCTTCCGGATGGAACACGGCCGAACCGAGGCCGATCAGCAGAACGGCGGCAAGCAAGCCCCAGAACGCGGGAGCAAGCGCGATGCCGACCATGCCGAGCAGGCTCATCGCCATGCCGGCCGGCAGCATGTACGGCGAGGATTTGCGGTCGGTGTACGATCCGACGACCGGCTGCATGACAGACGAGGTCATATTCAAGGCGAACGAGATCCAGCCCACCTGGGCGTACGACAGACTGAGCGACTTCTCCAGAATCGGAAACATGGCCGGCACAAACGCCTGCATGGAATCGTTCAGCAGATGCACGAGACTGACGGCGAGCAGCACCGGCAGAACGGTCCGCACCGAATCCGGGACCGCCCCGCTGCGGGCTTCGGCAACGGTTGACATCGGTTTCTCCCTCCACTCTTATGACACTTGAGTTTAGGAGCGTTCGGGCGGAAAGTCAATCCGCGAAGACCGGCCCATTCGGCAGCAAACGGAACCTTTGCCCGGGTTCCTCGTCACATTAAAGGGAGGAATCGGCGTGGGCTTCGAATATTTGAAATATTTGTCGGACGGGCTGGACAAAAACGCCCTGCTCGACGAACTGATGATCACTTACGGCAAAGACGTCTGGAACTACGCCTTCTTCATCACCCGCCGGAAAGAGCTGGCCGAGGATATCGCGCAGGACGTCTTCGTCAAAGTGTACGAGCACCTCCATTCGTTCCGCGGGGACACCGGCATCAAAACGTGGCTGCTTTCCATTACCCGCAATACCGCCCTGGACTGTCTGAAGACCGCCTGGATGCGCAAAGTGCAGCTATTTCCGGCCCGGCTTCGGGACGGCTCGCAGCCTTCCGCGGAGAGCGAGTGGTTTCGCCTGCAGGAGCGAAGGGACGTCTGGCGCACGGTGCTGAACTTGCCGCGCAAGCAGCGCGAGGCGCTGCTGCTGTTCGCCCATCACCGGCTGTCCATCAAGGAGATCGCCCACGTGCTGCAAGTTTCGGAGGGCACGGTGAAATCGAGGCTGCATCGGGCGCGCCGGGAAGTGAACCGCCTGATGGCGGACGGCGAAGCCCGCGACGGGGGGGAGCGCACATGAACCCGGAAGACGACCGGGACTGGGAACGGCAGTTGGCCGAGCTTCCGCTCGGAACCGGCGGATTCTCGGTGAAAACGATGAAAAAAGTAAAGGAGCGAATCGCCATGCGCCACCGCAAACCGAAACGATGGGCCGCGGTTTCCGCCGCGGCGCTCGCGCTGGCGGCCGCGCTGACGGTCTGGTCGGTCCGCGGCGGCGCGGGCGAATGGCTGAACGGACGGCTCAGCCCCGAGCCTTCGCCATCCGCCGCGGACGCCGCCCAGGAAATCCGGCTGAAAGTGCAGTATTGGGACAGCGAGTCGTTCATGCAGAACATCGGACGACCGTTCCTGATCCGGAATCCGTCCTACCGGTTCGAGACGGCATATCTGCAGTCGTGGCGAAGCGTCGGCGACTATATCCGGTGGGTTCGGCAGGAGCGGCCCGACGTGCTGCAAATCCCGCTCGCCTACGTCGACGATCTGGCCCGGGCCGGACTGCTGCTGCCGCTCGACGACCGGATCGCCCGCGACGGCTACGACCTCGGCGGCCTGTACGAGCCGGTCGTCCGCATTCTCCGCGAGGCGGGCGCGGGCAAGCTGTACGGGCTCGCGCCCCATTTCAACACGGATGCGCTGTTCTACAACCGGACGCTGTTCGAGCAAAACGGGGTGCCGCTTCCGCAGGACGGGATGACGTGGGACGACGTGCTGCGGACCGCCGCCCGCTTCGGCGGCCGAAGCGCGGACGGCAAGCCGGTCTACGGCCTGTCTTTCGGGGGGGCGTATTACGGGCAGTCGGCCACGCCGTTTACGGGCATCGAGGCGATCGGCGCCACCCAAGGCCTGCAGCTGCTGGACGCGGCCGGCAAGCGGGCGACCGCCGGCACCGCCGCCTGGCGCGGCATATGGGAGAAGGTGCTGCCGGGATACAAGGACGGCTGGATCGCGAACGAATCGCGTCCCCCCATTCAAGGCAGCGTGCTCATGACGGATCTGTACAAGACCGACCCGTTTCTGACCGGCCGGACGGCGATGACTGTTCGCAGCGGATCGTACCTCGGCGATATCTTGCAAGCGGCGGACAAAATCGGCTTCCGGGACGAATGGGGCGTCGTTTCCCAGCCGGTTGATCCCGCGGCGCCGGACCGCGCGGCCCGGTTCGACGTGGAGGAAATCTACGCGATCAACGCCATGTCGCCGAACGCCGAGGCGGCCTGGAAGCTGCTGAAGTACATCATGAGCGCGGAGCAGGCGCAGCGGGAGGAACGCTACATTCCGTACCGCCAAATGCACACCCGCCAGTCCGGCTGGCCGGAGGACTACCGCAGCAAGGCGGCGGTGTTCTACCGGCTCTCCCCCGATCCCGCCGCGGTCGTCGGCGAAGCCGAACGGGAGGACCTCCCCGGCTACCGCGGCAAGCTGTCCGCCATCGAGGAAGCGGGCGGCAAGCTGTCCGCGTCGGCCGCAGCGGGCGAATTGCCGCTCGATCGGGCGCTGGCCGAGCTGCAGCGCCAAGCCGAAGCGGCGGTCGAGACGGGCGCCTCCGCGGGGGTGAACCCATGAGGCGCCCGGCGCTCCCGACGCTCGCGCTGCTGGCGCTGCTCCTCCCGCCTCTGCTGTCCGGCTGCCGGCCGCAGGAGCCGCCAGACGCGCCCCGGACGCTGACCGTCGCCTGCTGCGATCAGACGTCGTTCGACCATCAGTACCGGGACTACTTCGAAGCGAAATTCCCGAACTGGCGCATCGCGCTCGTTCCGACGTACACGGACGAGGTGCGAAGCGGAAAGATCGGCCTTGCCGACTACCTTCGGCAGAAGAAGCCGGACCTGGCGATTCTGACTTCCTCCGATTATTTGCAATTGGCGGATGCCGGGTTGTTGCGGGATCTCGGCGGATGGATGCGCCGCGACGGCCCGGCCCCGGACGATCTCGTCCCGGGTGTCGCCGACTTTCTGCTCTCGAACGCGGACGGGAAATGGTACGGTCTCAGCCCGACGTTCGCCGCGCAAGCGCTGTTTTACAATAAAAATCTGTTTCGGCTCTACGGCGTCGGGCTTCCGCAAGGACCGATGACGTGGCGGGAAACGATGCGGCTGGCGGGCCGATTCGCGCAGCAGGACCGAACGGAGCCGGACGTGTACGGCTTTCAGATGAACTGGGTCAGCTCCCCGTACGATCTGATCCAGCAGATCGGACAGACGGAAGGCGTGCGCGCCTTCAACGCGCAGACCGGAGCGATCACCGCCGACACCGACGCCTGGAAAAGCATATTCCGGGACGCGGTTCAGGCGTTCCGGGACGGTGCGCTCAGCACTGTCGAAGTGGAAGGGACGAAAACGGATCAGGGCGTGATGTATTCCCCGAGGACATGGAACGCATGGAATTGTTCAAGCAAGGCAAAGCCGCTCTGTCGGCCGCCCAGGACGACCTGTACCGGAAGCTGAAAGCTTCCCCGCCGGCGTTCGAATGGGGCGTCATGCCGGGGCCGGTGAACGCGCGGGACCCGGAGCGGGGCGGATGGCTGCTGCCGAATTTCGTATTCGCGGTGCCGCGGGATTCGTCGCAGCCGGAGGCGGCATGGGAGGTCATCCGGTATTTCCATTCCGAAGAAATGGGGCAAATCCAGGCTGCGCTCGGCGAAGGGCTGTTCTCGCTGCGCGATTACCCGCAACGGAGCGGCGACCCCGATCTGGAAGCGTTCTATCGTCTGCGCCCGGTGGAAACCGTCCCGTTCAATTGGGCGGACACCTGGAAAATTCCGATCGGCTTCCAGGATTCGTTCCGCAAGCTGGTCAACGACGAGGCGGGCCGCGTGCTGCAGGGAACGGAAACGGCGGATGAAGCGGTCCGCCGCATCCAAAGCGAAGGCGAGGCGCTGATGCGGCAGGCGAAGGAGAAAGCGAAAGCCGAAGCGGCGCCGGGCGGCGGATAACGCTTCGCCGGTCACGGTTCCCGGATGCGCCGGCCGGCCCGGTATCCGTCGATTTTGCGAATCCAGTGCCAGGTCAACAAGGGCGCGGCGCCGACCAGCAGCAGCAGCGCAGTCACCGGCAGCGGCTTCACCGTGAAGGAGACGACGGCGATGAACAGCAGCGTGCCGGCCATCCGGCCGATGTTGAGCGCCGTCTCGCGCAGCACGACGTATTCTTCCCGGTGCGCCACGCTCTCGTCGCTGCGGCCGATGATGTCGAAGACGGTGGAAGTCATCGGAATGGAGAAGAACGGGAAAAACAGCGCCGAACCGATGCCGAACACGAGCAGCGTCGCGTAATTGATTTTCCAGAAAAAAGGGAGAATGACCAGCGTCATCGCAAGCACGCCGAGCAGCATCGCCGGGCCGCGGTTTTTCGACTTGAGCAGCCGGCCCGCCGTCCAGAAGCTGATCATGCCGACCGCCGACGTGATCAGAAAATAATTGCCGAGCTTCATTTCGCTGGCGGTGGCGATATAGACAAGCAGCCCGATGGCGAAGCCGAACACGCCTTCCCGCATCCCCTGGGCGGTCAAGGACGGCACGATCAGCCGCCAGGGCGTCTCCTGCGACCGCAGCTTCCGAATCGAATGCAGCCACTCATAACGGCCGTCGCGTTTGCGCTTTTTGAGAAAAAAACTGACGATGGCGCAAGCCAGGAAAACGGCAAGGGACAGCGTGAAAATGAGCCGGTAGCCCTTCGCATCCTCCATCCGCGAAATGAGCAGGCCCGAAAGCCACGGCGCGACCATGCCCGACGTCGAGCCGAGCAGGCCCGCCCAGCCGTTGAACCGGTCCCGGTCGTCGGGCCCGGTCACTTCGAAGTAGACGACGTTGAAAGCGAGCCAGAAGAAACCGGCCGACATTCCCTGCACCGCTCCGAGGACGATCGCGAAGTCCGCGGCCCGGCGTCCCAGCCACAGCACCAGCAGATAGAACAGCGCCGACAGCGCGATGCCGAGGCGCAGGCTGTTCATCTTGTTGTGCTCTTTCACCCATTTGCCGGCCAGCCAGAAGGTGACGGCCATCGCAAGCTGATTGGCGAAAGCGAACCAGCCGATCAGCGCGAAATCCTTTTTGGCTTTCCACAGGTATACGTTGACGAATGTACCGGACAGGGCGTTGGCCGCGGCAAACATTCCGTTGACGACGAGGAGCAGGACGGATTGGCGGGACAGCTTTCCCGGCGCTGGCTTCGTTCGTTTCACGGCAATCTCCTTGTTACGGTTGGTCGTGACTTCGGTCCATCGCTCTAACTTTCCCCACCCGTTCCTTATCCATTCCGGCATCGGAAAGATCGGCCGATCCCGGCCGCGTCGCCGCGCGCTTCAAACCCAGGCCGAGCGGATCGGTGCAGGACGCTTGCCGTTTTTTCAATAGACGATCATCCCTCTTTTTCAGCAGTACGGGACGAAGCAGATCCATGGGGGCGATCAGGGATAAAAAGTAGTATGGCCAAAAATCGAGGAAACATTGGCGCAAATCGGCTATAATGGGGAAAACCGCAATTTTTCCAATTCCGACCGAAAGGCGGGCTGATCCCATGCTCCCGGAAGAAACCATCCGCTCCATCGCCCTGATTCGCAGCCGCATCGGACAAGTGATCGTCGGCAAGGAAGAGACGGTGGACCTGCTGCTGACCGCGCTGCTGGCGGGCGGACACGCCCTGCTCGAGGATGTGCCGGGCACGGGCAAAACGCTGCTGGCCAAGACGCTGGCGCGCGCGATCGACGGCAAGTTTAAGCGCATTCAATTTACGCCCGACCTGCTGCCGTCCGATCTGAGCGGCATCCACTATTACAATCAGAAGACGGGAGAATTCGAGTTTCGTCCGGGCCCCGTATTTACCCACATTTTGCTGGCGGACGAGATCAACCGGGCGACGCCCCGTACGCAGTCCAGCCTGCTGGAGTGCATGGAAGAGCGGCAAATTACGATCGACGGCGTCACCTACCCGTTGGAAGCGCCGTTTCTGGTCGTCGCCACCCAGAATCCGGTGGACAGCCAAGGCACGTTCCCGCTGCCGGAAGCGCAGCTCGACCGGTTTCTGATGCGGATCTCGATGGGCTATCCGAACTTCGAGGAATCGGTCCGGATTTTGACGCGGTTCCGCGAAGACCAGCCGCTCGACCGGCTGGAACCGGCGGTGTCCGCGGACGAGTTGGTCCGCGCCCAGCGGTTCGCCGCAGCCGGCGTCCGAATCGCGGACGAGATGCTCGCCTACATCGTCCGTCTGGCCGAAGCGTCGCGGCGCCATCCGGACGTGGCGCTCGGCGTCAGCCCGCGGGGCAGCCAGGCGCTGATGCGGGCGGCGCAGGCGTACGCGCTGGTGCGCGGACGCGACTTCGTCTCGCCCGACGACATCAAGGCGGTCGCGGTGCCGGTGCTGGCCCACCGGCTGCTCTTGCATTACGGCGCCGCGGGCCGGGGGACGCGGGAGCCCCGGGAAGCGGAAATCGTGCGCAGGCTGCTGGCCGAGACGGAAGTCCCGGCGGAACCGGCCGCAGCCGGGGAACGAAGGCAGGGCTGAAGACCGATGCAGTTCCATTGGATCGTTCTGGACGGCATCGTTCTGCTCGCCCTCTTGGTATGGGTGTACCGCCGCCGCGCGCTGAAGGGCGTCACCTACGCGCGGCACTTCTCGCGCACGGTCGCCTATGAAGGCGATACGATCGAGATGGTCGAGCGCATCGCCAACCGCAAGCTGCTGCCGGTGCCCTGGCTGCGGCTGGAATCGCTCATGCCGCGCGCGCTGGTGTTCGGACAGCAGGCGGGGCTGGACATCCGCAGCGGTGAGCGCTTCCAGAATCATCAAAGCCTGTTCAGCCTGCGCCCCTACCGGCAGATCACGCGGCGGCACCGGGTGCTGTGCGCGAAGCGGGGATGGTACCGGCTCCAATCCGCGACGATGACGGCGGGCGATCCGCTCGGCCTGGCGACGGTCGTTCGGCGGTTCCCGCTCGAACTGGAACTGCTCGTCTACCCGAGGGGCGTCCCGCTGCGCGAGCTGCCGCTGCCGAGCCACAGCTGGCTCGGGGACATCGCCGTCCGCCGCTGGATCGCCGAGGACCCGTTTCTCGTCGCCGGCGTCCGCGAATACCGCAGCGGCGATCCGCTGCGCGCGGTCAACTGGAACGCGACGGCGCGGACGGGAACGCTTCAGGTGCACAAGCGGGACTATACGGCCGACCATCGGCTGATGATCTGCCTCAATCTGGAGGTGACGGAGACGATGTGGAACGTCGTCACCGATCCGGACCGGATCGAGCAAGGCATCCGGTACGCGGCTTCGGCGCTGGAATATGCGATCGGCCTGGGGCTGGCGGCCGGCTTTCTGTGCAACGGCTGGGTCGCCGGGCAGGAGAAGCGGCCGGTGCGGGCGGAGCCGGAAACCGGCTCGCTGCAGGCGGCCCGGCTGTTGGAGACGATGGCGAAGCTGCAGCTCGAGCTGTCGGCCAACATGGCCTGGCTCCTGGAGCAGGAAGCGGAGGCGGGCGCGCAGGATGCGGACTATCTGATCGTGACCTGCCATACGGACGAGAAGCTGCGGAAGGCGGCGGACCGGTTGAAGCGGCAGGGCAACGGCGTCGAATGGATGCTCATTCCGCCTTCGCCGTCGCCCGCATCCGCGCCGGAGCCCGGGAGGGCCGGGGCATGACGGGCGGACGAAGCGGGCGGAATTGGCGCGGCTTCGTCCGCGCGGCGGCGCGCCGCTGGATCGCCGGCTGGTACGAGCTGCTGATGCTGCTGCCGGTCTGGCTGCCGCTCTGGCACTACGGCCTCGGCGGGCTGCAAGTGGGCGGCTGGCTTCCGCTGCTGCCGCTGTTCACGTTCGCCGGCGGGGCTATCGCGCTGTTCGCCCGCGTCCTGTGGATCGCCGGCGCCGCCGCGCTGCTGTTGTCCGGCGGCCTGTTCGCGGCGCTCGGCTTCCGCCCGGACGGCGCGCTCGGGTTCGCGTTCGGCCTGGCCGGGATGCTGATGGGCGCGACCGCGGACAGGCGCAGCCGGAGCATCCCGTGGTACTGGGCCGGGGTCGGCCTGTACGCCGCCGGCAGCATCGCCTTTCCGTACGACGCCCGCCTTGCCGCGCACGGCCGGCTGCTCGCGGCGGCCGGGACCGTCTGCCTGGCGGTCGCGCTGCTGGCGACGAACCGGGCCCATCTGCGCTACGTCGCGATGGCGGACGGCGACGCCCCGGCGGTGCCGTCCATGCTGCGGCGCCACAACCGGATTTTCGTCGCCGCGCTGCTGGCGGCGGCGCTGGTGCTGGCGGCCGGGCTCGGCAGCTGGATCGGGCGCGTGCTGCACGACGCCGTCGCGGGCGCCTTCCGCCTGCTGGCGGCGCTGTTGGACCGGGCGCCCGCTCCGCCCCCCGAGCCGTCCGCGCCTGCGGCGCCGCCGCCGATGCCGCTGCCGCCGCAGGGTGAGCCGAGCCGCTTCTCGCGGATTATGGACATCGCGCTGTACGCGCTCGGCTGGACGATCCTGGCCGCAGGCGCCGCTTGGCTGGCGTATCGGCTGTACCTGAGCGGCGGCTTATTGCGCCGCTGGATCGGCCGGCTGATCGCCCTGCTTGCCGGCAGCGGCCGCAGCCCGGCGAGCGACGGATATACCGATGAGGAAGAAGTCGTGTTCCGATGGGAAGAAGTGCGGCAGCGGTGGCGGGACAGCCGGATCGGGCGCCTCCGGTTCGGACGCCGGGAGCCGGGCTGGAACGAGCTGGCCGACAACCGCGAGCGCGTCCGGTATCTATACCGGCGCTGGCTGCGCGGCCATACGGCCCGCGGTTACGAGGCGAAGCGGCACCTCACGCCGCTGGAGACGGAGCGCGACGTGGCCCGATGGGAGGCCGCGGCAAGCGGCCGCGGCGGCCGCAGTCAGGCCGCCCTCGGCGGGGGCGCGCCGGAGGAGGCATCCCCATCCCCGCTCATCCGGCTGTACTACAAAGCGAGGTACGGGGAGAAACCGGTCTCGGACGAGGAACTCGCCCGCCTCGGCGGAGAGCACGCCTTCCGGCCGAACGGCCGAGGCCGACCGTCCTGACCGGCCGCTCTCAACCGGCACCTTCCAGCGCTTCCAGAGCAAGCGCCAGCGCGCCGCACAGGCCGGCGTTGTCGCCGAGTCCCGGCGGCACGATGTAATCGTCGATCTCCTCGGCCACCCGGACGGAGTTGACGTAGCCGTTCAGCCCTTTGCGGACTTCTTCGCGAATGGCCGGAAACAGCTGGCGCTGCTTCATGACGCCGCCCCCGAGGATGATCTTGTGGGGCGACAGCATCAGAATCGTCGCGATAACCGCCTGGCCGATGTAATACGCTTCCAGCGCCCACGCCGGATGGTCCGCGGGAAGATCCGCGCCGGCCCGGTTCCACCGCTTGGCGACCGCCGGCCCGGACGCCATGCCTTCCAGGCAATCCCCATGGTAGGGGCATACGCCGGCGAAGGCGTCTTCCGCATGGCGGCGCACCGGAATATGGCCGCTCTCGGGATGAACGAGGCCGTGCACGCGCCGCCCGCCGACGACCGCGCCCATGCCGACGCCCGTCCCGATCGTGTAATAGACGCAGCTGTCCAGGCCGCGCGCCGCGCCCCACCGCAGCTCGCCCCAGGCGGCCGCGTTCACGTCGGTGTCCCATCCGCAGGGAACGTTCAGCGCCCGCTTCATCGTTCCGAGAAAGTCGATCTGCGACCAGCCCGGCTTCGGCGTGGTGGTGATATAGCCGTAGTACGGGCTGGACGGATCCAGATCGACGGGGCCGAACGAGCCGATGCCGACCGCCTCCACCCGCTTGTCCCGAAAATAGCCGATCGCCCTGTCCAGCGTCGTCTCCGGATCTTGCGTCGGAAAGCTGATTTTCTCCTCGATCTCGCCCCGTTCGTTCCCGACGCCGCATACGAACTTGGTGCCTCCCGCTTCGATTCCTCCGATGCGTCTCATTATGCCGTCCATCTCCCTTATTTCAGATGAAGCTTCCATGCCCGCCGGGTTCGGATTATAGCCACGAATGAATGCTGTAGGCCCAGTATTCCTTCATGGTCTTGATGACGGGAAGCAGGCCGTCTTCCGCGGCCATTTCCGCGCCGGCGAACGCGCTGCCTCCCCCGCCGTGCCGCTCGAAGGCGATCCCTTGCACCGTCTCGCCGGGAAAGTCCGGCTTCAGCGAATAGGCGATCGTATGGTCGTCAAGCGGCGTCTGTTCGGCGAAAGGCAGCGGGGAACCGGGAAAACCCTGATCTTCCGCCCACTTGCCGAGGGAAGGGAAGTACGTCCCAATGGCGGAGACGGCGCATCCCTGGCAGCCCGGTATGGTGAAGACTCTCCATCGCTGCTGCGGATCTTCCGGATCCCGCATCGTCATGCCGGCGCTGCCGTCGGCGCCGACGGCGGCGGAGACGATTTCCCATCCGCGCGGACCGATCAGCAGCAAGCCGTTCTCGCCGCCGGACGGATCCAGGTTCATCCAATAGGCGGCCAGCTGCAGCTCCAGCTCTTGCGGAATTTCGAAAGCGACCGCCGGCAGCGGCGCTTTCGGGCGAACGGCCGGCGCGCGTCCGGGTTCGGACGCGCCGTAATCGGCGGCAATGCAATACAGCGGAAGCCGGGCCGCCGCGCCCGATCGGCCGAAATCGGCCGTTCCGCAGTTTGCCAGTTTGCCGAAGTTGGCGATCACCTGCTTCATCCGTTCCAGGGAGGCCACCTTGCCGTGCATGTCCTGGATGATGACACGAAGCCCTTGGCCGCCGTAAATGCCGTATGCCAAACCCGGACTGCCCGGGTCGAGCCAGATCCGGTATTCCTCCGCGATCGCCCCGCTCGGGTCGGTCCGGTACGCATAGATGCGCGCATTGCGCTCGCCGATCCGGTAGCTGTACGTTTTGCCGGGCGCAAGCGTCGTCTCTTCGGCCCCTTTGGCGTACAGAACGCGGACGCGTTCGGACCCGGCCGGCACGGTCACCTTCAGTTCCGCCTCGCCGATCCGGACGTTGTCGAACAGCGCCTTGGCCAACTGAAGGGAATCTTGCGGCTCGGGTTGCCATACGTCCCATTCCCTTGCGAACGTTTCGGCGACGCCGGCGGAAACGGCGCCGTCCGGTTTGGCGATGTCCAGCCGCCGCGACGGTTCGTCCCACCGGACGTCCGCCTGCAGCAGCCGCCCGACCGCCGAGGACGGAATCATGACGTACAATCCCCATGGACTGCCATCCGTCTCCGCTTCTGTTCCCGATTTCAAAAAGTACCGCTGCCCGTCGAACCAGAAGTCGTTCCGGTAGAGCGGAAAAGCGAATTTCCGACCGTTGCTCGTGACGATTTCCGCCAGCCGCTTGGGCGCGTTCCAGGCGACCTTCATGCCCAGTGCTTCGGCGATCGACCGGACGGATACGTACACCGTCCCGTCCGAACGGCGCGTGTAGGCGGCATAAGGCGACGGCACCGCCCGTCCGTTGACGTACACCGAGACGCCGTACTGGCGTACCGGGTTGGACGAAGACGGATCCGCCGCGCCGGACGCCGCCGGACCGACGGCTTGCGCCGCGGCGAAACCGGCAAAGCTGCCGAACAGGCAAAGCGCGGCCAGAACGATGTTCCATAGTCGTTTCACGTCAGGCATCAAATGGCATTTCTCCCATCCAACCCAATGTTTTCCTGCCGGCGGTCGACAGGTGCGGCCGTTGCGGCGCCGGGGTTACCCGTTCGCGGGCCTGGCCTTGCCGGACACGGCGGCTACGACGGCCGCGCCGGCCAATTGCAGCGCCGTCTTGACGACGATCTGCCCGAGCACGGCGTAGATCACCTGGTCCCAGGCCAGGAAGCCCGCTCCGAGCGGAGACAGGCCGATCACCACGAACACGACGCTGTCGACCACGCCGCCGACGATGCCGCTGTACATCACCTTGAGCGACATCGGCAGCCGCAGCCGGGTGTAGATTTCGGTATCCGTCGTCTCCGAGAACAGGAACGTCGCCGCGGATGCGAACACGATCCACAGCGTGTCGCCCAAGGCGTACGACGAGACGGCGGACAGCGCCATCGCCGCGGCGATCGTCCAATACGTGTTGCGCCTGCCGATCGCGTTCTGGACCAGGTCCCGGAAAATGAACGTCGCCCCGATCAGGAACGAGCCCGCCGGCACGAGCAGCGGCCCCAGCGTCAGCGGCGCGAACGAGGCGGTCACGACGTTGGCGGCGACGATGGCAAGCAGGTACAAAGCGATGAATGCGATGCGCATGGTGTTGAAGCCTCCCTGTTATCGGTTATCCACTTTTTCGGGATACAGGTCGTGGTTCAGCAGGCGGTGCTCCGCCATTTTCTCGTACTTGGTGCCGGGACGTCCCCAGTTGCAGTAAGGGTCGATCGAAATGCCCCCGCGCGGGGTGAACTTGCCCCAGACTTCGATATACCGCGGCTCCATCACGGCGATCAGATCGTTCATGATGATGTTGACGCAGTCCTCGTGAAAGTCGCCATGGTTGCGGAAGCTGAACAAATACAGCTTGAGCGACTTGCTCTCCACCATTTTCGCGTCAGGAATGTACGAGATGTATATCGTGGCGAAATCGGGCTGGCCTGTGACGGGACACAGGCTGGTGAACTCGGGACAATTGAACTTGACGAAATAGTCGCGCCCCGGATGCTTGTTGTCGAATGTCTGCAGCACGCTCGGGTCGTAATCGAAGCGGTACCGCGTGTCGCGGCTGCCGAGAAACGTGACCTCCTTCATTTCATCGGGTTGTCTGCCGTGACGCATAAAAAAATCTCCTCCCTTTTCTCCGGGCTTTGCCGCCCGAGGTCGAAAAGAAGAACGAGATTCCGGAACCTTCTCCCGCGCAAACCAAAGAAGCGAAAAGAACGGCCGGAAACGCTGAAAGAAGCGCCCCGCTCGCCGCTGTTTCCTTAGTTTTTTATAGAGGGAGTTCGCGAACCTCTCCCGGAAGCGGCCGCTTCCGGATTTTCTTCTTTAGTTTTCTTCTGTACTATACCATAGCCGGGGGCGTTTTGGGAACGAACCTGCGGCCGGGAGCGCGCACTTTTTTTGGTATAATGATAGTGCGGCATGAGCTGCTGATGGCCCGATCTACAAACGGAAAGGACTGAACGGATCATGAAAAAGAACCGGCTGGGCTCATCCGACCTGATGGTCGGCGAAATCGGACTGGGCTGCATGTCGATCGGAACCGAGGAGAAGAAGGCGGTGTCCCTCATTCACAGGGCGCTGGACCGCGGGGTCAACCTGCTGGATACGGCGGACTTGTACGACGCGGGGCGCAACGAGGAGCTGGTCGGAATCGCGGTGCGCGGCCGGCGGGATCGGGTGATTATCGCCACGAAGGTCGGCAACCGGCGCATTCCGGGGCAGCCGGGATGGGTGTGGGACCCTTCGAAAGCTTACATCCTGTCGGCCGTCCGCGACAGCCTGCGAAGGCTGCAGACCGACTACATCGATCTGTACCAGCTGCACGGAGGCACGATCGACGATCCGATCGACGAGACGATCGAAGCGTTCGAGCAGCTCAAGCGGGAAGGGCTGATCCGCCATTACGGCATCTCCTCCATCCGGCCGAACGTCATCCGCGAATACGCGAAGCGCTCCTCGATCGTCAGCGTGATGAGCCAGTACAGCGTGCTGGACCGCCGCCCGGAAGAGGAGGTGCTGCCGCTGCTGCAGCAGCGGGGCATCGGCGCGATCGCGCGGGGGCCGGTGGCGAGCGGACGGCTGGCGGAAGGCCGGACGGTGGACAAGGATTATTTGGATTACAGCGTTCAGGAATTGCTGCAAGTGCGCGAAGGGTTGAAACGCCTCGTCACCCCGGGGCGCAGCATGGCGCAGCTCGCCATTCGGTACTCGCTGTCGCATCCGGCCGTGGCCGTCGCCATTCCCGGCGCAAGCTCGGTGGAGCAGCTCGACCACAACCTGGATGCGGCGGATTTGCCTCCGCTTGACGAGACGGAGATCGCGGCGGTGCGGGCCGTCAGCAAAGCGAACGTTTATACGGACCATCGCTAATCGGCAAGACGGGCCGGACGCGCCCGGTGCCCCAGCCAGACAAGCAGCGCCGCCGTCGCCATGCCCCCGCCGACCGCGCATACGCCGTTCCAGCCCCACAGGCTCCACGCATAGCTGCCCAAGGTCGATCCGAGCGCGCCGCCCAAGAAAGAGCCGACCATGTAAACCGTGTTCAGGCGATTGCGCGCTTCCGGCAGCAGGCTGTAAATTCTCGCCTGATTGGACACTTGGGCTCCCTGCACGCCCAAGTCGAGCAGGACGACGCCGGCAACCAGTCCCCCGAGCACGGCGCCCTCAAGCCGGAACAACGCAAACGCCAGCACCGCCGCAACGATCATCAAGCCGACCATGATATAAGGTCTTACCCGATCGGCCAGACGGCCGATGACGGAAGCCGCCGCCGCCCCCACGACGCCGATCAGGCCGAACAAACCGGCGATGTCGCTGCCGTAGCCGTATTGCGGCCCTTCCAGCCAGAACGTCAGCGAAGTCCAGAAAACGCTGAAGCTGCCGAACATGAACGCTCCGATCAGCGTCGCCTCGCGCAGCGTTCGCTGTCCCGCGATCAGTTCGAAGAGCGAGAGGAGCAGACGGCCGTAGGACATGCGATTGCCCGAACGGCTTGCCGGCAACTGCCGCCTCAACGTATAAGCGAGCCCGAACATCATCGCGGCCGCGATGCCGTACATCGCTCTCCAGCCGATCGCTGCGCCGACGTAGCCGGACACGGTCCGGGCGAGCAATATGCCGATCAGCAGCCCGCTCATCACGGTGCCGATCACCTTTCCCCGTTCCGCCGGCGGGGCCAGCTGCGCCGCCATCGGCACGATCATCTGCGGCGCTACCGTCGTGAATCCGACGGCCAGGCTTGCCGCATACATCCAGATCAAGCTCGGCGCGGCCGCCGCGCCGAGCAAGGCCGCCCCGACCGCCACCAGCAAAGCGACGATGAGCCTCCGCCGTTCTTTGATGTCGCCGAGCGGAATAAACAGAAACATGCCGGCGGCGTAGCCCATTTGCGTCAGCATCGGAATCATGCCGACGCTGCGGGCGGACGCGCGGAACGACCGTCCGATCTCGGCGAGCAGCGGCTGGTTGTAGTAAAGATTGGCTACCGCCAGTCCGCAGGAAGCCGCCATCAGCAGGACGAGCCCGCGGGACAGCGGCGCTTCTTCCTGCAGCCCGGCGGCGGGAACCGTTTGGAACGTATCCATGAGTGCCATTATCCCCCCATTTCAGGAAATGCTCCCGGTGGAGCCGATTCGTCTCCGGTCCTTATCCGATGCCGCATGTCCGGGCACATCGCATGCCTTGCGATCTGCGGCCCTTCGCAAGAAGGAACAGCGCCGTGGAAAGATGCGGATAGCGCGCGGTGCGTATTATACACGATCGGCGCCGAAGAAGATACCCCTTGAAGGCTTGATGGACTTTAGATTCGTTCGCGTGCCGTTCTTTTCAATACCGGCGTCAAAAAAGGAGCCCCTCAAGGCTCCCCGATTCGAGGCGCTAATCGGCCCGCCGCCAATGCCGGTGCAAATAATCGACAATATGGACGGCTTCCATCCGGCGGCCGCCGCCGTGCTTCCGGATGCCGAGCTTCATCTGCAGCAGGCAGCCGGGGTTGCTGGTCAGCAGATAGTCGGCTTCCGTCGCGTTGGCGTGCTCCATCTTGTGCGCGAGAATCTGCCCCGCCATCTCCGGACGGGTCAGATTGTAGATGCCGGCGGAGCCGCAGCATCGATCGGCCTCGCGCATCTCCACGAACACCGCTCCCTTCACGCGGCGGATCAGTTCGCGCGGCGCGTCGGACGAACGCATGACGTTGCGCAGGTGGCAGGAGTCCTGGTACGTGATGCGGTCCGGCCGGCCCGCCGCTTCCGGCTTCGGCCCCGACAGGTCGAGCGGACGCCCGCGGCGGACCAGGAGCTCGGAGACGTCGACCGCGCGCGCCGCGAACCATTCCGCTTCTTCGCGCCAGTCGGGATCGTCGTGCAGCAAATGGTTGTACTCGACGAGCAGCGCGCCGCAGCCGCCCGCGTTCGAGACGATGAAGTCGACGCCCGCTTCCCTGAACGCCCGGATATTGCGCCGGGCCAGCCGGCGGGCGGCGTCGGCCTCGCCCCCGTGCGCATGCAGCGCGCCGCAGCATGTCTGAGCCGGCGGGATCACCACTTCGAATCCCGCCGCCGTCAGCAGCTCGACCGTATGCACGTTCGTTTCCGCGAACAGCACGTCCATGACGCAGCCGCGGAACAGGCCGACCGTGGCGATCCGCTCGCCCCTGGCCGGATGGCGGACGCCGATGCGCTGGACGACGCCGCGGAAAGCGGCTTCCGGCAGAATCGCTTCCATCTCCCGCATCGGCTCCGGCAGCAGCTTGAGCAGCCCCGCGCCGCGCGCCAGCTTCCGCAGACCGGAACGCTGGTACAGCTTCAGCGCGCCGCCCAGCAGGCGCATCTGCTTCGGATGCGGAAACAACCCTTCAAATGCGGCTTTGCGAGCCGCCCTCACCCACGGCCGGTGGCGAACGGTATGGTCCTCGATCGCGTCGCGCGCCTGTTCCAGCAGGCGTCCGTACTTGACGTCGGCCGGGCAGGCGGTCTCGCAGGCGCGGCAGCCGAGGCAGTGATCGATCTGCTCCTCGAAGGCGGTGTCCGGTTCCATCAGGCCGTCGACGACCGCCTTCATCAGCGCGATCCGGCCGCGCGGCGACTCCGCTTCGAGCCCGGTCTCGCGGAAAGTCGGGCAGGCCGGCAGGCAGAAGCCGCAGCGCATGCAGTTCGTCAGTTGGTCTTCGTCCAGCTTCAGCCGGAGTGCGGCGGCCATGCCGGCGCGTGCACTTCCGGCGGCGGCGCCGGAAACGGTCCGCGAAGACGCGGACGCAGACGTTTCAGCCACGGTCGATCACCACCCTTTTCCTCGTTTCCTTGGCGAACAGCTTGCCCGGATTGAGCAAATGGTGCGGATCGAACGCTTGCTTGATCCCTTTCATGACGTCGATGCCGGCGGCGCCCGCTTTCCATTCGAGATAAGGCGCCTTGACCACGCCGACGCCGTGCTCGCCCGTAATCGTGCCGCCCAACCGGACCGCCGTCTCGAAAATCTCCTCGAACGCCTGCTCGACGCGATGGACTTCTTCCCTGTCGCGGGCGTCGGTCGTCGCCGTCGGGTGCAGATTGCCGTCGCCGGCGTGGCCAAACGTGCAGATCTGCACGTTGTATTTCCGCGCGATGCGGTTGATTTCCAGCACCATGTCGGCGATCCGGGAACGCGGCACCGTGGCGTCTTCCAGAATCGTCGTCGGCCTGAGCCGGGCGAGCGCGGTGAGCGCGCTGCGGCGCGCCGCCAACAGCTTCTGCGCCTGCTCCGCGGTGGCCGCCACTTCCACCCGCTCCGCCCGCTCGCCGCGGCAAATTTCCGCGATCCGGGCGATATCCCGCTCGACAGATTCCCTGTCGCCGTCCTGCTCGATCAGCAAAATCGCCTCCATGTCGCGCGCAAGGCCGAGCCTCGCATAATCGTCGACCACCCGGATCGTCGGCTGATCCAGAAATTCGAGCGTCGCGGGGATAATGCGGTTCTCGATGATGCGCGACACGGTCCGCGCCGCTCCGTACAAATCCCGGTACATCGCCAGCATCGTCCGCTTGTGCTGCGGCGGAGGGATCAGCTTGAGCGTCGCCTCGGTGATGACGGCCAGCGTCCCTTCCGAGCCGACGAGCAGCTTGGTCAGGTCATACCCCGCCACGTCCTTCATCAGCTTGCCGCCGGTGCGGATGATCTCGCCGCTCGCCAGCACCGCTTCCAGCCCGATCACGTAATCTTTCGTCGTGCCGTACTTCAAGCCGCGCAGACCGCCGGAGCATTCGGCGATGTTGCCGCCGATCGTCGACACCGCCATCGAGCTCGGATCGGGCGGGTAGAACAGCCCCAGTTGCTCCACATGATCGGCGAACCGCTTCGTGTTCACCCCCGGCTGCACGGTGGCCGTCAAATTCTCCAGATCGACCTCGACAATCCGGTCCATCCGGTGCATCACCATGACGACGCCGCCCTGGACGGGCACCGTGCCGCCGCTCAGGTTCGTGCCGGACCCGCGGCTGACGAGCGGAATGCAATGCCGGCTCAGCACCTTCATCACTTCCGACACTTCCCGCGTGCTCGCCGGATACACCACCGCTTCCGGCAGCGCCTGCAGCATCGGCGTACCGTCATAGGAATGGACGACCAGCGTCTGCGGATCGTCCCGGCAATAAGCGTCGCCGACGATGTCCTTCAACTCGCGCACCACTTCTTGCGCCAGCAACTTCGCCACCTCCGCAGCAAGAATGCGGCAGCCGTCCGGCCATGGCGGGCTTTCCGCCGCCTCCGCAGCCCCCCGGGTGAACTGCCGCTTCCCCGTCTCATATTGATCAGGTCATCTGATGACTTTTGGCACAAATGAGTATACACTAAAATAGAAGGTGTGAAAAGGGGGCAGCGGCATGAACATCCGAATGGAACAGCGCCCGCTCAAAAGCTCGGAATGGGTGCAGAACGACCTGCTGCGGCAGATGGACGAAGGGGTGCTGGCCCCCGGCGACCGGCTGGCGTCCGTCGCCCGGCTGGCGGAGCAATACGGGGTCGGCCGCTCCACGATCCGGGAAGCGCTCAGCGCGCTCAAGGCGATGGGCAGGCTGGACATTCGGCACGGCGGCGGCACGTTCGTCAGAGCCCCTTCCCCGGCGGAGACGCCGCGGCATCCGGGCGAGCGGAACCCGCAGGCGTGGGTCGACCGCGCGCAGACGCTGAAGCATACGCTGGAAGTCCGCCGCGTGCTGGAGACCGGCTGCGCCGCGCTGGCCGCGCGCAACCGGACGGAAGAAGACGTCGCGGGAATGGCGGACATTCTGGAGGAAATGCGCGCCGCACTGGGCGACGAGGCGCGGAGCAAGCAGGCCGATGTCCGCTTCCATCAGGCGATTGCCGCCGCCACGCACAATCCGGTGCTCGCCGACCTGATGGCTGCGCTGGCCAGCCGGCTGCATGACGGCATGCGCGATATGCGGGCGCTGTGGTTCTACGCGGAGAAGTCCTCCGCCGAAAGCTTGCTGGCGGACCACCGGTCGATCTGCGAGGCGATTGCCGAAGGGAACCCCGAAGCCGCCGCAAGCCGCATGGAGCGGCACATCGCCCGGGTCGAGCGGGTCTTGTACAGAGAGGCGGAATCCGGCGGTCTCGGTTGACTACAAGTACAGCCGGCTCCTTATAATGCTCCCATAGGCTGAGACACGGGAGCGTGAAAAATAAGTTATACTGAGATCATGGAAAAACGAAACCGATACACTGCAGAATTCAAGACAAAGGTCGTGCTGGAGGTGCTCCGAGAAGAGC
>Ga0207789_1000137_pt1 | contig 58411 bp, 49 predicted proteins | sample HigsolmetaGSP12D_FD_184840 | JGI IMG/M metagenome (GOLD analysis project Ga0207789, IMG submission 184840) | High solid enriched microbial communities from the Joint BioEnergy Institute, USA - SP1-2-D (SPAdes) | ecosystem: Engineered > Bioreactor > SSF (Solid state fermentation) > Aerobic >...
CACCTCCGCGTGATTTGTAGTGTGCTGACGATCTCTGTAACTCAAGAATACAAAAAATCGCTCAAGGCTACGGATTTCATTCCGTTTTGTGCCTTGAGCGAAGCGAAAGGAATGGGTATAAACATGAAGATTTTATACCACCCCGACCGAGCCGACATTCATCTCAGCAGCGTGCTGCACGCGCTCAGCGATCCGATTCGGCTGCACATCCTGCACGAACTCCACCGCGTGGGCGAGTGTGCCTGCGGCGAAATCGAACTGCCCGTCGGCAAGTCCACGGTGACGCACCATGTCCGAACCCTTCGGGAAGCCGGCGTGTTGAACGTACGGGTGCAGGGGACGCAGCACTTCATCTCCATCCGCCGGGAAGACCTTGCCGCCCGGTTCCCGGGCCTGCTCGACGCCATTCTCCAAGCTTACGAATCGTCCGCGGAGACCCAAGTCACCGCTTCCCATACCGATTCATAAACAGGACCGCCGGCCATGCTCGCCGACGGTCCTTGATCTTATCGTTCCAGCGGTTATCGTTCCAGCAGCCGACGATGAATCTTCACGACGACCTTCTTCACGGTGCCGGGTTGTTCCTCGCAGACGCAGGGACGGTGAATCTCGAGCGGGAAGAAGACGGCGAACATGCCGGGGGTCAGAAGGAACCCGGATTCGTCGACCGGACTGTCGTAGAAGAAGACGTCCGATCCGGTTCCGTCATCTTCCGCCGGCGCCGCGTCCGGCAGCGGCCTCCGGTAGCCGAACCGCTCGCAGCCGAGGACGACCAGCTGAACGTCGGCATACATCCGGTGGGCTTCGGCCCGCCGTTCGTGGACCGGACCGGTGCGAACTTGTTGCACGAGCGCGAACATGTCCTCGCCCTCCAGTTCATAGCGCCCCGGCGCCATCTCCCCGAGCCGCCGCTCGCGGACGTGCCGGAGCGCCCGGCGCACGGCGTTCGGATAGAGATGCGCTTCGCCGTCGAACGAGCTCAGGTCGCCCACGATCATGGCGTATCTCCCCGCTCGCCGCTTGCGTACCGCGCCGCCAGCCGCTGCGAAAGATCGCGCAGCTGCTCGACCTCCATTCGCAAGGTGGGGCCGAGCTCCCGCTCGTCCTTCGCCCGTCCTTTGGCGCAGGTGAGCACCCCTTCGAGCATTAAATAATACTTGGCATTGATCGGATACAGCTGCTTCTCGATCCACGATGCCGTCGTCAGAACGGTCATCAGCCGCTCGGCTTCCTCCGGACGGTCGGCCCAATGCCGGAGCAGCCACGCGTACAGCTCCGGATGGAAATTGGCCATGACGCCGCTGTAGCCGGAGATGCCCAGGCGGAGCGACTCCAGCAGCGTCGTCGTGTTCGCGTTGAAGATCTTCAGCCCGCTGCCCCGTACCGCCTCGGCTCTCGCCCGCAACATCGCCACGTCGCAGCACGTATCCTTGAGGAACGCGAACCTTCCCGTGTCCGCGCACCACTTCAGCAGCTCAGGCGTCACGAGCCGCTTGTACGGGTGCGGGCATTCGTACAGGCCGAGCGGCAAGTCCGGCGGAAGCCGGTCCAGCAGCCCGGCGATGCGCGCCTTCGCCTCCTCGTCGGACGCCTCCGGTCCGGCCAGCCGGTTCGTAATGAGCACGAGCGCGTCGATGCCGGTCGCGGCAATCGCGTTCAGCTCGCGAACCTGATCCTCGAACCCGTCCGCCACATGACCGGAGGCGATGACGGGAACCCGCCCGGCGGCCTTCCGAACGACGAATTCGGCGATGCGCACTCGCTCCTCCAAGCTCAGAAAGAACATTTCGCTGGACTGGCATACGGCGAACAGCCCGTCCGCGCCTTTTGCCAAGTACCATTCAACCAACCGGCCGAGCCCATCTTCATCCACTTCGCCGCTGTCCGCAAACGGGGTCAGCATCGTCGGCCAGACGCCGTTCCGAATTTCCTTGCCCATGTCGTCTCCTCCTTGAATGGTCTCCATCATCCGTGCCGCTAGTCCAAGCGATTCTGAATCGGCTCGAAAATTCCGTACGGATGGGCAATGTGTTCCGGCGTATATTCGACCTCTTCGGTGCGATACGACTTTCTGCACTCGCCGATCGCATGCGCTCAGCCTTTGACCGATCCGAGCATCGCGCCCTGCACGAAATATTTTTGCACGAACGGATAGATGCACAGCACCGGCAAGATGGCCACGAACACGACCGCATATTTGATCGTCTCCGACATCGAGGCGAAGTCGTTGCCCATCTGCGTCGTCTGCTGGGCCATCTCGCCCTGGATGACAATGTTGCGCAGGATGATCTGCAGCGGATACAGCGACTTCTCGTTCAAATAAATGAGCGCGGGAAAAAAGCTGTTCCACTGCCCGACGGCGTAGAACAGGAACATCGTCGCCATCACCGGCATCGACAGCGGCAGAACGATTTGCAGCAGCGTGCGAAACTCCCCGGCCCCGTCCACCGTGGCGGATTCGTGCAGCGCCTCCGGAATTTCCTCGAAGAACGTGCGCATCAGAATCATGTTGAACACGCTGACCGCGGTCGGGACGACGAGCGCCCAGATCGTATCGATCATGCCCAGCGAATGCACGACCATGTAGCGGGGAATGAGCCCGCCGTCGAAGAACATCGTGAAGATGACGAACAGCGAAAATCCGGCCCGTCCGTAAAAATGCCGGCGCGACAGCGGATACGCGCAGAGCGTCGTCAGCACGAGGCTGACGAGCGTGCCGAGCGCCGTGTACAGGATGGTGTTGGCGTACGAGCGAAGCACGGACGGGTCGTCAAGCACGTATTTGTAGGCTTGCAGATTGACGCCGTGCGGCATCCAGAGCACCTCGCCGCGGCTGACCGCCCCGCCGTCGCTGATCGAGATGATCCCCATGTAATAAAGGGGATACAGCGTAATCGCCAGCAGCAGCACCATGATCGCCACGTTGACGTAGTCGAACGCGTTTTTGCGAGATGTCACCCCGAGTCCCTCCCTTCTTAAAACAGCCTGGCGCCGCTCAGCTTCCGGGACAACTGATTGGCGGAGACGACCAGAACGAACGACAGCACCGACTGGAAGATGCCGACCGCCGCCGCGAAGCTGAAGTCGCTGTCGATCAGCCCCCGGCGGTAGACGTACGTTTGGATGACGTCCGCCGTCTCGTAGGTCGGGCCGCTGTACAGCAGCAAAATTTTCTCGAAGCCGACCGACAGCATGTGCCCGAGCGACAGCAGCAGCATGACCATGATGACGGTCGAGATGCCCGGCAGCGTAATGTGCAGCATCTTCTTCCACCGGCTGGCCCCGTCGAGCGTCGCCGCCTCGTACAACTGCGGATCGATGCCGGTCAACGCGGCCAGGTAGATGATCGAGCCCCAGCCGAGCCCTTGCCAGATGTCGGAGCTGATGAAGATCGTCCGGAACCATTCCGGCAGCGCCAGGAAGGTGACCGGCTCCGCGCCGAACAGTCCCCTGAGCTCGTTGATCAGCCCGTCCGAGGCGAGAAAGTTGACGAGCATGCCCGCCACGACGACGGTGGACAGGAAGTGCGGCACGTACGTGATCGTCTGCACGACGCGTTTGAACCCGCGGCCGCGAAGCTCGTTCAGCAGCAGGGCGAACACGATCGGCGCCGGAAAATAAAACAGCAGCGAATAAACGTTAATGAGAACGGTGTTGCGGACCACCTGCCAGAAGTAGTCGTCGGTCAGAAACTCGCGGAAATATTTCGTGCCCGCCCACGGGCTGTGAAAGAACCCTTTGACGATCGAAAAATCCTGAAACGCCATCAAATTGCCGATCATCGGGGCGTACTGGAAGATGAGAAAATAGAGCAGCGGCGGCAGAAACATGAGGTAAAGCGCCTTGCTCTTCGCCAGCTTGCGCCCGAGCCCTCCTTGCCCGCCGCGCCGGGCGGGCGCCGCTGCGCCGGTCGTAACCGGAACCATCGGGCTTCTCCCCTTTCCGAAGGAGGAAGCCGCCCGCTTCGCCGATGCGAAGGCGACGGCCTCCCGTCCCTCTCCTTAAGACTGTACGCGCGCCAGGGCGTCGTTATAGATTTGGACCAGTTCGTCCGCGCCCTTCTCCTTGCATTGCTGCACGAAGGAATCCCAGTCGCTCTCGAGCGCACCGTCCTTGATAATGAATTTGTCCATGTTGGACGTGATGAACGAGTCGAGCTCGGTGCGCAACTGCTTCAGCTTCTCGCGCTCCTCCTTGTTGAACGGCGGATCGTTCGTGAAGCGGAAGTTGATGCCCGCGTCGACGTTCTTCAGGTTCGTTTCGCTCCATCTCAGGCCGTCCTCGCCCTGGAACGGCACGTTCGGATGGTCGTCGTAGTTGAGGGCAAGACCGAGATAGCCGAGCCCGAGCGCCGATTCGATGGCGTAATACGGAGACGGCTTATCCTTGTACTTGTCCATCAGCTCCTGGGACATCTTGTACTCGCCGTTTTCTATCGTGTAATCTTGATTTTCAATGCCGAGAGACGTCAGGTTCGTTCCTTCCTCGCCGTACATCCAGTCGATGAACTGGATGACCCGGTCCGGGTCTTTGACCTTGGCGCTGATGACATACGATTCGCTCAGGTGGTCCAGGCTGTACACCAGGTTACGCTTGACGCCGCTCGGGCTCGCCAGCACCGGAATCATGTCGAACTTGGCGTTCGGGTCCTTCTGCTGCAGAATCGGGTTGAACGAGCTGGCGAAGCCGTTGTTGTCCTGGAAGTAGAACGACTTGCCGGAGTTGAGCTTCTCCTGCCACGTCTGGGACGTCGCCGTCGTGTAATCCTGGTCGAGCAGCTTCTCGCTGTACAGCTTGTGCAGCCAGGCGATCGCTTCCTTGAACTGCGGCGAATACGGGCCGAATTCGTACTTTTGGGTCGCCGGATCATAGTACACTTTCGTACCGTTGAACGTCGTGTAACCGCTGCCGAAGCCGAACGCGATCGGGTTGATCAGGTTTTCCGTGCCGGTCAGGCCGTTGGCGGCGCGAGCCGCGAACGGGTACGAATCCGGGTAGGCTTCCTTCATCTTCTTGAGCGCCTGGTACAGCTCTTCATACGTCGTCGGCGTCGGAATGCCGAGCTTCTGCAGCAGATCAGTGCGGATCATCGGAATTTGCCCGGCCTGGATGTCCCACTTCGTCACAAGCGGGAAGCCGTACAGCTTGCCGTCGATGTAGTTCTTCTTGATGTCGGGATGTTCCTCGAGCACCTTCTGGAAGTTCGGCATCTTGTCCAGATACGGCGTCAGATCGAGGAAGACGCCGGTGTCCGCATAGTTCTGGATGTCGTCCTGCTTGACCAGCATGACATCCGGAATCGTGTTGGTCGCGATCAGCGTCTTCTTCTTGTCGTCGTAGTTGCTCTGCGGCACGCTCTGCAGGTTCAGCTTGACATTTTGACGCTTCAAGATTTCTTGCACCGCCTGGGAATCTTCCACGACCGCCTGGCTCGGATGCTCGTACCGCATCCAGGTCAACGTCAGCGGCTTGTTCGCGCTCCCGCTTCCGTTTCCGTCGCCGCCGCTTGCGGCCGAGCCTCCGTCGGAACCGCCGCCGCTGCACCCGGCCAGCAGCCCTCCCAGCAAGATCACCGACAGCATCGTTCCCGCCGCCGCGAACCGGCTTTTGGGTTTGGCCATTTTCCCTCAGTCCCCTCTCGTCAAAAATGGGATGTAATGAAGCAAATTCATCGTAAGCGCTGCTGAACACGCCCGAACAGAACCAAAACGGAATAACGTGTGCCGTTATTCCGCTTTCGAGGGGATGATTCAATTTTCCGCCCAGATGCAAAAAGTCACATGTCCGCTCCGCCTTGCCGTCCGTGGGCGTTCCGATAGTCCATCGGGGAGACGCCCTCGTGCTTCTTGAACAGGCGGAGGAACGTCGTACGGCTGTGGATGCCGATGCGCTCGGCGATGTCGCTGATCTTCAGATCGGTGTCCAGCAGCAGTTCCTTCGCCTTCTCCATGCGGGTCCGGCTGATCGTGTCGGTAATGCTGCTGCCCGTCGCGTCCTTGTACAGGCGGGACACGTATTTGGGCGACAGCCCGATCTCGTCGGCGATCATCTCCAGATGCAGGTCTTTGTCGTAGTGCCGCGCGATATACTCCGTAATGAGGGAGACGACCTGGCCGCTGCGCCGCTCCTGCCGAACCGCCGTCGTCTCGACGACTTTGGCGAAGAAGCCGCACAGCAACTCCTTGCGCTCGTTCCACTCCGGAGGGAGCACATCCTTGCGCAGAAGCGTCCGGTGCTCCCGTTCCGTGACGAACCGGTAAATGTCGAGCCTTCGCTCCGTCAGGTACCGATAGCCGGTCTGGTAGATATCGGCCAATAGAGCGCCCAGGTTCGCGAAGGAGACGCCCCGGCTGCGGTTCAATTCGATCAGCGCGTCGATCTCCTTCAGCAGCAATTCGCGGTCTCCGATCTTGAGCGCGTTGACGATCCGGGTCTCGTCCAGGAACGAGTAGTAATAGACGCGCCCGATCGCAAGCTCGGCGGCGTCCGCGACCGGCGCGTCCGGCCGCGAGCCGATCTGGTCCAGCGCCGTGACCGCTTCGGAGTAGGAGTCGGCTAGTCCGTCCATCTCCGGATACGCGTTGCCGATGCCGATCGACAGGTCGCAGTAGACCATGTCGTATTCGAACGTCCTGCGGATCGTCTCCAGCGCGGCGTTCAGCTTCTCCCGGTCGTCGGCCGAGCGCAGATTCGCCACAGCCGCGTACAGGTTGTGCTCGAACTCCACGACGTAGCCGGGGACGTGCCTTTTGAGAATGCCCCACAGAACCAACTTCAGCTTCTCCAAAATGAGCACCCGGTCGGTTTCCTCGATTTCGCGGTAGAAGCGGTCCCGGAAGCGGAACATGAAGCAGCAGACGAGATAAGTTCCGCCCCGGAAACCGAGCTCCTCCATCAATTGCTCGCCCGCGCGGCCGCCCGGCCAGGACCGCCCGTTGATCAGGCCGCGCAAATATTGCTCCAACCGTTCGCTCGACACGTGATGCAGCCGCTCGGCGATATCCAGCTTCTCCTCCAGCAGGCTCTGAACCCGCTCGTGAATGTCGACCAGCTCTCCCCGCGTCCGGACCGAATCGTCGCGTCCCGGCGAAGGGCCGTCCCGCCGCAGAATGTCCCGGATGTTGCGGATCGGATTGTACAGCCGCAGGCTGAAGATCAGCGAGAACGCGATGCCGATCAGCGCCAGGCTGGCGCAGATCCACAAGATCAGCTTGAGAATGCTGGACGACTCGTAGTTGAACGCGCCGACAGGCGTCATCGAATAGAAATGCCAGCCGAACGAAGCGGACGTTAAGTGGGTGACGACGTACGGCTGCCCGCCGAAACGCAGCGTCAGCCGGTCCGGCGCGTTCAGCGCCGCGAAGCTTCGCTCGACCGACTCCGCCCGTTGGGAATCCCACCCTCCCGTGCTCGCGATCGGCCGATTGTCCGCGTCGGCGACGAGATAGGCGGTCGCTCCGTACAGCGAATTGGCCTCCAGCGCCCTCAGGATAGACCGGGTCTGGACGGTCGTGACCGACGTCATCAGGTGGCCGTTCACGTATTGCGTCGTCACTTCCGGAATGACTCGGCGGACCGAATTGGAGGAGACCGACACGTCGGTCGGAGGCAGCGTCTCGAAGATGCGATCCTGCTTCAGCCGGTCTTCCCAATAGGCTTGCGGGTAATCTTTCATATTGTAGAACTTGGTGAAAAAAGTGGAGAAGTCGACGACCCCGTCGGCCGTGTACACCTTCTGGTCGTCGTTGTACAAAAAGACCGTGTCGACAAACGAACTGAGCGTGCTGCGAGCGGCAGCGATCGTGCGGATGATGGACGGGGCGTTGATCTTGTCCTGCGCCGTCTGCAAGTTGTACGGCTTCAGGTACGTTTGCACGATGTCGTTCAGCAACAGATTGTTGTGAGACGTGCGCAGCATTTCCAGGTAAACGTCGATCGTGGAGACGGAGGCGATCAGGTTCGCCCGCAGCTTGTCGGAAACGTCCCGCTTGACCAGCCTGTCGACGTTGACATATACGATGGAACCGATTACAAGAATCGGTATGAGCAACGACATGAAGTAGGACAATATTTTGAAAAAAAGCTTGTGCTCGCGCATGAAATTCGGACTCCCCCCGTGACCGCGCCCTTTGGGACGTCTCTCTGTCCGCCTCCATTATAGCACGGCGGGCCCGATCACGAGCGGCGAATGTCCGCATTCGCGACAAAGCCGCCCGCGGGGCGGAAGGTGTCTCCGCTCCGGCGGACGGCTCGATGCGGCCGGTTTATTCGTAGATCGGCAGAACCTGGTTCGTCTGCTCGCGGTTGCGGCCGACGGAGAAGATGGCGATCGGAATGCCGGTCAGCTCGGACACGCGTTCGACGTAACGGCGGGCGTTCGCCGGCAAGTCCTCCAGCGTCTTCGCGTTCGAGATGTCCTCGCTCCAGCCGGGCAGTTCCTCGTACACCGCTTCGCATTCGGCCAGCGTCTTCAGGTTGGCCGGGTAATGCGGGATGATCTCGCCGCGGCAGCGGTAAGACGTGCAAATCTTGACCGTCGCCAGTCCGCTCAGCACGTCCAGCGAGTTCAGCGACAGGCCGGTGATGCCGCTGACGCGGCGGGCGTGGCGGACGACGACCGTGTCGAACCAGCCGACGCGGCGCGGGCGTCCCGTCACGGTGCCGTATTCGTGGCCTTTGTCGCGAATCCATTGGCCCAGCTCGTCGTGCAGCTCGGTCGGGAACGGGCCGTCGCCGACGCGGGTCGTGTACGCCTTCGCGACGCCGATGACCTGCTTGATCTTGGACGGGCCGACGCCGGAGCCGATGCAGACGCCGCCCGCCGACGGGTTGGAGCTGGTGACGAACGGGTACGTGCCCTGGTCGATGTCCAGCATGACGCCCTGGGCGCCTTCGAACAGCACCTTGCGCCCCTCGTCGATGGCGTCGTTGAGCACGACCGACGTGTCGGTCACGTACGGGCGCAGCTTCTCGGCCAGCGCCAGATATTCCTCGATGATCCGGTCGGCGTCCAGCGGCTCTCCTCCGTACACCTGAACGATCACCTGATTTTTCTCCGCGATCAGGCGGCGCGCCTTGGCGGCGAACTCCTCCGCGTCCATCAGATCGGCGATGCGGATGCCGTTGCGCGCGGCCTTGTCCATGTAGCACGGGCCGATGCCCTTGCGCGTCGTGCCGATCTTGCCGTCGCCCTTGCGGTCCTCTTCCAGCCCGTCGAGCACAAGATGATACGGCATGATGACGTGGGCGCGGTCGCTGATCCGAAGGTTGTCGACGCGAAAACCGTTGCCGAGAATATATTCAATCTCTTCCACCAGAGCGGCGGGATTGATGACCATCCCGTTGCCGATGACGCACAGTTTGTTTTCATTGAAGATGCCGGACGGAATCATGGTCAGCTTGTACTTCTTGTTCTGGATGAGAATCGTATGGCCGGCGTTGTTCCCGCCTTGATAACGGGCGACGACGTCCGCCTTCTCCGCGAGGAAATCGGTGATCTTCCCTTTTCCCTCGTCACCCCATTGGGTGCCGACGACGACGACTGTAGACAAAGCAATCCCTCCATCCGGCCGATTCGCTCCGCCGGCATGATGATGCCACCTCGGGGCGCCTGCCGCTTCTTTAAGCGGATGAAGACGCGCCTCTACGCACCGGCAGACGAACGCGCGTCCCGGCGGAACGGCCGAAAAGGCCGAAAGGCGGCATTTTTAGTGTAGCAAGCGGCAGGGGGGAAGTCAATGAAAAGGCGAACGATTGTATGAGCGCCCATATGATTGTTCGGAAATTATCACAAAGGTTTCACCGTTGCGTCCGGGTCGGCCGCGCTTTCCCGTCAGAACGGCGGATGGAGAGCCGCGGCTCGGCTGAACCCGGCAGCCGGACCGTAAAAGTCGTCCCGCGGCCGAGCGTGCTGGCAACCGAGATCGAGCCGCCGTGGGCGGTTACGAACCCTTTGGCAATCGCCAGCCCCAGGCCGGCCCCGCCGCTGTGGCGGGCCCGCGCCTCGTCCGCCCGGTAGAACCGGTCGAACACGTGCGGAAGATGGCGCGGCTCGATCCCCGGCCCGTTATCGGAAACGTCGACGAGAATGCCTCCGGCTTCGCCAGCGCCTCCCGGCTCCTCCCGAACCGTCAGCACGACGGCTCCGTTCGGTTGCGTATAGCGGACGGCATTGGCCGTCAGATTCAGAAACACTTGCGTCATCCGGTTCGGGTCGACGGAGAGGACGGGCGACGCGGCTTCGCTCCTCAGCTCGAGGCGTATTCCCTTCCGCTCGGCGTCGGGCGCGAGCCGCTCGACGATCCGGCGCAGAAGCTCGCCCAGATCCGTCGGCCGGCGCTCGATCGGAAGCTTGCGGGCCTCGGCCAGCGACAGCTGGTGCAGATCGTCGATCAGACGCGTCAGGCGGATCAATTCGTCCTGCAGCGGAAGCAGCTGCTCGGGCTCGATCGGTTCTCCGCCGTGCTGAAGCAGGTCCAGCTTGCCCCGAACGATCGTGATCGGCGTCCGCAACTCGTGCGCCACGTCCGCCACCAGGTTGCGGCGGTTCTCCTCGGCGTCCCGCAGCAGACGGGACATCTCGTTGAACGCTCGCGCCGCTTGCCCGTACTCGTCTTCCGCGGCGACGGCGGCCTGGACGCCGTATTCCCCTTGGCCCAGACGCTCGATGGCGGACATCAGCCGGTGCAGCGGAGCCGTCATCCGCTTGGACAGGGCCCACGCGACCAATAGGCACAAGCCGATCAACACGGCGGCGCTCGGGACCAGCAGCGTCAGCACGGAGATCGGGATGCCGTACCGAAGCTTGGACAGCATGGCGACATCCGGGTCGTATGCGTAGAGGACGGCGACCGTGATTCCGCCGGAGACGAGCGGCTTCCGAACGCCGAGCCTCCGGATCACCCGGTCGTCTTCTTCCTCCCCCTGCTTCAGCAGCACTTGGTTGCGGGAAGAAACCAACAGCAGGCTGATCTTGCGCCCCTTCGTTTCCACGATCTCCTTCAGGCGGAGCTGTCCGACCCCTTCCCAGGAACCGCCATGGTCTTCATAATACCGGATCAGCGGCGCGGCCAACGCTTCGAGCTCGTCGCCCCGCGTCGACTGGACGGCGGCATCGGATGCGGCCCTAACGATAAAGAACGTAAGCAAGCCGAACACGGCGCATGCGGCCGCGACGAACGACGCCATCGCGAGGAACAGCTTGACGTTCGCCTTCATGCCCGTTCTCCGAAGCGGTAACCGAATCCGTATACGGTCTGGATGTAGACGGGACGGGACGGATCGTCTTCAATCTTCCTGCGGATTCGGCTGATGTGGGCGTCCACCGTCCGCTCGTCGTTGAGAATGTCGTCGGCGAGCGCCGCCTGGAGCAATTGCAGACGGCTGTATACGATTCCCGGCCGGGACGCTAAAGTGAGCAGCATCTTGAACTCCGTCGGCGTCAGCGGGATCTCCCGGCCGCGCTTGGTGACCCGGCATTCCGATTCGGACACGGCCAGATCGCCGAACACGAGAGCTGGCGCCGCGCCGCCCGCATGGCCTTCCATCCGGCGGAGCACCGAGCGGATGCGGGCCGACAACTCCCGCAAGGAAAACGGTTTGGTCATGTAGTCGTCGGCGCCGACCTCCAGCCCGACGATCTTGTCCGCCTCCTCCGCCCGTGCGGTCACCATGATAATGCCCATCGGCCCGATCCGACGCAGCTCCCGGCAGACGTCGAGACCGCTCATCTCCGGCAGCATCCAGTCCAGCACGACCAGCGAGACGTTCGCTTCGCGCGCGATCGCGATCGCTTCTTTTCCCGTTCCGGCCGTCATCGTCTCATAACCTTCGCTCCGCAGGAACGGCTCCATGAATTCGAGAACTTTCTCCTCGTCGTCCACCAGCAGCAATCGATGCGTCATCCGGTTCGTCACCCCCGTTTATTATCGACCATTATAAGGGGAGTTTTGTCTCCGTGGGGCAAAAACGCCGAATTTCATCGGTCCCGCAAACAATCGCAACAAGTTCACAACATCCGCTTGATAGAATGGGGAAAACCGAGCGGGCCCCGGGTCCTCCGTCCCGCCTCGCCAAGGAGGAAACATCTCGATGACACGCACCCTCGTCCTGTTCCGAACGATTTATTTCGGAGTCGCTTGTTTGTTCGCCGCCTCCGTGGCGGTTCAGATCTTTCTCGCCGGAATGGCGATCTTCACCGACCCGTCGCATTGGCACGACCACGAAGTGTTCGTGCGGATGTTCGAGTTGTTCCCGCTTCTGCTGTTCATCTTCGGATTTGCCGGCAAGCTGCCGGCCTCCTTCCGCTGGGTCGGCGTCGTCCTTCTTCTGCTCATCTTCGCGCAATACTTCACCGCCCATGTTCAAGGAGCCGGAGCGTTCCATCCGGTCATCGCCGCGGTGCTGTTCTGGCTGACCCTGCAAACCGCCGTCCGGTCGCGGCGCCTGGCCTTCCCGGGGCAAAGCCCGGCCGACAAGGGGGCTTCGGAATGAACAGAACCATCCGGCGTTGGCGGCTGACGTTCGCCGCCGCAATGGGCGCATTCGCCCTCATCCGCCCGCTCATGAGCGTCACGGGCTTGTCGGAGCGGATCGGGCAGCCGTTCGTCAGCTTGGGCGCCACGGTCCTGATCACCCTGGTATGGATCGCAGCCGCCAACCTGGCCCGTGTGGAACGTCCCGTTCCGGCGCTCATGATGGCCGGGATCGCCTACGGCGTCTTCGCCATCGTCCTGAGCGGCGTCCTGTCCCCGCTGGTGACGGGCCGGCTGCAAGGCCCGCTGACGAACCCGTTCGGCTTCGCCGGCGTCCTGGTCACGAATGCGGTCTGGGGCATCGCCGCCGGGCTGCTGGCCGCAGCCGTGCAACGGGCTCTGCGGCGGGCGGCTAACATCATCCCGCGAAAAAAATCCTCTTCGGAATCGAGAGCCGACGGGCTCTCCGGCATCCGAAGAGGATTTTTGGAAATTACGCGCTTTCCTCGTGCGTGCGGTCGAGGCTGACGAACTTGTTGAAGTTCTTGAGGAAGACAAGCTCCACCGTGCCGACCGGGCCGTTCCGCTGCTTGGCGATGATGATCTCGATGATGTTCTTCTTCTCCGAATCCTGGTTGTAATAGTCGTCCCGGTACAGGAACGCGACGATGTCGGCGTCCTGCTCGATCGAGCCGGACTCGCGCAGGTCGGACATCATCGGCCGCTTGTCCTGCCGCTGCTCGACGCCCCGCGACAGCTGCGACAGCGCGATGACGGGCACCTCGAGCTCGCGCGCGATCTGCTTGAGCGTCCGGGAAATCTCGGACACTTCCTGCTGCCGGCTCTCGCCCGGCTTGCCCCGGCCCTGGATGAGCTGCAAGTAGTCGATCACGATCATCCCGAGCCCCCGCTCCTTCTTCAGCCGCCTGCACTTGGCGCGAATTTCGGAGACGGTGATGCCCGGCGTGTCGTCGATATACACCTGGGCTTCCGAGAGGGCGCCGATCGCCATCGTCAGCTTCTCCCAGTCGTCGCCCTCGAGATGACCCGTGCGCATCCGCCCCGCGTCGACGTTCGATTCCGCGCACACCATCCGCTGCACGAGCTGGGCCGCCGACATTTCCAGGCTGAAGATGGCGACCGTCTCCGCGGCGCGCACCGCCACGTTCTGGGCGATGTTGAGCGCGAACGCCGTCTTCCCGACCGAGGGACGGGCGGCCACGATGATGAGGTCGCTCCGCTGGAAGCCGGACGTCATCTTGTCCAGGTCGCGGAAGCCGGACGGGATGCCGGTCGTTCCCCCTTTATGGTTGTACAGGAACTCGACCCGCTCGAACACTTCCATCAGGACGTCACGGATGCTGACGAAGCCGGAAGCGGTGCGGCGGTTCGATATTTCCATGATCCGCTGCTCGGCGTCATTGATCAGCGCGCCGACGTCATCCTCCGACGCGTAGCCGTTCGAAACGATCTGCGTCGCGGTCCGGATGAGCCGGCGGACCATCGACTTCTCCTCGACGATCTGCGCGTAGTATTCCACGTTCGCCGCCGTCGGCACCGCGTTCGCCAGCTTCGCCAAATACGTGACGCCGCCGACTTCCTCCAGCTGCCCCTTGTCCCGGAGGCGGGCGGTCAGCGTCACCAGATCGAGCGGCTCGTTGTCGTCGTTCAGGTCGGTCATCGCCTCGAAGATGCGCTGGTGCGCCACGCTGTAGAAATCTTCGGCGCGAACCTTCTCCATCGCCGTGATCAGCGCTTCGGCCTCCAGCAGAATGGCGCCGAGCACCGCCTGCTCGGCCTCGAGGTTCTGCGGCGGGACGCGCCCTTCCAGCAACGGTTCCCCGCTCACGCTCATGCCGTCATTCCTCCGTAACTTGCACGCTCAGCACGCCCCGCACGTCGGGGTGCAGCTTCAGCGGCACCTTCGTGACGCCCAGCGAGCGAATCGGCTCGGACAGCTCGATCTTGCGCTTGTCGATGGAGATGCTCATCTTCTCCAGCGCCTCGGCGATCTGCTTGCTCGTGATCGCGCCGAACAGCCTGCCGCCCTCTCCGGCCTTCGCCTTGAGGACGACCGTCATCTCCGCGAGCCGGGCGGCCAGCGCCTCCGCCTCTTCCTTCTCCCGCTGCTTCTTCTTCTCCAGAGAAGCGTTGATCTGCTCCAGCGTCTTCTTCGCCCCGTCGGTTGCCAGCTGAACGTACCCTTTCGGCAGCAGGAAGTTGCGCGCGTACCCTTCCGCCACGTCCTTCACTTCGCCTTTTTTCCCCTGGCCCTTGACGTCTTGCAGAAAGATCACTTTCATTCCGGAATCCCCTCTTCCCCTTCGAATTGTTTAAGCGTCTGCCTGAGCTTCGCCGCCGCCTCCTGCGCGGTGCAGCCCTGCAGTTGCGCAGCCGCGTTGGTGAAATGGCCGCCGCCGCCCATCTTCTCCATGATCAACTGCACGTTGATCTGCCCGAGCGACCGGGCGCTGATGCCGACCAGCCCGTCCGGCCGCACGCCGATGACGAACGAGGCGCGGATGCCGGTCATGTTCAGCAGCGTGTCGGCGGCCTGGGCGATCAAGAGCTGCGGCACCGGCTTGCTCGAATCGGCCACCGCGATCGCGATATGGTCGCGGTACGTCTCGGCGTGCTGGATGATCTCCGCCTTCTTGATGAACTCCGCCAAATCTTCCTTCAGCATCCGCTGAATGAGCGCCGGGTCGGCGCCGTTGCGCCTCAGGAACGAAGCCGCCTCGAACGTGCGCGATCCGGTGCGGAGCGAGAAGCTCTTCGTGTCGACGGTAATGCCCGCCAGGAGAGCGGTCGCCTCCCGTACGTCGAGGACGACCCGGTCGTGGATGTACTGCAGCAGCTCCGTCACCAGCTCGCAGGTCGAGGACGCGTACGGCTCCATGTAGACGAGCACGGCGTCGTCGATGAACTCCTCGCTGCGGCGGTGATGGTCGATGACGACGATCCGGTCCGTCTGCTGGAGCAGACGGGGCTCGGTGACCATCGAGGCGCGGTGCGTGTCGACGACGACCGCCAGCGACTTCTTGTTCATGAGCGAGAGCCCCACGTCGGGACCGATAAAACGCTTGGACAGCTTCTCATCCTCGCGGATCATGTCCATCATGCGCTGAATGGACGGGTTCACGCCCTCCAGCACGATATAGGCTTCCTTGCCGAACTGCTGCGCCGCCTTCATGACGCCGATGGCCGCCCCGATCGCGTCCATGTCCGGCGTCTTGTGGCCCATAATGAGAACGTAATCGCTCTCCTTCATCAGATCGCGCAGCGCATGCGAGATGACGCGGGCCCGCACCCGCGTGCGCTTCTCGATCGCGTTGCTCTTGCCTCCGTAGAAGCTCTGGCGCTCCCCGAACTTGACGACCGCCTGGTCGCCGCCGCGCCCGAGCGCGATGTCCAGGCTGCCCTGCGCGAGATGCCCGAGCTCGACGACGCTGTCCGCGCCCGAAGCGAAGCCGATCGAGAGCGTCATCGGCAGCTTCAGGTCCATCGTGATCTCCCGCACCTCGTCGAGCAGGTCGAATCTCGATTGCTCCAGCTGGCGAAGCGCAAGCTGGTTGGCGACGACCATATATTTGTCGGAGGACAGGCGGCGCAGGAACAGGCCGTATTTTTGCGCCCATTCGTTGATTTCGCCGGTCACCTTGGACAGCATCAGCGCCCGCTGCTGCTCGTCCATGCCCTGGGCCACTTCCTCGAGATTATCCATCATCACGATGCCGAGCGCCAGCTTCTCGTCCTCGTACTTCTTGGACAGCGTCCACCGCTCCGTCACGTCCGTCACGTACACCATCCGTTCCGGGTGCCGGAACAGCAGCTCGTAGACGCGCCCGTTCAGCGTGACCTCCGCCTTGCTCGGATCTTTGTCCCGCACCGGCACTTGCAGTCCCGGAAACAGCTCGGCCAGCGACGCGCCGACGACGCTGGGCCGGTCGGCCACCGTCTGGACGAACGCGTTATGCCACTGAACTTCCTTGTCCTCGTTGTACAGGATGATGCCGAAGGGCAGCGTGCCGATGACGTCCTGGCTCACGCCTTTGATGCGGTGCGACAAGGTCAGCACGTAATCGTTCAGATCTCGGCGGAACGCGCGTTCCGCCAGCATCGCGTAGACGCCGACGACTCCGCCCAGCGCCAAGCCGACCAGGCCGAGAATCCATTGATACCACGCGAGCGCAATCGAGAGCAGCAGCATGAGCACAAGCGCCCAAACGTTGTGCATGCCGTGCCATCGCTGAACGAGAAACTTGGGCATGTAATGCTTCGCTCCCTTGTGCGGTCCGGTTCCGCGCCGCCGCGCCGAACGGGCCTCGTTGTTCCTTCCTGCCGCCGATGATTATTTCACCAAGTATTTGCGCAGCGGAAACGCGGTGTCGAGCAATCCGATCAAATAGAACGTTTGCGGAAACAGCACCAGCGGAACCGCAATCAGCACCGGCGCGAGGCGCGGCCATTTTTTCGCATCGGCCAGGAAGAAGAAAAAAGCGATCGCCTGCGCGGTGAAAGCGAACCGGAGCACGGGCACCGCGTTGAACGCCGCCACGCTCCAGAAGCCGTTGCTGGTCGGGGCGACGGAGACGGTAATCATCACGGCGATAAAATAGAAGAGGATCAGAGCGCCCGGAAGCTTCCAGTTCTTCATCGGCGCCATTGCCGGGACGATCACGCCGATGAGCTTGAGCGACTGGCGGGTCAGCATGTGCGCCACCGCCGCCAGCAGGAACGAAAGGAGCAGGAGCAGCGCCGGCATCATCCGCATGACGGCGTCGCCGAGCGTCGCCGCCGTCGTCTGCGCCCAATCGGCCGGCAAGAGCGCGCCGGACGCGGACGTCTGCAGCTGCACGAGACCTTCCTCGAACAAAGTGGACAGCCCCGACGACAGGTCCATGTCGTACTGCACCGAGAAGACGGCCAGCTCCAACAGCAGCTGCGCCAGCAGGATCAGCCCCGTGACGGTGATGATGGTGCGGGCCGGAAGACGTTTCTTATACAGATGCCCCATCGCAATGGAAGGGATCAGGAAGAACAAGCCGAAAGTCAGGGAAACGAGCGAATACGATCCCAGCAGCAGGTACGCGGCGATTCCGATTCCGATCAGGTGCATCGCGAACGACGCCGGCTTCAGAACGGTATACAGCACCACGATGGGAATCATGAGCAGGAACAAGGTCACGACGATCAGGCTCGTCGGAATGCTGAGCAGCAAGAGCAGCGCCGCCGCGCTCCAAGCCACGGACTTCCAGCCGATGTTCAAAAAAGTCACCTCTTGCGTATATGTTCTTCCAGCGCCGACAGATCGCGATACTGCTCCTCCAGTTGGTGGCCCTCCTGCTTCAGCCGGGCCAGCTTATCCGCAATGGCCTTGTCCAAATCCTTGTACGGAACGCCCAGCCGGCGTCCGAGCACGTAAGCCCCCGCGATCAGCCCGGCCAGGCTGTCCGTGATGCGGACGGCGCTGCCGTCCCACATGGCCTTGAACAGCCGGGAAACCTGGTCGACGATCTCCGTCTTCAGCCACTCGATCGTTCGGGCCCGGGTGGCGACGTCCATCTCTCGTTCCATTCCAGATATCACCCTTTCCAAGCTGCTACTTGCGTCTGCCTAGAAAGCTGCAACCTTCATTATATCATATAGTCCGCCGGAATCCGCAATGCGCAAATGCGCGATTCGGGGGCGTCCCGCGGCATTTGGCGCAGAACTTGCGGGAACTTGTGCAGGTGGGAAAAAGAACCGCCGGGCCGATGGCGGCCCGACGGTTCCCGTGCGCAAGGCGAAGGCGGAGCCCGCTTCCGAAGCCGCTGCGGCGAATCGGGTTTGTGGACGCCGAGAAGTTCGGAACGCGCGACGGGCTGCGGCGCCGTTCCGGTTCGGTTCGCGCTTCCGCCGAAGAAACGGCGGCGGCGCCCCCCGAGCGCGCGGAGGACGCCGCCGAAGGACGCCGAAGCTTCGGGCCGGCCTGGCAGGCCATCGATCCTCTTCAGGCTTCCCTGCGGATGATCCCTTCATCCTGCTGCGGCGACACGAGCAGCCGCTCGCAATAATCGATAATGTCGCTGCGGCGGACGATGCCGATGAACCGGCTCATGTCGTCGATGACGGGGACGAAGTTCTGGGTTTTGGCCAGCGAGATCAAATCTTCCATGTTGGCGTCGATCGGCACCGGACGGATATTCACCCTTAGCGGCACTTCCGACAGGAGCACCCGGTGGCTGTTCTGAAAGCTGTATTCGGGATGATTTTTCATAAACCATAGCAAGTCGCCTTCCGTTACGGTTCCGACATACTTTCCGTCTTCGCTCAGAACGGGAACCGCCGTGTAACGGTGGCGCTCCATCCGTTCCAGCGTCTGCCGCAAGGTGGCGCTTTCCGGCATGCAGACCACCTCCTGCTTCGGCAGAAGGAAAAAAGCGATATTCATCATTTCCTCTCCTCTGTCGCATGAAAGGTTCCTCTGTTCGTCTTCGGCAACGGCTGGCGAGAGTCGCATCGAACCGACCCCATTATACCACGGCCCCCGGCTTCGAGGCACGTTTGCCAACCATTGGCGCAGGAGCGGAAACCTTAAGGTTCAACGTCGGAGAGGAGCGCGCGGCGCCAAGCGTCCGGCGGGCCGGGCTAAAGCTTTCTTCCCCTGGCGATCCGTTGCCCGCCTCGCTGCCCGCCAGCGCCCCCGCTCTGCTGATGCCGTTCCGATCGCCCTTCCCGCTCGATCGTCTCCCGGTTTGTCTAGCCTCGCACGAATTCGGCTTGCAGCGTCGTTCCGGCTTCGTTCCCCGGCGTGAAGCGCACTTCCGTCCGCCCGAACCGCTGCCGCCAGCAATTCTCCGCGCCCAGGAACGGTTCGGCCGCTTCCCGCACGGCGTCGCTCAGGAAGTCGTCGGCCGTCAGCCAGAAGCCGGCGCCGAACCGGCGGCTCTCCTTCCACTCCGCGGGGACGAGCCCGGCGGAGACGATGACCGCTGTCCCGGCCTCCGCCTTGCGGCGAAGCGCCCGCAGCGTCTCCGCCGACAGGCGCGATCCGGCGGCGATCACCAGCTTCGGTTCGCCGAGCTGCTCCTCGCGGACGAACTCGTCGAAGACGAGAACGTTGTTCGCCGGGTAGAACAGCGGATGCGTCGACGTCGCCGGCAAGTCCGGGCATCCGTCCGGCAGCGGGAACGATTCCGGCGGCACGCGCCGCTTCAGCTCGTGCCGGGGGAAGTTGTAGCCGGGGATGTGCATGCAGCTGCCGTGGGCGGGAATCGCGCCGCGGCTGAGCAAGTGCCATGCCCGGAACACGCTGCGGGAAGCCTCCGGCGCTTCCAGCGTGCGGTTGCCGAACAGGCGCGCGTTCTGGCCGTAGTTGCTGTCGTCCGAATGGATGAGGGCGATGTCCGCTTCCGCCTCGTCGTGGCGCCAATCCAGCGGGTGCCGCGGCACGAAATCGAGGGCGAAGCGCCGCCAGACGTCGCCGAATTCGGTGGAGGCGAACCGGCCTTCGCCTTCGTGGCGCAGCAGCACGTCGATATTTTCCGCGAACAGGTGCGTCGGGCCCATGAGATATCCCATCTCCAGGGCCGAGGCGAACTCTTCCGGGGAATGGCCGGGGAAGCCCGACATGCGGGTGAACCAGCGCCCGACGTCGGGCCCCCACAGATCGGCGCAGATCCACAGCGGCCGACCGTACTGCTTGGCGGCGCCGAGGGCGGCGGCGAGCTGCAGCGGCTGGAACGATTCCTTCATCACCTTCGGGCAAACCGCCATGCCGGCCCGCGCGTTCGCATGGAACAGCACGGGGAATACTTGCTCCGACACCAGCGGAACCGCCTCCTCCGCCAGTCCGGCTTGCCGCAGAAGCGCGCCGACATGCCGTACGCGTTCCGCCACGGCGTGGACGAAGCGGCCGTAAGACTGCTCGAGCGTCTGTCCGTCGGTGGCCGCCCAATGCGGGAACCAGCCGTCCTTGCGGTACTGGCTCGCGTTAATTTGCAGATGCTCCGGCTCGTCGTACAGCAGGCCGATCAGCTTCCCCGTTCGGGCGGCCTCGAGCACGGCGTCGTCCGGCGCGTCGTACCGGTTCGTCCCTTCCGCCCACGGGCCGTTGATGTTGCCGTATTCGTTGCCCAGGCACACCTTCATGTCCAGGCGGACGAGATCGCGCAGCATCGCCGCTTGGCCTTCCAAACCGGGCATCAGATGGTGCACGTAAAATTCGGCCCCGAGCTCCTTCATCGCCCGCACGAATGCTTCCCCGGTCGGCGTCGGGTCCTGGGACCGATAGACCTGGCCGGTGCCGGTGCGCATGATGCGGTCGGACGCGTCGCCCGCCCACGGGTCCTGCCAGGCCAGCACGGGCCCCTGCAGCCCCAGCATCGGGCGTTTTTCGTTCGTCATGGGCGCAAAGTCGCCTCCCGTTCTCCGTCTTCGTACAGCCAATCCATCGAGTCCGCGCCGCCGCCGTCGTACGACACTTCCCGGTGCTCCAGCTTCTCGTCCGCCGGCACGACGCCGACGAGCAGATAAGCGCCTTTGCCGAACACCAGCGTATGCCGGCCCGCCTCGTACAAGTAGGCGTGGATGTTCAGGCTCGGGTAAAAATAGACCTTCATCCCGTTCTTCAGCACCGGGTCGAGCCCGCCGCGGTCGTCGGCGTGCGTGTTTTCCTCCAGTTTCGGCGGCTGCAGCCACTGCGGGTCGGCCGAGCGGAAGTAGCCGACCAGAACGCGCGCCGGCTCCGGCAGCTCGATCTCGATCTCGACGCCCTTGCGGATCGCCTCCGTTTGGCTGAAGCGGATGCCGGTCAGCCCGTTCAGCTCCTCCGCCAGTTCTTGAACGAACAGATCGCCGTCGGTGAATATGACCGCCCGCTTCCCGATCTCATACGTCTCCGCGTTGGCGGACAGCAGCCGGAACGGAGCCGGCCGGTACGGCTTCCGCGCCGTCTCCACGACTTGGCGCAGCGATTCCGGCACGCGGCCGGCCGCCAGCTCGCGGACGTTCGCGGCCAGCCGCTCGCACTCCGCTTCGTAGATCGGCAGGCAGTCCCGCCAATGGCCGTACGTCTCCCCGTTCGGAAAAGGCACCCTGCGCTGCGGCGTCTGCATGCTGTTCGCGTACAGATACGTCCGCTCGGTGAGCGCCGTCAGCTGCCGGTACGCTTCCAAGCCGGCGCGAGCGTGCGAGACGGCCCGGCTCAGCCGCTCCGCCGCGTCGGCGTACCTTCCCTTGGCCGTATGCTTGGCGTTCAGAATGTCGATGGCGGCCCGCGCTTTGTTCGTGTAGGCGTACGTCATCAGCCGGATCGCCTGCACGTCCGCTGCCAGCCGGTCAAGCTCCTCCCGCCCCGAACCGGCGGTCCGCTGCGCCGTCGCGATCGCGGCGACGGCCGCGTCCGCCTCGCGCTCGACGTCCGCGATGACGTCGAGCGGCGTTTCGCCGACGTGCGGCTCGCCGCTCAGCTCCCGCAGCACGTATTCCTCCAGCCGCTCGCCCTGCGGCGCCTGGCACTCCCACAGCTCCTTCCACGGCATGTAGCGCTCCGGGTTGGTCAGCTGGCTCAGCGTCATGCCGAGGCTCATCGTCTGGCGGTTGCCCTCCGTGATGCCGAACCGGCGCAGCAGCTTCGGCGCGCACTCGCCGGACGCCTCGTACGCCGCAAGCGCCGCTTCGCCGGCGTTCCGCCCGCCGAACCGCTCGGCCAGGCGCCCGATCCAGTATTCCCGCTCCTGGCACGGATCGCGGTCCGGGTTCCAGGCGTACCGGAACCAGGCCGCGAACCAGATCCAGTCGCGGTCGATCTGCCGCAGCCGCGGCTCCGCCTTGTCCGGCGAATACGGCCAATCCCAGTAAAACAGCGGATACAGATGCAGCCCGTTGGCGCCGAGCCGGTAGCGGCCGGCCTGCATGCACTTCTGGATGAACGACGGCGATCCCCAGCGGAACGGCTCCAAGTTCGCCAGGATGTGAATGTTGATCAAGTGGATCGAGTCCAGCGAGGCCAGGTGCCGGTGAATGCCCTGCCAGCGCCCCCGCGGCGTGTACGTCGTGAGCGATTCACCGTTGAACTTCGCTTCCGTGTACAGGTTCGGATAGCGGGGGAGGGCGGCTTTCATGACCTTATCCGCTTGAATAGCGTGCGCCCGCACGATGATCGGCGGCTTTTCCTTGAGATCGAGCCCCCTTAGGCCGTCCTCCACCCCCTCGAGAATCGTCTCCGTCAGCCACTCCTCGCCGTACAGCTGGCCCTGCAGCGCCTCCCCGAGGCACACCATCAGCCCGACGTTCGGGAACGCGCGGATGAAGGCGGAGATCGATTTTTGGTAGTAGTCGCTCGTCAGCGGCAGCGGCTTCGGCTGGTGCAGGTCGAGGCCGTGCTTCTCGGCGAACGGCAGCGGGATGTGGATGTTGTAAAAGTTCAGCACGACCCAGATGCCCCGCCTGTCGGCTTCCTCCGCCAGCCAGCGGAACGTATCCACGTTGAGCCGGTACTCCTCCTCCGTCACCTCGAGCGCTTCCGGGTAGTCGTCCAGCCGGACGAACGACGAGAACGGATGCCCCGTCCAGATGTAGACGACGTTGCACCGCTGCTCCAGGAGCATGTCGAGAAAATCGAGCCACAGCGCCCGGTCGTAAAACCACGGAAACCGGTCCGGCGTCACCGGGTACTCATAGGTGCGGCGGGGCGGCTCGATCTTCGTCTTCTGCAGGCCGACCGCCGGGCCGCGCAGCTTGTACACCGGCGCGTCGCCGAAGGCGAGCCGCTCGGGCAGCCGCCGTTGCGCCCGGACCTGCTCGGCGAGCGCCAGGCAGCCGAACAGCGCGCCCGAATCGCTGCCGCCGGACACGACGGTCAGTTCCCCCGGCACGGTTGCCAAATAAAACCCTTCGCCTTCCGGCGCCGGCGTATGATAAAGCAGCACCTCCTGCTCCTCCAGCTTGCGAATCAGCTCGGATTCGGCGCGGTTGCCGACGTAAATTTTCCGTCCTCCGCGCTGCCGATAACCGGCCGCGCTCCAGCCGGACGACGCTTCCACCCGGTATCCTTGCGCCTCCAGCGCCCGCTTCAGCAGCTCCGCTCCGTGAACGATGCGCGGCGCGGCTTTTTCCTGCACGGCCAAATAGACCGTCTCCATCGGTCAGTCCCCCTCGCTTGTTGACGTTCCTTCCCGGCCCGCGGCCGCTTCCGCGAGCACGGCCTTCTCTCCCGCGCGAAACGGCAGTTCGAGGACGGCCTCGTCCGGGAGCGCCTCGGTTCGGCCTTCCCGGCGAAGCTCCGCCGCCCGACCGGCGAACGGATGGGCGAGCCGCAGCGTCCCCTCCCGCTCGGCGTACACCGTAACGGACCGGACCGCGCCCCCGGCCTTGACGCCGGACAGCAGAAAAGCGCCCTCGGTCCGGATGCCGGCGAACGCCGCGTCCTTAAACCGCTGGGCCACGCCCGCAAACACGCGCACCGTGCCCCGCACGCACTGCACGAACATCTCCAGCACCGCGGCGGCGGCGGCGATCGAAGCTTCGACCTGCATCGTCTCCCCGCCCGTGAACTGGCAGAAGCCGTCGTAGTTGGCGTTGTGGCGCGTGGCGTAGCCCGGCATCATGAACACGTCATGGAGCAGCCGCAGCGACAGCAGCGCCATATCCGGCCGGCCCAGCCGGTTATGAAGGATCGACGCCCACGGCAGCGACCAGCCCGCCCAGCGGCCCATCCCTTTGTCCACCCAGCTTCGGTACGAGTTCTCGATCAATTCCTTTTGGACCGGGTCGTCCGGATCGAGCGTGTCGAACGGGAAAATGCCGGCCAGGTGCGAATGGTGACGGTGCGATTCGGCCAGCGGCTGGCCTTCCCACAAGTACAGCTCGAGACCCGGCTTGCGGCCGAATTCCTGGAACTGGCGGGGGCCGGCCGCATAAGGCGGCAGCTTCCGCCGGACTTCCCGCACGACGGCTGCGTAGCCGGGGTCGAGGCCGAAGCGCTCCGTGATCTCGAGCAGCTTATCGCAGAGGAAGCGGACGTTGACGAGAAAAAACGTCGAGTTCCGCCCGAGCGCCTCCGGCCCCGAACCGCCGTACTCGGGCGAGACGGATACCGGCAGCGCCCAGGCGTCGCCGTCCTCCTCCATCATGGCGCGAAACGTGTTGAGCGCTCCCCGCATGAACGGGTAAACCTCCTCGCGCAGGAACCGCTCGTCGCCCGTATGGGCGGCGTACTGCCACATGAGCTGCGCCACCCACGACGTGTTCGCCTGGTCGATCGTGCCGGTCCACATGCCGCCGACCGGGTCGCCGCGGTCCGTGACGGAGTGGCCGAGCATGTAGCCGTCCGCAATGCCGGCGAACCGGCGGGCGTTCTCCGCCAGCTTCGGCTTCCACCGGCCGATCATGTCAAACAGCGGCTCCATGCATTCCGGCAGGTTGGCGGCGCATGCCGGCCACAGGCATTCCTGCACGTTGATGTTGAAATGGTAGTCGCTGCCCCAGGGCGGATGGCGGTACTCCTCCGCCCACGGCCCCTGCAGCGTCGGCGCGATCCGCCCCGGCATCGAATTCCCGAGCATGCGGTAGATGCCAAGGCTGTACATCGCGGCAATGTCGGGGTCCGGCAGCGCGATGTCCGCTGCCTTGCGCCACAAGCCGCGCCAGCGGGCACGCGTGGGGGCGGTCGCCTCGCCGTAGCCGAGCGGCCGCAGCCGGTCGAGGAGGCGCTCCGCGGCGCGGATCGCCTCGTCGGCCGACTCGCCGTACTCGACCGCGACGCGGATGCCGCCGCGTTCCGCCGCGGCGCGGTTGCGGCCGTCCCCCGCCGGCTCGCCGCGCTCCGCCGCGGGGCAGTTGCCGCCGTCCAGCCGCTCGACCAGCACCGCGCACGCCGGGTCCTCCGGCAGCTCCTGGACCCAGCCTTGGAGGTTCGGTCCGGCGATCTCCCGGTGGGACGGGATGCCGAACCGCTCGTTGTACGCCCGCACCTGCTCGAACTCGTCCGCAGGCCGGCACCGGACCGACGCGATCAGTTCCGGATCGGCCGAGACGAGCAGCGCCGATGCCTCGTGGCAAACGGTCAGGCGGACGGTCCGCTCCTCGCCGTTCCGCCGGCAGCGGACCGAAGCCTCGCCGACCCGCAGATGCAGCGCGGCGGATTCGATGCGGACGCCGGGCGCCAGGTACAAGTCGATGCGGCCCATCGCGAGGCGGGTCGGCCGCTGCTCCTGGCCGTTCAGGACGGTGGACGGAAACAGCCCGCGGGCCGCTTCGAAATCGCCGCGCTGCAGCAAATCTTTCAGATTCGCGTAGGTGCACGCCTCGGTCCGGACCGTTCCGCCCCGGTGGTCCCAGAAGTCCGCCCGATTGATTGTGAGCCGGATCGTCCGCCCGCCGAACCAGACCAGCGCGCCGAGCACGCCGTTGGACAGCGGGATGCCGTGGTGGGCGTGCCCCGTCTCAAGAGGCCACGGAATGTCGTACTTCGGCCGGATGTCCGCCGCCTTCATCGTCCCGCACGCTCCCGCCGGGCTCCGGCGGCGCCCTCGAATTGCCGCCGGACGAACCGCAGCGTCTCCCCGACTTCGTCAGGCTGCAAGTGCTCCAAAATAAGCGGAACGTCCGCCATGCAGCGGGCGAACGCCGATGCCGCCAGCTCCCACTTCATCGCGCCTGTGCCGGCGCGGGGCGTCTGGAAGCCCCGCTCGGTGTAAACGGCGTCCTTCGCATGCGCGATCGGGCAGAAGGGAGCGAGCCGGCGGAACGCATCGTCCAGCGCCTCCCGCTGCCGGTCCGGCTCCAGGTCTTTTTCCGTCATATAGTTGAAAGGGTCCATCACCAGGCCGAGCCCCTCGGTTCCGAGCTCGCGCACAAGCGTTTCCGCCCGCCGGGGCGTGCTCAGCACGTTGTAGACGAACCCTTCCAGCAACAGGACCGCCCCGTGCCGGACCGCCCGGTCCCTTAGCCGCCGGACGATCGTCAGCAGCGCTTGCCACGCTTCCTCCGAATCGTTGTCCGGATGGTAACGCCACGAGTTGGTCGGGTGGAGGCTGCCCGTCTCCGTCATGACGTACGGCGTGCCGAACGCCGCCGCCAGCTCGATCATCCGCTCCAGCGTCGCCACGTTCGTCTCCCGCTTGGCCGGGTTCGGATCGAGCAGATTCACATACCCGGACAAGCCCGCCACCCGGACGCCCCGCTCCGCGAACGCCTCGCGGATGTCCCGCGCCCGCCGCTCGCCGAACGGCTCGCCTTCCATCAGCTCCGCCTGCCGCGGATCGATCTGCACGCACGTCAAGCCGTGCGCTTGCAAGGCCGCCGCCATCTCCGCTGCGGATCGGCCGGCATACACATAACTCATCAAGCCCAGTTCGGGCAACGCTTGCGGCATGGCTCTCTTCCTCTCTTCTTGATATGGAAGGCAAGGCGGCCGCCCTCAGACCGCCCCCGGCTTCAGAAACAGCTCCACCACCGGCACGACGGCGTTCGGCTTTTTGACCGGCAGCTCCAGCGTCGCCGTCTCCCCGTCGCGGCCTTCGCTGAACGCGCCTTCCGCCATCGAGCTCGCCTGCGCCCCTTCCTTCCAGCGGATCTCCGAGGCGTCGTTCAGCAGCTGCGCGTACTCCAGCTTGCCCGCCAGCCCCGGCAGGTGCACCTGCTTGAACGGCCAGCTGAACAGATGCAAGTACAGCCGGTTCGCCGCCGGGTTGTACGTATACCGGCAGTCGGCCGGCGCCTTCACCCCCTCCGGCGCCGCCGTGCAGCCGTAGATGGAGCGGCTGTGCCGCTTCATCCACTCGCCGATGCCGCGCAGCCGCTCCAGGGCGCGCTCGTCGAACTCGCCGCGGCCGGTCGGACCGACGTTGAGCAGCAGGTTGCCGCCCTTGCTCACGCTCTCGATCAGCAGCTTGACGAGCTGGTCGACGCTTTTCCACGATTCCTCGTCCCGATAGTAGCCCCACGAGCCGCTGAACGTATGGCACGCCTCCCAGACGACCGGCCGTCCGCCCACCCGCACCCACTCCTTCGGCACGTACTGCTCCGGCGTCGTGATGTCGCCCGGGATGCCGAGCCGGTCGTTCAGCAGAATGTTGGGCTGCAGCTCGCGGATGAGCTTCACCAGCTTCTCGCTCTGCCAATCGTCCTTGCCCTTGCCGGCGAACCCTTCCTCCGGCGGGATCGAGAAATCGAAGAACATGACGTCGATGTCCCCGTACCCGGTCAGCAGCTCTCTCGTCTGCCCGAACAGGTAGTCCACATATTGTTGAAAATCGCGCTCCCGGTCCCGGGCGACATAATTCTTGTCGTAGCGCATCGGATGCTTGACGTCGACGGTGTAATGCGGGTGGTGCCAATCCAGCAGCGAGTAATAGAGACCGGTTCGGAGCCCCCGCGCCCGGAACGCCTCGACCATCGGCCGCAGCAGATCGCGGCCTGCGGGCGTATTCGGCGCCTTGTACTCGGTGAGCTGCGAGTCCCACAGGCAGAAGCCCTCGTGGTGCTTCGTCGTCACGACGAAATACTTCATGCCCGCGTCCGCCGCCGCCTGCGCCCACGCCTCGGGATCGTACAGGTCGGGATCGAACCGGCGAAAATATTTGTCGTACTGTTCGTTGCTCAGAAATTCCCGCGACCGCATCCACTCGTGCCGCGCGCCCAGCGCGTACAGCCCCCAGTGGATGAACAGCCCGAAACGGTCGTGCGTGAACCAATCGGTGCGCGCTCCTTGGGCCTCCGTCATGGCCGTTCCCCTCCCGTCGTTCCGGTCCGATCCTGCAGGTTCGCCACCTTCTGCGCGCCCCACGAGAAGCCGGGCACGCGCAGCCGCTCCACCTTGTCCCAGTCGATCTCCATGCCGAGCCCCGGCCGCCCGGCGTCGGGCACGAGGAGCCAGCCGTTCTCGTAGCGCACCGGCTCCGTCGTCACGTCGTCTACGTAAAGCTCGGGGCCGGTCGGGTCCGACGTGGCGGCGAGGTTCGTAAGTCCCGCGCCGAACAGCGCCTGCGCCGCCGTTCCGAGCGACAGCTCCTGCGTCGTGCCGATCAGCACGCCTTTGCCCGCCACCTCTGCGGCCGCTGCCGCCTTCCGGGCCGCGGCGAAGCCGCCGATGAAGATCAGCGCGATGTTGAAAATGTCCGCCGAGTCGGCGCGGATCATCTCATGCAGCTGGCGGAAGCTCCAGACGTGCTCGCTGACGGGCAGATCGACCGCCGTGCGGAACTGCCGCAGCCCGTCAAAATCGTTGCGCTCCGCCGGGCTCTCGACCAGTTCCACGCCGTACGGCATCAGCCGCTTGGCGGCGCGAAGAGCCGACTTCCAGTCGAGCAGATGGCTGAAGTCCAGCGACTTGATCGTCACCCGGCTGCCGAACTCCCGGCGCACCGCGTCCAGGAACGCCTCGTCCGCCTCCACGTTGACGCCGGCGTACAGCCGGAAGACGTCGAAGCCTTGCGCGAAGCGGCGGCGCACGACGTCGACGTTCGCCTGCGCCTCCTCCGTCGTGCGCGCCCGGAAGATTGGGTAGCACACCTTGAGCTTGTCGCGCACCCGCCCGCCGAGCAGCTCGCTCACCCCGACGCCGAGCGCCTTGCCGACGAGATCGTGCAAGGCGATGTCGATGCCGCAGCGGATGAACGTCCCTTTCTCGTAGTAATACATCGTCTCCGGGTACAGCTCGGCCAGTTCCCGGTTCAGCGCGGCGAGATCGAGCGGATTGCGCCCGGCCAGCTGCGCGCGCAGCGTCTCTTCCAAATCGCGCACGTCGAGCGAATATTTCGGCAGGTGCGAGAAGTCGGACATTTCGCCGACGCCCGTGACCCCTTCGTCCGTGAGAATGCGCGCGATCGCGTGCTGGCAGACGAAGCCGGTATGGCGCGGAATTTGGACGACGTCCAGCTTGACGTCGATAATTTTCATGGCGTTGGCCTCCTCTTTGCAACCGCAATCGCCAGCGGAAGGCCGGCGGTTCGGTTGCCGGACGATTACAACGAAATCGAAACGGTCTGAATTTGCGTGAAGAAGTCCATCGCGGCCCGCCCCTGCTCGCGCGAATGCGAGCTGGACCGCTTCAGCCCGCCGAACGGCGCCTGGTACTCGACCCCCGCCGTCTCCGCGTTCACCTTGATCATCCCGGCCTCGACGCGGTCCACGAACCTCATCGCATGTGCCAGACTGCTCGTAAAAATCGCCGCGCTGAGACCGTATTCCGTCTCGTTGGCCCAGCGGATCGCCTGGTCGAGATCGTCCGCCTCCATCACGGCCAGCACCGGACCGAAAATTTCCTCCCGCGCCAGCGCCATGTCCGGCGTCACCCCGGCGAACAGCGCCGGCTCCACGTAGAAGCCCTCCCCCGGCGGCGGCTCGGTACTGCCGGCCAGCAGCCGCGCGCCCTCGCGCACGCCGCTGCGAATGTGCGCCAGCACCGACTGCTGCTGCGCGGCCGTGGCCGCCGGGCCGAAGTACGTGTCCGGCTCCAGGCCGTCGCCGAGCCGGATCGCCCGCACCCGCTCCAGCAGCAGCGCGGTGAAGCGCTCCGCGACCGGCTTCATGACGATCACCTTGCTCGTCGCCGTGCATTTCTGCCCGGTGCTCTTCATCGCGCCGGAGACGACCAGATCGGCCGCCTTTTCCAGGTCTGCATCCTCCATGACGATGACGGCGTTTTTGCCGCCCATCTCGAGCTGCGCCTTGATGCCCCGCTGCGCCGCCTTGACGGCGATGTCCCGCCCGACCGCGTTCGAGCCGGTGAAGCTGACGCCGCGGGTGCGCGAGTCCGCCAGCAGCGCGCCGCCGACGACTGCGCCCGAGCCGTGCACCAGATTGACGACGCCGGCGGGCAGCCCCGCGTCGGCGAGAAGCTCGACGACCGCCCGGGCGGTGAGCGAAGCGTTGCCGGCCGGCTTCAGCACCGCCGTATTGCCATAGACGAGCGCCGGGGCGAGCTTCCAGAGCGGAATCGCCACCGGAAAATTCCACGGCGTAATCAGCGCGACCGCGCCCAGCGGAATTCGCTTCGTGTACAGCAGCGACTTTCCGTCCTGCGCGGGAAGAACCTCGCCGCTCTGCCGCTCCCCTTCGCCGGCGTAATAGCGCAAGATCGCGGCGCCGCGCCGCACCTCGCCCCGAGCTTCCGCCAGCGTCTTGCCCATCTCCTCCGTCATCGTCCGCGCGATCCGCTCGGCCCGCTGCTCCGCCAGGTCGGCCGCCTTGCGCAGGAACGCGCCCCGCTGCGCGCCCGGCAGCTCCTTCCAGGCCGGGAACGCCGCGTCCGCCGCCTCCAGCGCCCGGCGCGCGTCCCCGGCCGTCGAGCGGGCGACGCGCCCGAGCTTGCGGTCGGGGTGAGCGGGATTGACGCTCGTCGACCACTCGTCGTTTTCCGGCCCGACCCAGGTTCCTCCGATATAGTTCAAGCCGTCCTCCATCGTTCGGTCTCCTTCCCGTTCATGCTAACAATCCCCAGCGCTGCAAAATGTCCCGCACCTGCGCCTTCTCCTCCGGCAGCAGCGGGGCGATCGGCGGGCGGACGACGCCGTTCGAGCGCCCGAGCTGCGCCATCGCTTCCTTGACGACGCTGACGTTGTTGCCGCTGCGCCGCGCTTCCCGCAGCTCCTCGAACGGGCGAATCTCGTCCCACAGCGCCATCGCGCCGCCGAAGTCGCCCGCCCGCAGCGCCTTAAGCAGCCGAACCGACCGCCCGGCGTCGACGTTGACGAGGCCGGACGTGAAGCCGACCGCGCCCGCCGCGAAGAAGAACGGCGCCCATTTCTCGGCCGTGCCGCAAATCCACGCGAACCGGCCGCCGATGAGCCGCACCGCCTTCGCGAACGCCGGCAGGTCGTTGACCGCATACTTCACCGCTGCGATGTTCGGCTCCTCGGCCGCCTCCCGCAGCGCCTCCGCCGTCGCCGCCTCGCTGCGCACGTACAGAACGAGCGGCAGCGGGACCGAGCGGGCGACGGCGCGATAGTAGGCGACCAGGCCGCGCTCCGTCTGGAACGGATGCGCCGGCTGGTGCAGCATGACGCCGTCGGCGCCCGCCGCTTCCGCGTGCCGCGCCAGCTCGGCGGCCGTGCTCTCGTCGTACCCGACGCCCGCCACCACCTTCGCCCGGCCCGCCACATGCCGCACCGCGAACGAGACGACCGCCTTCGCCTCTTCCGGCGACAAGGCATAGAACTCGCCCGTATTGCCGCACGGGTAGATCGTTTCCATGCCCGCGCGGACGAGGAAGTCGAGCGTCTCTCCGAACGCCGCGTAATCGATGCCGCCCCGCTCGTCGAACGGCGTGACCGGAATCGCGTTGATGCCGGCGACCGCTTGCTTGAACCGGTCGATCATTGTTTTCGAGCCCCCTTTGTCTAGTCCGCCTTCTGAAATGTCGACCGGCCCCCGTCCACGATCAGCGTCGTGCCGGAAATGTAGGACGCCTCGTCCGACGCCAGAAAAACGGCCGCGGCCGCCACATCGTCCGGCGTGCCGAACCGGCCGAGCGGGTGCGACGCCAGCATTGCCGCCACCTTCCGCTCCCGGTCCGGGAACTGCCGGAGATGCGCTTCCGCCAGCGGCGTCTCGATGAAGCCCGGGCAGATGCTGTTCGCCCGAACGCCCTTCGCCCCGAAGTCGACGCAGATGCCGGCGGCCATCGCAATCATGCCGGCTTTCGACGAGTGGTACGGAAAATGATCGTACTGCGTCCGGAACGCGTGCGTGGAGGCGATGTTGACGATGCTGCCGCCGCCCGCCGCGATCATGCGCGGAATCGCGTACTTGCAGCAGTACCACGCGCCGCGCAGGTTGAGGTCCATGATCCGCTCCCAGTCCTCCTCGTCCGCGGCGACGACCGATTTCCCGCCGGAGACGCCCGCGTTGTTGACGAGAATGTGCAAGGCGCCGAACCGCTCGCCTGCCGCCCGCATGAGTGCGGCCGCGTCCGCCTTCCGGCGCAGGTCGCCCCGGCAAAACCACGCCGTGCCGCCGCTCGCCGCGATCTCCGCCTCCACCTCGCGCCCGTTGTCGGCGATGTCGCTTACGACGACGGCCGCGCCTTCGGCCGCGAACCGGAGCGCGATCCCCCGGCCGATTCCGGAAGCCGCGCCGGTGACGACCGCCACCTTGCCCGCCAGCCGCCCGGTCATCCCGCTTCCCCCATCAGCTCGGCGCGTTCGACGACCCGGCCTTCCCGGCTGGAAAGCACCATCGCCGTCGTCATCGCCACGGTGCGGTAGTTGTCCTCCGGCGTGACCGGCGGCTCCTCGCCCCGGTCTATGGCCGCGATGAAGTCGCACATCGAGCCGGCGAACCCGTCCGGGAACCACGACCCCTTCAGTTGGATGTCGTGAACGACGGACGGGGACGAGGCGAGCGTGACGTACAGCTCCTTGTGGTTGCCCCACAGGCTGCCCTTCGCGCCGTCGATCCACCACGTGTACGAATGGCCGCGGCCGGCCCGCACGATGTTGTTGAACTGCAGCGACGCCATGAGCGGATGGCGTCCCCCGGGCGGTCCGAATTCGACGTTGGCCGAATAGATGAGCGGGTCGATCGCGTTCTGGTCCGGCAGTTGCGCCGTCGTGGCGTGGAGCCTCGTCCATTCCGCATCCGGTCGGGCCGTTCGGGCGAAGAACCGGCACAGATCGAGATAATGAACGCCGTGGTCGGCAATGTTGAAGTTCGGCACGTTCACCCACCACATGTCCGCCTGGTCCTGATAGGAGCGCATCAGGTGCTGGATGCTGTACACCTCGCCGATCGTCTCCCGCTTGAGCAAGATCTGCATCGCCCGGTGCGCCGGCGCCCAGCGGGCCTGCTGGTTGACGCCGAGCCGGATGCCCGCTTCCGCCGCGACGGCCCCCAGCTCCTGCGCCTCCGCCAGCGTCAGCGCCAGCGGCTTCTGGCACAGCACCGGCCGCGGCGCCTCGGCAATTCGCCGCAGCACCGGCAGCCGGGCCGGCGGGTGCAGCGCCATGTCGAGGAGGCGCACGTCCTCCCGCGCCAGCAGCTCGCCGATGTCCGTCGTCCAGAACGGAATGTCGAACTTCTCGGCCGTCCGCCGCGCCGCTTCGGCGTTGACGTCGCAGCAGGCGACGACGGACAGCCCCATCTTGCGGTAGGCCGGCAGGTGCGCCTGATTGGCGATGCCCCCGCAGCCGATCAGGCCGATGCCGTACTTGGCCGGGTCCACCTCGGGGGACAGCCGCGGCAAATAATCTTCCGGATTCAGCAGCATCCGGTCTCTCCTCCATTCGCGCTTTGCATTTTCGGTAAAATGGCTCTTCCGGCCCGTCCGCCTCTCAAGCGTCCGCGGCGGTCGGTTCGTCGGCGTTTCCGGCCAACAGCGCCCGCATCAAGCGATCCAACGCCGGGTTGCAGCCGAGCCGGCCGTCGAGCAGCAGGCCGACGAACACCGCTTCGCCGCGGCCGAAGGGCAGCGACGCCACCACCGGCAGCCGGCGCTTGCCGACCGGCTCCGGCTCGCCGCCGTGCGGCGGCTTAGCGTACGTGTACAGCAGCGGCGCCGGCTCCGTTCCTTCCGCGTCCCACCAGACGCCCGCCAGCGGATCGATTCGCTTCTCCGCCCGGTTGTAAAAGTACGAGAAATCCGTCTCCTCCGCATTCCGCAACCGCTCATCGGCCGCGTTTCGGGCCAGAAAGAACAACCCTTCCGCCGGCGCCGGCCGGACTTTCACATCGCCGAGGCGCCAATCTTCGCCGCCGTCTTCGTCTCGCAGGAACACCGCGCGAGCGCCGGCTCGCACGCGTTCCCGCACGAGCGGCTCGCAGCGGCGAAGCGCCGCGGACGACGACACGACGACGATGTCCCATGGGACGGGGGGATCTTCCGATTCGAGCGGCGTCTCTTCGATTCCCAGCGCCTCGACCGCCCGCCTGGCCGCCTTGCCCGCCGTAGCGACGCGAGCCGCCGGCGCCGGCCCCATCGGCTCGAACGCCTCGACGCGGAACCGCTCCGAATGGACGAGCCGTCCCGCCGCGTCCAGCAGATTGGCGTCGACGTACAGCGTCTTGCGGCCCGCCACCGGCGGCAGCTGAAGCTCCGCCGTGCCCGCGTAGGCCGCGGTCGCACCGCCGACCTCAGCCGGGCCGCAATAGGAGGCGTAGTCCGCCGCCTCGTCGCGCAGCGTCACGAGCACCCTGCCGTTGCGGAAGCCGTCCGGCCGGTCGTTCAGCAGCCACACCTCGACCTCGATCCGCTCGCCCGCGCAGGCGGTCCACCGGTCGCCGCGCAGATGCAGGCGCAACGGCTCCATCGCCGACCGGCAGGCGAAATAGGCCGGCTTCGGCACACGGTCGACGCCGACAAGCGCCTTCATCCAGCCCGACGGCCAAGCGTCGATGAGCAGGTGGACGGCGCTCTGCACGACGAGGTCCGCCCGCAGCCGCAGCGCATCGGTCATGAGCTTCGTCACCCGGGCCTGGTACCGCTGGCTCGTCTCGATCCAGTCGCCGAGCCGGTCCCGCTCCGGGTACCAGTCTCCATGCAACGCGTACGTCTGCGAGTCGACGATCGCATTCGGCATCCAGACGTCGTCGTCCGACGCGGGCAGCCATTCCGGCGGGTATCGCTCCCGCATCAGTTCCAGCCGGTCCAGCCCTTCGGAGCCGTATTCGCCGCAGCCGGTCTTCCACCCGGCCTTTAGCGGCGGCAGCTCGCCCTTGTACAGCCGGCCGAACGGAATCATATGGTTCGTGTACCACATCGTGTAGCAGTGGAAGTCGCTCAGCCCCTCAGCCGTCGGCGGGTCGTAGTCCCCGTCGGCGTTCTTGACGACGCGGTCGGGATTCTCGATGTAGATCGCCTTGCGCGCGGCCACGAAAAAAGCTTCCAGTTCGTCGCGGAACAGATGCCGGTGCCCTTTCCCGCGCTTGGCCGGCCGCGACGGCTCGTTGATGAGCGAGACAAGCGCGACCGACGGATGGCCGCGAACGAGCCGCTCCATCTCCGCCGTCTGGCGCACCGCCTCGGCGAAGCGGCAGCGCCGCAGGTAGCCGAACGCCGGCAGATCGCACTGGCTCAGCATGCCGAGCCGGTCCATGAAGTCGTAGATCTTCTCCTGGACCGGCCGCTGCGTCAGCCGGTAGAAGTTGAGATTCGCCAGCTTCGCGATCAGAATGTCGTCGACGAGTTGGGCGTCGTCGCCCTTCATGACGCACTGCTGCAGATGGCCCATCTCGTTCGCCCCGCGCAGCATGATCGGGCGCCCGTTCAAGAGCAAGCCGCCCTTCGGCTCGCGCTCCTCGTCCATCCGGAACGAGCGCATCCCGAAGCACCGGTCGCGCGCGTCGAGCAGCCGGCCGTCCGGCGCGTACAGGCGCACGCGCAGCCGGTACAGGTGCGGACGGTCCGGCTCCCACAGCCGGAAGCCAGGAAATTCGATGCGATAACGGTAGTTGTTCATGCCGGGCCCGGCGTACGCAATCGGAAACCGCACGTCCGTAAGCCCCGGCCCTTCGAAATTGTCGGCGTACACGTCGAGCCGCAGCTCCGCATTTTCAAGGAGGCCGTCCGTGGCGTTGACCGCATCGATCCACGCCTCGAACCGTCCTTCCTCCGGCTGCGGCCGGACGAACACGTCGTCCACGAACAGCGCAGGCCGTTCCTCCACATACACGTCGTTGTAGATGCCCGCCCCCGGCGGACAATGGTGCCAGCCGTGCACCGGGTCGTCCCAGCCGGGCCCGGTGGCCGCATACATCTTGTCCCCGTCCAGCCGCGTCCCGCCCACGCCCATCATCGGGTAGTCGTTCCGAACTTCGACGACGAGCACGTTGTCTTCCTCCAGCACGCCGGTGATGTCGAAAGCGAACGGGGCGAAGAAACCTTCGTGCGAGCCTGCGCACCACCCGTTCACGTAGACGGCTGCATAATAGTCCACGCCCCGGAAAGCCACATAGACGCGCCGGCCCTCCGCCGGCCGCGGCCAGCGAAAGCGCGTCCGATAGTACCCGGTCCAGCGCCCCCGCTCCTTCGTCGGGCCGCGGAAGTCGGGCACCGTCACGCGCTCCCAGTCTCCCTCGCCCGCCAGCACGCGGCCGAAGTCCCGGTCGGATTCGGCATGGTAGCGGAAGTCGAATTCCCGGATGTCCAGCCGCGTCCGAACGGGCTCGGCCGGCGGCGACAGTTGCCGCAAGTATGGCCGGTATGTCTGCCGCAGCCGCTCAAGCTCCTGCCGGAACCGGCCAAGCTGCGTCTTATAATCCGGCTCTTCCGGCCGAACCGCCGTCTCGCTTCCGGGAGCAAGCAGCCGCTTCGCGAAGGTCGGAGGCGGCGGCGCCGCAAGCCCCTCCTTCGCGATCGGATGCTCGCGCAGCGCGATTTCCGCGAACGGATGCGCAGCAGCCGCCGTCTCTTGCCGCTCGTTCATTGCGGCCACCTCCTTCCTCCATGGCTTGATCCGGCATCCTCCGGCCGTTTCGGAGGATGCTCGGAGGCGGGTTGGCCCGCCGCCGCGCGGCAGAATGAACGGGCACCTCCGCCAGCGCGGCGAATGCCCGGTCTTCCCGCTGCGGTGTCAGTTCATCGCTTTCTGATAGACGGCCATCGCCTTGTCGAGACCGACCTTGTTCAGGTCGGCCAGGTAGTTCTGCCACACCTTGTTGTCGTTGATATCGACGACGCCCATGATCGCCTTCGTCGCGAACTGGTACACTTCGTTCCAAACACCGGTCATGACGGTGTTGACCATGTCCGTCTCCTCATCGGTCATCGGCGCGTTCTCCGCGTACACGGTATCGATCGCCTTGTAGATCGGAGCCGCTTCCTGGTCGATGGCGTACGTCGGGTCCGCCTTGAGAGCGTCCTCGTTCTTGGTGATGTAATAGTCGAAGCCGTATTGCTCGAGCACCTTTTTCCGATCCAGACCGTCCTTGTACACCGGCACGCCGTCCTTCATCTCGTAGGTCAGCCCTTCCACGCCCATCTGGTTGAACAGCGTACCTTCCGGCGTCGAAGACCAGTCGATGTACTTCAGCAGGCGATCAAGCTTATCCGGCTCGTCGGCCAGCTTGTTGCTGAAGATCGAGCCGTACAGCGCGAAGTCCGGACCTTTGAACATGAGCGGGTTCTTGCCGATGCCAGGGTCGGAGACGAACCCCTTGGCATAGTCCCAATCGGCGTCCGGATTTTGCTGCTCCAGACTGACGATCTGGCTGACCCATTGGAAGTCGATGACATCCTTGCCGTTCTGACGGTTCTGGTTGAACTGGTCCTCCGTCCCCGTCGCGAAATCTTTCTGAATGAGCCCCGCCTTGTACAGCTTCGCGAGATATTGCAGCATCGCCCGCTGTTTGTCCGTGGCCGGAGCGAAGACGAGCTGGTTGTCGTAGTCCGGGTCGTGCCAGAAGCTGGTCCAGCCGGTCGAGCCGCTGAAGTCCGGCGGCACGCGGAACGTATTGGAGAAGCTGATCAGCAAGTTTTTGACGCCGGTGTTGCCCGACCCGCCGCGAACGCCGATGCCGATGAAGTTCGGATCGGCCGCTTTGAGCTTCTGCAGCGCCGCCGTCAGTTCGTCCGTCGTCTTCGGAAACTCCGTGATGCCCGCTTTGTCGAAGACGTCCTTGCGGTACAGCCACGTCTGCGGATCGTAGGACGTCGAGATGAACGGAACCATGTACACCTTGCCGTTCACGCTGGTGAAGTCCTGCAGCATCTTCCACTGGTCGTCGGTGTACAGCTTGCGGTAGTTCGGCAGCTTGTCGAAGTAGTCGCCGATCGGCAGCAGGTAGCCGGCGGCCGCCCACTTGCGCACCGCGTTCCACTGGTTCATGTTCGGGATGAAGTCGGGATAGTCGCCGGACGCGAACATGACGTTGTATTTGTCCATCCCCGCCGACAGCGGAATCGCCTGGTAGTCCCACTTCATGTTGAACTTCTCTTCGGTGCGCTTCGTGTACTCGTTCGGCACCGAGTTCGGCGCATACTTCGTCTGGCTGACGACCTTCAGGCTGATCGTCTGCTCCATGCCGGGCGTCGCGCTTGCGGTCGCCGCCGTGCCGGCGCTCGGGCTCACAGGGCCGCTCGTCGCGGATGCGCTTCCATTCGACTTCGCGCCGCTGCTGCACGCCGTCAGCATCGCGGCCACGGCCAGGCCGGCGGCGCCTGTGGTCATCCATTTGCTGTTTCTCATCTCGTTCGCCTCTCTTCCCCGGATTCGTTGTTGGTGAAGCCGTTCATTCGACTACCCTTTTCGTTCAAATCTCCAGATTCGGAACGATTACGAAGCCATGGCACCCCCCCTTTCGCCGAACCGCGCACGCTACCCCTTCAAAGAGCCGATCATGATGCCTTTGACGAAATATTTCTGGATGAACGGGTAGACGACGACCATCGGCACGATCGAGACGACCAGGGTGGCGTACTGGACGCTCTGCGGCGTGATGCTCGACTGCAGGTCGCGGGCGAGCTCGGCGTTGCCCTGGGAGGCGAGCTGGTCGGCCAGCGTGTTCTGCAGCACGATGTCGCGCAGAATGAGCTGCAGCGGATATTTGTTGAAATCGTTAAGGAACATGAGCGCCGGAAAGAACGAGTTCCAATACGACACCGCGTAGAACAGCCCGATCGTCGCCACCGAAGCCATCGACAGCGGCAGCACAACCCGGATGAGCGTGGCGAAGTCGTTGCAGCCGTCGCACTTGGCAGCTTCTTCCAGCCCCTGCGGGAACGAACGGAAGAACGAGATCATGATGATGAGCCACCAGGGGCTGACCAGGTACGGCACGATGAGCGAGGCGTACGAATCGACCAGTCCGAGCGACTTGACGACGAGAAACAGCGGAATCATGCCCCCGCCGAAAAACATCGGAATGACGATGTACGTCATGAAAAAACCGCGGAACAGCAAATCTTTCTTCGACAGCGCGTAGGCGGCGATCGTCGTCACGATCACGTTCAGCACCGTCCCTGCGGCGGTGATGCACACCGAGTTGAGGAACGACCGCGGAATGTGGACGTCCTCGAACAGAATGGTGCGGTAAGCGCTCAGGTTGAAGCCGCTCGGCAGCAGCGCGGCCTTCCCCTGCGCGATGCTCTGCGGATCGCTAAGCGAAACGGACACGATATGCAGCACGGGGAACAGCGTCACGATGGTCACCAGCACCATCACGCCGTGAACGACCGCATCCAACGCCCGCGAACCAAGCGTCGTGTCTCTAACCATGGCGAAAGCTCCTTTCCGGCCCGCTTACCACAGGCTTTCTCCCGACAGCTTCCGGGCCAGGCGGTTGGAAGCTACGAGGAAGATGACGTTGATGACGGAGTTGAACAGGTCGACGGCGGCGCCGAAGCTGAAGTCCATGTTGACGAGCCCCTGCCGGTACACGTACGTCGAGAACACGTCGGCCGTATCGTAGGTGAGCGGCGAATACATGAGCAGCACCTTCTCCGCCCCGACGTGGAGAACGCCGGACAAGCTCAGAATGAGCGTGATGACGATGACCGGCTTGATCGCGGGCAGCGTGATGTGCCACATCTGCCGCAGCCGCGAAGCCCCGTCGAGCACGGCGGATTCGTACTGCTCCGCGTCCACCTTCGACAGCGCGGCCAGATAGATGACGGCGCCCATGCCGAGGTCCTTCCAGATGCCCGAGCCGACGAACAGCGTCCGAAACCATTGCGGCAAGCCGAAGAAGTAAATCTGCTCCAGCCCGAGCTTCGTCAGCAGCGTGTTGACCACCCCGGTGTCGGGCGCCAGCATCAGCTTCATGATGCCGACGACGGCGACGACCGACAGGAAGTACGGCAAGTAGCTGACCGTCTGCACGAAGCTCTTGTAATGGCGGTTGCGAAGTTCGTTGAGCAGCAGCGCGAACAGGATGGGCGCCGGGAACCCGAACACGATCGAATACAGGCCGAGCAGGAACGTGTTGCGCAACAGTTGGAAGAAGTAAGGCCCGTTCACGAAGTCGGCGAAGTGGCCGAGTCCGAGCTTGCCCGCCCAAGGCGCGGTCAGCACGCTCGTCAGGAAGTTCTGGCCCGCCTGCAGATGGAAATCTTTGAAGGCGACCAGGATGCCGTACATCGGCATGTACGAGAAGATGAAAAAGTAGAGCACGCCCGGAAGGAGCAGGAGAAGGAACGTTCTCTGCCGCTTCGCCTTGCGCCATACGCTTTCGCGCGCTCTCGTCCGGACGGGCGGGGCGGCCGCGGCGACGGTCGTGTTGCTGCCGATACTCATAGGTTTGCGATCACCAACCCTTGCAACGGAATTTTTGTAAACGCTTCACGCCCCCTACGGTAACGGAATCGCTTCCCCGGCGTAAAGGAACAGTTCATCACGCGGCACACACTTCTCCGCGGAGAAGCCGCCGGTTCCCGGCGCCCCAAAGGTTCGGCGAATTGCCGCCAACGCGCCTCCGGCCTTCCTGCCGCAGCTCGAAGGAACAATTGTTCAGCACCGCCCATTTCTTCTGGAAGCGCTTTATGTTTGCTTTAATAAGTGCCCATTGCGCTTCCCGGCAAGAATAAACGGGAAATGCTCCGCTTATTCGAGCCAACAACCTCGATTTTGCCAATCGGGGGCCGAATAGAGGGAGCTTTTCCCGTTCAGGTCCGGTGCACGCACTCCCCATAAAAGGAGAACGTCCCGTTCACGGTTGTGAGGCGATGGGGGCATTTGACGTTTTAGGCGAGGAACAGAAGGCGGAAAACCAAATGCACTTCGGCATTCCCGAACGCCGAAGAAGCTTGCGGTGGACGGGCAGAGCGCGGATTATCCTTGTCTTCAATTTTCGCACAAGACGATAATATCGGCGATCATGTTCTGGAAGCTTTCCTCGGTCGGTACTTCCCGCTCCGCCTGCAGAAAGCCCAGCATCTGAAGCGAGATGAAGCCGTGGATCGCGCTTCGGAGGAAGCGGCTTTTGTGAACCAGAGCGGTCCGGTCCAGCCCGAAGCTCTCCAGAATCTGCTTCAGGATCGTCCCATGAATAGAAGAGGCTTCGATCAGCGGCTCATGGTTTTGTCTGGGGATGGAGTTCAGCAGCTCGTACGATCCGCGGTACGCCAGCGCCAGATTCCGGTAGGCGGTCGCATAGAGGGTCACGGCCTCTCCTTTGGTCTTGCCGATCAGGGAGCGGCCGACCTGCTCGTTCAGCAGGCCGAACAGCCGCGCGGCCATGTCGGCACGCAATTCCTCCACGTTGGGGTAGTGGTTGTATAGGGAGGGATACTTGATTCCCAGCTTTTCCGCGAGCTTCGGAAACGTCAGTTCCCGGACGCCGATCTCGTTGGCCAGCTCCAAGGCAGCGTTCACGATTTTCTCCTTGGTGAGATTCCGTTTTTGAGCCATGGCGCACCTCGCATCCATTTCTACAAATAGCTTATCACTATATAAAATAGTTTACAATTTGGCCGGCGAGGTGTATCATAGGGTTCAGTTAAACTATAAAAAATAGTTTAATACTATTTATCTATTGGAAAGAAGAATGTTTATGGCGAAGGACGGTTTTAATCGCAAGTTGATCGCCCCTATGGTGCTCGGTTCGATCCTCAATCCGATCAATTCCTCCATCATCTCGATCGCGCTCGTCCCGATCGGCGCGGCCTTCCATGCCCTGCCCTCCCAGACGGCCTGGCTCGTCTCCGCGCTGTACCTGGCCACCGCCATCGGGCAGCCCGTGGTCGGGAAGCTGATCGATCTATTCGGCCCGAGATTGCTGTTCCTGATCGCCACCTCCATGGTGGGGCTGTCCGGGCTGCTCGCCGTGTTCGCCCCGAATCTCTGGTGGATGGTCGGTGCGCGGGTTCTTCTCGGCTTCGGAACGTGCGCGGGTTATCCCGCTTCCATGTATCTGATCCGCAGGGAAGCCGAACGAACGGGCGAGGAAAGCCCGTCCGGGGTTCTGACCGTCCTGGCGGTCGCCAATCAGACCGTGGCGGTGATCGGGCCGACGCTGGGCGGGCTGCTCATCGAATGGAGCGGTTGGCAGGGTTCTTTCCTCATCAACATTCCCTTGTCCGCCGCCTGTCTCGTTCTCGGATCCTTGCGCTTCCCCAAAGCTCCGAGACGGGACCGCGGCGAACGGACGCCGTCGATCGATTATGCGGGGATGATCTTCTTCGCGGTCACGCTGCTGTCGGCGCTGCTGTTCCTGATGAGTCCTCATCCGCGCACTCTTTCCTTCGCTGGGCTGGCCGTCGTGTTCGGCGCGCTGTTCGTCCGGAGGGAACTTTGGACCCCGCGGCCGTTCATCGACGTTCGGGTGCTGGGCGGCAACGTCCCCCTGCTGCTGACGTACGCCCGGAACCTGCTGGGAGCGGTCGTGACGTACAGCTTCCTATACGGTTTTTCGCAATGGCTGGAAGAAGGCCGGGGCTTGTCGCCGTCCGTCTCGGGTCTTCTGCTGCTGCCGATGTTCGCGTCGGGACTCGCCGTTTCCGCCACGACGGGCAAGCATCCGGCGGTCCGCCCCAAGCTGGCGGTCGGCAGCTCGGTTATGCTCGCGGTAACCGCGCTGCTGCTTGGGGCCAAGGGCGACACTCCCGTCTATCTGCTGGTCGGAATCGGCATCCTCATGGGGGTCCCTCAAGGGCTGCTCAACCTGGCGAACCAGAACGCGCTCTACCATCAAGCGCAGCCGGAGCAGATCGGAGCTTCGTCCGGATTGCTTCGCACCTTCGCTTATATCGGAGCGATGCTGGCTTCCGCCGCCAACGGCCTGTTCCTCCGATCGGGCGCGACAACAGCCGGCATGCACCAGCTTGCTTGGTTCTGCCTCGTCGTCGGGGCGATTCTGCTCGGCATGACGCTGCCGGACCGTTCGCTCGGGAAGATCGGCCGTAATGCCCAAGCCTGAGTTACGCTTTGAGCGAGTCGCGGTAAGACGTCGGTTGAACGCCCATCACCCGCTTGAACGCCCGCCGGAACGTCTTGTCGCTGTTGTAGCCGACTTCGAGCGCGATGTCGCCGACGTTTTTGCCGGTCTCCTTCAGCAGGGCGCACGCCTGATCCATCCGCAGCTTCTCCACGTAGTCGGAGAAGTTGTCGCCGGCGTGCTCCTTGAACAGCATCGAGAGGAAGCTCTCGGACAGCCTGAATTCCGCCGCGAGCGACGTTAGGCTGAGGTTCGGGTCGGAGAAGCGCGCGTGCACCCGTTCCATGACCGCTTGGGCGGTTTTGTTGTTTTTCTGCTTTTTGGCATGGTCCACTTGCCCGCAGACCGTCTTGAGCGCCTCCTCCAGCGCCTCCCAGCCGAGCTCGCCCTCCGCCGGATCGATCTCGGACAGCCCGTCGGTCAATTTCCCGTTCCCGTTGGCGAACTCCACCTGCTCGAGCAGCTTGCGCAGCGTCCCGTGCAGCTCCGCCAGCAGCTGCTTCTTCGTCGCCGCCCCGAGCTGCCGGCGGTTCCAGTTCTCTTCCTGCACGTGGCGAAGCAGCGTCTCCAGACTGTCCAGGTCCCCGCTCTTGACCGTGTGCACCAGCTTCAGTTCCAGATCGAGCGGATAGTAGTAATAGCCGGAATCCTGCGGCAGCTCCTCGTACCAGATGGCGCGGCGCGGATCGCCGGGCACGTAATAATCCAGCGCCTGGCGCGCTTCGTAATGGGAGCGGTGCAGATCGGTCAGGAGGCTCTGAAGCCGTCCGACGCCGACCGCCAGCCGCATGCCGTCCGGCCCGGCGTCTTCCGCCGGCTCCGCCTCCCACCGCCGCTTCAGCGCCTCCCGCTGCCGTTCGGCCTCGTCCCCGGCTCCGCCCAGCGTGACGATCACGTCCGCCCGGCTGCCATTCATGCAGACGACGTATTCCGTCCCTTCCATCCGGGAGCGAATTTGCCGCAGCACGAACTCCTGCACCGTCGGGTCTGCGGAATAGTCGCCGTACGGAACGTCTTCCTTGTAGACCGCCATCGCGACGGCGAAGCAGCGGCTGCCGCGCAGGTCGATGCGCGCCTGATCCAACACGGCGCGAATTTGCTCCTCCGTCCGATAGCTCCCCTTGAGCAGCTTCTCCAGCACGGACAGCTGCAGCATCGGCAGCTGCTGCTCCATGCTCCGGTTCAGCATCCGGTTGCGGTCGATGATGTCCGTGACGGCGTTCTGGAGAATGCGATAAACGTTGATCTTCTTCCCGTTCTCCCGCTCCCCCTTGACGAAGTCGGCCACCGAATCCATCAGTTCCGAGATCGGCTTGCTGTTGCGGTACGCGAACAGCAGAGCGGCGACGCCCCCGAGCATCAAGGTGACGAGCGCGACGACGAAGATCGCCCGCCTCATGTATTCCGCCTTGGCCAGCACGACCTTGGACGGGACCGCGGCGATGTACGTCCAGCCGTTCTGGTCCGAGCGCGAATACGAGACGAGCATCGATTGGCCGTCCACCGTCTGGAAGAACGTCCCGGACGGTTCCTCCGGCAGCGGCAGCCGGATTTGCGCTTCCTCCGGCGAAGTGGCGGCGATCACCTGGTCGCGGGGATCGCGAATATAGGCGAAGCCCCCATTCTTGACGACGAGCCGGTCGAACAGGCCGGTGATGTCCTTCTGGTCGATGAAGACGACGATCGACCCTTGCACCTTGCCCTGAAATCCGTTCGGCAGCGGGTTGACATACGCGATCAGCTTATACGTCTGCGACCCAATGACCGCTTCGTTCACGTGGTAATACTGCTTCTGGTTGCTTCGCTGCGAGACGTCCCACACCCATTCGCCGAACGGCCGGCCGTCGATCCGCACCGAATCGTCCCGCAGATTGAACGTCGTCCTCGAGGTGACGACCGTGCCGCTGTTGCGGAACGTGAGGAAGATGTCGAAGAAATATTGGTTCGTAAAAATATAGCGGTTCAAGCTGTTGCGGAGCAAAGAGTAACTGTAGATTTGGTCCGGCGTGGGCGGATCGTTCATGTTCTGCAACTGGTTGAGCACGTCGTTGTCGACGGATATGGCCGACACGACGTCGCTGACCTCCACAAACAGCCGGTCCACCGTCTCCTGGCTCATGCGGAGAATTTGCAAGTCCAGCTCGGCGGCATCGTCGACCAGAACCCGCTCCGTCTTGTAATATTGGTTGGATCCGATCAGAATCGGGATGAACAGGATGACCAGATAAGAGACCGCATATTTCAAGAAAACCGACCGTTTCCGCCCTCGCCCCCACCGGCTTGCCTCGTTCTCTCTTTTTTTCATGGTTCAAGCCCCCTTCCCAACCTTACCCGTCCCAATCGTTCCGGTAGATGGCCAGAACGTTCTGCAACCCGGCATCGTCGAGGGAACGCAAGTAGCGGTTCCATTCGCCGTCGTTCCCCGGATCAACCAGCCCCATGACCGCCCGCGTGGCGAACCGGTACACCGCCTCGTTCACCCGATCCATCGTCGTCGTGACGATGTCCCACTCCGTCTCATCGAGCGGGATCGCCCGCGGCCGGACCGACGGCAACTGCGAATAGACACCGTAGGCTTCGTTGCTGATGGCGACGGTGTCGTCCTTCAGCGATCGGCCGCCCGCCTTCGTCAGAAACCAGTCGAACCCGTACTCCTTGGCGACCCGCTGCCGGTCGTAGCCTTCCTTGTACCGGATGCCGCCGGCGTCCCGGGTGTAAGTGACCTTTTCCAGACCCATCATGTGAAAAAGGCTTCCTTCGTCCGTCGCAGCCCAGTCGATGTAGGAGAGCAGCTTGTTCCGCTTGTCGTCTTCGCGGGCGAGCTGGCTGCCGAAGAGGGGTCCGTACAACCCGAACGGGACCGACCGGAATTCCAGGCCCGGCTTGTCGTAAGCCCGCAGGTGCCAACGCGCGTAGTCCCACCTTCCGCCCGACGCAAAGTCACGGTTCAGCGCCGCCAGCTGGCTCACCCATTGGAAGTCGATCAAGTCGCGCCCGTCCTGCCGCTTCGCCGCCCACTGCTCCTCGGACAAGGTGGCGAACTCGCGGTCGATCAAGCCTTCGCGATACAGCTTGGCGAGATAGACAAGCATGTCCCGCTGCTTCGACGTCGCGGGCCCGAACACGACGCGGCCGCCTTCGTCCGGATCGTTCCAGAATCCGTTCCACCCGTCGGCGCCGCTAAGATCGGTCGGCAGCCGGAACGCGTGCTGGAAGCCGAGTAGCAGCGACTTGATGCCGGTGTCGTTCGGTCCACCCCGAACGCCGATTCCTTCGAACGACGGATAAAACGCTTTCAATTTTTTCAAAACTTCATAAAATTGCTCCGTCGTCTGCGGGAATTCGTCGATGCCGGCCCCCTCGAAGGCGTCCTTCCGATACAGCCAGGCCATCGGGTCTTGCACGTCGATCTTCGAGGGCAAGAAATAGAGTTTGCCGTCGATGGAGGCGAAATCGAGAACCTCCTGCCACTCCTCGTCGCTGAACAGCTTGCGGTAGTGCGGAAGCTCGTCGATGTAATCGCCGATCGGGAGCAGATAGCCCGCTTCGGCCCAGCGGCGGACCGCCGGAAAATGGTTCATCGTCTGCACCATGTCGGGAACGTTGCCGGAGGCGAACATGATCTTGAACTTCTCGATGCCGGCCGTCAGGGGAACGGACACGTAATTCCACTTCATGCCGAACCGCTTCTCCACCTCGTCGATGAACAGATTCGGAACGGCATCGGGCGGATATTTGTTCTGGTTGGCCACGAGCAGCACGGGCTCGCCGCCTCCTCGTTTCGCCGGACCGCCGGCCTCGGCGATCGTCGGGGCCTGCCGGCATCCGGCGAGCGCCGCGGCGGTCGCGAGCAACGTCAAAGTTGCGGAGCGGAGATGCCGGTTGACGTTCAAGCGGTTCCCTCCTTCCGGGTGCTTGCAGGTCGCTTTGAGTTTATTGTAACCGATCGGCCGCCGCCGTCCAATTGACAAATCTGACGAATTGGGCGTTGGGGCGATCCGGCTGCCCTGCGAAGCCGGCCGCGCGTTGGCGCCCCGCGCAAAAAGGCCGCCCCGACTCAAGCGGAACGGCCCACAACTGCGTGAGGCGGCCTTACACCCGGCAGCCCGGCTAGAGCAGCTCGGCGGGGGAGACGTACTCGTACCCCAAGTCCCGCGCCACCGCCTCGTGCGTCACCCGTCCGGCCAGCGTATTGATGCCGCCGACCAGCGCCGGCGCCCGCGACGCCGCCTCCCGCAGCCCGAGCCGGGCGATGAGGTGCGCGTACGGCATCGTCGCGTTGGTGAGAGCCAGCGTCGCCGTGCGCGGCACCGCGCCCGGGATGTTCGCCACGGCGTAGTGCAGGACGCCGTGCTTCACGTATACCGGCTGCTCGTGCGTGGTGACGCGGTCGATCGTTTCGACGACTCCGCCCTGATCGACGGCGACGTCCACGATGACCGAGCCCGGCTTCATCGAGGCGACCGTCTTCTCGGTCACCAGATGCGGCGCCTTGGCGCCGGGAATGAGCACGGCGCCGATCAGCAGGTCAGCCGCGGCGGCGCTCTCCTCGATATGCTGCGCGTTCGAGATGAGCGTTGCGACCCGGCCGCCGAACAGGTCGTCGAGCTCGCGAAGCCGGTCGGCGCTCAGATCAATGATCGTGACGTCGGCGCCGAGACCGAGCGCGATCTTCGCGGCGTTCGTGCCGACGACGCCGCCGCCGATGATCGTCACCTTGCCTTTGGCGACGCCCGGTACGCCCGACAGGAGCACCCCGCGGCCGCCATGCGTCTTCTCCAGAAATTGCGCGCCGATCTGCGCCGCCATCCGCCCGGCGATCTCGCTCATCGGCGTCAGAAGAGGCAGGCTGCGGCCTTCCTTGATCGTCTCGTACGCGATGCCCGTCACCCGGCTCGCCGTCAGCGCGGCCGCCAGCTTCGGCGCCGCGGCGAGATGAAGATAGGCAAACAGCAGAAGGCCCGGCCGGAAGAAGCCGAATTCCGACGGCTGCGGCTCCTTCACCTTCACCACCAGATCGGCCGCCCAGGCGTCCTCCGCCGTCGTCAACCGGACGCCGGCGGCCGCGTACTCTCCGTCCGGGAAGCCGCTGCCTTCCCCCGCTCCGCTCTCGATACGAACTTCGTGGCCCTCGCGAACAAGCGCGGCCGCATTCGCCGGCGTCATCGCCACGCGGTTTTCCCCGTTCTTGACTTCCTTCGGCACGCCGATGATCATCGTCGATCTCTCCTTCCGATTCCCGGTTCGGCTCGCGTTCTTAAGCGGGCCGGCTCCGGCCTGCTCCTATTATTTCCCGTTCTTGGCGCAATCGTCAAAGAAAGACCGCTCTCCTGTCGGAGAGCGGCCCGTGGCGAAGCGGGATGCGAACCTTACTTGTTCGTTACGTTGCCGTCGACATCGCGAACAACTTGCATCTTCGAGATCGGGATGTAGCCCAGTTCGGTGACGTCGTTGTTTTGGATTTCGTCGCTCATCACGTAGTCCAGGAACGCCTTGGTGGCGGCGTCCGGCTCGCCCTTCGTGTACATGTGCTCATACGCCCATACCGGGTACTTGCCGCTGGCGACGTTGTCCGGCGTCGCTTCGACGCCTTCATATTTCAGAGCCGTGATCGAATCGTCCAGGTAGGAGAGCGCGAGATAACCGATGGCGCCCGGCGTTTCGGAGACCAGCTTCTTCACCGTGCCGGAGGCGTCTTCTTGAATCGAACCGGCGATGTCTTGCGACTTCGTGCCCAGCGCGTACTTGTCGAACGTGGCGCGCGTGCCGGAGCTGCTCGGACGGTTGACGAGCACGATCTTCTCGTCCTTGCCGCCGACGTCCTTCCAGTTCGTCACTTTGCCGGTGAAGATGCTGACCAGTTGGTCCTTCGTCAGGCTGTCGATGCCCACGTCCTTGTTCGTAACGGCGGCCATGGCGACGACGGCGACCTGATGGTCGACCAGATCTTTCGCTTTGGACGCGTCGGCGTCCACGAACTTCTCTTCGGCGAAGATGTCGGAGTTGCCGATTTGCGCCTGGCCGTCCGCAACTTGGGACAGGCCGGTGCCGCTGCCGCCGCCTTGAACGGTGACGGTGACGCCGCTATATTTGGGATCCGCCATGAACTTCTGCGCCGCTTGCTCCACCAGCAACTGCAGAGCCGTCGAGCCGACCGCCAGCACGTTGCCGCTAAGCGCCGGTTCGGAGGCGGAGTCGGACGGGCTGGGCGAGTCGGAAGCCGGAGCGGAAGCGGACGGGCTGGCGGAGCTTTCCGACGGGCTCGCCGCGTTGTTGCCGTTGCTGCTGTTGTTGCTTCCGCAAGCGGCAAGCGTCAGGGCGAGAACGAACGTCAAGAGCAGAACGAACGATTTTTTCACGGAATGGTTTCCCCTTTCATTTATGGCCTGCATGGTATCGGTTTGCGGACGGCAGGCTCATCCCACAGCTATGATGATAATCGCCGTTTTTCAAATCCGTGTTTTCGTCATGTCATCGGAATGTAAAATCGCTTCGTCCTTAAATGAAAACAGGCCCTGCTGGCATAAGAAAACCCCACAAAGTGGAGCTAGGCTACGAGCAAAAAAGCCGGCACTCGGAAGTCTGTGTCCGAATGCCGGCTGCAAGATGGCCTTGCTTCAGGCTGCTTAAGGTTTATACTTGTTCCGCCGAATCCGACACGGCGGGCGTCTCTTCCCGGTTGCCCGGTTCGATCGGATCGCGGTAATACGGAATCGTCCCGTCTTTCCTGCGGCGGATGGCGATGATCACGACCGCCGCGATGACGATGCAGAGGGCCAGAAGCTGCGAGATGCGAACGTTCTTGCCCGCTTCCATCGCGCCCCAGCCGAACGAGGACATGGGCGACCACAGCGCCTTCAACGCCTGGGCGAGCCAATCCGGACCGGCAAACGCGAGGCTGTCCGTCCGAACGCCCTCGATGTAGAAGCGGCCGATCGAATACCAGATGAAGTAGCCCATGAACAGCTCGCCCGCCTTCAGGAACTTGGCCCTTCGAACAATCAGCAAGACGATCAGGCCGAGCAGGCTCCACGTGGACTCGTACAGAAACGTCGGATGATAATACGTCCCCTGTATATACATCTGATCGACGATAAAATTCGGCAGGTGAAGCGTGTGGCGAAGAAAGTTTTCGCTGACCGGCCCGCCGTGCGCCTCCTGGTTCATGAAGTTCCCCCAGCGGCCGATCATCTGTCCGACAAGCAGGCTGGGCGCGCAAATATCGGCAATCCGCAGGAACGAGTAGCCTTTGCGCCGGGTGTAAAAAATCGCGGCGATGACGGCGCCGATCAGCGCGCCGTAGATGGCGATGCCGCCGTGCCAAATTTTCACGATCTCCAACGGGTTGTTGCGGTATTGGTCCCATTCGAATGCGACGTAGTACAGCCGGGCTGCCACGAGCGCCGAAGGCAGACCGACCAGGAGCAAGTCGAAGAAAAATTCTTGCGGGATGCCGAAGCGCTTCCCTTCCCGAACCGCAAGCGTCAGTCCGAGGAGCGCCCCGCACGCGATAATGATGCCGTACCAATGGATCTGAAGCGATCCGATCGATAGGGCGATGGGATTCAGCATTTAACGTGCCGCCTCCTTGAGTGATATCGTGCATCCCTTCTATTCTAGACCAAATCGGGACGAATGACCACCCGAGAAGTCCCGGGCACTCGTGCAGGCGGATGGCGATAGTCAAGCAAGCGGACCGGCATGACCGGCCGGGAAGGCGAATCGTTATGCATTGCGGGCGGGTCGCATCGGCAGACGTGCGGCCGGCAAATCCGGCAGTTCGTTGGCGGATACGACCGCGTCCGTCTGCTTGGCCGGCTTCTGCCAATAGTTCTCGCTGCCCGGCAGATCGTCGAACCAGGCGGCGTCCGGCGGACAGTCCAGGATCATGAACTGGCCGTAGCGCCCGTCGCGGGATTGATGATACTTCAAATACGCTTTGCCGTTCTCGATCGCCAGAATTTCAATCTTGCCGGACGTATGGCTCATCGACAGACGCACGCGCTTGCCGAGCCCCGACGTGCGAGCCTTCGCTTCTTCCACGATGCGATATACCCGCTCCAGCGGCAGGACGAAATCCCGGTTGCCCGCCACCGGGCGATTGACGAAGAAGTAATAGGGCGTGACGCCCGCCCAGCTCAGCTTGTCCAGCAGCTCGCCCAGCACTTGCGGGTCGTCGTTGATTCCTCTGAGAATGGGCGTCTGATTGACGACGATGACGCCCGATTGATGCAGCGCTTCGAAGCCGCGGACGGCTTCGGGCGTAATCTCTCGCGGATGGTTGATATGCGCCATGACGTAAATGCGCTTCTCCGGCGTGGAATATTCCTTTAACGTGTCCAGCAGCGCCTCGTCCTCGTAAATGCGCATCGGATTGAACACCGGCATCTTCGAACCGAGCCGGATAATTTGCACATGGTCGATTTCGCGCAGCCGGGACAGGATGCCCCGCAACTTCGGCGTGCCGAGAATGAGGCTGTCCCCTCCGGTCAGCAGCACGTTGTTGATTTCCGGATGATCGGCGATGTACTTAAGCCCCGGCTCGACGTCGGTTGTCGCTTCCTTCACGTCGTTGCGGAACAGCCGCTTGCGGAAGCAGTAGCGGCAATAGGCGCCGCAAACTTCCGACACGATCAGGAGCGCGGTCGTCCCGTACTTGTGCTGGCAGCCGGGCACGACGTAGTTCGTATCTTCGTCGGACGCGTCCCATCGTCCGTATTCCGCCAGTTCTCCTTCGTTCGGAATGACCAGCCGGCGGATCGGGTCGTGCGGATCGTTCCAGTCGATCAGCTTCAAATAATAATCGTTGACGCGAAACACAAATTTGCCGGTAATCGGCTTGAGTTTGTTCCGTTCCTCTTCCGGCAGCTGCACGATTTGTCCGATATCGGTACGATACTTGGGCTGTGGCATTTGCGATTCCTCCTCAAGTGGGTTCCGATGGTTCCAGCGCTCGGCCCTCCGGACCTTTCTCCCTCCTCTCTCGACGCAAAAAAGACCCTTCCCGCCGCATCCGTCGGATGCGTGCGGCGAGGGTCTTCGGTTTCCAATGCCTAAAAAAAGACCCTCGAAGGGTCAAATTCTGCGTAAGGGCAATGTTGTCATGCGCTTTGACCCATCTAAAGCCTACGAGGTTAGCTGACGGGCTCGGGATAGATGGTCCCCTACGTTCCAGCCGGAACGATGCGCCCCACAAATCATTGGTTCCCCCGCTTTCCGGCTCGCGGCCGGAAACTAAGCTTATTCCCAGCGTAGTGGATTTCCAGGGAAAAGTCAATTGCCGAACTTGATCTCCGCCAGCTTGTGCAGGAAGTCGGAGATCAGTTCCAGCGAGCGGGCATCGTACGTTCGGATCAGTTCCAGGCTTTGCCGGTCGAGCTCTCGGTGCATCTCCTCGTGCAGCTTCGCCAGCTCGGCTCCGAGCGGCGTAACGGCGAAGTACACTTCCTTCAGGTTGGAAGGCAACTGGGATTTGTGCACGAATCCCAAGTCGGCGAGCTTGCGGGTTACTTTCGAGACGGCCCCCTTCGTCACCTTCAGCTCGCGCGCGATATCGATCCCCCTGATCCTCTCATTCCGGTGGATCACATCCAGAACATGCATGCCCAGCACGGACAGTTGGGGAGCTCGCTTGCGAATGAGATCGTTCGACGTGTGTTCCTGCAGCCACTTTTTCTCGGCGTCTTCATCCGATTCGTTAAAAAAAATATCAAGCATCGCTTGCTTCATGCTCGCATGGAACCGGCGAACCTCGTCTTCCGTAGCCGTCATGAACAACCTTCCTCCTGTCCCGATACTTCTCACTGTATTATAACATAGTTTTCGAGGAAACCATTTGACGGCAATTCAAATGTCTGCTATTATGGTTTCCGTGGAAACCAGATTGAGGAGGTAGCCCTTATGAACGAAGTTATTCGCACGATCTGCAATCACCGCTCGATCCGCAAGTTCAAGAACGTCCCGCTGACCCCGGAACAAGTCGAAACGATCGTCCGGGCCGCCCAGATGGCGCCGTCGTCCGCTTACCTGCAGCCCTTTGCGGTCATCGGCGTGACGGACGAGTCCGTCAAGAAGCAGCTGGCCGAACGGTCCCGTTGCCCGGCGCTCGGCGACTGCGGCTATCTGTTCCTCTTCTGCGCGGACCTCTACCGGATCATGGCCGCCGCGACCGATGAGGAGAGAGAGATGATGAAGGCAAATCTGGGCTTCTCCTATATGCATTCTACGGCTGTCCTCAGCGCCGCGCTCGCCTTGCAGAACGCGAACCTGGCCGCGGAATCGATGGGGCTCGGCGCGGTCATCGTGGGGGGAATCAACAGCGCGCTGCCGGAGCTGGACGAGTGGCTCGACCTGCCGGAATACGTCATCCCGCTCGTCGGATTGGCTGTCGGGACACCGGACGAATGGCCCGAGCAGAAGCCGCGCCTGCCGTTGTCCGCCGTCTTCTTCGAGAACAAGTACAACCGCCGGCTGAAGGATGCCGTGGAGCAATTCGACCGGGAGGTGGAATCGTATTACGAGACGCGCTCGGACAACAAGCAGAAGGCGAACTGGTCGGGGAAAATCATCGCCATGCTGACCGGCGACCTTCCGCTGGAGCCTTATACGGCATATGTGAAGCAGAAGGGATTTGCCTTGAAATAAAGGGCGCCGGGCCGGCAACTTTCCGGCCCGGCTCCGCGCTCTACCGGTGCGCCACCTGTTGCGCACCGCCAAGAGGCTTGATTTTCATGTGGTCTCGCGCAGCGCTTCCTGCTCGGGGTCGATCCGCAACGTATCAAGATGCCGCCTCGTCTCCTCCGTCCCGATCCGGTAAAGCAAGTTGTAGATTTCGTTCAGATCGTAATCGTAGGCGTCGTTCTCGGCGTCATCGTGATACGGCGTCCCGGGCTGGAGCGCCGTCCGGAACGCGGTCTTGTGCTCATGCTGCTCCAGCGACACGAACAGTTCGCGCAGCTGATCCAGTTCCTCCGGAGTAGCCTCCACCTCGAACTCATAGGCCGAATCCCCTTGGTTTTCCAGAATGCTCTTGGATTGCACGGAGACGTAGTACCGTTTGCGGTCCATGCTGTTTGATCCCCTCCCTCGCTCTCACCCGTTCTGCTGGCTGGACACGACCCAGATGACGCCGCCGACAATCGCCGCGACGGGAATGATGATGTAGAGCACCAGAATCGGATTGGCCGTGAGCGGATGGCGGGCTCTGGCCGCAGGGTCCGCACCTTTGTCCACCACCTGGGCCTGTTCGCGCTGCACGATCCTCATCGTATATAGCGTGCCCGCCACCAGAACGACAACGCCGAGGCCGATCAGAATATACGGCACCGCACCGAACATAAGAGCGATCGTTCCTTTCTCCTCAAGTTTCTTTTACTATTGCTGGGAAGCCGGATTTTTATGCGGTGCGCAATCGGAAAAAAAGAAAAAGCCCCGCGAGCCCTGCAGCGAGCTGCAGAGTTGGCGAGGCTTGGCTAATAGCGTTTGGTTGCCCGAAACTTATTCCGTCGTGTACGGAAGCAGCGCCATCTGGCGGGCGCGCTTGATCGCAACGGTCAGCATGCGTTGATACTTCGCCTTCGTACCGGTTACGCGACGGGGCAAGATTTTGCCGCGTTCGCTGATGAACTTGCGGAGCAAGTCCAAGTCTTTGTAATCGATATACGTGATCTTATTGACCGTGAAGTAGCATACTTTCCGGCGCTTGTTGCGGCCGCGGCGGAACTTGCGGGGCTCGCGCTGTTCGCGGCCTTCTCCGCCGCCCCGGTTCTCGCGCGGTTCGCGCGCTGCCGGCGCTGCTGCTTGTTGTTGTTCGCTCATCGTTCTCCGTCCTTTCCTGTCTAGAATGGCAAATCGTCGTCCGATATATCGATCGGCTTGCCGTCATCGGCGAAGGGGTCCCCACTGTTGCCGCCGTTGCGCGAGCCGGAGCTGCGGCTGCCGCCGCCGTATCCGCCTCCGCCGTAGCCACCGCCGAAGCTGCCGCCCGGCCCGCCTCCGCCGCCGAAGTCGTCGCGGCCTTGTCCGCCGGCATCGCGGTTCGGCGATTCCAGGAAGCGCACGTTGTCGGCGACCACTTCCGTCACGTACACGCGGCGACCCTCGTTGTTCTCGTAGTTGCGCACCTGCATGCGCCCTTCCACGGCGGTGAGCCGGCCTTTCCGCAAGTAGTTCGCGCACGTCTCGGCCAGTTGGCGCCAAGTGACGATGGGAATGAAGTCCGCCTCGCGTTCCCCTCCCTCGCGGGAGAACGGACGGTCGACGGCCAGCGTAAACTGCGCCACGGCCACGCCCGCGGGCGTGTAGCGAAGCTCGGGATCTCTCGTCAGGCGTCCGATCAGAATGACCCGGTTCAACATTGGTTCGTTCCCCTCCCAGCAATGACGACTTTCGGCGGAACGTCCGCCCGGTTAACGTGCTTTTTCAGGCTTAGGCAACGTCTCTGACGATCATGTGGCGAATGACTTCGTCCGAGATCTTCAGAACGCGTTCCAGCTCGTTCACGATTTCCGAGGAAGCCGTAAATTGAACCAACACGTACGTACCGTCGCGGTGCTTGTTGATCTCGTAAGCGAGGCGCTTCTTGCCGAGCACTTCGTGCTTGACGATCTCTCCGCCGTTCGCGATGATGGCCTGGAATTTCTCCGTGACAGCTTGAACGGTTTCTTGATCCACGTCCGGACGGATAATGTACATCAGCTCGTATTTGCGCATTTTCCGTTCACCTCCTTTTGGGCTTTGGCCCTCCGCTTGGCATACCGATCGCAGCCGCGAACGGCCGGAGAGCAAGGAGTATGCTTATGAATGGCATACCTATTTAATTTATCATGTTTCATCCAGCCGGTCAATTGCATATCCTGCCTCCGTTTCCCCGACACTACCGGGGAAGACGGGTTCAGGGGGTGATCAACATGGGCGAACAGACGGAATTCGAGCCGGGCCAACGCGCGCCGAACGACGGAGAGTACATCGAAGTCGGGGAAGCGTCGTTCCACACGGGCATCCAAAATCCGAAGCGAATCCGGCTGGCGCGGGGCGAACGGTTCCCCGAGACGAGCAACCACCGGCGGAAATGGAAAAAATTCAATAGTTGAACCCGCCGCATAAAAAGCGCCAGGACGCGGCAATCTAACATCGGCGACGAACAGAGAGGTGTGGTTCCGTTGAACCCATGCAGGCAAGCTTTGCCGAAGGAAGGTTCGTACCAGACGGAGTGAGAAGCGGAGGGTTGTGCCAAAGACAGATTGTCGAAGGCACAACGGCTCGCGCGGAAGCGATCCGTTTCGCCGATGCGCTGGCATACGGTTCATGACGAAGCCTTGGCGTTTCGCACATACCGCATGCGTTAACAGCAACGGACGGCAACGACTTCGACACCATCAACGTCGCCCGAAGAACCCCGCAAGGGGTTCTTTCGTTTTCCCCTCCGAAACCGCACATTCCTCCCCCCGCACGCGGCCTTCCGTCAGCCGGTCATCGATAAAATCGAGAACCTGCTGCAGGGAATGGATCTGTTCCCGGATTTTCTCCCGATGCTTCTCCATCAATTCGTACAGTTCCGGCGTCGGCCGAATGCCTTCCTTGCCGCGGTACATGCTCATAAAGGGCTTCATCTCTTCCAAGGACATGCCGGTCTTCTTCAGACATCCGATCAAACGAATCCGCTCCGCATCGTCCGGGCCGTATACGCGGTGCCGGTTCCTCTTCCGTTCCGCGCGCGGAAGCAGTCCGATCTTCTCGTAATAACGGACGGTGTCCGTCGTAATGCCGTTGCGATCGGCAATATCCTTGATGGTTAGTCCGCGGGTGGCATCCATCCCCCATTCCGCTCCTTTCTATCACCCTCATTATACCCCTTGGAGCCAACTTCAAGTCAACGCCGAAGGAACGGTTGACTTGGTGTCGACTCCAATTTGTACAATGGAGCCAACTTCAAGAACGAGGAGGAAAATGAACATGAACAACGCCGGCATCGCTCTCGTTACCGGGGCCACGAACGGGATTGGTTACGAATTGACGCGCCAATTGCTGGCCGACGGTTGGGAAGTCGCCGCCCTGGTCCGCTCCGATTTCCGGCGGGACGATCCGCTGGTCGGAGCCAGTCTCGCTCGCGGGCAACTGCGGACGTACCGGGCCGAACTGACGGATTATCAAAGTCTGAGGAACGCCCTTAAGCAAGTCCAGTCCGAAGAACGCAGGCTGGACGCGCTGTTCAACAACGCCGGCGGCAGCTTCCCGAAGTACGACTTCTCCAGGCAAGGACGCGAGCTGCACTTCGAGCTGCACGGTGTCGTCCCCTACATCGTCTTAATGGAACTGAAGGAACTGCTGCGCCAGGGAACGATGCGAACCGTCATCAACACGTCTTCGTCCGTGCTCAAGATGGTCAAGCGGTTCGACCCCGATAAGCTGGAACGTCCCGACACGTTCAAGAAGCTGTTCGGCCCTTATGCAACATCCAAACTGGCGCTGTCCCTTTGGACCCGAGAACTGGCGCCTTCCCTCGCCGCCGACGGCATTCGGATGCTCAGCGTCGATCCGGGCGGCAACAATACGACCCGAAAAGGCAAAAAATCGGGATTGCCGCTGCTTGTCAAAATGATGATGAAGCTGATCTTCCCCCCGCCGACGCACGGCGCCTCGCTGCTGTACCAGGCGGCGACGGAAGCGCATCGGATGCCATCCGGCTCTTTTCTGCTGAAGAATCGTCCTTATGAGCTGCCTTTCGCCCAGTACGGGCGCCAGGTGCTGGAACGGGTCCAAGCCATCTACGAAAAAGAGTACATTGCGTAAAACACCAAAAAAACGGTTCCTTTTAGCAGGAGCCGCTTCTATGGCGGAGAGGGTGGGATTCGCTCCGTCGCCGCGCAGCCGTTCCATCGTACGCCTGCGGTTGCGGCGACTATCACGCCGGGGCCTACGAACCTGCCTGATGGCAGGTTCGCTTAACGGCCCATTCTCATCCCACCCGCGCCATAGAAGCAAAAAATCGATTCCCGTGATCAGGAATCGAGTTCATTCTCTTCTATGGCGGAGAGGGTGGGATTCGCTCCGTCGCCGCGCAGCCGTTCCATCGTACGCCTGCGGTTGCGGCGACTATCACGCCGGGGCCTACGAACCTGCCTGATGGCAGGTTCGCTTAACGGCCC